>JACCDN010545753.1_pt1 | contig 12257 bp, 12 predicted proteins | sample 7441691 | NCBI WGS metagenome assembly JACCDN01 (sample SAMN15323439, study PRJNA562643) | freshwater metagenome | isolation source: river surface water | place: USA:Blue River Watershed | collected 2017-08-16 | reverse complement strand
GCTCCATTTTTTCACGCATAAATCCATGGATCGCCGCGCTCCCTACGGTCGCTCGCGATGACTATATAAGGGATAAATATTGTTTTTCAATAAGATAAAAAAGTGACGGGTAGAGAGGAGGAAATCAGGTTAATGCAAAAAGATAAGATATAGTATTTTAGCTTAACCTTTACCATATTGCCACGCATTGATGACATTAGACTTAGGAAAAGTTAAACATGGTAATAGGAAATAATTAAACGAAAATACTATATATTCTTGAATCTTTTGACGATTTGTATTCTGCCATCATTCATCCTCCCCCTAAAATCTCTTTACGTGTTCCCGTTGCCTGAAAACCTTAACAAAATTAGCCCTGGCTTATAAGCTTAACGACTGAGTAAAGCCCTCGTAAGGGCATAAGGCTTCTTTCACCTTAAAAATCCCGCGCTACTCAAAAAGTTACTGCCGGAATTGGTGAGGTATGTACGTTGTTGTTGATTTTCAGCATCATTTCGCCTATGAATGCTACATCTCTTCAGTTATAGTTTAATCACTACGTTTTAAAAGGATACCGAATAATGGCACTAGAGAAAACACTTTCAATCCTTAAGCCAGATGTCACACGACGCAACCTGACCGGGAAAATTAATGAATCTATTGAAGCGGCGTCCTTACGGATCATTGCGCAGAAACGCTTATGGTTAACTCTCCCCCAGGCAGAGGCGTTTTATAGCGTTCATGCGACGCGTTCTTTCTTCAATGACTTGTGCGCCTTCATGACATCCGGCCCTGTCGTCGTGCAAGTTTTAGAAGGCGACAATGCTGTCGCCGCCTATCGCAATGTGATGGGAGCAACGAACCCGGCCAATGCCAACCCGGGCACGATTCGCCGGGAATTCGCTGAATCTATTGAAGCAAACTCCGTTCATGGATCCGACTCTCTGGAATCCGCCGCCATGGAAATCAAATTTTTCTTTAGTGATATCGAAATTATTGGCTAAGGATTTTTCATGAAAGAAGGCCAAGGGGGAGCGGACCTACGGAAAATAATTCAGAGACAAACAGGGAATAAAAGCGCCTTCTCCTCCCGCATTCCTTCATTTTACAAGCATATACCCAACGTCTTAACGATATTACGCTTAAGTGGCACGCCCTTATGCCTTTGGGTCATTGCGCAAGGCGACCTAACGGTCGCCTTCTGGATTTTTTTTGCAATCTGTTTGACGGATTGGCTTGATGGTTACCTCGCAAGACGGTGGCGCGCCTCCTCAAAGCTCGGTCAGATTTTAGATCCCGTAGCAGACAAATTCCTCCTCATATCCCTATATCTTACGCTTGGCTTATGGGGATTTATTCCTCTCTGGCTAGCAGGGCTTGTCCTCATCCGCGATTTCTTGATCCTTGCCATTGGTAGTGGAATTATTTTATCACAGAAACACAATATATCCCTGGTTCCCCAATTTATGGGAAAAATGAGCACAACGCTTCAAATGCTTTTCATTGGCCTGGTATTGGCCAGCGGGATGCCTATCCCTTCTGTCCCCACATCTGATATCAAGAGTATTCTCATGGTATCCTTTCTTTATAGCGTAGCCTTAACCACAATTTTGTCAGGTTTTTCATATGCAAGGGTGGTCTTTAATGCTTTCCGCAAGCCATAACAGGTCCTGAAAGCAAAATATGATAGCACAACAACGCACGCATTGGCTTTTTACGCTTCTGGGGCTTGCTGCTCTCATGGGGACGTTATACAGCTTAGGATCTATACTGATGCCTTTTCTCACCGGGTTTGTTGGCGCTTATGCCTTGAATTTTCCGGCGACCTGGCTCTCTCAACGCCACCTTTCCCGAGGAATTGCAAGCGCTTTTTTGGTTCTATCCTTGATTATTATCCTCATAACCCTCATGCTGATTGCCCTTCCCTACCTTCAGCAGCAACTCTTTCTTCTAGCAAGGAGCATTCCTCCGTTAATTGAACAGCTCTTTCAACGTGTTGCCCCAACGCTGGAGCATATTTCCCAAGATTTTGGCACACCCAGCGCAGCTGAGTTAAAAACTCAAGTCATCAGCCATTTGGGAGATGTTTTAACCTGGTCAATACGGGTTTTAACAAATTTGTTGAGCAACGGGATGGCCTTGGCAAACCTGTTATCACTGGTCATCCTAACCCCTGTTATTACCTTTTATCTATTAAAAGACTGGCCCAGAATGATAGCCAGCATTGATAGCTTGCTTCCCCTCAAATGGGCTTCTCAAATCCGCAATCATATTGTAACGGTGGATCGCACTTTGTCTTCCTATGCAAAGGGCCAAGCCATCATTTGCCTCATTCTCATGGCTTTATATTCAACCGGGTTATGGGCTGTGGGACTCAAGCAAGGAATTATTGTGGGCATTTTAACGGGTTTTATGTCTTTCATCCCCTATATCGGCATGCTTATCGGGTATATGACCAGCCTGGGGATCAGTTTTGCAGGATTTACGGATTGGTCAGCCATCGGCTTTGTCACCCTTGTGTTTATTACAATCAGCCTCATTGAAGCGAACGTCCTTATCCCGCGCTTCATTGGACAAAAAGTTGGGCTTCATCCTGTGTGGATTATCTTTGCTTTACTAGCTGCAGGAACGTGGTTCGGCTTCATGGGGATTTTGATTGCTCTCCCCATCACGGCAGCCTTGGGCGTTATTACACGTATCATCATTGACTGGTATATAGGCACGGCCTTCTATCAGCAAGGAGGAACCCGGAAGGGGCGGCTCAAACGTGCAAGACAACTTCAATGACACGCACCCGGCAATTACTCCTTGATTTAACCTTGAAGCCCAATTACTCCCCAACGGATTTTGTGGAAAGCCCATGCAACTGGGAAGCCATACAATGGATCCAGCGCTGGCCAGACTGGCCCATGAAAATGGTTGCGGTTTATGGAGAACCAGGCTGTGGAAAAACGCATCTTGCTCATATCTGGCAAGAAAGAACAGGCGCCCGCTTCTTAAGCCCGAGAGATATCCTAAGTCTGGCGCCTCTTGACGTGGTAAGGGACGACCGGGCCTTTATTTTAGATGATGGGGATGCCCTTTTCCGGAAAGGCGGGCTTCCTGAAGAAAGGCACAATGAAGACTGGGTGTTCCACTTTTATAACTTGATTAAAGAAAAAAATGGTGAGCTTTTAATTTGCAGCCTTCAGCCCCCAACTCAATGGGAGGTCAAGCTTCCCGACTTGCGGTCCCGTCTCGCAACTATTTTAAGTGTTGCTGTCAATTCTCCCGATGAAAACGTTTTACAGGCCGTGTTGTTTAAACTCTGCGCTGAACGGGGAATGGCCCTGTCGCCTGAAGTCGCTGATTATATTTTGCGCCGCGTTGAACGATCGTTCGATAGCATCCGTTCCCTGGTCAACACCCTGGACCGCTGCGCACTTTCCCTGCACCGTCAACTCACGCTCGGGCTTGTGCGGGACGTGCTGGGTGATAAGCATAAATCTTTTTATTTATAGGAACGTAGATTACTCACTTTGATCTTTAGGGAGTAAGGGTGATTTTGCGCGTCAAGCTTTCAAATACAGGAAAATATCAGATTTTTAATTCCCTTGACCGCAAGTTAATTCACAGAACCTCCCGTAATCTCGATACAAGACTTGACAAATAGGGCATAATTACGTCAATGTCCGTTTTAGAAGCAAAGCCATTGATATCCAGCTTAATTATGAAAAAAGTTATACCTAATTTACGGATAAGTATACCAAATTGAATTTAAAAATGCCCAGATTGCTTCATTGCTCCTTTCCCTGGAATGATGGTAATGAATAAGGTTCGGCCATGGGGAAAAACGAAGCAACGAAGTAATACATCATTACGGTATCTTCAAGGGTGACGGGTAGAGGTACACTGATAGAATCTTTAAATAATGAAGTGATTGAATGGATATGATGAATTTCTCTTCTCAACAGGCACGCAAAGAGGGAAGTTATCACGCTTTCTTTCCTTTTAACCCTGCAAAATTATACGCTTTTCCCGGTTGTTTCTTTGTTAGAAAATTAGCTTCCGGGGTTTTGCAATACTCATTTTAAGGCTTCTGGAGCGCTGATGCCAAATTCGCCATCTCATCAATCCGCTTTTTCTATCCCCAAACAAATTTGGGGTATTGGATGGGCTGTTTTCTTCATCAATACTTCTTCCGTCATGGTTCGAGGCATTGCCGCGATTTACTTAAAAACCGTCGTCGGCGTGGAAATTGGCTGGATTGGGTTCCTGGAGGGAATTATTGAAGGGCTATCTTTCGCCATAAAGACATTTTCCGGTGTCATTAGTGACTATTTACGCCGCCGGAAAATGTTTGTAACCCTTGGCTATATCCTCATTACTTTAAGTAACCCCATCATTGCCATATGGGCGAGTTTTCATGCTGTTTTCATTTCCCGCGTCATTGCCCGTATTGGCAATGGCCTTCAAGCAACCCCCCGCGATGCGTTGGTCGGGGACATCGCCCCCGCAAAAAGCAGAGGGGCTTGTTATGGATTACGTGTGGGATTGGGTATTGCCGGCTCTTTCGCTGGCGCCCTTATTGGATGGCTCTTCATGCACCAAAGCAATAATGATTATCAACAGCTTTTCTGGCTGGCCACCATTCCAGCAGTTGTCGCCGTCTTAATTGTCCTTATCTTTATCAAGGAACCGAAAAAGAACCTGCATCCCAAAGATCATCAGCCACGCCACCCGATTCACTGGGCAGACCTTCCCCGCCTGGGGCGCCGATACTGGTACCTCATGGGTGTGATCGCTATCTTTATGATTGCTCAAGTGGGTGAACCTTTTATGGTCTTGCATGCCCATCTTAGTTTTGGATTGCGGGAAGCTGATGCGCCCATCATTTTTCTCCTTTTCAATGCCACCTACTCAGCCTCTTCTTTTCCTGTTGGCATCCTCTCGGACCGTATGAGCCGCTACCACCTTTTGGCCCTTGGTTTTATTATCCTGATCATGTCAGATTTGATCCTGGCCATGGCGACAAATTTAACGACTGTTTTTATTGGTATTGCCGTATGGGGCTTTCAGATGGGCATTCACCAAAGTATGTTTTATGCGCTTGTCGCTGATCACTCGCCCGATGACCTTCGCGGAACAGCTTTTAGCGTTTACTATCTCATCACTGGGGCTTCTATTTTTTTGGCAAATACCTGTGGCGGCATCGTTGCTCAAGTTTTTGGCTCAAGCGCAACCTATTTATTTTCTTTTGTTGTTGCCGTCATTGCGTTGTTCTTCCTTCTTTTCATTATGCCAAAAAAGAAAGAAAAACCAAATAAAACTATTGCGTGAAAGTTAAGCATAGAGTAAGTTTCTTTTAGATTGAAAAATAAAAAAAATATAAACAGGAAATTGTAAGTTGTGAATACTAATTGGCCGGCGGTAGTTACTTTGTCAAAACTGATCCATAGTTACGCAAGGACGGGTGTTATGACTAAAGCGGGGACAGGATGTCGCTAATCCACAGATCAGCCGGCCATCCACCGCTTTCTTTTTCTTCTGTTATCTCCCGATTCCTCCCCTCTTTCTTCTCTTCCAATATGATCCCCGGCACTATATGGGCTTTGGGGGCAACAATGTTTTTTATCAATATGTCCGTTATTATGGTTTATAGCCTTAATGCTCTTTACTTAAGTACCATCATGGGCGTTACATATGTCTGGATTGGCTTATTAGAAGGCGCTATTGAGGCTATATCATTTTTTATGAAATTATTTTCAGGCGTTTTGAGTGATTACTTTAAAAAGCGCAAAAAGATTATGCTCATTGGTTATGCCCTGACTGCTATCAGCAAACCTCTTCTTGGAATATCTTGTAGCTTTACTACCATCTTTGCTTCTCGAATTATTGAACGATTGGGAAATGGCATTCAATCAACCCCCCGTGACGCCCTGGTGGGTGATGTCGCTCCCGCTCAACACCGGGGCGCTTGTTATGGTTTGCAACGCAGCCTGGGGGTTATTGGATCTATTTTCGGCGCCTTTTTGGCCATGGTTATAATGTCTTGTTCAGCAGATAATTTTAGTTTTGTATTTTTGCTTGCGGGCATCCCTGCCACAATTGCCTTTGGCATCTTATATATTGCTGTCAAGGAACCCAAACATGCGCACTATACCACTGATATTAAGATCAATAAACATGCCGAGCGTCATCCCATTCACTGGTCAGACTTAAGCCGCTTAGGGAAAGAGTACTGGGGCTTAATGGTTGTGGTGGCCATTTTCATGCTGGCAAGGGTCAGCGAAACATTCATTGTACTTAATGCTCATAAAAACTTTGGTCTACCAAAGAGTTACGCCTCAGGCATTATGATTCTTTATAACATCACCTATTGCTTATGTTCCTTTCCTATTGGGCTATTGTCTGATCGAATTGGTCGATATAAGCTCTTAATCATGGGCATTAGTACTTTAATGATTGCTGATTTCCTTATTGCTTTGGCGCCCAATTTGACCACAATATTTATCGGCGTACTTTTCTGGGGATGCCAAATGGGTATTTCCATGAATGTCTTTTCTTCCCTTATTGCAGACTCGGTCCCGGAGGATTTACGAGGAACCGGGTTTGGCATTTTTTACCTCATCAGTGGCATTTCTATTATTTCCGGTGGCGCTGCTGGAGGAACGATCGCCCATTTTTATGGAGAAGGATCAGCATTTATAATGAGTTTCGCAATAGCGGGCCTCTCCATGGCCGCCTTGCTCTTTTTTAAGCCGGGAAAGAAGAAAACAATAGCTATTTCCCCTCAGCCGTAGTAGTAAAAATAAATATTACATCCAAACTTATTTATTAGGAGATATAATGCTGACGCCTTTGATGCCTAAAGCAACCGCTGTTTGGCTAATTGAAAATACAGGATTAACCTTTGATCAAATTGCCGAATTTTGCGCCATTCACCCTTTGGAAGTTCAAGCCATTGCAGACGGGGAGTCTTCAGTTGGTATGGTTGGTTTCAACCCCATTACCTCACAACAATTAACGGCTGATGAAATAAAGCGGTGTGAAGCTGATCCAACAGCCCACCTGCAGCTCATGCCCCCTATTACGGCAGATTCTTTATTGGGCAAGAAACAAACACGGTACACACCTGTTGCCAAACGGCAAGACCGCCCGGATGCGATTGCGTGGCTCTTAAAGTTTCACCCCAATTTAACGGACGCGCAAATCTGCCGTTTATTAGGAACGACCAAACCCATGATTAAATCCATTCGGACAAGAACCCATTGGAATACGGGCAATATCAAACCAAGAAGCCCTGTTCAGTTGGGATTATGCACCCAAAGTGAACTTGATGCCGTTATTGAGGACGCATCCCACAAAAAAACCTCGGCTGATGACGCATCAGCAGGGATTTTAAAGAGGGTATAATTCTCCCTGATTAATCATATTTCAAACCATAGCGTACCACTATTTCTCCCGTGAAGCAGTGATACTGAAAGACGGACGATATATTTTTTCTTCATGGCAACTTCTCATGTTTGTAAGTCCTACAAGAAATTATCAAGATTTTTAATAGGTGTAACCCTAAATTTTAAAAATGACAGAACACTAGCTCGTGAATTTTCTATTTAAGGACATCTTCAAGCCACTCAAACGATGCCTGGACAATGTCTGGTCTTTTGCGAACATAATGATCCATATCTGGGACACGCAAGTAGGTTATATTGCCCCCTGCGCTTTTGGCTTTTTTAACAAATGCATCGGTCGATTGTATAGTCGTGTCTTGTGCCCCCGCAACCACCAAAAACGGAGTGCGTATCTTTTCATAAGGTGGTGGTGGATAATGTTGTGCATCCGCATGATATTTGTAAGACATATTGAAAAAATATTGATCAGCTGTGGGGTTGTCTATAGTGGCATCCATACAGGCATCATAACGATTTCGAGATGTGATAACGCCTAAACAGGTAGAACAATCATTGAGCTTGGTATTGTGTGGACATAGAGGATTTTCAGTGGATAGCTTTTGTACAAACTCCCAAAGCTCTTCGCGCCACGACCAATCTCCTGCACCAGACCAGTTAATGGTAGCAATGGTGATTTCAGGATAAGCTGCTGTAAGTGTTGTGACAAGGGGGCCGCCTTCTGAAACGCCTAATAAAATAAGTTTTCCATTCCAGCCAGTTGGAGGATTCAACTTCAAATGCTCGATAACTGCTCGATGGTCTTGTCCTCGTTGTGAGCGTGTGTAATGCTCCATGAATTCATGTTTGTTCACCTTACTGCCGTCAACACCCCATTGTTCTACCGTTAAAACACCCACGCCTAAACCCATAAATTCTTTCAAGAAGTAACGATGAAAATGGATAATGCTTCCAATGTCATCTTTGCTTGAAGAGCCCCCGCATATAATAGCAATAGGGTATTTGCTCGCTGACGGTTTACTGAAGTAATAAACAATCTCTGGCGCATTTACATCTAAACGCTTTATGGTAAATCTTGAAGATGCGGGGATGGTGTAGGAAGGCATAACGTTATCCGTAAATTTATACGGCGTAATCTGCTTACTTTCTAATTTTTCTGTAGCCACGGTTAATTTCAAGGATGGTATAAGGGCTAAACTCAATAGAGTAAATAATAAGATTTTCATAAAAAATTTCCTCGTTTTTAAGTACGGAACATTATTATCACATTCCGTATTGGAACAAACCCTTTCCATTCTGGCGCAACCAGTGTCGAAGATTTTTATAACCCGGACAAAATTTTTCCACTATATGCCAAAACTGAGGGCTATGATTCATTTCCGCCAAGTGAGCGGCTTCATGGGCGCACACATAATCCGCCACTTGTTCTGGAGCAAAAACTAACCGCCAGGAATAAGATATGTTACCCTGGGCGCTGCAACTTCCCCATCGGCTTCGGGTATCCCGCAAAATAATACGGTTGACCGGTTTCTTCAATTGAGCCGCATAGAGAGTGGTCCGTTCCTGCAAAAATTGTCTGGCAACTTGATGAAGGGATTTTTGAACAAAAAATCCAAACTTGTCTGCAGGCGCGTGGATGAGTAAATGATCCTCCCCCCACCAGGAGCGAAAAGACTGGGAAGATTTGTGGCGCAATTTGTAGCGCTTTCCCAGAATGGGCAAGACCATCCCCTCAACATAGACAAGTTTTGGAAAGACCTTTGCTACTTGCTTTTCAAGCCAGGGCTTGGATTTTTCAATAAATCCGAAAACTTGTGTTTTTGAATAAAATAAAGGGAGAGTCAAAATGATTTCTCCTCTCTCGGGACGCAACCGGAGGGTTAAACGCCTGGCTTTGGAACTTTCTCTTACCACCAAAGGCCATGATCTGCCTTCAATGAGGAGACAAGAGGGAAGCATTCTCAAAAGCTTCCTCTTGACCCGCGTTCCTTTTCTAACTCCTGGTTCTCCCGCTGGGATTCTTCCGCCAAGCCCTGTACGAGCTTCAATACTTTTTTTCGTTTCTTAGGGTCGAGAATTTGATGAAAGGCTCTCATTAATTCCAGGGTTTCTCTCTTCAAAACAGGATCAACCTGGTAGGAAGAATCTCCTTCCTCAGCCAAGCCCAAATCACCAAAGCCTTCAAAAAAATAAGATATGGATGTCTGGAGGACTTTGCTCATTTCATATAACCGACTCGCCCCAATACGGTTGGCCCCTCGTTCGTATTTCTGAACTTGCTGGAAGGAAAGTCCAATTGCTGCACCTAACTGGTCCTGGCTTAAACCTAATGCTGACCGCCGAAGTCGTACACGGCCTCCAACGTGGATATCAACTTCATGTGGTTTCCCCTTTTTGGGAGAGGATATTTCTTGATTTAACATATCCGTTTTTCTCTCTAATAAAATATTTCAATTATTTCTTTTTTGATGAAGACGAAAGGTGACTGCTAGAGCAAGCAATACAACCAGCATACCAGTAAAAGGGAGGTCTCCCCACCGCTGATACACCGTAGCATAATTAAGACGTTTTGGCAAAGAAAAGTCGATAAAACCAATTTCATCTAATTCAAGACGATATAAAATTTGTCCGTATGAATTGATAACAGCGGAAATCCCATTATTAGCAGATCGAATGAGCGGGATTCCTTCTTCTATCGCCCGAACGCGAACGATCTGGAGATGCTGGTACGGCCCTGAAGAATGGCCATACCAGGCATCATTGGTAAGGTTCAGCATCCAGTGAGGCCGATCCTTGCCATTGATCACTGCATGGGGAAAGATCGCTTCATAACAAATTAGAGGACTCACACTCGGCAAACCAGGTAGCGTTATGGTTCGTATGCCGGCGCCTGGCGTATAATCCCGATCTCCATAGGTCAGTTTCTTAATCGGTAAGATAGAGCGGAAAGGCATATATTCTCCAAAAGGAACCAAATGAGCTTTATCATAGGCGCCTACCAATTTTCCCCGGGTATCAAGGCCGATCATACTGGTGCGCAACTGCCCTTCTACCACGCGCGGAGCCCCGAATAAAACAATTCCACCAGGAGGAGCCGCCTCCCCCAATATTTTCAATAAAGCGGGAGATTGCTCGACTAAAGTCGTGACGCTGGACTCTGGCCAAATAACAGCTGCCAAAGATTTTTCAGCAGGTAGATGGGACAGGGCGATGTAACGATCAAGATTTTCCTGAAAATGTTCCATCAACCATTTCGTTTGCTGAGGAATGCTGGCTTGTACAATGCGTAAATTTACCTCTGTATTGCCCGCCTGGGACTGACCCCGGGTCACACGGTAATCACCCCAAATCCCAAGAACCCCCAAACTCAACAGGACACCTGTTATCCACCCTTTATGGTACGTCGCAAAGATACAGGCGCTTAATGTTGTGAGCGCTGTTAAACCATATATTCCGATGATAGAAGTCACCTGCAGTAAAGAAGTATCCCACGTATAGCCAAGCAAATTCCAGGGTAATCCCGTTAAAATATGTCCCCGCAACCATTCAGCAATAGACCAAAAAGCCGTAAAGGCAAAAACACGGGCAAGAGGCGTTTTTACAGCCCTAAAGCTCACAAGAGAGACTGCAGCCGGGAAAAAAGCCAGGCATAAGGGAAGCCCAACAGCTGCAAAAGGCACAGCAAGCCACATCTCAACCGTTCGAGGACCATTACCTAGCCAATAAAGACCACCCAGGAAATAACCAAATCCAAAAACCCACCCTAACCAAAATGCTGTCTTTGTGGCTTTTGTATTCTCAAGAACAATTAAAAATCCCGAAAAAGAAATGGGAAGAAAGATCCACATCTGGAGCGGTGGCATTGCTAATGAAGCAAGCCCGCCCAAGATCCAACTTAACCAGAATGGGCTAATGGCAGGTAAAGAAAAGGTCCAGAGATATAGTCTTGCCATCGTTGCTTGAAACATGTTCTTTGCAATCTTTTATGGAAAAGCAAGAGGCAAGAAGCATTTTCCGTAGCATCCCAGCTTATCCTATTTTCACTTTTAATACATTAAAGGATTTTAGAAACCTCGTCAAACGTAAGACGAGGGGAACGAGGCAATAGCCTGGAAGTTTCTCCGTATCCCAAATTGCAAAGGAAGTTTGACCGGATGGGCCTCTCCCCAAAAAAAGCCCTGTCTACGCCAGCATTATCAAAACCAGACATGGGACCGCAGTCTAAACCCAGCGACCTTGCTGCGAGCATAAAGTAGGCCGCTTGCAATGTGCTATTGCGTAAAGCGGTTTCTTGAATAAGGGGCGCATTATTAACAAACCAGCTGCGTGCATCCGTATGAGGAAACAGTCTGGGTAAATGATTATAAAATTCAAGGTCATACGCAATAATAGCCGTCACAGGGGCCGCCATTGCCTTATCTGCATTCCCGGCCGCTAAAAATGGTTTGAGCTTTTCTTTAGATGCCCTCGATTTTATAAAGATGAGGCGCATCGGGCAACAATTTGCGCTTGTCGGTCCCATCCTGGCTAACTCATAGGCTTGCTGTAATAAAGCATCATCAACATCTTTATCCAACCATGCAGAATGGGTGCGCCCTTTTAAAAACATCCGGTCAATTAAATGAGCTGTCATCTTTTTAAATATTCCTCTTTCCTTTTTGATTCATAAATCAGGATATATCAAAATCCCTTAATAACTGATGTATGCCCACTCTATAGCCTGAGTTGACTCGAGAATGATCCTGTGGGCGGCAAGATGTTTTTTAATGCTTATCCGAAAAGTACCTGTGAATTGAGTTCCCGCTATGGTATGCTCTTTTAAGGAGGGTACCATGCAATATCCCCACATGAAATTTTGTAGGCTTTTGAGCGAGTTAGATTCTGAAG
>JACCDN010742015.1_pt1 | contig 12262 bp, 12 predicted proteins | sample 7441691 | NCBI WGS metagenome assembly JACCDN01 (sample SAMN15323439, study PRJNA562643) | freshwater metagenome | isolation source: river surface water | place: USA:Blue River Watershed | collected 2017-08-16 | reverse complement strand
GGTCGAGATCTGGTCACAGGATTACCGAAGACTGTTCGCTTAACTGCAGAAGAAGTGCGTTTCGCTATTGACGAACCTGTTGCAGCAATGGTGCAATCGGTGAAGCGTTGTTTGGCAAAAGCACCACCAGAACTTGCACAAGATTTCTTGGCTCGCGGAATGTACCTTGTTGGCGGTGGCGGCATGTTGCGTGGACTTGCGCAGCGTATTGAACGTGAAACTGAAGTGCCAGTAAAAATGTCACCACAGCCGCTTGAAGCAGTTGTTCTTGGTGCAGGTCACTGTATTGAGAACTATCAAGCACTTCGCGGCATGTTCATGGGAACACGTCGCTAAAGAATTATTTGCGCGTCACACGTACTTCGCGCACTTTTCCATCGCTTGTCAAGATGTACATCGCGTTTGATGTTGAACGAACTGCAGTGACGTTTCCAAGACCTGTGGCGACCGTTTCCTCGCCAACCGTGTATGAACCATCGGTGAGGATGGCAATGACCTCGCCAGAGCAGTAATCGCCAAAGTAGAACCAACCAGCTCGGCCCGGAGTGGATGTGTTGTTTCCCACTGCTGCTCCAGAAATGGAGCATCTGCTGTTGTCGTGGCTGTATTCATACACGGGTGGTTGCGCATCGTTTGTTGATACGTCGGCGTTGAACCGGTGGGACCCTTCGTAAGCGCTCCACCCCAGATTGGCACCTTTGCCCCCGGGTGTGTTGTTTTGCGCAGGCAGTGCGTTGACCTCTTCCCATTTGTTTTGTCCAACGTCTGCAATCCATAAGTTTCCATGCGTGTCGAAGGTGAATCGCCATGGGTTGCGAACTCCGATGGACCAAATCTCTGGATATGTAGCCCCGAGGAATGGGTTGTCGGGTGGGACGTCATAGTCGCCAGTGGGACCTGGATTGATGCGCAACATCTTTCCGAGAAGTGACGACATATCTAATGCGTGTCGTTCAGGATCGTTGGCACTTCCGCCGTCGCCTGTGCCGATGTACAACATGTTGTCTGGGCCAACTGCAAGTCCTCCGCCATTGTGATTGGCGTACGGCTGCGGAATCTCCATAACAAAGGCGCCTGGATCAGACGTTGACATAAATGTGCCGTCGGCGTTGACGTTCAGCAGTGAGATGATGGTGTTGCCCTCAAGGTCTGTGCGATTCAAGAACGCTTGCCATTGATTTTCTACCTGTCGAAATGCAAGCCCAAGCAGGCCTCGTTCGCCACCAACACTTGTGTACTCCGAGATGTCCAGAATGGTGGAACGCTGCTGACCGTCACGAGACCATTTCTGAATGACGCCAGATTGTGAGACAACGTAAAACCACGAGTCTTCTGGTGATCGCTCGACAAGATCTACTGGCGATGGAATCCTTCCAATCTCAATCGTGGAATATGAAACCGACGTATTAACGCTCTCAGTAGTTGTTGAAGACGTTGTGCTTGAAGTAGCAGACGCACCACACCCAGCGAGAACAAACGCGCTGAGAAATAGTGCTACTCGCTTCATTCGTTTGGCTTAACTCGAATGAGTCCTTCTTGCACCACCGTGACGGCGAGCTGTCCGTCTTTGGTGTAAATGGAACCACCAGCGAGTCCGCGAGAGTTTGATGTAGACAACGCAACCTGGTCGTACAACAACCAATCATCGGCGCGGAAGGGGCGATGGAACCACATGGCATGGTCGAGGCTGGCCATTTGAACGCCGCCTTCATTCCAGCCAAGACCATGGGGGAGGAGTGTTGTATCAAGAAGTGTCATATCGCTTGCGTATGTGACGATGCATGCGTGCAATACAGGGTCTGCGGGAAGAGTTCCATCTGCGCGAAGCCATACTTGCTGACCAGAAGATTCAACACCTTGACGTTCGAATGGTGATCCGTTCACATATCGCAGATCAATAGGGCGGGGTCGGTGATACCAGTCGCCCATTTGTTCTTTAAACGGTGCCATGCGAGTCTTGAAGTCTGGCAGTGTTTCAGGATCTGCCATGTTCGCTGGCGATGCAATTTGCCATTCCAATCCAGCTTCAGGTTCATGGAAACTTGCTTGAAGGTTGAAGATGACTTCACCGTGTTGAATTGCAATAACACGTCGCGTTGTAAAGCTGCGACCGTCGCGGAGTCGGTCTACTTCGTACAGAATTGGAGCTGTTGGGTCGCCTGGTCGAAGGAAGTATGCGTGCAACGAATGCACGTAGCGCGACTTCTCGTCGACGGTACGTGAAGCTGCAACAAGGGATTGCCCTGCCACTTGACCACCAAAGACTCGAACACGGTTTTCTTCGGGCGAATGGCCACGGAAAATATTGACTTCAATGACCTCTAGATCAAGCAGCGTGACGAGGTCGTCAAGGGGACTAGTCATGGCCCCATAGTAGGGTCGAAATATGCCACTTCTTCCTCTAGATGCCGATCAATTATTGACGACCACCAGGGCAGTACGAAAGCGTCTGGACTTCACACGTCCAGTTGACGATCAACTTATTCGCGAATGTGTGGAAGTGGCCATGCAATCGCCGTCTGGATCAAACAACATGACTATGCAATTCGTGATTGTGAAAGACGAGGCGAAGAGAAAGGCGATTGGGGAGATTTATCGCCAGTGTTATGAGATCTACCGCTCGCTTGATGGCGTGTATATCGGGTCAATTGACAAGGGTGGCGAGGATGAGAACCGTCAACAGAAACGATCTGCTGATTCAGCTGACTATTTGGCAGACCACATGGGCGATGCTCCGGCGCTGGTGATTGCGTGCAACCGAGGAAGCCGTGTGGAAGGCGCACCCGCGATGATGACGGCATCCATGATGGGAAATGTTTTGCCGGCCATGTGGAGTTTTATGCTCGCTGCACGAGCACGTGGTTTGGGAACTGCGTGGACAACTGTTCATCTCATGATGGAACAACAAGTTGCAGACATTCTGGGAATTCCTTTTGACTCTGTGCAGCAGGCGTGTTTGTCGCCGTTAGCGCACACCCTGGGTACCAACTTCTCGCCTGCAACTCGGCCACCAGCCGACAGCATCATTCACTGGGATGCATGGTGATGTTGAATAAACATTTGCGTGCTCACGCACTTGCCGCGAGAGGCTTCATGCCCGAAGACGAGGGTGATGCTTTGTACGTGGCGGCCGTTGATGCCGCTCAACATTGCGACGGTCCGTTTTTGGAAGTTGGTTCATATTGCGGGCGATCAACAGTGTGGCTGGGTGGTGCGGCGCAAGATGCTCGTCGAACACTGTTTGCCGTTGACCATCACATGGGAAGCGAAGAAAATCAGCCGGGTTGGGAATGGCATGAACCAGATTTAGTAGATGTGCGCACGGGTCGAATGGACACATTGCCGCATTTTCGCGCCACCATTATCGATGCCGGTCTCACAGAAACTGTTGTCACCGTGGTGGGGGATTCTGGTGTAGTTGCCAAGAGTTGGACAACACCGCTTGCTTTTCTCTTTATTGATGGCGGTCATGGTGTGGAACCTGCAACGCGTGATTACGAACTATGGACGCCACATGTTGCGCCTGGGGGCACCTTGGCAATTCATGATGTGTTTCCAAACCCTGCAGATGGTGGTCGTCCACCGTACGAGAACATCTACTTGCCTGCAGTAAATAGCGGTCGCTTTGAAGAAATAGGTGTTCAGGGTTCATTGCGCATTTTGCGCAGGGTGTAACTGTTACAACGAACGAACGTGCAGGTGTGCGTTCTTGCGTGGCATTGGCTGTGTAAACAACGTTGCCGCAGGTGAGCCACCACTGATTGCATCGGCAGCCATGATGATGGCAGCAGCGGTGTAAGCGCTGTACTCGTCTGCAGGGAAGTGCACCATGGTCTTGTCTGGGTCGCTTGGATACACAATTCCGGTCCAGTACGCACCGTCATCTCGGCGGTGGGGCATGGTCCACAACAACAATTCACGCGCTGTGTCTCTGTCGCCGGCGGCGCAATGAGCAATGGCGCATTCGCTAGTTTCTGCTGCCGTCACCCATTGTTCGTCGTTCACACAACGCACACCGCGATCTTCAAGAACGAATGCATCCCAACTCTCGGCCAGGCGAGCCTTTGCTCGCATGCCAGTCATAGCACCAGTAAGCACTGGGTAGTACCAGTCCATGGCCCATCGCTCTTTTGGCTCGAACGCGGTGAGATCGGTGAGGATGATGCGGTCTATTGCATCTGCTGCTTCGGTGTATTGCGGATGAGGGTCACCAACAAGATCACCAAGCGCAGCTCCGCAATGCAATGCGTGACGAATAGATGAGCAGCCGGTGAGAAGTGAGTAGTCCCATGGCTTGTCGTTAACTTCGCGAGCCCACAAGATGGTGCCATCGTGTCGACGCATGTTCATCACCCAGTTGAGGGCTTTGCGAACAGTGGGCCACAGTGCCGTGACCGCAGCAGTGTCTCGTGTGCACAACCAATGGGCCCACACACCAACTGCAATGTATGCGGTGACATTGGTATCTAGTTTGTGATCTTCAATTGAGCCGTCAGGCATGTAGTAGTTGAACCACCAACCGTCTGCATCTTGATTGTCGGCTAACCATTTGTATGCAGCCAGTGCGCCGTCGTGGCGTCCCATGATGTCGAGCGCGATTGCGGTCTCAACGTGATTCCACGGGTCGCAATGACCGTTTGGATACCAGGGAATCATTCCGTTCGACAATTGCAATGCCTGAATGGAATCGGCGGTGCGCTGCAAGTCTGCAGTAGTGAGAATGCCAGGGAGATGGGGAAGGGAATGCGTCACTTCTATTTCATTTTCTGTGAATAGACAATGAAGCTCTTGCCCATCACTGGGCTGAGAACTCGTTCAGCAACACGAGTTGCAGTGGGGCCTTCAATGATGTCCCACTCCAAAAACTTTCGGTACTTGGTGACCAATGGGTGATCGTTCTTTGTTGGTCCGACTGCGCACTTCAACCACCAATACGGAGAATGCAATGCATGTGCGTGGTGACTTCCGCGTACTTCAAAACCAGCGGAGCGAAGTTTGGCCTTTAATTCGGTTGCGGAATAGATGCGAACGTGTCCACCAACGCTCTTTGGCGCATGGTATTCATCGGACAGCATCCAGTTAATTTTCTCTGGCCACCACGTAGGAACGGTGACGCCCAATGTGCCGCCCGGCTTGAGGACACGGTGAAGTTCAGCGATTGCAGCAACATCGTTCTGAATGTGTTCAAGAACTTCAGACGTCACCACGCAATCGAATGTGTTGTCTGGGAAGGGCAGTCGTGTTGCATCCCCACGCAGTACTCCACCAAAGTTGGCGGCAGGAATTTCTTGTTCTTGAATCATCCCGCCGAACATGGCGCGAGTTCCCACTACTTCATCTTGCGCCCAGTCAAGTGCATACACAGTGGCGCCTTGGCGAGCAGCCTCGTATGCATGTCGTCCGAAGCCTGCACCGGCATCTAAGAACATGTGGCCCGGCTTGAGACCAAGTTTGTTGAAACGGATTGTGAGCATGTCAGCCTCGTTTTGCCAGTTTTGCTTTGTTGTGCGGCATCTCTAGGACTTCGCGATATTGATCAACGGTGAGTTCTGCACAATGGCGCCAACTCCAGCGTGACACCACGCGCTCACGACCTGCCAGACCTACGCGCTGACGCAGTTCGGCATCGTCAAGTCCGCGACGCAACGTTGCAGCAAGTGCGTCTGCGTTTCCAGCGGGGCACTGCAAAACAGTTTCGCCATCGGTGCCTGTTACTTCTGGAAGTGCACCACCGTCGGTGGCTACCAAACAGATTCCAGTGCTCATAGCTTCAATTGCGGGAAGGCTGAATCCTTCATAGAGGCTGGGAACAACTGCTAGTTCTGCTTCGGCATACAGTTCAACAATTCGCTCGTCGGGTACGCCTGAAACAAAATCGATGTATGGCTTTAATCCGAGCGATTCAATGAGATCCATGCTGTGGCCTGGTCGGGGCTTACCAATGATGGTGAGTCGAATATCGCGCTCGGTACGCAACTTTGCCATTGCCTCAAGCAGGTATGACAACCCTTTCAAAGCAACGTCTGCCGATGCTGTAGTAATAAGGCGACCTGGCTGACGAGAAACTTGTGGAAGTGGCTTAAACAATTCTGGGTCTACACCAACAGGCACAAGTCGCATGCGGTCACGAGAAACACCCATGTCTGTGTGAATGTCGTTAATGCTGTTCTCGGACACCACAACAATGCGTGGCATCTTGCTTGCAACTTTTCCTTGCATGTCAACAAACGAGTACCAACGCTTCAAGGCCCGACGTTTACGTCGAGTGGGAGCATGGCTCATCTCAAGTTCACGGTCTTTAGTGATGGGGTGATGCAACGTGACAATGGTGGGGATGATTTTTTCAATCTTCAAAATGTCCCACCCGAGACATTGATTGTCATGCACAAGATGGAAGTCATTAACGCGAGTCTTTAGCTCGCGGTATGCGCGCTTTGAAAATGCGAGCGGTTCAGAGAATTGACCTTTTACGAAGTGAGCAGTCTCAACAAAGTCTGGCCATGATTTGATTTCCCAATAACCAGGGAGTCGACCGGGGTACTGGTCGTTCCACACATCGAGACTTGGCAACTTGTGCATTGTGATGCGATCGTCAAGAACGGGATATGGCTGGCCGCCAAATACTTCAACACTGTGGCCAAGATCGACGAGAGCTTTGGTGAGATGTCGTGTGTACACACCTTGGCCACCAACATGTGGCTTCCCGCGATACGTGAGGTAGGCCAAACTCAGTGGGCCATTGGGGTCGTACGCAGCACCTGACATAGGTCTGTCAGGCTAACTGGCACCCCGTGGAATGGCTCGGTAGCGACGCTGAAGAAGCACAATGGCCCACACCAACAACAGCACGATATAGAACGCATTCCCTAGCAACGAATACGGCGTTCGGCCTGTTCGAAGGGAAATAGTGCGTTCAATCACTTGGGATTCGCTGATGGCAGTTCGGTCGAACACGTTTCCATTGGGGTCAATGAACGCACTAAACCCGGTGGGAGCAGCCTGCACAACCCATCTGCGTTGTTCGCGAGCACGCAATCGTGACGATGCCACTTGTTGTGTTTGAAGGATTGTCCATGTGTAGCTGGAACCATTGGTGGGGTTAATGACGAACGTTGCGCCGTCCTCTACACCTTCGTTTACACGTCCGCCGAAGAAAATTTCCCACGAGATAGCAACCGCTGCTCGTTCGTCGCCAATGTCTATCCAACCGCGAGCATCTCCTGCGCGTGCATCGCGTGGAACAAGGTGAGTTGGTGCGCCAACGGCAGACAGAAAAGATCTCATTGGCATGTATTCACCGAACGGCACTCGACGAACTTTGTCGTACCGCGACGTAATTCCAAGCTGTGGGTCAATGACAACTTGTGCGTTAGTAAAAGCGTCTTCGCCTGCATCTTCCGTGATGCCAACCACAAATGGAACATTGAGCCGCTTTGCTTCTGTACGGAGTTCTTGATATTCAACGCTGTCAACAAATAATCCAGTGGCAGAAACATTGATGACGTTCTCTGGCCACACAACTGCACTTCTCGTTCCTGATGGCGTGAGTGTTCGCGTCAGCGATAAGTGCTTTAAAAAGACTTCACGCGGATTGGTGTCTACAGCGTGCGTCCCCTGCTCGCCGCCTCCTTGTATGACGGCAAGTTGAAGTGTGCGACCAGTGGATGTTGTGCCGTCCCAAACATTTGCCACACCAACAAGAACAAGGGACAGAAGTAGTGCGCGGAATTTCCGTTGGGAAAATCCAATCCATAGAACAACCACAGAAATCCCAATGACGCCGGACCATGTCACAAGTGATGCAAACGGACTTGACGCATGAGCAATTCCCAAAGTTGCTAGCGGAACGCCGCCGAATGGCCAGGAGAGTCGAACGGCCTCTGCGAGTGCATGAAAAGCAATGAGAGCGCCAGTGTGCTGTTTCTCATTGGGGAAAGATGATGCGAGTTTTGCCGCTATTCCGTGGAATGTTGCGAATAGGGCAACCGCAATAATGAAGCCTGGTGCAGTGAGAAACCACATCCACGCCATGCCCGGTAGAAACCAACCAACCGCAAAAACAGTTCCAGTAACAAATGGCTTGGACGTACGACGCTGGCGTGCGAGTGATGCGTACCACGCGAGACCAATGAAACTCAATGGCCACCAACCCCATGGTGGCAGAGAAGCGGCAACGAGTGTGCCTGCAGCAAGAGGGGAGAGATGTCGACGCATTAACGCACCAATGTGGCGCGCACGACGTATCGCATGCTGGTACTACCACGAGGGTGACACGTGAAGAGTGTGAGCATGGGTGTCGCTGTTGGTTCAACAATCCATACGGCAGTGGGTCGCACAACCAAGACTTTTGACACCTTGTACGTAAATGATTTACCTGGACGTGACACGGTGATGAGATCGCCCGGCTTCATTTTTTCAATGTTGTAGAACGGACGAAGTGCGGCTGTGCGATGACCGCCAAGGACCACATTGCCACGGGTGCCGGGCAGAGCTGTTCCAGGCCAGAACCCAACCCCTCGATCGAATTGTGTATCGGTAACGCCTTTGTAGATGGTGGCCTTCACTTTGAGACGGGGAATTGTGATGTGGCCAACCGTGATGAGAGTGTCGATTTGCGGAGCTTGTTCTGCGGCGGTGACGCGAGATGGCGTCAGCGGCAACACACTCAGTGCTGCTACTGCAAAAATCACCAATCGACGCATGTACTTATTGTGACAGAGACGCAAGGTGCGAGATGATTGATTCGCCGGCAGATCGCGCTTGTTGAACGCATGCTGGGATTCCAATACCGCGATAACTGGCTCCTGCGAAGAAGATTCCTCCCCCGTGGGAATTCACCGCGTTTTCAACTTCTGCGAGTTTGTCGAAATGGTGAGGGCGATACTGCGGGAAAGATTCAGCCCATCGGCTTGTACGAACTTCGGTAGGAGTTAGGTCTGCATTGAGATGCAACTTCATGTCTGCCAACGCAAGATTCAAGAGTTGGTCGTTGTCGAAGTGCATTACGTCGAGGCCATCTCGGCCAAGGGAGACGCGCAGAATCATTGAGCCATCTGTAGGACGCCAATGTGCCCACTTGTTTGACCCGAATGATGCCGCAGTAACCCAGCGTTGATCTGGTTTTGGAACGAGATATCCGCTTCCCGTGAGATGGGCAGGCCACTCATGTGCAGGAATTGCCATGGTGATGAGAACTACTGACGCATGATCCCATTGTTGCAACAACGATGCAGCGTGTTTGTCTACTCCGCGAACAAATGTTGCACTCTTTCGTGCCGGAGATGCGATGGCAATGGCATCGCATGTCAGCGTGTGGCCACCTAGGGAGACTTGGTATCCGTGACCATGGCGCTCAATGTTTTCAACAGTGGCTGATGTGCGAATAGTTCCACCAAGAGCAACAACGCGCTCCGCCAAGGTCTCAATGAGTGCTCCCATACCGCGGAGAGGTGTGCCGAAAATTGGAGATGAAGATGCTGGGGAATTTGCAGCTGTTTTCCTTGCTGCTGCGGCAGCCAGCAACATGCTTCGTTCATTGGCGAGAGAGGCAATTTGTGGGACTGCGGCCAATGAAAAGTTGTCAGTATCTGCGGCGTAAATGCTGCCAACCAACGGGTCAACCAAACGTTCTTGAATCTCGCTTCCGAAGCGACGCCGAACATAGTGACCAATTGAATCTTTCGGTGTTGTCCTAGGAAGAAGTGGTTCAATTGCTGCGCGTAGTTTTCCGCGTGGCGAAATAAGTCGAGAGGTTGCAAACGAACGAATCTTTGCTGGCACGCCAAGCAGTAAGTCACTTGGAATTGTGTGCATACCGTTATGCCATACGTAAGCATGCGCGCCAGTGGGTGACGTGAGAGCGGCACCCAAACCAAGTTCAGTCGCTAGTTGTGCAGCCCATGGCACGCGAGTGAGGAAAGCGTCTGCTGCTTCGTCGACTGCTGGTAATCCTGCAAATGGAGAGGTACGAATAATTCCGCCAACTGTTGGCTGCGATTCCAAAACCGTGACCGATACCGGTTCAGGAGAATCAGCAAGAACCGTTAGTGCGGTGGTGAGCCCACTGATGCCACCACCAATGACAACCACATGACGGCTATGTGTCACGCTGCGGCAACCATTCGGGCAAGAGATGCCATCACTGTTGCGTCGTCGTTAACGCATGCGGTACGCGCAAAAGCGAGGCCGTGTTGGTCTGCACGGTGAGCGGCTTCGATATCGAGGTCGTACAAGACTTCAAGGTGGTCTGCCACAAATCCGCACGCAGACACCAAAACGCCGTCAATAGGTTCGTCGCTATCACGCGTAGTGCTGATGGAATCAATGACTTCAAGAATGTCTGGACCAATCCATGGCTCTGGCGTGCGACCTGCAGATTGCCATGCAATGGACCATTGCGACCACCGTGTAAGACCGGCGCGCTCGGCAACAAGTTCTGCAGTTGCGCGCAGTTCCTCTGGGTATGGATCACCGCCGTCGATGATGCGTTGTGGCAGAGAGTGTGCGGTGAAGAGAACCTTGGTGCGCTCTGGGAGTGTTGCCAACTTCTTCTTCATGTCTTGTGCAAGAAACTCAATGAATTCATTGTTGCGTGCCCATGATTCAACTCCAGTGACCTCAATACCGTGAGGCGCTGCAGCTTCCCGAACGCGACCCATATATTGGCCAATGGAATACGACGAGAAGTGTGGCGCGAGAACAATTCCAACAATCTTCTTAAAACCTTGGGCGGCAACATCTGCAACAGCTTCTTCAACAAACGGCGTTGCGTGCTTCAGCCCGAGGAACACCTGGAAATGGCCTGGTTGAAGTGCATCAAGTTCGCGCTGTAACGCAGCGGCTTGATCTTCAGTGAGTTTTTTCAGAGGGGATAATCCACCAATTGCTTCGTAACGATTGATGAGATCTTGCAACGCTTCCTCTGTTGGCGGACGACCACGTCGAATGTCTGTGTAATAAGGAAGAATCTCTTCTTTCGTACGAGGTGTTCCGTAGGCCATGACAACAACAGCGGTGCGGGTGGAATTACTCATGAGTGTCCTCCAGAGTGAACGAAGTCAACGACTGCGTGCAAGACATCGGGGTTGGTGTCTGGCTGTACACCGTGACCTAGGTTGAAAATGTGTCCAGGGTGACCGGCGTTATCTGCAAGCACCTCGCGCGCGCCAGCTAATGCAATGTCTGTGCCGGCCAGGACTAGCGCAGGGTCAAGATTTCCTTGCACCACGGTGTTTGCACCAAGTCGACGGCGCGCATCTTGAATTGATGTGCGCCAATCGAGACCAATGATCGCGTTACCAACGGAGTTCATTGATTCCAGTAAGTGGTCGCAACCAATTCCGAAGTGAATACCGCGCACGCCAGGGTGACGTTGCGCTAATTCTGTGAAGACAGCTTCGGTATGTGGTTTGACGAATGTGTCGTAATCGCGTCGCGACAATGCACCTGCCCACGAGTCAAAAACTTGGAATGCTTCAGCGCCGTGAGATAACTGAGCCGAAATAAATGTGATGGAGTGTTGCACCAAGCGACTCATGATGTCGTTCCACAATTGTGTGTCTTCGTGCATCAACCGTTTGGTGTTTTGATAGGTACGGCTGGGTCGACCTTCAATGAGATAACTGGCAACAGTAAATGGCGCACCCGCAAACGCAAGCAGGGGAACAGTGAGTTCTTTGGTGAGGATGTCCACTGTTTTTGTCACGTAGTGAACGTCTTCTTCCTGTAGAGGACGAAGGCGGGACAAGTCGTCGCGCGTACGAAGCGGCTGCGCTGCAACTGGGCCGGTTCCTGGTGCAACATCGATTCCAAATCCGACTGCATGCGGCGGCACCACAATGTCTGAGTACAACACGGCTGCATCAACGCCATAGCGACGAACTGGTTGCAATGTGAATTCGGCAGCTAACTCTGGTTGCTTGATGGCTTCAAGAATGCTGCCGTCGCCACGAATTTTTTTGTATTCGGGCAAACTGCGGCCTGCTTGACGCATGAACCACACGGGCGTGCGCGAGCCAGCGGTGCCGTTTGCGGCTGCGAGAAAGGGATCGCCCGGAAGACTTGTCATACCTATTGGTTACTTGTGATGAACCCGTCCGCGCAAAGCGGTGAAGGCCAAAGTGAAAGAAATCGCACCAACAATGGCGGATGCGAGGAACGCCTGACCAAGAGACGAGCCATTCCAGCCCTCCAAAATCAGGCTTCGCATGCCTGCAAGGAGATAGGTGACGGGGTTGTAGTCAGCCGCCGTTGCCAGCCAGCC
>JACCDN011182022.1_pt1 | contig 12267 bp, 12 predicted proteins | sample 7441691 | NCBI WGS metagenome assembly JACCDN01 (sample SAMN15323439, study PRJNA562643) | freshwater metagenome | isolation source: river surface water | place: USA:Blue River Watershed | collected 2017-08-16 | reverse complement strand
TTAAAAGCGGCCTGCGCCCATCCAACAATGCCACTAAAAAGATTTTTGAAAAATTCACCAACTGGAGTCCAATTTTTGATTAACAGATATGCAGCTCCAGCAATTCCGGCAACAATCCAGGTAATTGGACTGGTTAATAATGCCAGGCTCATAGCTCTAATTGAGGCAATAACTATTGGCATGTTAAGACTTAATAGAGCAAGTCTTGCCCTAAAAGCAATTATAGCCCCCTGAACAGAAAGAACTGCGCCTCTTAAGAAACTAAGAGAATATCCCCAGGCAATCGTGGCAATTTTGATTACAACAAGTCCGGTAACTGCAAGACCGATACATTTGGTTAATACCGGAAATCTTTCGGCAAGTGTACTTAATCCTGAGGCGAGAACGGCAAATCCTCTGGCTGCTGTTGAAATTGTTGGAAGAAGAGTATTGCCAAGAGAAATTCCTATTGACTCAATTGATGAATCTAGCTCTTTAAATGCACCATAAGCTGTATCGCTTAAACGATCCGCAATTGATTTGGCTGTGCCATCTGCATTTTTTAATTTATTCAAAACTTCATCAACCTTGCCAGTTTCAAAACCTTTGAATATTGCTAAAGCACCCGCTGTTGAATAAGTTCCAAAAATATCCTTGATTACACCAAGCTTTTTTTCATCAGAGAGATTTTTTGTAGCGTTATGCAAATCCCTTAAGATGCTTACCATCGAACGCATCTTGCCTTTATCAAAAATCTTTACACCAAGACCTTTAAGTCTGTTTTGAGCAAGCAAGGATTCTTTAGCAACATCTGGCATTTCTTCCGCAGTAATCTTCATTTGATCACGCATTTGACCCAAAGCTTGTGCGCCTTTATGAACCGGAGCGGCAAGTCTTAAATAAGCGGATCGCATCATAGTTCCTGCCATGGTAGATTTTATGTTGGCAGAGCTGAGAATCCCGATTAAAGCTGTAGTTTCTTCTAAACTACTACCAACTGCAGCAGCGGCTGGAGCAACAAACTTTAATGCTTCGCCAAGCTCTGTAACATTAGTGGTAGTAGCAACTGAAGCTTTGGTTAAAACATCACTGGCTTTAGATGCTTTATCGGCATTCATTGCAAAGCCATTTAAAATGCCAGAAACAATATCAGCGGCCTGGCCAAGTTCCATATTATCAGCAATGGCAAGATTTAAAATTGCTGGAGTTGCTGCCAAAATCTGATTCGCATCATACCCAGCCATTCCAAGAAATTGCATGGCCTTAGCCGCATCTGCCGATGTGTATTGCGTTGTTCTTCCTAGTTCTTTGGCCTGATCTTTTAGTTTTTTGAAATTCTCTGAATTTGCTGCTTCCTCTGTAACCGCTCCAACACGAGCCATCGCATATTCAAAATCGACTGCTGGTTTTACTATTTTATATAATGTTCCACCAAGTGCAACCGCATCAACCATTTGAGCGCGATAATTAGCGCGATTAGACAGATTTTGTGATTTTGCATCAGCATTTATTTGAAGTTCCCTCTGTCTCTTTTTTAGAGTTTCCAGAGTTTTTATTGCTGTTTGTTGCTGCTGATTAAGATTTTTGAAATCAACACCCGCTACTCTTAATGTTTTACCCATTTCACGAGTAGCCTGAGCTGATTCCATAAAAGCATTTTTAGCATTTCTTGCTGCTATTTCTGCTTTACGAAAATTGTTCTGAAGCTCTTTGGAGGGCTTGTCAGTTTTACTGATTTCCGTACTTAAGAGATTTAGTTTTTGTTTTGCTTCGAGGTAAGCGAGTGATGCTTCTTTTGTGGCGCGTGATGATTTTCTGAAAGCCTCAATTTCTGAAGCTTTATCATTTACCTTTTTAATCGCATCACCAAGTGCGGAAAGTTGTTTGCTGGCTCCTGAAAAAGAATCCCTGAAGGACTTTCCCAAATCAGCACCAATCAATATTGATACAGCAGCGTGAGCTGAGTTTGTCATGTTATTCTACGGATTCTTTTTGGACTTGGATTGCAGCATCAAAGAAGAGGCAAAAATCTTCTTCCGTCATTTCTAAAATTTCAGAGAGTTGCCAGTTGGTTATTTTCGAGAGGATGATGATTGTGCTGACGACATCTCCTCTGAATTGAAAAAACCTAAATACACCTTTTGCAGATTTGAGTAATCAGCTTCGTCAAGCTCTTCAATTACCTTTGGCTCTACCTCACAAAGGTTGGCAAAAAGACGAATTTCTTTTTCTTCGTCAGAGGCGGTTTTCATTTTGGCAACTAGGAGACGATCTTTGATTTTTGAACGTCTCATGCTGAGTTGGTTGTAAGACTGACCGGTGACTTCCACCGGATATTTTAATTCAATGTTTTCCATGTTTTTAAAAATTTAGGTTAGATTCCTAGGGCTTTGCGAATATCAACCAACTTATCTTGGCCACCAATTTTTCTGGTCATGTTATCAATATCGATTTCGATGAGCTGTTCACCATCAATTTCCAGCGAGTAATAACGGCAAGCGATAGTACATTGCAGCGTTCCTTTTTCGCCGGCAGAAATTTTCCCCATATCCATTTCGGTATACATACCACGCAGTTTGATGATGATCGGTGAAACTGTGGTGTCGTCTTGCAAAGCACCACGAAGCGTGACCTGAACTGCATTGCCAGCAACAAGACCAAACTGCTTCAAAACATCTTTATCATATTCAAGAAGCGTGAATGAGCCTTCGAGTTTTTCGACACCCATATCAACCATCACCGGAGAGTCCATACCACCAGCACGGAATTCTTCGGTTTTGATGTTTAGTTTTGGCGGATTTACTTCTTCAACTTTGCCCACATAGCCACGGCCATCGATGAACAAATTGAAATTTTTTAGAATTTTAGGAATCATATTTTTTTACCTTTTTAGTTACTGAAAAGTTCCACGAGATAATCATCAACCATGCGTGAACGGAAGGTGATGTGCTCGGCCGGATACGGAGGCGTGAAATCAAAATCGAAAGTGATTTTACCCTGAGCAATCTGATCCGGTGTGTTTAGTTCTGGATTGATGAAGGCTACTCCGCCAATGATCGCACTAATGCTTTTCAGATAACGCAGATAATTATTTATGCCTTCCAAAACATCTTCGATGTAAGTCTTGGTGATGTTTCGATCTACCGCCCAGAGATGAGCTTTAAGAAGTGAATCGTTGATCATGTCAGCGGTTCTGCGTGTTTGCAGGAACATCCATTTTGCATCAGAAGAAGTTGTGCGGTTGCCCCAAAGCCTGAATCCGTCTTGCTGAATGATAGTGGCGATATTATTTTCATTCAGGTAGTTAGCAGTGCTGTTTGCATCACCCAAAGCAAAATCAATCGGTTTAGAAATGCCAACAATGCCGTTAATAACCATGTTTGAAGGCGACCACCAAAATCCTCTTTCGTTATCTGATTTGGCAATAAGTCCAGCAACCCTTGCAGACGAAGGCTGCTCGTTAATCGTGTTGGTTGCTGTATTTAAAACTTTTACCCAAGGAAAGACTGGATAAATTCTTGGACTGCCCCAGTCATTTGCATAGTTAACGGCGTCAGTTTTGTTGGTGTTTGGACAGTCAGCGATGATCACTGCACGAAGTGATTCGGCTACGGTGAGTAATTCTGCCACAACAGGATTAGCAAGATCATCAGGGGTTTGATGGGTAAATCCTGGAGCAATTAAAATTCTTGGCGTTACTGCAACTTCTGACTGCGCAGCAAGAAGTGCCAAAACACCTTTGTATTTTCCCGTAGCTTCATCAACGCCGCCAATTATATCACTTAAGGTGATCTTAGCTGGATCAAGAGCTCCTGAGGTTAGATGAGCGGAATTTTCTGGATCGGCAACATTGATCACCACAACCATCGCACCAGTCTGTTTGAAAATTCCCTCAAGTGCTGATGGGATGCTAAAATTCGCATCAGAGCCAAAAATTTTAACCGCTTCCGATAGTGATCCCAAGATCAAAGTCGGTGTATTTACCGGTCCTTTGGATGCCGTTCCAACGAGTCCTATTACGGAAGATTTTACTGTTTGTATTGGGCGCGCGCCATCATCGAGCTCGATGATTTCTACGCCATGTAGAAATTGCTCTGTCATAAGTTTTTACCTTTTGTTGTTAATTAAAATTGTTTGAAATTTCTGGTGAATTTTTTATTTACAGCTCGCAGTCGGCAACGAAATGCCAAGATAATTTTTGCGCATTAGACAGAGCACCTCTAGCAATATTATAGCCACTTTCACCTATAAAAAATGCTCCCAAAGCCACATTACTTCCAGCGCTGTCATTTCTTGCTTCTCCCGCTGATCCGGTTAATGGATTGTAGTTTGTGACAGTTGGCACTGTTCTTTTTTTGACCTTAAAAGGAACGCTGATATCAATGTCAGTGCTTGCGGCTCTTGATGAAATATAGCCGTTGGTATTGGAGGCGGTTCCTGGAGAAGTTCCAAGGTCATAGCTTTTTTCATAATATCTCTGACAAAGCTCTAACTGTTGTTGAATCGACCTTTGTTCAAATGGTGTAGACACCGAGCCTTCTTCTAATTGAACTCCGCATAATCTAAAATTATTTGCAGCATTGTCGCAGGAATTTACTTGATTCGAAGTAGCTGAAAAATCTCCATTTTGCCAGACGTTTGGTGTGGTTTGATAATTGGAACCGGCAGCCAAGCAAAATACTGCATTCAATGCAGTGCCATTGGTATAATTCCAAGCTCCAGCACTAGGCGTGGCAGGAACGATGATCTTTTTGTATTCCCAAGTATCTGAAGCATTTATGGTATATTCAGCAACATAGCCGTAATCTCCAGCGCCGCTGGTAAATGAAACACAGTAAATACCAGTCTTGGTGGCTTTTACCCAAAATCCGAAAGTAAAAGTTTTTTGCGCAATCGCTAAAAAATTGTAGCCCTCAATTCTCTGAAAAAAGACCACGATATCAGTGGAGCTGATAGAGGCATCAATCGTCTGACAATCAATTAAAACTGAGTAATTAAATTTTCTTCCAGCTTGCGCGACAGTCGGAACATCCGTTGATCGTGAAATATCATGAACCGCTACTGTGTTTATTTTTCTGTAAACCCATCTGTCCACGGTATATTGCTGGTCGATGACACTTACAAAAGAAGTGCCTCGTTGCCAAATATTAAAATCACCATTGATGAGAATATTTCTGTTCGAAAACAAGTCCGCTAATCCCAATTGACCAGCGCCTGTAAAATAAGGAATTTTATTAATCGCTCCAACAAGTGCAGCAAAAGCCGCTAAATTTGTAGCAAAAGCCTGAACATCAGCACCAATTTCTAAGCCAAGATTATTTCTGGCCTCTGAGGCATCTTCTACATCGGCAAGATTTTGTGCTTTGGCAAGTTTTTCAGCTAAAGCATTAAAAACCGTTGTCGAAAAATTTGGATCATTGTTGATCGCTTGAGAAGAGACGACAAGACTCACCTGCGGAGTGCTGGCAAAGCCAAGAATCATTCTGACATATAGTCTCTTTCCAGAGCCGGTTGGTAAATTTGGTTTGAAAGTTTCGGGGAATTTTCCGATAGCAAAAAGATCGCCGTCAGCATCAAAAATTCCTACTTCGCGCACATAAAATGGACCAACTTCTTCACCGATTATTGCTTCAACAACAATTTGATTCGGATTGTCTTCATCCACTACCACATAAGTTGTTGCAGTTCTGTGCCGTTCATTTTGCAGAGCTGTTGCGGTTGCAACTGGATTATACGGTGTGCCATTTGAGTCTCCAACTGCCAGATGCGTTAAGTTTATTGGTGCTCCACCAAGACTTGCCGCCGCGTGTTTTGCCAAACCGCTGTTGGTTATAATGCTGTAATATTCCTGCGTCATTAAAGACTGATTTCGCTATGATTTTTTTGACTGTCTGTAGTTTTTTCGCTCTTGGTCCAGAGCTCTGCAATCTTTAGGGATGCTAATGAATTGATGTTTTTTGACTTAATAATCACATCTTTTACTTCCGTCTCAATTGCATAAAGTTTTGTGTCTCGTTCAGAAATAAGTGCTGCAATTTCTTTAAAATTTTTTGTATTAAATTCGTGCGAATTATTTTCGTTATCTCGCCAATATTTTTTTGCTGAACCATTCAAAAGCAAAACACTGCTTAGGATATTTTGTCTCGCCATTTCCGAGGCTGAAAAGGTAGAGCTTCTATACTTAATTGGCTGGAATTGGATATACTTTCTGTAGTTCTCAGCTTCAGATAATTTTTGTGATTTTAACTGCTCTAAATCTGGTTCCGGTTCTTTGATAGATTCCTGATAATCGCTGATGATTTTATCTTTATTTTTCAGCAAAAATTTAACATTTTTTTCTTCCTGTTTTGACAAAGAACCTTGATTGGAGTTGTGAATTTTAAACGACTTCTCTTCATCGACACAGACAAAGTCGGCGTCAAATTTCAGCTTCAAATTTTTTTCAAGAAATTCTCGCGGGATATGAATCTCTCCCAAGTATAATTTTTCTTTTGTGATTCTAAGCATTTTTATCCTGCGAAAATAAATAAATTTCCAATGAAGCCGGTTGGTTGCATGATGCTAAATGGTTGATCAGAGCCGCCGGAATTAATGTTGAGATTGTAACTTCTATATTCACATCCGCCTCGCGCTTCTCTGTCTTCCCAAATACCGGAAGTGCAAGCACCTTGTCCTTTCGTATGAATTAAATTGTAGTTTGGTAGTTCCTGTTTGGTTAAAACATGTTGCTCTGATCCGATGGAATTTCCTAAAGCTCTGTTAGTTAATCCTGAGCCTTGTCCGATTAATCCGGGAACTCTTCCTCGCATGTCAGGAATATTGAAAGTGGTTGATCCATCTCCAACGCCAAAACTTGTTCCCATCAGAGCAAATAGAGCTGCATTAAGTGTGCGCGAAACAGCTTGTCCGTTACAAATTAACCATTTGCCATGATTTGAATTTTGTGCAGATATTTTGTAATCGCCGACAAAATAAGTTTCTGATTTACTGTAAACATTGATGTTATTTCTTGCCGCCGCAGCATCCGGCAAATCCGCTAAATTCTGAGTTTTTACAAGACGCTCTGCTAGTGCATTATTAACATCAGTGGAAAAATTTGGATCGTTATTGATGTCGTCAGAAATAATCAGCTCTACATTTGGAGAACTGGCGAAGCCAAGAATCATCCTGATATAAAGCCTCTTGCCGGAGCCAGCTGGCAAGTCTGGTTTGAAAGTTTCAGGAAATTTTCCAATCGCAAACAGATCTCCATCTTCATCAAAAATCCCAACTTCGCGAATGTAAAACGGTCCTATTGCTTCGTTGATAACAGCTTCAACAATCAGTTGATTTGGATTGTTTTCATCAATGACGACATGGGTTAAAGTGGTTCGGTGTTTTTCATTTTGCAGTGCTGATGCAGTTCCTGTCGGATTGTAGTAAGTTCCGTTTGAATCACCGACTGCCAAATGCGTTAAATTTACAGGTGATCCTCCACTATTGGCAGCGGCGTTTTTTATCAATCCCGCATTGGTTATAATACTGTAATATTCTTGAGTCATTTAGACAGCTATGTCTTGGTCTATTTTAGAAAATTTACTACGCTCCAAGCGTAATTGCTTCTACCTCTTCGATGGTCGTAGAATTATTTATTTCAGCTTCAATTGTGCTGCTCAATTTGTAGTTATCGTTGTTTCTTTGTCCTATGCGTTGGCGTATTAGTGCCGCTATTTCAGAGGTAAGATCAATGGTGATTTTATTGCCATCAATGTCTTTAGAAAAATATGGCATCGAGCCTAAATCCAATGCTCTGGAAATTATTGAATCAGGATCGGATGCTGGATTGGTTTGATGACGATTAGTATAAAAAATAAAGTAAGATTTTTGCTCGGTTTTATTACCATCTTCATCAAGCAAAAAGGCTTCAAAATCAGTGATTGGCTCGATGTTTTTCTGATCTCGGATTGATTTTATTTCTGAGATTTTTTTTAACCTTGCTTTGGATAATAAATCTTCCTTCTCAACGATGCCGCCTTCTGCAACCCATTTCTGAATTTGTTGATAATCGGAATTTTCAGAATTTTTTGGAACGGCGTTGCAGTCATTCACGATGTAGCAAGATTCCATTTCTTTAATTTTTTCTATTTTCATATTTTACAGCTCTGCATTTAGGGTTATGACATTTAAATTATTTTCAGCGGTTGGACAGGAGCAAGAAATGCTGTTTGTCTGACCTGAAGTGTTGAAATTTCCTAGCATTACATAGCAGGAGTCCAGCGTGGCATATGATACAGTTATGCTTGGAGAAGATTGGGTATTGTTAAATCCAGTTCCATTTTGTGCATTAATAACGCCGGTTTGACCAATTGAAGGTGACGTTCGCATCTGCTGTCTGAAATTAGCTTTGACAGCCACAACTCCGGCAGAGGCGTGAATAACTATGATGTGAGATGAGCCTGAATGAACAAATTGGTAATATCTTTCGCATAATTTTAACTCTTCTTGAAACAATCTTTTTTCAAAAGGTGTTGCTACCGAACCAGCTTCTAATTGAGCTCCGCACAATCTGAAATCGTTAGCGGTGCTATCAACACCATTTACCTGATTGGATGTTGAGATCAGGTTTGATGTTGACCATGAATCAGCAGCTCCATGAAAAGTTGAACCAGCAGCTAATACAAAAATAACCTGAAGACCAGCTCCGTTTGTGTAATCCCAAGTGCCATCGGAAGGGGAAGCTGGAAATGTGATTGTTTTATATTCCCAGGTATTTGAGGCGTTGATTGCATACTCTTTTACTATGGTTCTGTTGGAGGCAGAATTTTGTAGAGAAACGCAATATATTCCGGTCTTCGTTGCTTTAACCCAAAATGATAAAGTGATCTCTTTTTGCGCCAAAGGCAGCCAGTTGTATCCCTCGATAATTTGTAAAATTCCTACTCTTTCAGAAATACCAATGCTTGAGGCTAAAGTGGTGCAATCCACCAAAGCAGAATAATTAAATCCTCTTCCAGCCTGTGCAACTGTTGGAACATCGGTTGAGCGACTAACGGTGTGAACAGCAGTTGTTCCTTTAAGATATTTCCACCGATCAGCAAAATAAGTTGCATCAGCAATGCTTGTAAACGAAGTGCCGCGCTGCCAAATATTAAAATCGCCGTTGATGAAGGCATTTTTATTCGAAAATAAATCTGCCAGCGCCATCTGTCCTGCGCCTGTGAAGTAAGAAATTTTTTTAGCTGCACCAATTAGAGCAGCAATGGCAGCGAGGTTTGCGGTATAAGCCTGAACATTAACTCCTATCTCTAAACCAAGGTTGACTCTAGCTTCTTCGACATCTTCCAGATCAGCTAAGTTCTGTGCCTTTGCCAATTTCTCAGCTAAGGCGATGATAACATTCGCGTTAAAATTTGGATCATTATTGAGATCTTCAGACATCACCAAATTGACTTGGGGCGCATTAGTGAAGCCCAAAATCATCCTGATATAAAGTCTTTTTCCGGAGCCGCTTTCTGAAGTTGATTTAAAAGTTTCGGGATATTTTCCGATTGCAAAAAGCTGACCTTCAGAATCAAAGATTCCGACTTCGCGAATGTAAAACGGTCCTATTGTTTCGCTGATTACTCCTTCGACAATTAGCTGATTTGGATTGGCTTCATCAATTGCAACATGGGTCAGAGTAGTTCGATATACTTCGTGAACCAAGGCAGTTTGTGAGCCAGTCGGATTGTAGCTTGTGCCGTTTGCATCACCAACCGCAATGTGCGTTAAATCTATCGCTGATCCACCTGGGATATTTGCCGCCGCTTCTTTCAACAGACCATTATTTGTGATAAGGCTGTAATAGCTTTGCGTCATGTTAGTGGATAAATCGTAGTAATTTCTTTAGTGATAAAAAATGTTCCCAAAATTGGTGCGGGTGATTCGTTTTCTAATTCGTCATCATGATCGAAGATGACCGGATTTAGTGATGTCATTTCTTTTGAAATAATGATGCTTCCGATGCTTACCAAACCCATTTCTGCTGAAAGATAAGCTCTCAGGCTTTCAAGGTGTGATCTTGCGTTCTTGGTGCTTTCTATGACCTTTTGAACTTGTGGCAAAATGTTAACATCAAAGCCAGGTTCTCTAACCTCAAAAAACACTCTGAAAAAATAAGGATCAGCACCATATTCAAACCATTCTTCAACTTTGACATTGGTGTAATTGAAAGCCTGCAGAGCTTTTTTAAGAGCGCCGATCGTTCCTTTTTTTCTGTGAACTTCGACACTTGCCTTGATAACATTCCGGCGAATTTGTTCTGGCCAGCTATCACTCCAATCATCAACTGATAACGCCCAAGCAAGCCATGGCAGAATATGCGCCGGCGCAAGATCGGGATTTACCACATAACGATTCAGCGTTGGCAGATCAAAAGAATCGCCAAATATTTCTTCTAAATCTCGAAGCAAGGTGCTCGCATTTGGCGGCAATAAAGATTGATTATTTTCGTCACTCATCAACTACGATTGAGATTGTTTTGCTGTTGCAATAAGCTGCTTGTTCATCGGTGGTTACAACATCGGATGTTGGATGAATAAGCTGAACTTTCTTTACGCCATCAACATGAAGAGCGTCATAAATTCCAGACACTGCTACCAGTTTTTCAATTGCGTGTCTTTCATCTAAAAATTTATCTAAGGTAGCTCGTGCTTCAGTTTCAACCACTGCTGAAGATGGACCCGAATAAACTGTAATTACTGCTTCAACCGAATAATTGATGATCTCCGCACTTTGCACAGAAACTTGATCAGTAAGCGGTCTGACATCTTCTTCACTTAACTTTTCCAAAACGGCATCAATCAATTCTTCTGACGCAGTTCCATTTCCAGTTTTAGAAAGAATCGTGACTAAAACTTCACCAGGATTCGGGCTTTTTACTGAAACTGATTTGATATCGCTTGATGCAGAAAGCGCATGAAATGTATAAGCGCCAATTGATCCAGCATTGGTGAACGCTTCTGGTGCAAGCTGAACTCTTTGTCTTAACTGATCGTCAGTTTCACCAACGAGCTTTTGCACACCAAGAGAAGCTGCTAAATTTTCTAAATCGCTTCCAGTTGCGTAAGCGAGCATTGTTGCTTTTGCGGCTTCGTTAATTCTGTTTCGTAAGAGTAGCTCGCGATAAGCGCAAACTTCTAGCAGAATCATCGCTGGATCACTTTCAAGCAATGTTGAGTAATTCGGATTTTTTTCTAAAAAATCACTTAAGATGTCCTGAAAAATTGTCTCATAACTTAGCTCTTCAATTACCTTCGGTGCTGGTAATTTTGATAAATCTATTGCTGTAAAATTGCCCATTATCTGCTGCTGATAGAAATATTTTCTAAAACTATTTTTTGTCCGTCTTTTACATAACTGCCTTCAAGGTCGATTGTGATTTTACCCTTCTCGATGCTTTGAACAGTGACTTGCTCAACTTCAAAACGAGGTTCCCAAGTGAAGAGTGCCTCGACAACATCGGAATAAATTTCTGCAATCAGATCTCCATTTATTGGCTGATCAATTCTTTCAAAAAGCCGCGAACCATAATCGCGGCGCATAATTCGTGAGCCGATTGGCGTGGTCAGAATGTTTGTAATCGACTGTTTGATGTGCGCGATTTCTGAAATTGTTTTGCCGGTATTTACATTCATGTTGCTTTCACTTTGCTTGATCCACCAATGATCGGCCATTCACCAGCAGAAGAACCTGAATCAATTTTTACTTTGTCACCAACTCGTGCAACTGCGTTTCCGCCACTTCCTCCAAGATCAACATTTCCTTTCAGAGTGATATTTGCGGCTTCAATTTGTGCATTTCCTGCAACTTTGATGTTGGCGCTGCCTTTGATATCGAGAGTCAAATTTCCACCGGCACGATCAAAGGAAATTTTCGAACCATCGGCAAAAGTAATGCTTTGAATATTGCCGGAATTTTCGGGCGCTGATCCACGATAAAGTGATGGAAAAATTATGCCCTGATTTAACTCGCCACAGGGAGATAAAATCATCACTTGCTCATCAATTTCTGGAGGATTCCAGTCTTTATTAGCGCCGCTATTTGAAGTAACCCAAGGCAACCAATCGGTTTCTAAATCACCAATTTTTACTCGCGCTTTGGCTGTTTCATAATTGATCGCAAATATCTGTCCCAAGCGAATAATATTTGCGAGTCTTCGTGCAAGATCGTTTAAATTAAATCCGTCTTTTTCATCGAAGTTCATTGATCATTTTTCTTGGATTTTTTGTTTCCTTTGTCGCTGTTTTTCTCTTCAGAATTTTCTTCAGT
>JACCDN010113647.1_pt1 | contig 12268 bp, 13 predicted proteins | sample 7441691 | NCBI WGS metagenome assembly JACCDN01 (sample SAMN15323439, study PRJNA562643) | freshwater metagenome | isolation source: river surface water | place: USA:Blue River Watershed | collected 2017-08-16 | reverse complement strand
GATGCAGAACATCCAAGGCAGAATTAGCTTTAATGAGACGAGTGGGCTTAGCAGTGAAGGCTTGAGTGGAATCCTTTTTGGCGAACCTGTGACCGCGCTTTTAACCACGAAAAAACAGGCTGACGCGAGTCAAACCTTGGTTGAAGTTGCAGGAGAAGTTGATGGCAAGGTTCTCGCTAAATGGGCTCAACGCCCGGAAGTATTGTTCTTGCGGGGCAAATTGCCTTATCAGGCGGTCGTGGAGTTGAACCACAAATCCAATAAAAGTGAAACTCGAGCAGCTAATCAACCTTTTGCAGTGATTAAGGCGAAAAGCCTGCTCTCCGGTGTGAGCGTGGATTTGCCCGCGCCCTATGGCAAAGCCCCAGAGACCGAACGCCCACTGCAATTTACCATGTCATTGTTTGAGCGCAGTTCGTTAATTCACATCGCCTACGATAAGTTCGCAGAGGCCCTGTTTGAGTTAGATCCTCAGCAAAACAGTAAGCTTGCCAATGCCAATATTGCCCTTGGGAGCGAAGCAAAGTTGGCGGCTGAGCCGCTATTTTTATTAAGTGGTAATTTACCCAGCCTAGATATAGAACCTTGGAAAAAGGTGCAGCAACGCTACCTGGATTACAACGGTCAAGTAGCAGTAATGCTGTTAAAGCCCAAAGCAGAGAATGAGGAGTCAGCAAAAGAACTCGCCGTTAATGACACTCGTTTGGTCGCAGGGCTACCGTTCCGCGCGGATGTATTGTTGGCTCACCATCAAGTTGGTCCTTTAAGTCTGGAAAATGTTCAAGTCCGTGCAGAGCGATTAGAGAATGGCTGGAGCATAGGTTTTACCAATCCACTGGCCGTCGGCAATATTCGTTTGCCTGACAACAATGCTAATCCTCTGGAAATTAACTTAGCGTCTTTGCGTTTAAGCAGTCAGGATTTGGGTTTAACCAATGTTGAAGGTATTGATTCAGCGCTGGGTCTTTCCAAAAAATCTCGCGTTAGTATAGATCCGCGCTTGTTGCCATTGGCCGATGTCAGTGTTGCAGCGCTCTATATGGATGACGTCAACTATGGCAACTGGTCATTGCAAGTTCGTCCGAATGTTAAGGGTGTGCTCTTCGATAATATTCACGGCAGCGTAAAAGGTGTGACCGTTGGCGGCGTAAACGATAACGCGGGTGGTGCCAAAATGGAGTGGCAGGTGACTGATGCTGTAACAAGTACACATTTTGTGGGTGCCTTGTCTGCCGCAAATGTGTCCGATGTGCTCCGCGAATGGCAAAAACCAGACATGCTTGAAAGTCAGTCCGCTCGCTTCAAGGTAGATGCCACTTGGGCGGGAGACCCGCAGGATTTCGCACTCAAAAAAATGGGCGGAACACTTGATATTTGGTTGGAAAAAGGTCGCTTCAAAAATAACCCCAGCCCAGGTAGCGATGGCCTTTTGCGCTTAATGGCAATCCTCAATTTTGATTCGCTCGCACGCCGGCTGCGTTTGGATTTTTCTGATCTCTACAAAAGTGGCTTGGCCTACGATGAGATTAGTGGCAAGGCCAGCTTTGTCCCTGGCACCATGACATTTACGGAGCCGCTGTCGGTAAAAACGCCTTCCAGCCGTTTGCAACTGGCAGGCAAGTTAGATTTGGAAAACGAAAAAATTGATGCTCGATTGATTGCGACTCTGCCAGTAGTGGGGAGTTACACCTTTTTTACCGCCTTGGTAACGGGCTTGCCAGCGGCTGCGGGCATTTATGTGGCGAGCAAGCTGTTTAAAAAACAGGTCGATCGCGCCACTAGCATAAGCTATAACATTCGCGGCGATTGGAGTGAGCCTAAAATGAGCTTTAATCGACTCTTTGAGAGCGAGGAGGATTTGATAAAAAGTGTGAGCAATCCCGAGCCCGTTGCGAAAAATAGAAAGCGAAAACCTAAGCGATAAATTCAAAAGAAAACGGCGACCTAGGTCGCCGTTTTTCATGGATCAAGTTAACCCTTAATCCTGCAGTTCTAGCTGTTCGCGAATGAACGCAAACAATTTGCGCGAGCTTTTGGGGGCTTGGTTTTCATCGCGCTCTTTTTGGGCGCTGCGCACAAGTTGTTTCAAATGCTGCACGTCAATTCCAGGGCAATTCGTAACCAAGGTTTGAAAGATCTGTTTGTCTCCTTCAATCAATAAGTCGCGGAAACGCTCGACTTGGTGCTGACGGTTTATGTATTGATCACTGCGCGCTTGAATCTTATCAACCGCCGCTTGAATTTCTTCGTGATTGGTTTCGCGCATGATTTTGCCAATAAATTGCAAATGGCGGCGGCGAGCCTCACGGTGCGGCATTTTGCGGGCTTCTAGGATTGCATCGAGCAATTTGTCTTCAGTTGGAATCGTCGCCAACTGCTTATCGTTCATATCAATCAGCTGCTCACCCAGCTTTTGCAACGCGGTCATCTCGCGTTTTACTTGCGATTTACTTTTGATGTAATCGTCGGGATTGATGTCGTCGTATTTGTAAACCATAGTATTGCCTAAACGCTAGTGTTGCCGTAATAACTGAGTACAGGAGTGGATCAAAAAAAGGGCGCACAGGGTAGGTGAACTGGGTGTAAATAACAATCTTTGTTTTAAAACGGCCAGCGGCGTCTTTACTGTCAACCGATTACTCATCTTCCTCAAAACGGTTATTGATCAATGCGCGAATAGTGTCCATCGCTTGGGTTTCGTCGTCGCCGTCGGTGGAAACCTCAAGGTTGGTGCCTTGAGTTGCTGCCAAGAGCATCAAAGACATAACGCTTTTAGCATCTACCCAGCTGCCGTTAGTGCGTGCTTGAGTGCGGCAGCCAAATTGCGCCGATAGGGTGGCAAACTTAGCCGCCGCGCGCGCGTGCAGGCCTCGTTTGTTAATAATGGTAATAGTTTCAGTCAGCATAAGTTAGTTTTTCTTGTGTTTGTTGATATCGCGGTGTCTGACCTGAACATCGCTATACTGGCCGTCGAAATGCGCTTTTAACCGCTCGCTTAAATACACTGAGCGGTGTTGGCCGCCGGTACAACCCACCGCAATCGTAATGTAGCTGCGGTTGTTGGCTTGATAGCGCGGCAGCCAGCGGGTCATATACTGTTCTATATCCTGATACATCTCATTAACGGCATCTTCTGCCTCTAGAAAATCAATCACATCCTGATCTTTGCCTGTCAGAGGACGCAGATTAGGTTTCCAGTGTGGGTTGGGCAGGCAGCGCGCATCAAACACTAAATCGGCGTTAACCGGTATGCCGTGTTTAAAGCCAAAAGATTCAAATAGTATCGCCATAGTGGTCATGCTTCTGCCCACTACACGCTCTTTTACCAAGTCGCGCAATTCATGCAATGTTAGGTGGCTAGTATCAATAATTTGATCCGCGGTATCGCGAATCGGTTCCAATAACTCCTGTTCATTGCTAATGGCTTCGGCTAAGTTGGTGTGTTTATCGCTGAGCGGATGCTTGCGGCGCGTCTCGCTAAAACGTTGAATCAATACCGATGACTGTGAATCTAAAAAAATCACTGTGAATGGCAAGTGTGCTTCTTTAAGCGTACTTATCATTTGCGGGAAAATTTGCAAATCTTTCCACGCATTACGCACATCTATGCCTATCGCAAATTTGTGTTGATCATCTTTGTGAATTTCAATTTGTGCAACTAACGCCGGCAATAAGCTGACCGGTAAATTATCAATACAGTTGTAGCCTACATCTTCCAATACATGCAGTGCGGTACTTTTACCTGAGCCAGATAGCCCACTCACAATGACTAATTGCATAAGCCTTTTTCCCTGTAAGGATTACCTGCTACTTGAGCACAACAAGAGTACATCTGAATAATCATGATTAATTGACTGCAGCTTCGTAGAGTTCGGTATTAGTGTCTGCAGCGCGCAGGCGATCGCGAAATTCATTACGAGTGAGTGCGCCGGCAAGTGCGGCTAAATTTTTTAAATGCTCATCGTGCGCTTCTTCGGGCACGAGCATGGCAAATAAAATATCGACGGGTTCAGCGTCGATAGCATCAAATTCTATGGGTTGGTTAAGTGTAATAAGTGCGCCTATTGCTCCTATGCTACCTGTACCTGCATTTAGACTGACACGGCAGTGCGGAATCGCAATGCCGTGTCCAATGCCTGTTGACCCCAAGCGCTCGCGCGCCAGAAACCGACGCAATAAATCGTCGGCATCAAGGCTGGGAATATCTTGCGCGATGGTTTGCGCCAATAATTCCAGTGCGCGCCTTTTGCTGCTAGCTTCAAGGCCGCTGCAGGTGCGCTCAGGTGTTAACAGTGATTTTATTTGCATAGTTGTGTTTGCATTTTTTACCTAGTTTAGGCTACGCCTAGCGATGGCTGCGCATCTTTTCTTTGTGTTTAATGAGCTGACGATCAAGCTTGTCGGCCAGTGAGTCTATAGCTGCATATAAATCTACATCAGTAGCGTCGGCAAAAATATCTTTACCGCTAACATGTAAAGTGGCTTCCGCTTTTTGTTCAAGTTTATCAACCGAGAGAATGACATGAGTATTGGTGATGCGGTCATGGTGATGGTTTAAGCGCTCAAGCTTACTGATCACATAATCTCTCATTGAATCGGTAACTTCTACGTGGTGGCCACTGACATTTATTTGCATAGATACTTCCTCGGTGGTTTGCGTGAATGCCAAATACATTCACAAAATATTTTGTGGTACTAAAGTGTTTTACGCTCATTTGAGGGCGGAATATTCAGCGATTCGCGATATTTGGCAATGGTTCTGCGCGCGACTTGGATGCCTTGCTCGCCGAGTAAATCGGTAATTTTGCTATCGCTTAAGGGCTTTTTAGGGTTCTCTGCGAGCACTAATTTTTTAATCAACGCGCGAATCGCGGTAGATGAACATTCGCCGCCAGAATCTGTGCTCACATGGCTGGAGAAAAAGTACTTCAGCTCAAAAATTCCTTGTGGCGTATGCATAAATTTCTGAGTAGTTACACGTGAAATAGTGGATTCGTGCATTTCCACAATTTCGGCGATATCGTGGAGCACCAAGGGCTTCATAGCCTCAGCGCCATAATCTAAAAAGCCGCGCTGTTTTTCTACAATGCAACTGGCTACTTTTAACAAGGTTTCGTTACGGCTTTGTAAACTTTTTAAGAACCAGCGTGCCTCCTGCAAATTATCTTTTAAGAAGGTGTTATCGCTGCTGGAATCTGCGCGTTTCACTAAGGATGCATAATCCGAATTAATGCGTAAGCGCGGCGCAATTTCTGGGTTTAATTCTACAACCCAGCGACCTTCGCGTTTATCCACAAATACATCGGGCACTACATATTCAGTGTCACCACTGGCAATGATATCGCCAGGGCGTGGGTTCAAACTTTGAATGAGAGTTACCGCTTGGCTCAGCTCATCTTCTCTGAGTTTGGTGCGGCGCATTAATTGGCGGAAATCGCGGCTGGCCAAGAGCGGCAAATATTGTTTAGCAATTAATTTTGCTTCTGCCAAAAAGGGTGTTTTTGGATCGAATTGATGCAGTTGTACGGTTAGGCATTCCGCTAGGTTTTGACTGCAGGCACCGCAGGGGTCGAACTGTTGAATGCGATGTTGTACTGCTTCAACTTCGTCTAATTCTAAATCATCCCATTCGCTGATTAGGCCACTGTAAATATCTTCTAGTGTGACTGACAGCATGCCGCTAGGTTCAACCGCATCAATAATCGCCATGGCAATAATGCGGTCGCGATCTGACATGGGGGTGAGGTTGAGTTGCCACATCAAGTGGTCATAAAGCGAATCTGTTGCGGCGCGGCGGCTCTCAAAATCACCATCGTCATTGTCGTAATTGGTTGAACCACTGGCTTGGTTGGTTTGGTAAACATCGTCCCAGCTGGTATCTACTGGCAAGTCGGCAGGAATAGCTTCGTTCCATTCGGTGGCGCTTTCACTGTAATCATCGGTGCCGGAATAATTGTCGGTATCGCCAAAGCCTTCGCTTTCGCTAAAACCCTCGCCTTCATTAAAACTAGTGGCGCTGAAACCTTCGTCGCCACTGGAAGATTCGTTGTAAGTGATTTCACCAGAATAGCTTTCGCTGAAGTCATCGCTATTGCTGTCGCCAGTGGCAGCAATTTCTTGGGTGCGAACATAGTCGCTGTCTTCAAATTCGTTGCTGGGCGCAGCGGGGCTATCAAAGCTATCTTCCACTTCCAGCATAGGGTTGGAATCGAGCGCTTCTTGAATTTCTTGTTGGAGATCGAGGGTGGACAATTGTAAAAGGCGAATCGCCTGTTGCAATTGCGGGGTCATGGTCAGATGCTGACCCATTTTAAGTTGGAGAGATTGCTTCATTATTAGGACGAAAAACCCCTGGCTGGTAAAAGAGGCCAGCAAAAAAACTGCGGGCAAACTAAACACTGTTAAGTGGAGTTTAGTCAGCCTTTGCGTACTAGGCAATAACTCTCTAACGCTAAAGGGAAATATTTAAAGCAATCTTTATGCCTAAGGGTTAAAACCAGCTCTTGTCAAGCAAGCGCAAACGATAAATACCGAGGTAAAGACTGCAAAAATAGGTGATTAAAGCTTGAAATCTTCGCCGAGGTAAACTTCACGAACCTTGTCGTTAGCCAGAATCGCAGCGGAGTTGCCAGAGGCGATGATATGACCTTCGCTCACAATATAAGCGGTTTCGCAGATATCGAGCGTTTCGCGCACATTGTGGTCGGTGATAAGCACGCCTATGCCGCGATCTTTAAGGTGACGCACAATTTCTTTGATATCGGAAACCGAAATGGGGTCAACGCCCGCAAAAGGTTCATCGAGCAGAATAAATTTAGGATCGGTGGCCAAAGCGCGGGCAATTTCTACACGGCGACGTTCGCCGCCAGAGAGCGACATGCCCAAGCTATCCCGAATATGGGTAATGTGGAATTCTTGTAGCAAAGACTCAAGTTTGGCCAAGCGCTGTTTGCGGTTTAAGTCTTTGCGCGTTTCCAAAATAGCCATGATGTTATCGGCGACAGTCAGCTTGCGGAAGATGGACGCCTCCTGCGGCAAATACCCAATACCAGCGCGGGCACGGCCATGAATAGGTAGGTCGGTAATATCCAACTCATCAATCAAAACGCTGCCATTATCGGCCTCTACCAAACCCGCAATCATATAAAAACAGGTGGTTTTACCGGCGCCATTGGGGCCCAGCAGGCCAACGATTTGGCCACTGCTGACAGTCACAGAAACATCTATAACAACTTTTCGTTTTTTGTAACTTTTAGCAAGATGCTGCGCGTGGAGGCTGGCCATGAATTAGTCTTTTTTCTCGGATTTTGCTGGAATAATGGTTTCTACGCGATCGTTGCTGCTACCAATAGAGAACTTGGCTGTTTGGCTTTTTATGTCGTAATCCACGTGACCCGCTTTAGTGACAGAACCGTTTTGTTCAATAGAAACATTCTTATCGAGCATAAGTTGTTCTGTTTTAAAGTTGTAATGAATCACACTGGCTTCTGCGTGAATAAACGGTTTACCGGGCTCGGGCTGTTGTTGGTAGCGTGCAGGGCTACCTTCAGCGGTAATTGATTCTTCATTTTGGTTTTTGTCTTTGTGTACGGTGAGTTTCTGGGCGTTAATTTCCAGAGTGCCTTGTACCAGTTTCACGTCGCCAATATAGATAACTTCGCCGACTTTAAGATCGATTTCTTGTTTTATCGCGGTAATTCGCAAGGATTGGTTTTTATCGTCGGGTAGAGCCTGCACTAACCCAACCGTTAACGCGAAAAGGCACACCAGAGAGCGTGCTAAATGCAGGCCTAATCTGTTGCTAGGATTCACATATTTAGGGTTCATAGGTGCCCTTGACGTTTGAGAGTAATTGAATGCGATCGCGCTTCATATCGGCGTGCATACCCATGCCAGTGATCTGGCTTTTAGCGGCGCGCATAGTAACAGCTTTGCGAGTGTCCGCGAATTGCTCTCGTGTGTTTAGGCGCAATTCGCTCGTTGTTATGGTGGTTTCGCCATGTTTTTCAGAGGTTTGGCGCGCTACGACTTCTTGCGAAAGCGTAAACCATTCGTTATTGCTATCGAGTCGGCCTTCTTGCGAGGTTACAAACCAGCCCGGCTTTTGGGGGTTGTTAATGAGAACAAAAACAGGGGTTTGAAACAGAGAATAATCTTCTGCTCTGGACTTGCCTTGAAAGGTACGAACAAGTGGGGTGTTCATTTGATAGTGAAGCTGGCCGTCTCGGTCGTAGTGGCGCACCTCAACGTCGGTAATAAAGGTATGTGGAAAGGCTTTTGTCGCTGCTTGCAGGGTATTGGTAGAGTCTTCGGTGTTTGTGTATTTCACGGTGGCAAAAACGACGACCAGTACGGCGACTATTAACCAGGGTAAGGGTAGCAACAACGGATTAATTCGCTCCAGATTAGCTTTATTGCTGTCTGAAAGATTCATTCCCGGTAGGGTGAGTTTGGTCATAAGTGATTAGGCCAAATAGAGTTTTAAAATAGCGTCAAAGGTGTTTTGCGCTTTCATCAGCATATCGCAGGCTTCGCGCACCGCACCTTCGCCACCGCGCGCTTGGCTTTGCCAGTGCGAGCGTTCTACTACACTGCTGTGGCCGTTAGCGGGTGTAAGTGCCAATCCTACTCGGCACATCACGGTTAAATCTGGCCAATCATCGCCCATAAAGGCAATTTCATCCAAGGCGACAGGTTGTTGGTGCAGAATTTCCTGCAGCGCATCCCACTTGTCTTCGCGGCCTTGAATCAGAATGTTAATACCTAAATCGCTGGCGCGTTTAGCAACGAGATTGCTGTTGCGACCGGTGATGATTCCTACTTTTACGCCGCTTTTTTGCAGCATTTTAATGCCGTGACCATCTAGCGTGCTGAAGGTTTTAAATTCATCGCCTTGATTGCTGAAATAGAGACGACCATCGGTTAAGACGCCATCGACATCGAGCAAGAGGAGTTTGATACGGCTAGCGCGGGCGTGTAGTTCCGGTGCTGCCAAGAGGTTGGGCGATTGACTCAAAATAATTCCCTAAATTAAACAACGCCTGCACGCAGCAGGTCATGCATGTGTAAGACACCCACGGGGCAGGATTGTTCATCGCGCACAACCAAGGCGGTAATTTTTAAATCTTCCATCATTTTCAAAGCTTCTGCCGGTAGGGCTTTTACACTGATGGTTTTGGGGGTGCGGTTCATTAAATCGCTAATTGCCGCCCCGCTGAGACTAATACCCTTATCAATAGTTCTGCGCAAGTCGCCATCGGTAAAAATCCCTAAGAGCTGATTTTTGTCATCTACCACGGTGGTCATGCCGAAGCCTTTTTCGGTCATGATGAGCAGGGCGTCGCTGAGGCTTGCGGTCGCGGAAACGCGGGGGATCTTGTCGCCAGTGTGCATGATATCAACAACGCGCAGCAAAAGTTTGCGGCCTAGCGCACCACCCGGGTGGGAAAAGGCGAAATCCTCTTCGGTAAAGCCGCGCGCTTCTAAGAGAGCGATTGCCAACGCATCCCCTAAAACGAGGGTGACTGTGGTACTGGCGGTGGGGGCTAGGTCTAATGGGCAGGCTTCAGTCTCCACGGCGATGTTCAGGTGAGCTTCAGCTACTTCCGCTAAGGTGGACGCTGGGTTACCGGTCATGCTGATGATTTTTATCCCCGAACGCTTGAGCATGGGCAAAAGGGTCAAAATTTCGTTGGAGGCGCCGGAGTAAGAAATCGCTAGCACTATGTCCTGTTTGGTAATCATCCCTAGGTCGCCATGACTGGCTTCACCGGGGTGAACGAAGAACGCGGGTGTGCCAGTGCTGGCGAGGGTGGCCGCAATTTTTTTGCCGATGTGACCAGATTTGCCCATGCCGGTCACAATAATGCGGCCGGGGCAGTTGAGTATGAGCTCGCAAGCTTTGTTGAACTCCTGATCGATACGCCGGTTCAGGGCGCTTACGGCGTCAGATTCTATGCGAAGGGTGCGAAGCCCTGAGCTAATAAAATCGAATGTGGGCATAGATTCATACTCGTGATGACGATTAACACTACAGGTAGCGGCACAAGGCGGGCATTATAGCGATCTTGAGTGCAACTCGCTTGATATTGGGGATTGAATCCCCATTTTACAATTCCGAGAAATGCTCAATCTGCTCGCTGAGCTTGGATGAGGTGTTTTAGTCTCTTCAAGTATTAAAGGATAAGCACGTTTAATGGTGAAATTTCGACCATAGTGCTTGATAAGCTTGGCGTAATTTATTGGAACTTTTAATTAGGAAACTAACTTCATGAAACCACTTTACCAACACTTGACTCGCGCGCTTTATTTGACTGGCGCACTTTTAACCTTGGCCATGATGGTTGTCACCCCAGCGGCGCTCGCGGCCGAAAAAACACCTCAGGCGATTGTGGAGCAGGCGACAGTTGATATGCTCGCTACTGTGAAAAAACACAATGCCGCCGGTAAAAAAACCGATGCCTACTACGCTGATGTGCAAAAAACACTCGAAGCTGTGGTTGATTTCCCGTTCATCGCTAAAGCCGTAATGCGCAAATCCGCTAAAACGGCTACACCAGAGCAAATGGAAAAATTCACCGCTGTGTTTAAAAGTGGTCTGATCAAAACCTACGCTAAGGGTATCGCCAACTACGCCGATAGCACCATTAAAACCCTGCCAGTGACTATGCCTGCTGATGCGCGCCGTGTGAGTGTGGATCAAGAAGTTAGCGACAAGGGCAATACCCACAAACTGTCCTACACATTAAAGTTGGGTGACAGCGGCGATTGGAAGTTGATCAACGTGGTGTTGAATGGCGTTAACTTGGGTGAATCTTTCACCAGCCAGTTCGACCAAGCCATGATTAAAAATGACAAAGATGTGGATAAGGTGATCGCGACTTGGTTGGAATCTAACTAAGTTAAAACCTGTTCGTGCATGACGAAAACCCCAAGTCTTACAGCTTGGGGTTTTTTATTGGCTGGTTGTGTACTTGTTGATGCGATTTTGCCCCTATTCGGGTAAGATTCACGCCTTTCATTTTCCCCTCTTTTTTTGATCAAGGGCTGCGCCCTGAGAGTTTTTCTATGCAAGCTGAGCAAATCAAAGCGCTTATTGAAAGCCAAATTCCTGATAGCCAAGTCCAAGTGGGCGTTAATGGCAGCCATATTGATTTGGTGGTCATTAGCCCAGTATTTGCAGGTTTAACGCCTGTTAAGAAGCAGCAATTAGTGCTGGGAACACTGTCGCAACAATTTGCGGACGGTACTATTCACGCGGTTGATTTCGTAAAGACCTTTACTCCTGAGCAGTGGCAGCAACAATAGTCAGAAACAACAATAATTTAGCGCCTTGAGTTCACGCTCGTAACGTTATACCCCTCGTACCTTATTAGTTTTGGAAAAGTAATGGATAAGTTTAAAATTCTGGGCGGTGGTCCGCTCAGTGGCGAAATCTGTATTTCTGGCTCAAAAAACGCGGCCTTACCGATTCTTGCCGCCGTTCTGCTCGCAGATAGCCCGGTCACTTTGCACAATGTCCCGCACTTGAATGACATCACCACCATGAACAAGCTTCTGGCTTCTATGGGGGTGCAAATCGAAGGCACTAATGGTCACGGTTTTGTGTTGGATTCCAACAACATCACCGACTTTACCGCGCCTTACGATTTAGTAAAAACCATGCGCGCTTCCATTCTGGTGCTTGGCCCTATGCTCGCCCGCTACGGCGTCGCCAATGTGTCTTTCCCTGGCGGTTGCGCGATTGGCTCGCGCCCGGTGGATATTCACTTGCGCGGCTTGGAAGCTATGGGTGCAAAAATTGAGATCGACGGCGGTTACATTCGCGCGACCTCTGAAGGCCGCTTGAAAGGCACACACTTTTTGATGGATACGGTGACCGTTGGCGGTACTGAAAATCTGTTAATGGCTGCTGCTCTGGCCGATGGCAAAACCATTCTTGAAAACGCCGCACGCGAACCAGAAATCGTCGATTTGGCGAATATGCTGGTCGCTATGGGTGCAAAAATTGAAGGCATAGGCACTTCAACCTTGACCATTCACGGCGTGGAGTCGCTGCACGGCTGTACTTACCGCGTTATGCCTGATCGTATCGAAACCGGTACTTATTTAGTAGCTGCCGCAGCAACCCGAGGCAAGATTAAATTAACGGCGACTCGTGCTGATATTCTTGAAGCCGTAATTTTTAAGCTCGAAGAAGCCGGTGCTGATATTGCTCACGGAGACGATTGGATTACCTTGGATATGCATGGCAAGCGCCCGAAAGCCG
>JACCDN010731436.1_pt1 | contig 12270 bp, 12 predicted proteins | sample 7441691 | NCBI WGS metagenome assembly JACCDN01 (sample SAMN15323439, study PRJNA562643) | freshwater metagenome | isolation source: river surface water | place: USA:Blue River Watershed | collected 2017-08-16 | reverse complement strand
CTGATGAAAATTCGCTATGGCGCTCAGTTCTCTCGTTCTCTAAAGCGCCTTCATAAGAATCAAAAACGCGCCCTAGATAAAGCGGTCATGGCGATCACAGCAAACCCAGAACTCGGTGATGCCAAAATCGGCGACCTCACCGGAGTGAGCGTCTACAAATTCAAGGTTAATCAAACTCAATGGCTTCTTGCCTACCGCATAGTCTCGCGTAAAGAAATTACCTTGTTAGTGGTCGGCCCACATGAAAACTTTTATCGCGATTTAAAAAAGTCCGATCAATAGCCAACCAATTGATTTACCGAATACGATCCGTTTATGACAATCTCACTTCAGCGCGCACTCGAACATATGGCTTGGGCCAACCAAGAGATCTACAAGTTAATCGCCGATCTGCCAGATGAAGCACTCGATGCCTATGCAACCGACCCCGAATTCACCGTCCGCGAAATCCTGCGCCACATCGCATCTTCCGCCGGCGGATATGCATCGCGCCTTGAAGGCAAAGCGAGCGAAGTTCTAGAACAACCAAAGAACATGGCCGAGCTCCGCGAGATCGCAAAAGTGCTAGCCACCAACGACGCCCGCTTATTGAAACTGGTTGACCTTGAAGATCAATCAATCGAAGTACATCGCGATGGCCAAACTTTCCATTGGATGCGCTCGACCATCATCACTCAAGCAGTACACCACTCAATCGAACATCGCGCCCACGCCGTTTCCGCTCTCGAAGCTCGCGGTTACAAAAAAGTCGACCTTGATGACTTTGATGTCTGGGGCTACGAACTCAGCCAGCGCGCATGAACGCTATCTGCTTCACGCATTTCAAGGGACCACTTGAAATCAAAGATATCCCGGTTCCAACTGCAACAAACGATGGCGTCGTTATCAAAGTAGAAGCAACTGGCTTATGTCGCAGCGATTGGCATGCCTGGATGGGCCACGATTCTGACATCGTCTTGCCACATGTTCCGGGCCACGAACTTGCAGGCGTTATCTCCGAAATCGGCAGCGCAGTTACCAAATTTAAAGTTGGCGATCACGTAACCGTTCCCTTCGTCTGTGGCTGCGGCAAATGCCAATACTGCACACGCGGTGATGCTCAGGTTTGCCCAACGCAAACACAACCAGGCTTTACCGGCTTTGGTTCATTCGCCGAATACGTCGCGATCAATAACGCCGACTTCAACTTAGTCACAATTCCCAAAAACGTTTCCTTCGCAACTGCCGCAGCGCTCGGGTGCCGCTTTGCAACTTCCTACCGCGGACTCATTAAGCGCGCACAAGTTAAAGTAAATGAAAAAGTTGCTATCTACGGATGCGGCGGCGTTGGCCTAAGCGCGATCATGATCGCCAAAGCCCAAGGCGCACACGTTTACGCCGTCGACATCAACGATGCCGCACTTGCAATCGCACAATCACTTGGCGCCGAAACTATTAACTCCAGCAAAGTCGATCCCGTTGCCTATATGCAAAATCTCGGGGGAGCAGACGTTGCAGTCGACGCACTTGGCAGTCAACAAACCGCCAGCGCATCCGTACTTTCACTCGCGCGTCGCGGTCGCCACTTACAACTCGGCCTATTGCTTACAGAAAACGGCTTAACCGATATCCCAATGGCCCGCGTTATCGCTTGGGAGTTAGATCTCCTTGGTTCACACGGAATGGCGGCAAAGGATTACCCAGAAATGTTGGCACTCGTTGCCAGCGGCAAACTAAACCCAGCATCACTAATCACGCGCGAAGTTGGCTTAACAGAAGGCGCCAAAGCACTCGCTGAATTAAATAGCCAACCATTCGGCGGCATCACCGTAATCAAGCCCGGCGAGAAATAACTAGCTACTTCTTCTTATAACCCGCAGGACACTTAGGTGAAACGGCAGTTATCTTCTTAATCATCTTGCCCTTAACGCAAGTTATCGACTTGGTAGCAACCTTCTTAACGGGCGCCGGAGCAACCTCTGCTTGCTTTTCCTGCGTTAACTTAACGCGAATCGTCGGCGAAGAAAAGGTAAAGTTCTTAGCAGTTAGAAATAACCATTCACGTTTAGCGTCTTCGCGGACCGTTTCGGTACCAATTATCTGCTCGCTGCCATCGGCGTTAATTACCGAAACCGATGCCTGAAATGGCGCACTCGTGAATCCGTAAACGCAACGTGCAACTGATGATCTAATCGCCAAGTCGTAACTTCCGCGCGTTAACGTCTTGCCATCTTCCATATGGTGCAAACCCGCGACCTTGTAATTAAGTGCGCCATCTTTAAACTCTGGCGCAGAAGGTGAGTAGACCATTGCATTAGTTGTGACAATTCCAAGTAATTGGCTTTTGTCATCAAAACAAGCGTTGCCCGAAGTTGCTTGATATCCATTTGCACTTGAACCTGCGGATATAACCCATTGTGCGCGATAGCCCGCCTTGGTCTTTAAAATTGGTTCAAAGGCTGCGAAATCTTCAAAGTTCCCAACCGGGTCATACCCACCAACTTCCGAACCTTCACTCTGCAACATCTGGTTGTACCCAAATTCCCCAGAACTTAAACGCACTCGGGCATCAATCTTCGGGTAACTGGCTAATTCACTCTTCTTTACATAGCCGAACGCACCTGGTGCGTTTACAGGAACAGCCTCAATCTTTATCCGATTATTCTTCGCATCAATCGGATCGACTTTAACATCAACATCTTTCATGCGCCCATAGAGCCAGCCAGTCATTTCAGCTCCCATACGCATCGTTAAAGCTGCGCGAGTGTTATCGGCAAAATCTTCATACTTTGCGCAGAATCCCGATTCCGTCCAAGCGCAATCTGCAAGATCATCGTAATCTTTGCCGGTCGGGCGAACACCATAAGTAGCACCACCATCGCTGTTAACGGAGGTATAACTTTCTAGTGGGTAATACTTTCCCGCTTTTTGTGTAACGGGAATGACACTCAATCGCATTGACGTTAAGTTAAGCGGCGCATTAGCTTTTCCAGCAGCACCTACAGCTTCACGATTTTGACCGTAGACAACACGTGCAATTACGCCGTAGGTAAAGTTTCCTGATTTATTGGCAAACTTTGTCGACTTCCACAAGCTAGGGCCACCACCACGCGGTAAGCCAAGTGCGGCATCAGCTGGAGTCGTAAGTGATTTAACTTCGTGATCCAAAACCGCCGGCTCCATATCTGCAGCCGAAGTTCCAATGCTTAAACCTTCGATACACATCAACTGATTAGCGCTTTCACAAGGAGGCAAAATCAATTGTGCTCTAATGAATGACCCCTTCGCGCAATTTGCGTCACTTAAAGATGAGCAAAGAAATGTGTTAGGTGGTGTACCTGGCGCGGCAGATAGATTTGAAGTAATGACCGAAACATTTTCACCAAAAGTTGGTTGGCGTTCTGAAAAATCGACACCTAAATAACCTTTACTAGTTAAACCACCTGGGAGTAGATCCAGCACGCTGGCACCCTGAGTCGGTGCCAAGGTTGTCAAAGTTAGCGAAGAGGCGGCAAGAAAAATCGCAATAAACCGAGATACTAATTCCTTACCCATTTTCTCAAACCCCTTCAATCTATGGGCAAAACTCTACCTTCGACCACCCCGTTTAAAAGGGCAAGAAAAGTAAAAGCCCGCGGATTTCTCCACGGGCTTTACCTGTAGCTCGCACTGCTCTGACGTAGTTAAAAGATACTACTTAATTTATCCACAGGGTTTCAGAATTTTCACAATTCGAATATCAAATTCTCTAACTTCACGCCATGGCCCTGTAGCTCAATGGATAGAGCACTGCTCTGACGTAAGCAGAGGTTGTGGGTTCGAGTCCCACCAGGGTCATGCAAGTCAAAAATGGGATCTCGCATACGTCGCGGGATCCCATTTTTTATTACTCTGCGTAACAACTACTCTTTTAACGTGATCGCAAAGACGAAGAACGGCTTTCCACCGAAGATCTGCGCGCGATGTGGCCTGCCCTTTGAATGGCGCAAGAAATGGGCGCGCGATTGGGAGAACGTTAAATACTGTTCCGAAAAGTGCAAGAGCAGCAAGCAGTTCACTCTTCGCCAAAACTCTTTTCTTGTTAGCCTTCGATCACTATGAGTCTTAAGAAAATTGAGATCACCGAAAATCCCCTCGATCTCATCGCCACCCATTTCCAAGGCCTTTACTCAGGCGAGCTCGGCTTAAGTTCGATCAAAGGCGGACAAAGCGCTGCCAACCAAGCGTTAGCAAACCTGGATATCACCCGTTATGCCGAGCAACGTTCAGAAGTTCAACCAGTTGAAAAGCGCGGGGCAACGGTTCTTTCTCCCTATATCCGCCACAACTTATTAACCCTTAGCCAGGTATATAGCGCAGTCAAAGGCGCACCATTTAAAGATCGCGAGAAATTCCGCGATGAACTTTATTGGCAAGAGTATGCCCGCCACCTTTACGCCCGGCTTGGCACCCGCCTCTTTGAAAACTTACGTTATGAAGCAAACCGCGACAGCGCAGGCAACGGTTGGAACCGCGATATGCACTGCATCGATCAAACCGTTAACGAACTAGAAAGCGATGGTTGGCTCGTTAACCAAACTCGTATGTGGATGGCATCGCACTGGACAGTGCGCAACGAAAAAGGTTGGATCCACGGACAAGAAGAGATGTATAGAAACTTAATTGATGGCTCACGCGCCGCCAATTTACTTGGTTGGCAGTGGACCGTCGGTGCTGGAACTGGCAAGCCTTATGGCTTTGCCCGCTGGCAGGTAGAAAAGCGCGCACCTGGCACCTGTTTTAAATGCGCACTCAAGAAGAATTGCCCGATCCAAGAATTTCCCGATGAACTTTCACCACACCAATTAAATAAAGATCCACTGCTTGATAACGACCCCGATCTTGCCCGCACCACCGGACCCACGACACCCGTTATCAACGCTCCCGCAAAGTTTGTACTTCTCACCATCGATTCATTAGGCGATAACGATCCCGCGCTCGCCGCCAACCCCGACCTGCCCGCAGTCTTTATCTTTAACGAAAGCGCCCTTGCCAAGTTACAACTTTCATCACGGCGCATAGGTTTCTACCTAGAAACTCTGCAAGACCTTTCAACTCGCCGCAACCTCACCGTTTATCTCGGTGACCCTTACACCTTTGCCAAAGATAACCCCGTCGCAACTACCTACGCCCCAGTGCCATCATTTAAAAAGTTCGAAAACATCGCAGCGCTTTATCCATACCCATGGCTGCGCAAGCCTCATGCAGGTTCAGTAAGAAGCTTTACCTCGTGGCGACAGAAGATCGATAAAGCCGGCGCATAAGCGCTAGGCTGCAAACAACTAAAAAACTAAAGAAATAAGGAGCAACAAATGGGCGCTTGCACATGCGGATATTCAACAGATCCAGAGAAGAACTGCAACGGAACACACAATGTAGTCAAGGCTGTTAAAGCCGACATCATCGCCAAGCTCGAAGCCAATGGCCACGCAGATGCCGCAGAGTCTCTAAAGGCTAAGTAATTACTCTCTCTTTAAAGCAAAAAGAAAACCCCGCCATCGCTGGCGGGGTTTTTCGCTGTTACTCAGCTAATGCATCCTTTTGACGAAGGGTAGTGAAACGGTATCAGATTTATCCACAGCATTGAAGAAAATTGATTTCATTAATGCGACAGAAACTATCTTTCGCTTTGCGTACCGCTGTAGCTCAGTGGATAGAGCATCCTTATGACGAAGGGAAGGTCGTGGGTTCGATTCCCACCAGCGGTACGCACACTAAGTGGCCCCACAGTTCGTCGCGTGGGGCCACTTTGCATTTGTGACTCTAAGTAACTAACTCCAATAAAAATGTCCAAACTCAAGTATTACCATTGTGCAATGATCAAAATGCAATGCATAACTATTGACTGTGCAGATCCTGCCGCTCTTGCCGACTTCTGGTCGAAAGTTCTCGACTGGAAGATCGGGGGAGAAGGCGATGAAGTTTGGATTGAAAAAGATCTCAAAGAGGGCGAAACAACTGATGCCCCTGACATTCTCTTTCTACGCAACCCCGATAAGAAAACAGTTAAGAACCGCCTTCACCTAGACCTGCGCCCCGATAACCAAGCCGCAGAAGTCGATCGCTTAATCGCTCTCGGTGCCAAGAAAATCGAGATCGGCCAATCCAATTACGCTGAATGCACTTGGGTAGTCATGGCAGATCCAGATGGCAATGAATTCTGCGTGTTAAGAGAGCGCAAAGGGTAAATAGAGATTATCTGTATCTATCAATAAATCTGTGGACCTGCATGACCATGACCATGGCAAGAACATGGGATATGTACGCTTTTTCAGATATCTAAAGAAAAATCTATCAAGCCATAGACACTGATAGGCGATTAGATATACCTTCTTTTCATGCTGAATAATAAAAAAATTGGCCAAGAATCTTCCGCTTCAGTAACTGCAATCGCATCCCTTCTATTTACAGTTTTTCTTGCATCCTTGCTTCCAATTCAAGCATCTCAAGCCGCTGATAAATTTGTAGAAATTGGTTCTGGTTTTCTTCACACCTGTGGACTTACGGCTGCAGGTGATGTTTACTGCTGGGGAAACAACGAGGTTGCTCAACTTGGTCGGGGAACAGTCGGAGATCCTGAGTCACTGCCTATAAAGGTTCCCGGAATATCAGGAGTTACATCTATTTCGGTAGGTGCCGCACACACATGTGCAATTATGAAAACAAAGACACTTCTCTGTTGGGGCCAGAATGGAAATGGAAAATTAGGCACTGGCGATACCGTAGATAAAACTTCACCGACTCAAGTTAAAGATTTTTCTGGAGTGAAACAAGTTAGCGCTAATCGTTTGGCTACTTGTGCGGTGAAGGAGGATGGTTTTGTCTATTGCTTCGGAGCCAATGATTTCGGACAACTTGGCAATGGAACAACTGTTCAGTCGGCCATTCCGGAAAAGGTGTCAGGATTATCGGATGTAGTTCAGGTTTCTGTTGGATTTTCAAATGCATGTGCTGTCACAAAGAGCCAAGCACTCTATTGTTGGGGCGATAATTCAAATTTTCAATTGGGCACTGCTGGCCCAAGTTCTACAACTCCTGTTCTTCTCTCAGAAGTCGGAAAAATTTCAAAGGTAACAGTTGGCGCAGGTCATGTTTGCGCAAAAACTAGCTCCGGAACAGTTCTATGTTGGGGATACGGGGAACGCGGTCAAATTGGATCAGGAACGAAAGAGGCATCAAATCTGCCAGTGCAACCTAGTGGTTTAGGCAAAGTTCTAGATATATCCGCAGGACGTTTTCACACATGTGCACTCAATGTTGATCGTAGCGTGTCATGTTGGGGGGCATCAGATACCGGACAGATCGGTAATGGAACAGTAATTGATTCGGCCATTCCCGTAAAAGTTCTTAATATTTCTAATGTTCAAGTTCTTGGATCGATCTCGGCCTATGCTGCACACACTTGCACGATTGCGGTAACTGGGAATTATTCTTGCTGGGGATTGGGAACGGCAGGCCAACTAGGAAATGGATCAAACGTTAATTCAAGTGCGCCTTCAAATCCAACTTCCAGCACACAAAAAGATACTTCTGCACCAACTAGTGACACGGCACTAACCACAGTGATCAAGTGTAAAAAAGGTTCTGTATCCAAAGATGTAAAAGGTGTTGCACCAAAATGTCCAAGCGGATACGTACAGGTAATCGAGAAGAAACCAACGTCTGTTTTCTATCTTGATATGAAAGTGGGTTGCTATTCGCTTAATTTCCCTGTGACAGAGACTGCTTATATGTATGGGAGCAATAAGACATTTTTCCAAGCTTCTTGTACGGGAAGACACCATATTCAAGTGATTTTCTCGGGAACTATGAAGACATCTGCCGCAAATGGATTACCAACTCAGGAGGAAGTAAAGGATTTCTGCGGAAAGAAATACATAGCGGCGATGGGAGCTCCAGCTCCAAAGCAGGTGGTTGCGAATGGTGTGTATCTATACTGGATGTTCCCTGATGCAGGTTTTGAGGTCAGAAAATATCCAAATCGAGTTATTTGTAACTTAATAACTACTGATAAGTCTTATAGCTACTTCACCGTTCAAACTAAATCAATTGCAAGGAGCTCCTAATGAAGTTTTCACTTAAGCACTTTGCTGCGTGGGGGGTACTTGGAGTCTCCGCTATTGCATACGTTGGCGCGGCAGTCCTTGGTGGTGGCTCTGGATACTCGACGGATCAATTCCTAAAGCCCAGAACAATGAACCAGGGCAGTGAAGTCGCTTTGAGAATTGATGCCAATAACGTTGACGTCAGTCGTGGCGTTTTGAGCTTTACCGCAACACCACAGTTGTCTGGAGAATTCGGTCAATCTACTGGCAACGGATCATTTCTTCAGCAACCAATTATGTATTCATTTGATGTTTTTGAAGGACCAACAAAAGTTAACCCTGGATCAGGAAACTTGGTTGGTGGGCAAAATTTAGGGATACGAATATCTGGCGAACCAGCCAACTATCCCTTTGACTCATACGCAGGTAAGTTTTATGCCACTGGCGGTATAAACGGTTATAACCAAGGAGTTCAACCCTTTTATATGTGGGATATTTCAACTCCACTTCCAGGCTTTTCCGTTAAATCCCAGTACCTGTCCTTTTTTACAGAAAAAATTGATAATGATGAGATTAAGTCCGACATATCTCAAGGAACTGGTTTGATTGAATGGCAAATCAAGCGCAGCTTCAGCACAATCTTCGCTGCTTTTCTTTTTGGTGGCTTAATGCTTGTGGGAGCGATTGCCAGCCTACTCATGAGCGTATCTGTTCTTAGAGGCAAACGTCCTCCATCAATTAACTCTCTAACTTGGCTCGCAGCCTTCCTCTTTGCCCTTTTCCAAGTTAGAGGTCAATTGCCAGGAGATCCTCCAAGTGGTGTGCGCTTTGATATGTTCATCTTCTTCCCGGTGATATTGCTTTTGATTTGTTTAATTATGATCAACGTATCGCTTTGGAATAAGCGCGAGGACTGGGATATGGAAAATCACGTCATCGCTGTACACGGTCGCCGTAGTGACGCAGGAATTGATTCATGAGGTCAATCTTTAAGGTTGAAAAAAATAGACCATATCCGCTTCCTCGAATATCTCTCTCAATAGCGGCAGTGCTTCTTATCTCGTATCTAGTTGGACTACTTTCCATGAGTGCTGGCGAACTTAGAGTGACCCCAGAATTAACAAAGACTCTTGATTGTAGCGATGCAAGCTATCTGAGTCTCCCAATTGAGTTGAAGGCACCAGATCAGAAATGTCCAAATGTTATTGAGAGCGTTGTGAATTTCAGTGAAATTAACTTGAATGACACACCTCGCCTAACTGGATCATTCCGTCTTTGGCCCGCCGGTGAGCTAGGAGCAGTCGTTGTTAATTCTGGTGTCGCACAACGTGCGCTAGACGTGAACTATGAGAATCTCGGTGATACGTCATGGCAAATCGCAGCTTCAGAATTTGTTGGTAGTCGCACCTTTGCAATTCCCCTAAAAAACAACGGAATGATAAATAGTTATCCTTTTGATAAGTATGAGGGAACTTGGCTCATGTCGGTTGCTGATTTCCAGAGTAGCGGGCCGCTACCGACAACCGTTACGGTTTCTAGTCGTCCTATCTATGGCTGGAACATGGATGTATCTGAATATAAGCAACCAAATGATCAAAATCTGCAAAAGATTTTGAATTTAAACGGAGTTGTGGTTCTTGAATGGAGTGCAATTCGAAGTACCTCTGTGAAGCTCTCAGCCACACTACTTCTGATAGTCATTCTCGTGGGCATATTTGCTGCAGTGACACTTACTATTTCCATTTTTCGCAAAAAACGACCACCAACTTTGGGAGCCCTTGGTTGGCTTGCAACTTCACTCTTTGCCATTATTGAAATTAGAAGTCGCTTTCCAGGTGACCCGCCACCAGGGATTTTGTTGGACAAGCTATTTACCTATCCAGTTACAACGACTCTACTCGGCCTCATCTTGACTCATACTTTCATGTGGATTAGACGTGACGACTGGGATATGAAGAACACGCCAAATGAACGTTCCAGTTTTTAAGCATTTTTGGATTGCTGCAGCGATCCTCGGACTATTTGCCGCAGGCATGATTTTCTTAACACCTAATTATCAAGAAGAATCTACGTTGCCACGTCGCGAGGTTCCTTATATAGCAGCGGAATCGAAAATGTTTGTCGGTGACGATGCAGCGGCTTCATCACCAAAAATAATCCCTAACGAATCGGGGAAAAGCACAACGGGTATTCGAGTTACACAGGATCAAAGGGATCAATTCTTGGGTGAGCGAGCAAAGCCAACGGCCCAAGCGCTATGTGAAGATATCGCTCCAAATATGATTGCTTACACAAAAGAAGCATCATCTAATGGCACGACAACTTTTATGTTAAATATAAGTGAAATCAGAGCCACTGGAGATTATCGGAAAACGTTTCCTTTCCCGAATCCAGACGAGAAGATAGTTTTTCTCCAGTGCCGTGGCCTGGTCGAATACAGCATCAAAGTGATCGCAGAGACGGACTTTTTCTTGATGATTGATTCAGAGGGAAATACACGCCTGCGATACGAACCAGATAACTCAACTGCACGTAAAGTTGACTAGTTTGGCGATAAAATTATCGGACTTCCCTTTATGGAGTAACAAGCTTTAAACTAATTTGACTGGAGGCCATCAAGTGCAAACAAATCGTGGATTAGCAATGGCGTTTCTTTTTAGCCTAATTGGGATGGGGATTGCCTACCTTTTTGTTGGCGAAATTGGATGGCAGACGGCACTTGGCGTTGGAATTGGCGGTGTTGTAGGTCGTGCGCTTTCGGGAGATTTAGATTCTCACGCGCAAAGTTCGCAAAATAATCAAGTTGTTCAAACTCCAATTCAGCATGCGGGAACTCAGACTGGATTGAACAAGAATGATGAGGCAATTTTGTTTAACGATCAGGCTGTTGTCTTGGATCTACAAGGCAATCGGAACGCCGCTATGGATCTTTGGGCAAAAGCCGCATTGGCAGGTGTTGCCAACGCTTTAGCATCATTTTCTTGGAACTCACTTAGAGACGGCAAATACCAAGATGCGATCGAGCTTCATAATGAGTGTTTTCCAAAATTGCATATTGGAAATGATGCCTATCAACTTGCGAATTGTTTAAGTAACTACGGATTAAATCTTCTCGCCTCTACTGGAGATATTAAAAAATCTCAGGCTATTTGGGTAGAAAATTTCAATAGTAACCACCCAGAATCAAAATTCTATGCAGTCCTTGCTGCTCATATGCAAGGGAACAAAACCGAGCGTGACCAATACGCCAAGAACTTAAATTCAAACGACTGGTCAGAGGTTAGATCCACACTTTTCGAAGAAAAGTTAACGGCTAAGGGTTGGTTTAAAGAGTGGTCTAGCAAAGGAATCGAACTAATTGATGAGATTGGTCCACCTAGGAAGTAAGCACCTCACCCGCAACTAATGTTGTGGATCTGCGCAAAGAGATCAGCGTCTTTACCGGGCCGCTCCTGCACCGAATCACCACACACCTGACAAAAGGCGTCGAAGTAATAAACCCCTAGCTCTTCCATCCATTTATAGTCATAGATAAAGGCCACGACGCTTTCACCAAAATCCGGCAACGACTTATGCCCGCGCGCACGATGGGCCGCATCTAGATCCAAATGCTCCAAACCCGTAACTTCATGCTTTGCACCCATCGGAATTACCAACCCGCATGTGCAGCGCCATTCTTTATCGCAGTGGTTTACATACGCCCAATGCCACTTCTGGTGTTGCCAGCTATTTAAATTCGCATAATGCAGCCACGCTTTAAATCTGCCGTAACGCGCCATTCCCTCGGCTGCATCTTGCTCGCGCTTTAATTTTTTTAGCAATTCATCAGAAACGCTCACATCAACATAACTTTTCTTATTTCGCTTAGACATAACAAACCAGCCCTTAATGGACCTCATCTGAGACCCGCGCTTCTGGCGGTGTATTTCATCGCCAGCAGGTCTTGTCTCGAAACCACCGTGCGCGGTTGGCGCGGTTGGTATCCAGCAACTCGTGACAGTTAACGCTGAACTTCTTTGACCTAGACAAAAGATAGCGCGCACCACCCACACCAGACGGAATAGATCCCGCCCCAAGCGTGTTTAACCCTGCGTAGCGGCCCCGGCACCCCTCGAACACCTGTTCGAAAGATGTGTTACTCTCCGCTTCCCCCAAAAGAAGCCCCGAGCCAGCCTCAACCCCTTGTCAGTGACCCTCGGTAACTTTT
>JACCDN010000862.1_pt1 | contig 12270 bp, 9 predicted proteins | sample 7441691 | NCBI WGS metagenome assembly JACCDN01 (sample SAMN15323439, study PRJNA562643) | freshwater metagenome | isolation source: river surface water | place: USA:Blue River Watershed | collected 2017-08-16 | reverse complement strand
TTATACAAAAGGCAAGCGGTCACCCTTACGGGCTCCCACTCATTGTGAGCATACAATTTCAGTATCTATTTCACTCCCCTTACTGGGGTTCTTTTCACCTTTCCCTCACGGTACTTGTTCACTATCGGTCGCCATGTCTTATTTAGCCTTGGAGAGTGGTCTCCCCAGATTCAGACCGGATTTCACGTGTCCGATCCTACTCAGGATACCGCGTAACATATTCGTTTTTCGTCGACGGGACTATTACCCTCTACGGTGGCCCTTTCCAGGGTCCTTTGACTAAACAAACATTATTACTGATGCGGTCCTACAACCCCACTTCCTAAAAGTAAGTGGTTTGGGCTGATCCCTCTTCGCTCGTCACTACTAAGGGAATCTCAATTCGATTTCTTTACCTTGGGTACTGAGATATTTCAGTTCCCCAAGTGTCCTCCCCGCATAAAGCGGGATTCTTCCATTTAACTGGAAGAAGGTTTCCCCATTCGGAAATCTTCGGATCAAAGCTTGTTGACAGCTCCCCGAAGCGTATCGCAACGTCTACTGCGTCCTTCATCGGAACATGGCGCCTAGGCATTCATTGTATGCTCTTAAAGTAACTTATTTCACACACCTAAGTTTGACTAGTAATCTAGGAATAAACTAACAAACTTAATTAAAACATTAAACAAAAAAAACACTACATTAACCTTCAAAATTTAAACTAACTAAATCGCTTTACTTACACAGATGTTTTGAGAAAAACATTCTGTGAACCAAATTGTTAATGTACAAGAGATTGGTAGAAGATCTGTTGCCACTCAAGACTGGTCTTTAAAAGGCCGGTTGTCGAATAGCTAGTGCCCTGTGCCAAACTCAAACGTGCTCTCTTTCAAGCGGGCCTATACTAGGGAAGGAGATACCTCATGTCAAGAGTCACACAACACTTTGTCATACAATCAAATCCGGAAGCCAAAATCAGCCAACTTTTATGGTTACATTGACTACTTTTTTAGATTCAAAATCAATTTCGCCTGACTCACATTTGTTGAAATTTAGAATTGCGAAGTGCGAATGGCGAATTGTAACTCACTACTGTAACTCACTGAAGTTACTCTAAGTCCCAGACCAGCGCGGGGAAAAGGATCCAACCTATACTTAGCTTGAGGATTACAATCTAGATTGTCGATTTTAGAATTTGCAATCAAGAGTGTGACAACGCTGGACGACCAAATAAAAAAGTAATTGGTACAAAGTATGTAAGTATAACCTCGCCACTCTTCCCAAAGCACCACCTCGGAGCAACTTTCCACTTTCAACTCCCATCTGCTATAGTAGCCGCGATTCATTTTTTACTTTCCCCCTATGGAATTATCCGCTTTGTTTGCTCCAATTTGGCGCAGAAAATGGCATGTAATCTTGATTGCCATTATCACTTCTTTAATGATGGTGCTTTATAGCATCTTCTTAGCTAAACCGAGTTATCACTCTGAAATATTTTTTACTATCGGCTACAGAGACGACCAAACACCAACGGAAGCTTATAATTACGGAAATTACTATGGTAACTACGCCAGTATCGAGTTCGCTCGTACTACCAGCGCTTGGCCAAAAGATCCTTACTTTGTAGATGACATCTACAAACGTGCAGGAGTAAATAAAGATGAAGATCAAAGTCTAGTAGATAAACTCTTAGGCAATTTTTCAGTAAGTCGTGAAGAACGGGCAAATTTAAGCGTCAAAGTAAGATCTAAGAGCGAAGAAAATCTCAAAAAACTGAGTAGTGCATTTATTACTGTGTTCGAAGAAAGACTAAATACCTACAATTTAGAAAGTGCCACCAAATACAATCTAGTTAATGAAAGTATCAGTTTCTATGCTAGCCTACTCACTACTGACGAGGCTTGGGCATTTGGTGCTTTATTAGGAATACTATTAGGCATTATCTGGTCATATCTCTGGGAAGCTCGCCAGGGAACCCTTAGCACAGCACAGCAATTAGAAGAAACCTTCCATCAAAATATTTTCTGGCAAAAAAAGGGCAGTAAGTTCAATGCATCCCCTATTGCTAGCTTAATTCAAGGTTCCACAGGCAATATCTTACTTATTGGCAATCGTATCCACTGGCGCAAGCTATGGAAAATGCTCAGCTATCATTTTAGCCAAGATTTAGTTTTAGTAGATGCTAGTAAAAAACAACACGTAAAGAAATACCTTCAACATGCTAATAATGTAGTAGTCCATGATACTGTCCCCGCTAAACGCAAAGGCAACTATGTAATTGTTTGTGATTTCCCTGAACAAAGTGATTTAACCGTAGGGCAAGATGTACTAACTACTTTAGTAGTAGCAGAGCGTGGTCGCAGTCGTATCCATGAATTACAAAGCTTACAGTATTTGATCGACAATGAAAGCCAAGATATTTACACTATATTGATTTAACATGTTTACTTTTGAAGGCGCTCAGGCCAAAGAATTAGAACAGTACTATCATGATCACTATAGCCGCTTAAGTTATATCCGTGATCAAGTAGTACATTATACCCCTCCTCAAAGTAAAGTATTGGATATTGGCGCAAAACCTTTTGTGCTTTCTTATCAACTATTACAATTAGGCTACGATTACACTGGCATTGGTGTCTCGGGCCAAGAAAAGGATTTACGACTAGACCAGACATTGGCTTGTAGTACTGGCCCTACCAAAAACACTCACTTTAATGTCACTCTCATCGATGAAAAGGATGAGAAAGAAAAGCATTGGTCAGTACCGATGCATGAGGTAAATATAGAAATGAATGCATGGCCATTTGAAAAAGGTACTTTTGATACTTTAGTGTGGACTGAGACACTAGAACACCTTACTTGTGATCCGAGCTTTGCTTGGCATGAAGCTAATAAATCACTCAAGTTGAATGGCATTCTTTTATTCTCAGTACCAAGCGCTCTCTATTGGGTGAGAGCAATACAGTTACTTTTGGGCAAAAATATCGATGATCCATACTCTTGGCATGGTCCTTTCGGTCGTCACAATCGTCTCTATACCTTGAAAGAAATCAAAATACTAGCAAAATCTCATGGCTTTGAAGTAGTCAAAATCGACACAATGACCTTCACCCCAGATAAACAGTCCCTACTGAAACGAATTGCCTACAAGTTTATTACTGCCATTGGCAAACTCACAGGCAAACGTAAAGGCAAAACAATAGTTGCAGTTTTGCAAAAAAAAGAAGAATCAAAAGGCCCCAATAGACCTCATTTTCTTTATCATTGATGCTGATTTTAAAATCTAAATTTTAGATTAAAAGTCTCAAGCTTGGTATCAGCCGGATCCTTCAACTCCACTCCGTTTCGTTCAGGATGAATTGAATTAAAACTTTCCACTTTCAACTGAAAAAATGTCTCCCTCCTCCCTCCAAGACATTACTACCAACCGGCTTCCTCAAAGCTGGACAAAAATTCCTTCTCGGAATCAGGGCATTGTCGTGTCCCAGCTTATTCAATCGATTGAGACAATCATTGAAGTTAGCAGCAATGCACCAATAGCATTAGGCGATCAGACAGCACTTGAACAACAACCATCACCACTTGCTGTTAATAGTTTGGATGTCATCACTCAAGGCAAAAAGCATCAAGAAATTACACGCATTGGGAAATATCAATCACGTTGGACTGGATACTTTGCACCGCTTCGCGAAGCTCTGATAGTCTGTGTGCTGCTTTTCTTAATATTACAGACTGTATTTGTTTTTGCCGGAGGCAACACCTTGAAAAATGTGTTATTCAAACAAACCTTTGCTGGCCTCGACCAACTCAAACAAGCAAAGGATGATATTGGTGCCGCCGACCTAGAAGCAACTGTTAATCACTTCATTTCAGCTAAGTCTGCATTTTTAGAAGCTCGAGAATCACTGCAAGTCATAAACCATGGTGAAAGTGTACTGAGCAGTTCTCTCATTACTACCAGTAGCCAGCTCCTCAGTATTGGTGAAAACTTAGCTAGCGTAGGCAATGAATTAACTGAAGGAGCTCAACTGCTTCTCAGTACAGCCAATTGGAAACTAGCACTCCCCTCTCTCAAAAAAGCTGCAAACCAACTCAAATTAGCGAGTCTTACTATCAAAAATGTCGATCCTAGTATATTACCGGCTGATTACCGAGAAAAGTTTAATCAGCTCAAAGCTGATCTACCTATTTTAGATCAATATCTCGATTTATTTGATCAAATTTCACCAGCTTTATTAGAGATCACGGCTGACAAAGGCACCAAACGCTACTTAATAGTTTTACAAAACACTACTGAGCGTCGGGGCACCGGTGGCTTTATGGGTAGTTTCATTGAAGTAACTTTCCAAAATGGCAAACTGCTGTCTGTTACTCCCAAAGATGTCTACACAGTTGACTGGCAACAGTTCAATCGCAAAGTAGCGCCTGAAGGATTGCAACCTTATATGAAAGGATTGGCACTGAGAGATGCCAATTACAATCCCGACTTCTATCAAGCTAGCCAAGATATCAACTGGGCTTATGGTGAAGCTCGCCAAGGCAGTCTTGATGGTGTGATCGCTATCGATCAAAGTATTGCACCGGCGCTACTGAAAGTTTTAGGTCCAATCTACCTCTCAGAATTTGATGTCACCCTGACCGATCAGAATTACTTCACCATCCTCCAATACTACATTGAAACCAACAAAGACGATCCAGAAACACCCAAGAGAATATTATTAGCATTTATTAAAGAAACTCTAGCAAAGGTAACCACTCCAGAAAACATTTTGAAAGTAGCTCAATTTGTGCCTCAAATGATCGCTGAAAAACATGTACAAGTAGCCTTATTTGATCCAGAGCTTGAGACGTTAGTTGAAAAGTATGGATTAGATGGGAAGCTACTCGCTCCCGAACCAAAATTAGATTATCTCCATATCAATTCAATCAATGTAGGCGGCAACAAAGGTGACCGATTTTTAAGTCGTGACTATCAACATACAGCCACTATTAATAACGATGGCACAGTAACTATTTCAGTACAGGGAAAGTGGCAACACCATTGGAGTGAAAAAGAAGCAGACCAAATCCGGGCTCTCTTCCCTCAGATAGACAAGCTCCCTCGCCAATTAAGAGAAAACTTTTGGCATGTAATTGGTGACAGCTTAACTAAACATATCGTTCGCATATTCGTGCCCAAGGGAAGTACCTTGATAGAGAACAATGGATTTAACTATTCGCTTAAATCAAGTGAAGAGAACGGTTATGCAGTTTGGTTTAGTGAAGTAGATGTTCCTGTAAGTGGAGCAACAGACTTTTCATTTAGCTATCAATTGCCAGAAAAATTAGATCTGAGAACTGGTGATAACTATCGCTTCTTGCTACAAAAACAAGCGGGAGCAGAACAGGAAACCCTCACACACACAGTTGAGTTAGGTGACCACGTCAAGCTAATAGCTGACTATCCAGGAAGTACTAGCCAAGGTAGCGAGAATATTACTACCAAAACTGACCTCAATACCGATCGGTATTTTGAATTATTAGTGAAACAAAAATAAATGCAGGAGTTTACTTTTCACATTGATATCGAAAAGCCTTTTGGCAACCTACTGATTAAAGATCATGTCTTATTAGTATTATTAACTGCTGACCAAAAATTGATTGTCAGTAGAAAACATTCCTATCCTCCAAGCATTTGGAGATTATTAGGAGGAAAACCAGATAAGAAAGAGTCTTTAGATGAAACCGCCCGAAGAGAACTAGAAGAAGAAAGTGGACTAGTGATCCCCTCCTCCAGAATCGTACACATTGCGGCCATTCACGGCCAAGCCACAGACTATGATCATAATGATTACGAACTAACGACTCATCTGTATTTAGTAAAACTAACAGCAAAAGAAAAACCAATAGCTCAAGACGATGTAGACGAAATCACTGCCCTCAACTTCAAACAGTACGAAGCTTTAATTAAAGCCTACCAAGAGCTCTCTCCTAATAGCTGGATCTACAAAAACGGCCACAAAAAGTTTTCTTGGTACGATTACGGTCAATACTACTCTCGAGTTCATCAAATCGCTTTGGATTTAGTTAAATAGCCCCCCAAAAAAATTGCGAATTGCGAATGGCGAATTGTGAATTTTAGGCTTCGGGCATCGGGCGTCAAGCTTCATAACTTTTCCCAACAGGCCCCCTTTGTCCTAACTTTCAACTGTAACTCCGTACCGACGATATTAATGTCTCAATCAAATTTCCCAAATAAAGCTCCCAAAGCATTGTTTTGTCAAAAACAATAGATTTATATACATGGTATTCCGCTTATCCAATTGTTAATATCTCATCCTGTTTTGTTTGTTTATCCTTCATCCACCCCATTCCATGTACCAAGTCATCTTTAAATTGACCGGTCGGCCAAAACTGCTTTTGTAGTGGCTGTTTTTGCTGGTATTTTTTATCTAATAACTTTCTATGAAGAAAAAGAATTTGTTCCTCGCCGGTATATTTAGTATCAGTGTCCTCACCTTAACCGCAGTAGTACAATCAAGTATCTTGGGTGAAAGTATAACCCCAAAAGCATTCGCAGCTAGTTCACTTAGCTATGATATTGGCAATCCCAATGTCACTGATTATTGGATTAGTCCTACTGGCAACAACAACAATAGTGGTGATCAATCAAATCCAATCGCTACTATTGGTCGTGCTTGGGAAATGATTCCACGAAATACCACACTACAAAGAGGTTTTCGTTTCCATGTATTGCCTGGCACCTACAATGCTTCCGACCTTTGGTTAGAAGACATTATTGGCACAGCAAATGCTCCAATTATCTTCCAAGGAGAAGGTAATGTTACTATCAATGGTAACCTTAATAGCAAAAACCTTCACTATGTGTATTTGATCAACTTAAAATACATTTCTCAAAATGATGTCCTGCATTTTGAAGGAGCGGACCATATCTTGCTCCGTAATATCACATTGACTGCTAGTGCAGCTCAAGAAACATTGAAAGTAAATCAAAGTAGCCATATCTACATTGAAGACAGCGACATTTCTGGTGCTGGCGACAATGCTATCGACTTCGTCGCTGTTCAATATGGGCATGTCGTCCGCTCTAAGATTCACCGCAGTGCAGACTGGTGTATGTACACCAAAGGTGGCTCTGCTTATATCACGGTTGATAGTAATGAATTTTTTGACTGTGGCACAGGTGGATTTACTGCTGGCCAAGGAACAGGTCTCCAATTCATGAGCGCTCCATGGTTACAATATGAAGCTTATGACATCAAAGTTACCAACAATATCGTGCATGATACTGAGGGCGCAGGTTTAGGTGTAAATGGCGGCTACAATATTTTGATGGCCTACAATACGCTCTACAATGTAGGACGCCGTTCACATGTAGTAGAATTTGTATATGGTGGTCGCAGTTGTGATGGTAATGATGCAGCAGCTTGTACTCCCAATCTCCAAGCAGGGGCTTGGGGCAGCACCAGCGAAAACCCAGTATATATTGGTAATAATCATATCTACTTCTACAACAATATCGTGATGGTTGCTCCTGGCTACAATACAGCTCAATGGCCAGAACAGTTTGCTATCTATGGACCTAGAACCAATACTATTTCAGGAAGCCAGGGACCAAGTCCAGCAAAGACTGACGTAGATCTCCAAATCAAAGGCAATATCATTTGGAATCCACAAGCTAGTTTAGGACTTGGTACTGAAACTGGATGTACTAGCAGCAATCTCACTTGTAATCCCAACCAATTACTTCGAGACAATGCTATCAATACGGTACAACCTCAGTTGGTAAGCCCAGCTACAGGTAACTATGCTTTAGCTTCAAACAGCAATGTGTTTACAGTTCCTTCATTCAACATCCCTTCATTTAGTTGGAGCGATGTACCTAATAGCAGCACACCAACAGGTAGATTAGCAAATAGTGTCACAACTGACTTCTTCGGTAATGACCGCAGCAATACTGTTGCCGGTGCAGTTGCTGGTGAATCAACTATAACTCCAAGCCCTAGCCCAAGTCCTAGTTTGAGTCCAAGTCCAAGCAATTCACCAATTCCAACAGTTCCTCCTTCACCAAGCCCATCTCCATCGATTACGCCACCCCCCTCAAATTCGCCAAGTCCCTCAGCAACACCAAGCGTTAGTCCAAGTCCTTCACCTAGTCCAACTCCAAGTACCCAACCATCACCTAGTCCCACAAGATTAGCTGATATTGAAGGCTACTGGAACAACCTAGACAAGGCCTGCACCACCCGTAGAGGTGTAATTAATTGCCGCTTAAATAGCAGCCTTCATCCATTCAATGCAGGCAATAGTCGTAGCAGTGCAAGCACCATTGGTGTGTACCTATCAGCTGACGAACAACTCGACAGCTCAGATACACTGATTAAATCAGTACCAATGAAAGCTATTCGTGCGGGCACAGGTATTGCTATTAGATTCACTTATAGTGGACCAGTAGATTATGTAAACAAACCATACTTAATTGCTAAATTCGATGATAGCAATTTGATTCCTGAATCAGATGAAACAGATAATCTAACTGTTTATCCACTGTAGGTTTTAGTTAACACGAAAAAGAGACCCTTTACTGAAAGGTATTGGGTCTTTTTTATTTACTTTTTAGAAGCGTACCTACAGAAAGACTTCTTTCTAAGATGAACGATTTTGTAGGTAAATATAGACCTACTAACTGAAAATAAATTAGCGATGATTTTGCAACCTCGATCCCTCGATTGTAAATACTAGAACCATTATGATCGCTTCTTCTCAGTCACCATCCATTCCAGACGCTTTCCTAGTGCTAAGCGAGTTTGAGCATCGATTGCTGGAATAGCCCCAAACATAATTGTCACAAAAGGCGAAAATACCCATTGGAACACCTGCATCACATGCGTATACCAAGGATATTTGCGATGTGGAGCTGGTAAAAGCATCATACCAACAACAATAGCGCTTGAAAGACCAAGCATGGCTAAAGTCAAAAGGTTGCTAGTAATAATAGGCAAATTGAAAGCCAACACCGTGCCTCTAAATTGCTCATTGAGCAAGGGAAACCAACCTGAAATAAATAAAAGCAACGGAGCAGTGGCTCGAGGAATATGTCCCCCCAATAAAGTCAGCGTTTCCCCAATTTTTACCACCAATGGAATCCGTGGATTTCGTAAGAATTCTGGCATAATCAATGCTAGATCAGAAGCTCCCCAAGCCCAACGGCGAAGCTGAATATATTGACCAATATAAGTGCGAATATAACCATCATTAAGCACAGCATCTTGGTATACAGGAGTAAATACTGGCGTCACATAACCTTGACCGTCAAAGGCAATGAGATTTCGCCAATATTGCACCCCATCTTCAATAATACTGGTTTTATCCCAATAATCATTAGCACGTAGTGTAGAGAGACTCATACCATAACTAGCAAATGTCTTCAGCTTTTGCGGCTGATTTGCCTCCATCATCAGCCAAAACGAAGATCCTGTGGCCACGACACGCATAATCGCAGGCGTATCCCAAATATTATTATGATACATGGGAATAAACTGATAAATCGCCTTTATATCTCGCCCATTTGCTAAAAAGGCGTGTGCATAATGAGCACAGTGCTGGATATGCAGCTTGGCATCACCGTCCAGACAATTGATCAAAATATCATTTGGATCTAAATGCTGGGTAGCAACAATTTCTCTTTCAAAAGATTGCACTGCAAAATTAATATTCGGACCTTTTCCCTTCACCTCTCCGACAATGCCATCAGGATGAACAAAAAGACAAACATCTGCAAATAGATGCTTATACTCTGACTGTACCTTTTGAGCACTAGCTAAAATACCAGCCCCTCCACGCTCCTCTATACCTAAAACAATATAGATTTTCTTTAAAGGATATACTTGTTTAGTTACACTCTCACAAGCAGCTCTGATAATTTCTTCAGACTCATTGTAATAAGGCAAGACAATGACATGGTAAGGCCAGGCCTCCTCAGGACATTGTGCTTGTAATTTGTGATGCCAATTAGTATTCAGAGCATTTTTCAAGCGACGATATGACTGAACCAAATCAAAATTAAGTCTAATCGACCTTAGTAACCAATAGATATCAAACAATATTACAAAAATAGCCACTGCTGCGGGAAAGTAAAAAGAAATCAGTAAAGGTAAAAGTAAAACTGACCAAGTAATCAGTGCAGGCAACATTTCGAACAATCTAATTTCCCAACGTGGGATACGGCTTCGATCAATCATTTGCTAGACATTTTTTTACGCTTCATAATCATCACCTGATGAGCATGGAGATTATAAGAAATCGGATCAGCCTCTGGTGTAACAGACAAAAGAGTATTGAGAGCAGTTTTCAGATGTGTGAGCGCTTCATCAGGCTTTTCTTCCTTTGCAGAGACGATTTCATCTTTTTTGGCTAAAATCACCTTCTGCCAATCACGAGCCTTAGGTACCATTTTTAATACCAGTTCATTAGTATTTACCTTTACTTTCAAATCTCCGAATTGAAACAATGTAGCAATGATACCACTGGTTTCAAATTCCACTCCATCAATATTGTCATAGGATACGCGATTAGCACTGCTATGAAAAAAACCTTGCCAATCAATGTTAACAACATTCTTGGAAGTTAGAATTAAAGCGTCATGATACCAATTAACCAGATCTTGCACCCCAATAATAGTCGTATAAACAAACCACGGAATCAAAAAGATAAAAGCATAAATATGCCAGTAAAGTAGCAAAACCATAACTGGAAAAATCAATCCCAAGGCGATAAATTTGCCAACGGCCTGAACGATAGTCCACCAATGTTTGTGAATCACAAACACGATTTCCTCTTCAGGCTCAAGAAATTTTTTGAAAAACAAACGATCAAAAAAACGCATAGCAAAAAGCAATCATTTTCAAGTTAGCAGAAAGTGAGCACTCTTGGTATAGTATCGGTGCTTATTTTATTGAGTCCATGGAAACCCAAGTCCCAAAGTGGCGTGAAAATCTAAAAATTGTTGCCGACATTCTCTACAACTTTGCTATCATTGCTGTCATTGTAGCAGTAATTCGCTATATGTTGATTTCTCCCTTTCAAGTGAGTGGTAATAGCATGTTACCAAATCTTCGCAGCAATGAATTCTTGATAGTAGACAAGTTAAGCTACTTCCTCCATGAGCCAGCACGTGGTGATATTATTGTCTTGATTCCCCCAGAAAACACTGATACTTACTATGTAAAAAGGGTAATAGGCCTACCGGGTGAAAAAATCGAATTTCTCAATGGCCAAGTAATCATTCACGACCAAGCACATCCAGAAGGCGTAACAATTACTGAGCCGTATTTATCTGCAGAAAATATCCAATCCTATTTACCTACTCACGAAAATAAAATAATTGATATTCCCGCAGATAATTATTTCGTAATGGGTGACAATAGACATGCATCCAATGACTCCCGATCTTGGGGGCTGCTCCATCGAAGAAACATCGAAGGTCGAGCTTGGTTTATCTTCTATCCATTCAATAGTGCTCGTCTAGTCCCTCATATGGATTACTCGAACACCTAAAATAGTTCTATCAGTATCAATTTCTAGAAAATATTATCTAAATGATGCAATTGCCATTGTCCATTTTGATATTCAAACGTAATCATCGCCACATTATTGATTGGAGACTGAAGATCTTTTTCCAATTCTAAATGCTTTGCTACGGCAGTATAAGGATCAGCCTGGGTTTGAAGATATGCTAAAAGCATACGTAGCAATCCACCATGGGATACCAGCAAAATATTTTCATTAGCAAAAGGCACAAGATAATCTAACAAATTGAGTACCCGTTGATGAAGCATGAAAAGTGTTTCCTCATCGCTATGACGGTAATCACGATCCAATCTATTGGCAGTAATCTCCGCTTTAATGGCCACAGCATCAGGATCAGTTTTTAAACGACCTTTCAAAACAGTTGGTGGTTCTAACTCATGAAGGTAATGGTACTTTTCCAGAGGAAGAGTAGGATCCAAAGCTTGATGAATAATCTGAGCTGTTTCGTATGCTCGTAAAAACGGACTGGTGATCACTCGAGTAATATTCTTATCCAGCAAACTCATAGCTCTCTTTGCTGCCTGCATTCGTCCAACATCACTCAAAAGCACATCAGCCGTTTGATAACGATTGGCAGCATTGCCGACAGATTCACCATGACGAACGAGATAGAACATAGTTAAAAAGTTGAGAGTTGAATGTTGAGAGTTTCCCAAGCACAGAGGTATCATCTTTAGCTCGCTAATCAATTCATCCTGAGCG
>JACCDN010586104.1_pt1 | contig 12271 bp, 12 predicted proteins | sample 7441691 | NCBI WGS metagenome assembly JACCDN01 (sample SAMN15323439, study PRJNA562643) | freshwater metagenome | isolation source: river surface water | place: USA:Blue River Watershed | collected 2017-08-16 | reverse complement strand
CTGCCTCGCACTTCGGCGGAGAACTAGGTGTTTTTTGCCAATTGCTACCTTGATTCGATGTGTAAGTTTTCTGATTCAACCAATAGCAATATTGGTCGCGATTCAAATGCGCCATCGGCACAACTTCAATCCCCGACCCAGCAGGCGAGTAAGGGTCTGGGGTTTTCCCAAGAATTCCACTTGATGTAACTAAGTCACTTGACTTGGCAAGCTCTTGTTCCAAGTCCTTGATTTGACTCGGAGTTCGAACGACTGAAGAAATGCCATATGAACTTCCCGAGGAATTCTTCACGTACTGAGTTACAGACTGACTTCCATCAACAAACACCTGATTTGGAAGTGTCAGATTCTGTGACATTGAGATGTTGAACATGGCACTTGCGTATAAATTAGTGACACCTGCTGTTGCCATGAAGCTGACCACAGCAATCGCGGAAACGAGTGGGCTGAAACGGCGTCGACTCAATATCAGGTCACGCGCAGCGAATTTCACCGTAAAGCTTCGGAAAACCTTAGCTACTAAGCCCAGGCAAATACTTACAAACTTGATAACCCATCCGCTGCCCAGAACAAATCCCAGCATTAAAAGAATTTGCGAAAATAATGCTGTGATTGTCAGCCACTGCACAGCGTCGCCGTTGAATGCATTGCCTGTCTGAAAAACATACCGCTGCCAAATGCTATAGCCAAGCATGTAGGAGATTGCGACGGTCAGCATCAAGAGACTTGCCACACCTGTCTTAATTTTCAACCTCGTTGGAAGATTAGTTCCCCTAAGCACGGACAAGACATTTGTATTCGCTCCCTGTCGCGCGGGAATGATTCCTACTAAAACAGACAACGCCACTGCGAAACCCAGCAGCGCGACGGTCCAAGCGCTGTCAACATGGAACCCCGCATAATTGCGCCAATCACCTTTCGCGTTAATTGGAGCAAGAACGGCCACTAAACCCAAACCTGTCGCAACCCCTAGGAGCGCACCTGAAATGGTGAGGATGAATGCGCTTATAAAAGTAACAGATCTCAGTACGGCCTTAGACGCGCCTACAGAGCTCAAAATTGCTAGAGAATGTGTTTGACGTCGGGCGCTAAACATAAACGCCGCGCTGACGATCACCGCCATTGGTACAAGAATCATTAGTGAGTAGTAAAGCCAAATAACTAACCAACCCCAAGATCCTGTGCCATAACCCGAAGCCTGATTCGCCAACTGCTCTTCAGTAAGGTTTGGTTGGTTGATCGTAAGTAAGGGTTGATCTCTATAAGCAGGAGGATCTGCTAGCACTTCTCGCGATAGGACTGATATTCCAAGCTTGTTTAGCTGCCCAACGCGTTCCCACGAAATCGGATCTTCGCCGAACAAATAGAACTGATCCTGGCTTCCTATGTTGGCTTCAGCAGTCTCTGCATGGTTCATGTAAACGACGTCAAAGTTTGGATAGTTAGACGTCTGCAGAACACCCACAACTAAGAAATTTCTAGTCGGAAAATCGTTTGATGAAGACGCGGTGCTTGAAATTTTAGTGATTTCATCACCGACACTAATTCCAAATCTCTGAAGTGCAGATTCAGATACCAGTACTTCAGACGACCTTCTTGGTTCGCGTCCTTCCAGAATTTTTGCAAATCTGTCACTGTCAAACTTGGGTGACCAGTACTCTCCCTCGATTGTGAGTATTTGCCCAATGCCGCTCTTGGTTGCCCAAGTTTCATCGGAATGGCGCAGGTGAATAATTTCATAATTTTGAAATAGAGCCTTTGGATCCGTACGAATCCCATTGTCCTTCGGCGGTGAGGGATATTCGCCAGCACTTCCAGCTGGCAACCATTGAAGCTCGACATTAGATGGATCTTGGTGCCAATCCTTGCCAGGTGAAACCTCAGCGGATACTAAGGCTTGAGCATTCCCCAACTGGTAAGCGATCTGTTCATCCACCGTGGCGCGAGCACTTTGCTCTGAGGTTGTCAGATACGTCGCGAAAGCAAACGGGACCATCGTAATCAGAATGACAAGGACATTCTGAAGCTTGGTCTTTGCGAGACTGCGCCAAGCAATTTTTGCTGCTGATTTCAAACTACCGAACGCTCTATTCATTAGCGCACACTGCCGCTCTTGCTGGCCTTCACTTCTTCTACAATTTCTCCATCACGCATAACCAGAATTCGATCCGCCCATCCCGCAATCTTTGCGTCGTGGGTCACGATTACACCTGCCAACCCTTGATCGACTTTTGATCGAATCAGTCGAATAACATCCTCTGAGCTACGAGAGTCAAGCGCTCCAGTTGGTTCGTCGGCTAGGAGTATTTTTCTTTCGCCGATAAAGCATCGAGCAACGGCGGCCTTCTGACGCTGACCACCAGAAACTTGATCAGGGTATCTCTTTGAGATTGAAGTGATACCCATCTCATCAAGAGCTCTTGCGACCTGAACCTTTAGATCGCGCGGCTGAATTCCATCGAGTTCCAAGGGAAGAGCCACGTTCTCTTCGATTGTTAGTGAAGACACAAGGTTTAGGTCCTGAAAAATAAAACCTAACGACTGCCTACGAAGTCGGGATGCCTCTTTCGAATTCAGATCACCGACTGAACGCCCTTCTATAAAAACTTGACCTTCATCGACCACATCTAGCCCGCCTAGTGCCGCGAGCAAAGTTGACTTTCCCGAACCTGAGGCTCCCATGATGGAAATGAGTTCCCCGGATGAAACATCTAGACTCACGCCACCAAGGGCTTTGACGGAAGAATCGCCTTGGCCAAAAGTACGCTTCAGGCCAATCGCAGAAATTAAGTAGTTCGTGGACATTATTCCCCCTGGTCTTTCGTTTGAGTTTTGCTTGGTCGTCCGCGCTTAGCTTCGTAAGTCGATAGGTCCACATCTGTGGACAGTCCTCTGGTTTTGGACTCTTTGAGAATTTGTTCGATGTGGTCGAGCCACCGCAACTCAGCTTCCACGGAGAATATTTGCCGATCTGTAATAAGAGCCCCTGCAATTTCGGTTGTATTCGCAGGTTCGGCGGAACGCTTTTGAAGCGTCAATGACTGTAGGAGCTGGATGTCTGCCGCACGTTGACTATTTACGATAGCTGCAACATCGACCCCAGGAAGAGTCACTGCTAACGCAAGCTTGGTTGCTAAGTCGTGGCGCATATCGCTGACATCAAGCACGGGGGTGTCTAGCCAATCATTTGCTTCTCGGCGTCCCGCCGAAGTAATTGAAAACAACTGCTGAACAGAGTCTTGAGGCTTTGCCGCTTTTTGTTTCACAAAGCCATCGCGCTCCAAGCGCTCCAAAGTGCTGTAGATCTGCCCAATGTTGACATCGAGGATCGATCCTGTCCTGGTGGTCAATTCATATTTGAGCTGATAACCGTGACAGTCCCCCAAGCACAAGATCGCAAGTAAACCGTTTTTCACTGACATGTGTTAATTAATACATACTCAGTATGTATTAAGCAAGTTGCCTTGAAATCGGCGTGTCCTCAGTCGGCAGTCCCTGTGCGTAAAATACACCTGCAATTTTGACACCTTGTCAGTGAAGTTGCTTATACTTATGGTTGTAAATACCGGTCCACGCAGCCCACAAAAGGGCGGTGGGCCGGTTGTCTTTAACAAGCAGTAGGTTCTAGGTATGGACCTAAAACCGCATCTGGATTGGAATTCGCAAATAGCCCTTCTAAAGGCTCGCGGATTAGTTATCGACGACGATGCCGTGGCACTTGACACGTTGCAGAGACAAAACTATTACCGACTACGCGGATACTTTCACGTTTTTCTCGAAAAATCCGATTTGAGCGATGTCCCCAATTGCTTTCGCCAGGGAGTGAATCTAAATGAAGTTTTGGAACTTGTTGAATTCGATAGAAAACTTCGAGCTCTCTTATTCGAGGCGCTATCGCAATTCGAAATTAATCTACGCACCAGTCTCGCCTATTATGGCGGGGCTCTCGACCCAGAAATCCATCTCAATGGCAATGGTCTTGACCCTGAATTTTTGAGTCTGAATTTTCATGGAAATCAGGATCACAACTCGTGGATTGAGTCCTACAAACGTAAAGTACAGCGACACCAAGCAGAAGAGTTTGTTGAATGGCACTTTTCAAAATACGGGGGCGTCATGCCGATTTGGGTTGCTGTGGAAATTCTAGATTTTGGTGCTGTTTCAAAATTACTTCGATCAACAAACCAGGCCCTCGCTCATCAAATTTCCTCACAATTTGATTGCACTCCGTCCCATCTAAAAAGTTGGGTCGCAAGCCTAAATGACCTCAGAAATGCAGTAGCTCACCAAACAAGGTTGTGGAATCGAACTTTTGCAGTAAACCCAAAAACAAAAATCAAGCAGCTCCCCCGCGAACTTGTGCATCTTGCAGATTTTGCTGATTACGACAAGCACAAAATATATTCGAGACTTTCGCTCCTGCTCTGGCTAGACAATGGCGGGAAATTGGGAATCGATTTTCGTACACGATTACTAGCACTACTCAGCGAGTTCCCTAAATCTGACCACGTGCGCTTGAGCCAGATGGGATTTCCTTCTGGTTGGATGGAAAAAGAGCTTTGGGGTGCGCCAAAAAAGTAACCCCCGGCTCTCATGAGAAGAAACCGGGTTTCCGCGATTTTGGGGCGACTCACCTTCCCCCACTTTATTCTGAATCGTTGTTGCGTTTCCATGCCTATTTTCAAGCGTGATAGTTGTAAATGGGTTCATAGGTGTGTGAAAAGACCTTGATTTGATAGTTTTAGGCCATGGGATTGCAAAGCGATCAGAAAGATTGGCAGAGCCAGTACCCTGAAATACTTCGAAGTTGGAACTACGCCAAAAATGATCCACGACGACCCGAAGATATAACGCACGGGACGAGAGCTAAGATCTGGTGGATCTGTGAAAAGGGACATGAGTGGGAAACACCTCTCCCAAATAGAATCTTGGGTTACGGCTGTACTTATTGCTCAAATAAGACAGTTCTCGTTGGGTTTAATGACCTTTCAACAACACACCCCAACCTAGTTCGAGAATGGCACCCAAAGAAAAACGGGCCCTTGCTGCCTGAGCAGTTTGTCGCCGGCTCAAAGAAATCAATTTGGTGGCTATGTGAAAAAGGCCACGAATGGCAGAGCGCGATAGCCCATAGAGCAAAGAACAATTCGAGATGCCTGATCTGCACTTATCGCTTGGTTGTTGAAGGGGTAAATGACTTAGGCACAACTAACCCGGAACTTGCAAAAGAGTGGGACTCTGATAAAAATTCACCTCTCACCCCTCAACAAGTCACGCGTGGCTCAGGGAAAAAGTATTGGTGGCGCTGTCCTAAGGGGCATGAATCTTTCATGAGTCCATTTGAAAGGACTAGAAGACGGGAAGTCTCTCCATGCCAAAAATGCGCCAATAATGTTATCGCCCCCGGGGAAAATGATCTCGCTACTGTCAGTCCTCTAGTTGCCAAGCAATGGGACTTTTCTAAAAATGCTCCTGATCTCCCGAATGGAATTATTGCTGGTTCTGCAAAATCATTCTGGTGGATATGTGAAATGGGACATGAGTGGAAGGCATCTGTTTTTAGTCGCGTCAAGCAGGGAACGGGATGTCCCGTGTGTTTAAAAAGATATTTTGTAGAGGGAGCCAATGACCTACAAATCACCCATCCGGAGATTTCAAAAGAGTGGGATTATGAGAAAAACTTTCCTCAAAAGCCAAGTGACATCACAAGTGGTAATAACAAGAAGGCTTGGTGGCTTTGCCCTCTATCTCATTCTTATAATGCGACGCCGGCATCTCGGGCTGTGCGAAAAACTGGTTGCCCGTATTGCGCCGGTAGGAAAGTACTACTCGGCTTCAATGACCTTGAGACAACGCATCCTTTGCTTGCACGTCAATTGGTGGCAAAGCTAAACGGAGGCGTCACGGGCAAAGACATCTCAGCAGGATCTCAATTAGACCTGTTTTGGAAGTGCGAAAAGGGTCACGTTACGAAAAAACAAGTAAAAACGCGTGTAAAAACCCTTGAATGCTCGGTTTGCTCAAATTACGAGGTCTTGGAGGGCTTCAATGATTTGGCCACTGTGAATCCAAAAGTTTTGGAGGAATGGGATAGTGAGAAAAACGTAGGGCTTGAAGTTTCAAAGATAAGCGCGTTTACAGAAAAAAAGGCATGGTGGCTTTGCCCCTTGGGTCACTCATACCGACAGTTGGTGCGAAATAAGGCGATAGTCGGCAGTGGGTGCCCCATATGCTCTGGTAAGGAAGTGTTGACTGGATTCAATGACTTGGCCAGCAAACGTCCCGATCTTTTGGATCTTTGGGACTTCAGAAAAAATGCAGAATTGGATCCGACCGCGGTAACTGTTTCGTCTGGCACTAGAGCCTGGTGGAAATGCGAAAAGGGCCACTCGTGGCAATCAAATATTGCCAACATCTCCTCTGGGTCGAGGTGTCCGAGCTGTGCTCCCGGTGGATTCGATCAGACCAAACCAGCTCTGGTTTACTTTATCCAGAACAAAAAGGTGGGGGCTAGAAAAGTCGGCATCACAAATCAAGGTATAAGGACTGATCGGCTGCTTGCTTTTGCCGAGCATGGCTGGCAGGAAGTCGCTGTAGTCAACATCAAGGATGGCGTTATAGCTCGCAAAGTTGAAACTGCAGTCCTAAGATGGATCCGCCGTGACTGTGGTCTGCCCCCTTATTTGGGAAAACAAGAAATGGGTCGAATGGCGGGTTGGCGGGAAACTTTTTCGTCAGACGGGCCGACAAACGCAGAAGTAATTAAAAAGATTAACGCCTTAGTTGATCAACTGAATAGATTTGCAAGCGCTTGAGGGTCTATTCGCCTAGAGATATCCGAAAGGCGCTAGGAGGCGCGTAGCGGCCTCCAAACGCAAGCCCGGGGAGAACGGTCATTTCAAACAGTCAAGGCTTAAGGATATATCCTGGGGCCTGCCAGGTATATTGCCTTCTTTACCTTCTGTACAAAACCATATAGGGGGCTCTTATATTGAGAACGGTTTCTAACAAGGTACTTTTTCTATCTCTAACTTGAAAATACTGAGGGCCTTATATATAAACAAGCGGTGTCCTTCATCAAGCTATCTGTAAATGGCTTCGAGCTTCCAGCTGTGCTTTTGGGGTGCACCGAGCGCTTTAATCGCAAACGCTAGTGACCGGGTAAGTGTTGAATAATCTTCCCCAAAGAATCTTTTCCAAACCACTGCAAATTCTTGTCCGTAGTCATCGTTTGAAATATACCATCCGCCCTGGTTAAGTAATTCGACCGCGCTGAATGGAATATACCCTGGAATTTCCTTACGTGAAATATAAATCCAAGCTATTGGCTCAACGCTAATTTGGAAAATCAAACTGAGCCCTCTCACCACCATATTCGAATTGACCTGAATCGCAGCTATTGTTTTTTCATCACTTTTGGCTTTTAGAATCTCTCGATTTAGTTCTAAATCAGGGGTTCAGAAGTTTCACCTCTAAGTTCTCTCAGGAATTTAACTGGTATAGACATTGCATTAATTACCGTTCAGCGCTCGAAACAGGCATGGTTCACACATCAATTTGTGTTTGTCATGAACCGACAATCCCATAGAAAGGATGTTTGCATTCCTCATGCGAACAGGATTTACCCCTTGGACTTGACGACAATTGGGGGAGTTGCAGACCCAGGGAATTTCTTGACTTGAACTACCGCCACTCTGTGTCAAAGAGCCCAGCCCTAAGACGAGAGCATGTGCCTCGTGTGGGCCTTTAGTCGCTCGATAAAAGTAACGAAGATCAGAAACTCTCAATGCTGGTCTAGGCCTCCTGCAATAGCAAATATTGCTGCCTGCCTGACACATTCCGTCATCAACGTGCTCTACGTTTGGGTGTCCACAGATGCAGATAAAGCCCGCGACAGGTTCTGAACAATGCCTGTCCAAAAAACGAGTTTGACATTGCTTAGAAACTTGGAATACCGTGACTAGTTCCTGGGCGTCTTGGCGTGGAGCATCGGCAACCTGTTGTGCTCCAAGCTCATCTATTACACTCCAATCCCTCCAATCGCTACTATTTTTGTAACGAAGTTCAGAATTCAAAATATTATTTAGTTCTTTTAGTAAATTCAGTTGAGTTTGGAGCGATTGGAGTAGATCAGTCACGTTTGGATTACCAAATCCATCCTTTTCCTTCATTGCCTGGCACCCCCTTCATGTTCAGAATGCAGGTTTCACATAGAAGTACATTTATCGGGCCCGGTTCATTGATCACTCGACTTGATTTATCTAGAGCGACGGGGAAGATAAGTGGATTTCCAGATTCGCAGTTTGGGTTCCAACATGCTGGCTCTTCAAGCCAATAAGCCTTCTTCTTGACCTGACGTAGTCTTAACAGGCCTGCAGAAAGAGCATGCTTACTTCCTGGTCCATAAGTTTTACGCATGAAGTAACGTGTGTCATTTGAATAAAGAACAGGGTTCTTTTGTTTGCAGGGACAATAGTGACGACCGGTTATGCACATCCCATAACCCTCTTCGTATTTAGAGTGTTTGTTGATTGCATGACCACAGATACACACTTGCTTACTTTGGTCATATCGGTCCCTATCACCCAGAAACTTCTCTACTGATTCTTGGCTGATGCCAAGAGAATCAAATGGCGACTCTTTTTCAACATCATTAGTAGTTGTTGATTCTTCATTGTTTTCCATGTTTACCTTGTTGTTCTCTAGTAACTAGCCAGGCAAGGAACGCGGCCTTTGAAACGATGTACTTGCCTTGTAGCTTGCGGCTGGACGGCCCTTGGCCCTCGCGATTTAGTTTGTAAATTACGCTCGGTGCTTCTCCTAAAAATTTTGCGATCCATAGGAGACTCACCTCATCCGGAATGTCAGGCACTCTTCACCCCCCCCTGATTCCAGCGAATTGGATCTTTCATTAGCGCAAGTGGGCTTGCTCCCATGCTTCGACCTCCTCAATGGGAAATCGGAGCTGCTGTCCTATAGGAAGGACCTTTAGCCCAATACGTCGGTAGTTGCTGTAAATCCACTGATCGCTTTTCTGCCAGCGATCTGCTAACTGCTCCACCGTTAGGCACTGTGAAATCTTGCTCATAAAACCTCCTCAGGCATATAGACACATCAAAATTTGTATGTTAATCTATATTCTAATCGCATACAGATTTGATGATTATTAGAGCATAGGAGACCGTGACGTGCAAGAGAGACTTCGTTCGCCCATGGCTAAAAGATTGGATTTAGAGATAGTCCAGGATGGCGTTTATGCCACAGCCGAGTTGAAAGAAACTGCAACGGGCAATTTCTGTCACTGGTTCGTCTCTGGTATTTCGGCTAACGGTCTGCCAGCGATGTTGGTGGACATTGCCGTACCCCTTGTCTCGACTTCTAGACCCGACAGGCTGAGTGAGGCAGATGCTTTTGCGAAGAAATACATAATTCCACTGGCTCTAGGTCTGAAACTTACACCTGGCGCGGGAGAGAGCATTCCCCCTCTAGGCGTCGAAGAACGCGGGTATTTATTTGAAGCTCATATGGAACACCATTTTTCGCAGAACCGTCTGGGCAAGCTCACACTCCAACGCCAGACAGAAGCCTTATTCAAAATGGCAACTTTCCTAGAGGTATTAACACCTGTGAAGCTGATTGCAAAATTTCAAGGTGTAGGAACTGGAACTGTGGAGTCTCGTGTTCAGCGGGGGCGAGCTAGCGGTGCCATTCCTAAAGCGTCAGACGTGCGTGCTAAAAAAGAACTCTTAAAGAAGGGCCTGTAATGCCGAAGCAAGTAAACAGAATTCCTGGTATCAAGCAGCTTTCATCAGGTAAGTGGCAAGCGCGTCTTTTCCATGATGGAGGCGAGGAGTCTCGAAACTTCGAACGCCTCGATGATGCTGAACGATGGAAGCGCAACCTAAAGAGCGAACTAGATCGCTGCGCAGATGGAGTTGAACGTATAAAACGCAAGTGGGTTGCTACTTTTATCAATGAATCGGGCGTCTACACCAAGTCATTCGATGACGTTGATAGCGCCAACAAATGGATTGCGCGAGCCGAACTTGCTTCCGAGGATGGGCTTCCGATCGACGCTGAGTCTGCCAACGTTACGTTTGCAGATTTTGTAGTTGATTGGAAAAAAGGCAAGCTCGACATCTCAGGCAAGACACTTGGCACATACAACTCACAGTTGAAGCTTTATCTGATTCCTGCATTCGGGGAGCGCAAGCTGACTTCAATCACCACCGCAGACATTAAGAAGTGGGTTGCATCTCTGGCTGACTCTGGAGTTGGTGCGACGACTATCCGACAGTCTTACCGTTTGCTGCACCAGATTTTGCAGGCAGCGCTCGAAGACGAATTACTGGGTCGAAACCCTGCGATCGGCATCAAGCTTCCGAAGATTACTACCAAGCCAAAACAAGGACTAACTGCCCAAGAACTTTATGCACTGGCTCATGAATGCGGACCCTATCGATCACTGGTAATTTTCTTGGGCACTTGCGGGCTACGCGTCAACGAAGCCCTTGCCCTGCGCGTCGAAGACTTTGACATGGAGGCCAGGGTTGTCAAGGTTGCACACTCGTGGACAACCGATGAGTTTGGTAAGAAATTGCGTGACGAAAATGGAGACTTCATTCCTGGTACAACAAAGACTGGCGAGGAGCGAGCAGTGCCCCTCGACCAGAACACTATAGATTTAGTGAAACCGCTGCTCGACGGGAAGGCAGCCAAGGACTGGGTATTCACGGGAGTGAACGGTCAGGCTCTCGACTATGGCTTCTTCCGCAGAAAGTATTTCAAGCCAGCGGCCGACAAGCTGGGTTTGAAGAATGTTGTAATCCACTCGTTGCGTCACACAACTGGCTCCTTGCTCGCGAGTCTTGGAGCTCCTATCCCAGAGGTATCGAAAATACTAGGGCACTCTTCAGCCAAGATGACACTCGACGTTTACGGTCACGCGTACCCAGCGCAAACCGTTGCGTGGATGGATAAACTCGGTGAACATATCCATAACGTTGATTAATCTCTGATCGCAAATACCTTCTTGAGAGCGACTTCAACCCGACTCATTGTCGCATCGGTTAGGGCAGTTACTGGACTTTCTAACTCTGCGGCGTAAAAAAGATAAACATCGTCACAGACGATATAGCCACCTAGGCCTTCTACGTTTGAAGTCAACTCCACGCAAGTTGGAATGTATTTTTTATCCGTCGAAGTTACTCTCAGGCAGAGAACGGAGCCAAGGGATTTATTTCGCCTGTTATTGCTCGCAACAACAAAATATTTTTTGTCATCAAGATCGGGATGTTTAGCCAAATATATTTGGCCTCGTAGAATCTCTGCCACTAGTCGGCGATACGACGACCAGGAACTTTACCCCGATTGATGCGGCGCTGAGTTGCGATGTTTTTCTCGGATTCATCTCCAGCTAGCAGCGCGTAACCTGCCTCAAGGGCATCAACTGTTTCAAGTTGAGTTTCATTGCTACCTGCTGGCTTTGTCATAAGGAGGGTAGTTTTTCCCATCCTGCGGCTGGCACCAGATTCGACTAAGCGATAGCTGCTTCCGTCAGAAGTTGCTGACGCATTTACTTCATACGAAGTCGCAAAATTAGTATTAAGCGTGGTCATGGTTACTCCTCCTTATTCCAGTGTAAGTCAATCAATAATTGCTGACTAGCTTGGGTTACCAGGATTCCCTAAATTTTGGTTAAACCACGATTCAGGTGGTTCGGATCTGCCTGTGGCCTTGAGCCAAGCGTCACCTTGGCTCTTGAGAGCAACAATCAATGGGAAAATTTGCTCTGCAGGAATGCGAATTCGCGCAGCAACTTTTGCGCTGACGAGTGCCGACGAAGGTTCACCATCTACTTCGAGGTCTTGGGCGGGAAGCCTCACTGACAAAAAGTCTAGAACGAACGTTGTTGGCGTATTCCAAATGTTAGCAAAATCCGCGAAGACACCAACTTCTTGAGCTGCATCTAGTTCTATTGCAAACTTGATCGGCTTTTGATCTGACACTGGCCAGGTCTCCTTAATCCATTTAGTTTGATTATCCTCGCATTTACGCCTGCTTGCTATATGGATTCCTAGAATGAGCTTTCGGGAACGGAATTTAAACGGAATCCTGAGCAAACAAAAAGACGCGGTTCCGAAAAACCGCGCCATTTCAGTGCGCTTGGAGGGACTCGAACCCCCAACCTTCTGATCCGTAGTCAGATGCTCTATCCGTTGAGCTACAAACGCGAAGAGAAACGCCGTTTCTTGCGTTGCTAGTTGGTTTT
>JACCDN010479125.1_pt1 | contig 12272 bp, 10 predicted proteins | sample 7441691 | NCBI WGS metagenome assembly JACCDN01 (sample SAMN15323439, study PRJNA562643) | freshwater metagenome | isolation source: river surface water | place: USA:Blue River Watershed | collected 2017-08-16 | reverse complement strand
TCAAACTAACGCTTTTCTGAGCTGCTTTGAAGTTGTGAAAGCCAACCCACAAAGATGAATTCACGAATCATTGTCTCGCCAATAGTTGAGTGTACCAAGGCACCGTCTCTTTAATCCCGTCTTTTAGCCTGTATTTTGGAGAGTAACCCAATTGCTTTATTGCTTTCCCAATATCTGCTTGAGAATGGCGGACGTCTCCCGCTCTGAACCCCTGATACACAGGATCGCGTTTATAGACAACACCATTTTCAATCAGTGCTTCTTTCAGACATAAGTAAAGACCATTTAAATCTGTGCGGTCCCCCATGGCTACGTTATACACATGGTTTTTAATCTCATCACTAGCCGTGGCCGAAAGCACGTTAGCTTGTACAGCATTCTTAACATAGCAGAAGTCCCTGCTTGTTTGGCCATCTCCATGAATAACAACAGCTTCATTAGTGAGCATAGCTGCTATCCACTTAGGAATTACCGCTGCGTATGCACCGTCAGGATCTTGCCGTTTCCCAAATACGTTGAAGTACCGTAACCCGATCGTTTTAAAATCATATGTTTTAGCAAAAACGTCAGCATATAGCTCGTTCACATACTTTGTGACCGCATAGGGAGATAACGGTTTCCCTATAACGTCTTCAATTTTCGGTAAGCCTGGATGATCACCATAGGTTGAACTTGATGCTGCATAAGTAAAGCTTTTAACTTCAGCATCACGTGCAGCCACCAGCATATTTAAGAAGCCATCAATGTTAGTGCTGTTTGTGGTGATTGGGTCATTGATAGAGCGTGGTACTGAGCCTAGAGCTGCCTGATGAAGCACATGATCCACCTTTTCACAGGCTCCTCGACAGGTTATCAAATCGCGGATATCGCCCTCAATAAATTTGAAATTTGACCACTGGTTTCCAACAAGGTTCCGAACCTCGTCCAAATTACGCTGATGCCCTGTGGCAAAGTTATCCATCCCAACGACCTGTTGTCCATTCAAGAGCAAGGTTTCCAGAAGATTGGAACCTATAAAGCCTGCAACCCCTGTAACTAGCCATTTTTTTGGTGCGGCGCGCAATAATTCAAGCGTTGATTCGTATCGATTTTTCATCATGTTGTATCAAAATCTAATATCAGATTGATCGGCGCTCAGGACGTACTTGAGGTCGTAAAGCACATGATTGGGTTTACCGAATGCTCTGATACCGGAGACGCCAAGCTCTTGAAACTGGTTATGGGCAACCGCTATGATGACAGCATCATAGCTGCCAGTTTTTGGATTCGCGACAGGTTTAATACTGTATTCGTGATCAGCCTCTTCCGGATCAATCCAGGGATCTGAAACATCCACATGAACGTTGTACTGCTCAAGCTCCCTGACAATATCTACTACTTTGGTGTTACGAAGATCTGGGCAGTTTTCTTTAAACGTAAGCCCAAGCACAAGTACACGAGACTGATCTACATGAATTCGTCGCTTCGTCATGGCCTTAACAAGCTGCGAAACCACATATTCACTCATGGAGTCATTCAGCCTTCTACCGGCCAAAATAATTTCAGGGTGATACCCGATGGACTCTGACTTATGCGTTAAGTAATATGGATCAACGCCAATGCAGTGCCCCCCAACCAAACCGGGTCTAAATGGTAAGAAATTCCATTTGGTACCTGCCGCTTGTAAAACCGCTTCAGTATCAATACTCATCTTATTGAAGATGATTGCCAACTCATTGATCAACGCTATATTGACATCCCGTTGCGTATTTTCGATGACCTTTGCAGCTTCAGCGACGCGAATGCTGGAAGCTTTGTGTGTACCTACAGTAATGATTTCGTTGTACAAAGCGTCAATGAGATCAGCGACTTCAGAAGTGGAGCCCGAGGTCACTTTTTTAATCGTCGTCACCCGATGTTCTTTGTCCCCTGGGTTAATACGCTCGGGGCTGTAACCGGCGAAGAAATCTACATTGTATTTTAATCCAGAAATTTTTTCCAGAATGGGCACACAATCTTCTTCCGTAGCGCCTGGGTAGACGGTTGACTCATAAACGACAATGTCGCCACTCTTGAGGACTCTACCTATTGTTTCGCTGGCTTTAATTAAAGGGGTTAAGTCCGGTCGTTTATACTCATCAATCGGGGTCGGTACCGTAACAATGTATACCGTACAACTCGCCAAATCTTCAATATCATTGGAATAGATCAAACCAACAGCCTGATTCAACTCGTCTGGGTCTACCTCACGTGTTCGATCACAACCAATTTTTAACTCATTAATTCGCTTCTGGTTAATGTCGAACCCCAGAACTGCACGCTTTTTACCGAACTCTACTGCTAGCGGCAAACCAACGTATCCTAATCCAACAACTGCCAATTTAACATCTTGAAGTTTCATCTATTATATTCCATTGCTATTTATTTTCTATTTCTAATTGATAGCCACTTCGGGAAACGTGATTTATAAATTTTTCGGTATATTAAAACATAAAAACAAGCAAACAACAGCGCGACCAATTGCAACGCAATCGTGTTATTCCAAAACAAAACGGCTGGAATGACTGCGAAGGATGTCATTAGCCAAAGATAAGGTGATGTCAGGGCATTACGCTGAGTTTTCTTTTTAGAGCAATCATCACCCACAGCCCAGCGCACAACCCGGCGATAAATAAGCTGGTGGAGATGGGCTGCATCCGGCAAACCCGGATGAGTCTTGCCAATAACAACCCGACGAAAGATCGTGAATATTGTCTCAAAAATCGGATAAAAGACAAGCAGGAGCGGAAACCACGGGGAAACCTGCGGGTTTCTTGCAACCAACAACACCGACAACTCAGCCGCTAGAAATCCGATTAGATAAGCCCCCCCATCGCCAAGGAAGACCAAACCTCTCGGATAATTCCAGACCATGAAACCTAGGATAGCACCGGCTGCTGTAAATGCGGTAATCATGATGGCTCTATCACCGACTTGATTAGCGACGTAGGCCAAACCTGTAAGAATGATCACAGCGACCATTCCCGCCAGACCGTTATAGCCATCGATCAGGTTAAAGGCATTGGCAACCCCTGCTACCGCAAAACAGGTTACCAGTACCGAAACAACAGCGAAGGCCATCAGGTAATCGATACCCGGGATATCCAAACGCGTGAGCCAACCTCCAAGAAGCAACCCGCCGAACACTGCCGACAAGGCCGTGGCTAACAGCCGCTTACTCACGCTAACCCGCTTGGTCAGATCCTCAATCAGTCCAGCTGCAAAAGCAGGGATTGCAGCCACAATAACTAGAAAACCAAAAGCGGCAACCTCGGACTCTAAAAAAAACATGGCGACCGCGCCACCGATGAGGCCGAGCATGACACCAATACCGCCGACTCTCGGCACTGGCGTTGCATGGAACTTCTGCACGCCATCCAGATCGTGATCTGCCGTAACATGTGCATGGAGGTACTCATAGCGAACCACCAACAGCGTGACGATCAGGGAAACTAGGAACGCGACTGAGAGTGCAACCATTTGATTCTAGAATCTATAGCTAACCGAAATTCAGGCGCTGCCCATAATGTCATGTCCTGAAACGGCTGCGTCCATCACTTGTACCACCGAGGGTGTGATTTTTGGGCGATGGGCAGGGAGTCGGTCTCATAGAAGACTGCAGATCAAAGCAAAGCTACCGCCCTTGGATTACCCGTTGGTTTCCAAAGAACGGCACGGCATCGATTTTTAGCGCAAGCAGATACAACAGAATACCCTACCGATTCCGTAGGCTATAAAAAATTTCCTAGGATAATTATAACCCCCCGCCTGCCAATGCAGTGCAACATTTTGCGGGTGTCTACGTACATGGAAGCTAGTCTCGGCCCAAAGCAAATTTGGTGGGTTTTTCAATCCCAAGCGGGTCTACCTTGTGAATCGACCTGGGTTTACTAGACACAATTGAGCCGGTTGAAGAACTGCTGATCAAACTGTACTGGAGACCTGCTTAACGTCTTCAATACGAAACTCTTCGGTAAATCGTTTGCTGCCCATAACACCTCCTATGCCTCATTTTAGAGGCTCAGATGTGTCTAGCGTTCTCAGGTCAATTCAGTTTGTAGCCTGAAAGCCCAGCGGGCTCAACGGCGACCTACGGTGAAGATGTTTTTATTCGTACCAGCCTATTCACCACCCTCCGCCACTCGATTGATGGCTAATGTGCCACAGCAACTTTCTTGACAACTTATCTAGAAAGTCTACATTGATCCCTGATAGAGGAGCAGCGCGATGAGACCACTGACTATCAGTTATGGCAAAACAAAAGAAAAGGTTTCAGCACTCGCACCTATTGAACAGGTTAACCCTGCGTCAAAGCGACTGCTCATCAGGTACTGTTTTCAGTAATCTCTTTCGCTAGCCACCAAGGATGGAGGTGTTGATGCTTATAAGTCGCTAGGATTACTGGCACTTTGGTAATTCAGTGCGCCAAGCGCCTTCTGCACCTGGCCCATGGTGATGTGATCAATAGCTGGTTTTGATGCATCTGCACTAAAAACAACGCTTTGATCAACGTGCCATGGGTACCAATGGTTTAGTTTACCCGGCAAGTTCTCAAAAAGGGCGAGGGTCTTTTTATTTAGCGCTACGGCCAAGTGCATGGCACCGCCATCGGTGCCAATAAAGAGGTCACAAAGCGACAGCGCTGCGATGAGCTCAGTGAGGTTCTGCGTGGGCATGGGGATCAGTCGATCGCTTTCCACTGTCTTCATAAGGTCGGCAGCGGCTTCATCATCACCGGGGTGATGGGGGTCGTCCGCCTTACCCGGGGACCAGAAGAGCAGGATCTGGGTGTCAGGCTGTGTATCCAGGATGTGCCGGGTCAACGCAATGAAGTTGTCGAGGCCCCAACGGCGCTCTACTTCGCGTGCACTTATATGAAGCGCTATACGATGTTTTGCTCTAGCCAGGCGCTGCTGTATTGTGGCAACCACGCGGCCATCTCGGAAGACTTGCAACGGGCCAAGTGCATCGGTGATATTGAGCGGGGCCAACAACCGATTTACCGCTTCGACTTCATGTATTTCGGTAAAGACAGGAGTTTTGAGGCGAATATCAGGAAGGCGTTTGGCTTTATTTAGATCGTCTGGCACAAAGCCAATAATATTTTTAGCGTTGATGATTCTGGCAAAGTTAAGGCCGTGCCGGTCATAGCTGGATTTAGCCAGAATTGTAACGTCCGGCCCCCAGCAACGTAGTCGAACAATGAGATTGAAGCGTTGAACGAGTGCCTTGATGCGGTTGCTTAAGCCACCCGCATGTTTTAGCTTTTGGTAAACAAAGATATGATCTACGTTGGGGTTGCCACAAAGCACTTTGGCATTGTACGAATTAACCAATGCACCGATTTCTGCGCCCGGATAATGCTTGCGCAGGGCAGCAAAGGACGGCGTTGTGCAAACCAAATCCCCAATGTTATCTCTGCGGATAACCAGAATTTTCCTAATCTGTCCTATTATCTTGTTCTGCATGAGCTTATTAGCCGATTTTTGTTTGGCGCTGATAAAGTGCCAAACAAACAACGGTGACCAACATCGATACCGGCAACCAGGCTCCCCCCGCAAAGCTACCAACAAAAAAGACACACAAATACAGAAGACCGGCGACAGCCGTACCCTTTTGAAAAGAGTTCGTATTGTCTACGAGCATTTTAAGACAACCAATGGCAGCAGCAAGCAGGAGAGACATGTACGCAGCTAAGCCAATTAGCCCCCCTTCAAATAAAGTGGCCATGTAAAAGTTATGAGGGTTTACCCTCCCTTCACCGTTAGAGAAGTAATTTAGGGTGACTTTATCGATCGGCTCCTCTGATTTTCGCCAGCGCTCCGTATGGCCATTAGCCTCTGCCACTCTGGGCAGTTTCTTCCAGCCTGGGCCATAACCTAATAACAAACGATCCCTGGACACTTCCCACACGCCTTTTGTTATGGCGTAGCGCTCTGATACAGAACCATCTTTACCGAAATTGTATGTTTGCATCGAGACGATAGTGGCATAGCGTGAAATGCTTGGATTTGTAAGCTGGCCTTTGAATAAGTAACCACAGAGCGCTAGAAAAACAATTGCGGCGAAGAGCTTAGGTTTTGCATTCCAGAACCGGTAAACCAGCACAAGAAATACCGTTGCCAAGATTAAGATAAAGGCGGCGCGTACGCCAGAAACAAGCACTACCGCAATAGCTAGAACTGTTAAAATCAGCAAAACTATTCTTTGCCAAAGCTTCATGGGCCAAAAACACAATGGGCTAAGCATGAAGGGCAAATAGTACGGCGTGTCTGCAGAGAAGAAATCAAGATATTTTGGCAAAGTGCTATCTGGTGATTCGTAAAGGCTAAATTGAAACCCATTAGTTGCGCCAGCCCACACTGCCAGTACTTCCTTGGTTATGTACCCAAGCATAAGTGAGAGCATCACATAAACAGCCACCTGAGTTCGATCAAGCTCACGCACGTTAATTAGTAGCAAAAAACACAGCAGGAATGGCACCCCATCTTTGCGTAGCTGATTTAGACTATCTCCTGCATATGGGCTGAGGATAGCGCTCAAAAGAGCCGAACCAAGAACAAGGTAAAGGCTTAGCGACAACCAATTAATCGAAAATTCCCGGATCTGTTTACGTAGCAACAATGTAGCAAATGAAGCTAACATAAGCACTGTGCATATATGCTTGCCAGCGATCGCATATGGCACAACCGAGAAGAAAATGTAGCCAAGCGAACTCAATAAGCCAAGCTTCTCTATGATTTTATCCAGCATCTTCATACCCATCTCGTTTACTCATTAAACCAAAGAACACATGTCACCAATCGTTGATAAGCAGCCTTGGTCTTGCATGCCGATGTTAATCCGATCCCGCCAATACGTTAAGAATATTTTTGAGTAGTCAAACTTTTGAGCGGCGAACTTTTGTTGTTGTTGCTGTAGATATTCGGCAGTCAGCTGCTCCCAGCTCTCTACGACCAGCACCGGCATTCCCTCAAACAATAGCGTCAAGGGGGATCTTTTAACGATCGGAACGCAACCCAGCGCAATGGCCTCCCAGGTCCGATGGCAGTCCATGCCCACACCAGACGGACTGGCTACGAAAGCATGCTTAGCATACACCTGCCACAGCTCATGTCTTGGTAACCGCCGGGTCGGCACAAAACGAGCATTTTCTGGAATTCCCCGTCTTGCTTCTTCGCGATCTCCATACGTGCTATGGCCAATCCAGTCGCAGACTACCAGGGGATTTCGTTCGATAAATTTTTTAGCTGTCCGGCAGAAACTCCTTAGCTCCCCTTCTTGATGCGCGGGGAGGATGTGCTGTCCAGAGTAATGCCTCGGGTTCTGCCATGCCGAGTGAAAGTCAAGACCTATCGGCATCGGCTCAATCTTGGGATGCTTGTAGTCCAGATTCTGAGCGAACCATTTTCTTAGGTATGATTTTTTGAGTATCGTCTCTATGTTCTGTATTGTCGATCCACTAACTGCAAGATCGCTGTCCCCTGTAACAAGCACAAATGGATGGCGGATCTTTTCCAGAACTTCGTTAACAAACAAGGACACTGAATCCGTGCACAAATAGACACTTACAAAATTCCGATCAACTGCAATTTGCTCAAACATTTGAGGGATTGATCGCACATATTCTTCCGCTACTGAAGAAGATCCCGGTAACTCTGCATGAATATCGCAATTTTCTATAATCCCGCGCGAGGACATAAGCCTTGTCGTCGATAGCGAAAAAGAATATTCGTCAGCAAGCAGTGTTCTGTAGAAATAACGCTTTTCTCGCTGCTTACGAAAAAATTTTTCGATGGCACTGATGGGGCTTCGCCGCTTCATTAAACGTCTGCCCAGAGCGTCCGCTGGAAATAGCTCACTGTCTCTTTAAGCCCGTCTTTCAAGCTTATCTTAGGTTCCCAGCCCAGTTCGCTCTTGGCTTGGCTAATATCTGGTTGGCGCTGCCTTGGGTCATCAGCTGGTAACGATTGAAATATGATCCTACTTTTCGAGCCAACGATTGACAACACCGTTTCTGCGAGCTCGAGCATGGTGTACTCACCGGGGTTGCCAATATTGATCGGCCCTCTAAGTTGATCGGGTGAATCCATCATCTTGAGAAACGCATCAATTAAGTCGTCTACATAACAGAAACTGCGAGTTTGCTGGCCATCGCCGTAGATCGTAATGTCCTGGCCTTTGATTGCCTGAACAATAAAATTGCTGACGACTCGTCCGTCATTCGGGTGCATCCGGGGACCGTACGTATTAAAAATACGCACCACCTTGATTCTGAGATCATGCTGACGCCAGTAATCAAAAAAAAGTGTTTCGGCACAACGCTTGCCTTCGTCATAACAACTGCGAATTCCAATGGGGTTCACGTTTCCCCAATACGACTCTGGTTGTGGATGCACCACGGGGTCGCCGTACACCTCACTCGTGCTCGCTTGCAAAATCTTGGCGCCAACCCGCTTAGCCAAACCCAGCATGTTGATGGCGCCGTGAACGCTTGTTTTGGTGGTTTGTACAGGGTCGTGCTGGTAATGCACCGGAGAAGCGGGGCAAGCCAGATTGTAAATTTGGTCAACTTCGACGTAGAGCGGAATGCAAACGTCATGCCTTAGCAACTCAAAGTACGGGTTGCCAAATAGATGTTTAACGTTAGCTTTAGAGCCGGTAAAGAAGTTATCCACACAAAGAACGTCTTCACCGCGTGCGATGAGTCGATCACATAAATGCGAACCTAAGAAACCTGCGCCGCCCGTTACTAATGTTTTTCTCATACGTGGAGTATAACCTCTAGCTTTTAAGCAAGTTTTTAATCGCTGAAACAGCTCGATTTGCTTGAATATTCGATCTGCACAGCATTTCCGCCTGATGGCAAGTAGCCTGCCAGCATGGCGAACACTCGGGCATAGGATCTGCAAGGAGCGGAATTGTGTTTCGATAAATAAAAGTATGCGGGTCGTACGCACCAGTAAGAGGAGTAATGGCCGGTTTGTTGAGTGCGGCCGCTACATGCGTCATAAAGCCTTCTACACTCAGAACAAATCGAGCCTGTGCGACCAACCACATGGCTTCACGAATGGTCGTTTTGCCCAGCAAGTCTCGCGTTCCAGAAATTGGTGTTTCTGTCTTGTCACCCAATTGAACCCAAATTACCTCTGGTGTCGCCGCAACTACTTCGGAGATCTTTTGCAGATCCCAATCCTTCAGATAGGTGCCTTTAGGGCGATTAATACCCACTGATGCTTTAAGGATGGCAAATGGCTGCCCTAACTCTTGATATTTACGACCGAATGCTTCCTGTTCTACCGTTGAAAAGAAGATTCTTGGGTAAATACTTTCATAAGGAATGGCTGGCTGGTAATCCGGCAGGAGTTTTTGCAACCAGTTCCAGCCTGCCAGGCGCTGTTTGTGTAAATCCCGCGTATCAAAGGGGCTGGTTCCTACGGTCCAGACCTCTCCACCGATGCATATGACTGCTGGACCGCGTAGGGCACGCAGTAGTATTTTGAATACACTGCGAAAGCCACTAGACATAGCCTTATAGCTTAAGTTTTTGATGACCTGCGGGTTATGTAGGAACAGGTCGGGATGCATCGAAAACACAATGCCCCGAGTGCCATATCTTTCATGCATCGCGTTGAGGATGGTGGAGATAGCCATTGCATCTCCTAAGCCATTACCCATGATGCAATAGAGCAGAACGATGTTCTGCCGCCTCATCCACCACTCGAAACTAAAGCGAAGTGGGGTCAACAGCTGGTAGAGAAGCCATTCGCGAAAACGTTGGCCGCGTTTAGCCATGATCAGTCTCTTTCAGCAGTGTCACAACAGCATCCGCAATATCGTTAGAGGTGAACGATTCAAGGCACTCATGCGTGCCTATGGCACAGGTCTTAGGTGTTACAAAAACGCGTGAGCATGGCGCACAGAGTAAAGACTTTTTCAACGTGATACGTTTTGCCCTGACAGGCCCCTGATCTTTGGGGTTGGCTGGACCAGGCAGGTAAACCATAGGGATGCCCAAGGTATCAGCCATGTAAGTGACGCCGGAATCCACCCCCACAAAAACAGTCAGTCGCTCAATGAGGGCCGGTAAAGCGCCCAGGCTGATCTGACCAACTGTGTTCACCACCCGATCACTCTGGTTGCTGCAAGTCAGTTTTTTCGCCAATACCACTTCTTTATCACCGCCAATAAGCACGATCCCAACTCTGTCAATTTGAAGCAATTCACTAATCAAAGACTCAAGCACGGCAGGTTGGATTGCTTTAAGCCCCTGCCCACTCCCAATAGCTATACCTACCCACCTGGTATCGGGCCGATTTAGCCAAGTACGCACATGAATACGCGATGATTCCTGCACATACAAATGACGTGCGAGATCTTGTTGCTTAATACCTATAGGTTCAAGCAGCCGGAGCTGTGTGTCCACGAAAGGGGTGTCGGACTGGTGTGCCAGCGTATGTGTCATGAGCGGTGCGATCCACTGATAACTAGTGGTTGGCACATCGGGCAATACACTAAAGCGACGGGCTATACCTGCCCAGCAAGCAGCCGCGAGCTGTGCAGCGCTTGGAATAAGGCAAATCAGGGTGTCGTAGCCACGCATAGCCCACATTAAGCTTAAGCGCCCTTTTAGCCCACGCTGTGCGCCATAAGCAAAAGGAATGATTTCATCGAGGTTGGGATCTTGTGAGGCCAGTTCGGTTAATACGGTATCAACCATCAGTGCAATGTGCGCCTGCGGATATCGATCTCGTACAGCTTTGAAAACTGCTGTACTGCACACCACATCGCCAATCCCTGCAATTTCTGCAATGAGAATGCGTTGTGGTGTTTTACAAGCAAGCTTGCGCACTTGTACCAGCGGCCACCAAAGCGGTGCCGTGAGCCAGGTGAACAAGATGTAGATCACCGCGTTGCCTCCAGGGCCAAAGTCACCTGTTTATAGACCTGGTCTACGGTGATATCTGCCATGGGCGTGGTTTCATCCGCATCGGCTTCTTCTACCGGGTGGTTGATGCAGTAATCGCGCGGGTGCTGCAACGGTCCGGTATGGTGTGTTTTAGATTTGGCGTGATACAGGCCTACCAACGGAATATCGAAGGCGCTCATGATGTGCGTGGGTCCGGTATCGACCCCAACGTACACATTGAGACAAGACATGATGGCCGCCGTTTGGCGCAACGATAGCTGATTGGCAAATGAAATGCAATGCTCACCCAGCTCAGCCGCCAAGGCCTTGTTGCGCTCCAGGCCATCGCGCCCGCCAAAGAGGATAAAACGTGCAATTGGGTACTGTACGCTGATACGGTTCGCCAGCTCTCGGAAGTTTTCAATGGGCCAATCCCGATAGGGGCGCGTGTGAAAACTGGTTGTCTGAAAACCTACCACGACCTGAGCTGCTGTGAAGCCGCTGCTATCGAGCTTCTCACGCGCCCAGGACTTCTCAGCCTCGGTGAGCACCAGATCAATGCGGTAATTGGTAGTGGTGATGCCCACACCTTCCGGCAAAGTCAGCAGTTGCTTCACCACATGGTTGGCTTTATGTGCCGGAGGTTGAACAACATGTGTGATCAGTTTATTCAGTGCATCATCTGGTTGACGATGCGCAATAAGGTCACGGCTCACCCGTGCGGCGTAGCGAATGAGTGGCGCATCAAAACCCCAGACGAAGGCTTTGTCGTAGTGCTTGCCGAACCAACCGCGATACCAAGCGGTCTTTTTAGTGATGCCGGCGACGTGCTGCACGTAGGGCAGGTGCTCCAGCACTTCGTAGCGGTTGGGGTGCGCCAGCACGGTGATTTCTGCACCGGGGTAATGCTGTGCAATGGCGCGAATCGACGGTACACAAAATAAAGTATCGCCGATGCGGGTAACGTTGATGATAAGGATTTTCATGAAAGCTGGCTCAACGATGCATCCAGAATCAGGAGTTGCAGCACCTGCTCGGCCAATGCGGGCCGGTTACGGTATTCCGCGATGAAGCGCTCAACTCGTTCTGCATTGATCTGCCCCTGCGTGTGCGCCTGTAAGCGCTGGCCCAGTCCGGCAAAACGTTCTTGCAAATCTTCTTTAAGCCAGGGTTGCAGCGGTGGGTTAAAGCCACGCTTCTTGATATTGAATAGATCTAGCGCTGCCAGGCGTTGCGTAACACTTGCAAAGAGTTTCTTTGCGGGTTGGGTGAAGCGCTCGCTATCTGGCAATGCCATGACACGCTCTGCCCAGACATGATCAAGCAACGGCGCCCGCAACTCAAG
>JACCDN010337980.1_pt1 | contig 12272 bp, 12 predicted proteins | sample 7441691 | NCBI WGS metagenome assembly JACCDN01 (sample SAMN15323439, study PRJNA562643) | freshwater metagenome | isolation source: river surface water | place: USA:Blue River Watershed | collected 2017-08-16 | reverse complement strand
TGAGATTGTCCTTTAGGCAGACATCCAGAGCGTAGCGCTCTGCATAGTTAATTTGCTTGTGCATAGAACAAGGGACTAAGGTTTAAATTCTGCCTTAGTGTCCTAATTCGTTTCTGAACTCAGGATAAAAAATTCATTTTCTTCAGTAAGGGGCTGTCAAGCCAGCCTTCTTTTGCCTCAGCCTCCCTCGTGCTAGCATAGGGGCCGTACCCTTAAGCCCCTTGTTTTATGAAAAGCAAGTTCCAGGCGCTTTCGCAAAGCTTCACGGCGCGGCTCGTCGGCATTGGCGTGCTGGCCCTGCTCTTCCTGATTCCGCTGCAGATGATCCGTTCGGTGATCGAGGAGCGCGAGGACCGCTACCGCGGAGCGGTGGAGGAAGTTTCCGGAAAATGGGGCGCTTTCCAGGGGGTGGTGGGCCCAGTCCTGGCCGTTCCCTACGCTCCCGGCAGCCAAACCTCCGTCGTCTACCTTTTCCCCGAGAACCTTGCTGTGGACGCCAAGCTGGAGACCCAGGTTCGCTCCCGAGGGATCTTCGAGGTTCCGCTTTACGATGCCAATCTGCTTTTCAAAGCTGATTTTTCCTCTTTGAATGGCTTGGATTTTCCGGTGGATCCCAAGAGCCTGCGCTGGAACGAAGCTTGGCTTCTGATGGGAATCGCCGATTCCCAGGGCTTGGGAGGCGAGCTGCAGGCCAAGGTTGGGGATCAGGCCTACTCTTTCCGCCCCGCCCCTCAGTTGCACAATGCGGATGAATTCATTCGTTTCAAATATGACGGCAAGGGCTACAGTGAGGCGAGCAAGTATCGGAATTTCTCCTATTTCAGCGCCAAGCTGAACGGATGGGATCCTGCCCAAGCCCGTTCCCTGGAGGTTCCGGTCCAGCTGAAGGGCAGCGAAGGCCTGCGCATCGCTTCCGCCGGCAAAAGCACCCAGGTCGCCATGAGCTCTCCGTGGATCTCCCCGGGCTTCGAGGGCAGCATTCTGCCGGAATCCCACCAGATCACGGTCGAGGGCTTCACAGCCAACTGGTCCGTTTCCCCTTATTCCAAAAGCTTCGGCCCGGATCTTTTTTCCGGTAGGTTGGCCGAACTGACCGGTTCCCTTCTTGACTCGAGTTTTGGAGTCGATCTGGTGCTGCCTGTGGACGTGTACCAGCAGGTCACCCGATCGGTGAAGTACGGCGCCCTTTTCGTCCTCTTCAGCTTCTTGGCTTTCTTCCTGTTCGAAGTGATCCAGAGCCTTCGCGTTCATCCTTTCCAGTACCTGCTGGTGGGCGCTGGATTGAGCCTGTTCTATCTTCTCCTCCTCTCCTTCTCCGAGCGGATTTCCTTCGGCTGGTCTTACCTGGTGGCCAGCGCAGCCACCATTGGCCTGGTTTCCGCTTACGCCGCCAGCACGCTCAAGAGCGCCCGCCGAGGAGGGCTCATGGCCAGCCTGCTGACTGTTCTGTACGCTTCCCTTTACCTTCTGCTCCGGGCCACGGACTACGCCCTGCTCATCGGCTCGGTCAGCCTGTTCATCGCTCTGGCGGTGATCATGTATGTCACCCGGAACATCGACTGGTATCGCACGGATGCGGAGAAGGGCAGCTGATAGCTCGAAAATCTATTTTCCGAATGAATCAACGTGCTTGTCCGGAGCATCGGGGAACTGGGCTAACGCCCAATGATGAGGAGTGCCATACTCACCAAAGTGATTTGCAGCAGCGCCTGCATAACTTTCACTGCGGATTGTTGGGCTGTCCCCATGCGTTGGCCGGAAGTCAGCGACATGAAGGCTTGCCCACCTTGCCTCCGAGGAATCGAGTCGAGAGGCTCTTGAATGTCCTCGGCTGAATCCCGGATTCTGCCTATTTTCCTTTCCCTGAGTCCTTCGGCTGCTGAAAATATGGCTTTTCGACCTTTTTTGTGCTAGAATAATGGGATTTGGACCTTAGCCTTCGCTCAAGAAAAAAGCATAAAAAATGTCAGAGACGGGATTTGAAACAACACCTTCAGCTCCGCAAAGCCCCGAAGAAAAGCTCAATTTGCTGCGCCGCAGCGTCGAGGCTTTCCAAAAGCTTTTCTCCAATCCCTTGGAGGCTCTCAAGGCTTTCCAGGAACTGGCCCCGGAATTTTCCTTGTTGCTCAAGGATTTTCTAAAAGGAGTAGAGGACCTTTTCCCCTCCGCACCTTCAGATTCCGAACCTGCCAAGGGCAATTTATCAACCCCGGCTTCTGCTGTTCCAGTTTCAGCCTCTGCCCCAACTCCTGCGCCGGAGGCTCGGGAATCCAATGAAAAGGAGAAGTACTCCAAGTTGCTTATCGTCGGTTCTTCCACGGCCAACCTGATGGCTCGGGAGACCGGAGCCTTGGATCTGGCTGAAGATGGCTATAGCAGCTCTAAAATTTTAGACCTCATGGAAAGGGGGTCAGAAGCCTTCAGGGGCAAAGAGAGCATTTTTTTGCAGTTTGCCCTAAACAATATCGCCAGCAAAGACTTCAGGCCGGAGGCTATCATTGGGGATCTTCGCAATTTTAAGGAGCCCGAGAAGGGTGAGAAGGATGAGCGCAGTCTTTTGGTCCAAGCCATTGCTCTGTCCGCCAAAAATGGGGCTCAGGAGGTGCTTTTGCCTACAGGAGTGCCTTTTGATAGCCGTTTGGCTACCGTGGATGGTGGAGAGATGCGCAGGGCCAACGGCCTAGAATGGCGCAACGCCCTCATGGGGGCTGATTTTTCGCAATTGGCTGAGCATTACAATATTCGCATTCGGGTCGTGGATTACTATGCTGAATATGCCTATAGCGAAGAGGAAATCACTCCAGACTTGAAGGCAGAGGGTTATAGGGCGGGAGATTTGAAAAAGCAGCATGAAAGGGATTACGAAAAAGGGAGGGACGAGAAAGAGGGGGGCAAGCAAAAAAAGAAAAAATTGACGTTTAACGAGCTAATTCATCCTTCCGCAAAGCTGGCCAAGCAAGCCTTGGACTATGCCCTTGGCTGATATCAATTCAGGAATAAGGAGTAAGCACTTAATCCTTACTCCTTATTCCTTGCCAGGTAGCCCGTTTCATTCAATTCTGAAGGCAGAATTAGTACATTATCTTTCCGGCAGCACCAAGGGCAAAGTCATTCCTTCGATTTCCACCACCTTCACTCCTGCAATCAGCGCATCCCGGTTGGCCCGAATCGCTCTGAGGTGGGTTTCCAGCCGAGGCTGGTAGTAGGCGTATTGGCTGCTCAGGTGCTGGTAGGTCCCCAGCTTGGCTTGGATCTCTGCGCTGGTGCCCTGCACAGCAATAAACTCATCCAGCTGCTTTTGGGCTTCTTTTCCGTTGAAGCGCTGGACCTGCTGAAAGAAAGCCTCCTCGGCGCTGTCGATCACAGTCTCTTTGGCGGCGGCGTTCCCCTGCAGGAAGAGGATGGCGGCCTGCAGCTCGCCCTGGCGTTCCGCGCTGCGCCTTTCCAGCTCCTCAATGAGGTTGAGGTAGTTTTCCAGCGCATCCGCCCGATTCGCCGATTGGTTCAGGAAATGGAAAAGGTCTACCGAAAGGGCGTTGTCCATCTGGCCCAGCAGGCGAGTGTCTTTTTCCAAGGCTTTTTCGATGCCCAGCGCTCCCTCGCCCAGGATGAAGGTGGCCAGGATGCTTTTCTGCAGGGCTTGGGCGCGGCCCTGGAGCATGGCAGTTTGGGCTTGGCCGCTGGCCAGGGATTGGGTGGTTTCCGCGGAGGCCTCCAGTCCTCGGCCCGGATAGGCTGGCTTGGGCGCGGCAGGTTTCAGGCCCAAGAATTCCTGATCGGCAGCCAGCTCGGAAGCCTTTTCCTGCCCCCTCGGAATCAGCCCCTGCGCGCCTTCCCTTTGTCGGCTGGCCCAGCTCAGGATGAAAATAATCAGTCCTGCTGCCGAAAAAAGCGTCAGAATCAGCCAGGCCAGCGCTCCAGGATCCTTGGCCGACTGCGCCGAGGATGAAAGAGCAAGCTTTTTGGCCTTCGCATGCCGCTCGTCATGGGCTTTTCCATGCCGATGGAGGCTTCCTGTGGCTTTTTGGGTTTTGCTCATGGTGCTGCTTTGCGCCATTGTAGCAAAAAAACTCCTTACCCAAAAACAGGAAAAAACATATACTTCTCTCGCCTAGGCCTGTACGGCTGTGGTTCGCTCAACAACCTCACGCATGAAAATCGGAATTGACGCGCGCATGTACGGCCCGGCCTTCACGGGCATTGGCCGCTACACTGCCGAACTCATCGACCATTTGGCCCCCCTGGATGACCGCCATGAGTACGTGGTCTTTCTCCGCAAAGAGCAGTACGGGCAGTTTATGCCTCCCAGCCCCCGTTTCAGGAAGGTTCTGGCGGATTATCCTCATTATTCCTTGGGCGAGCAATGGGGATTCCTGCGCCAGCTCCTGCGGGAAAAGCTGGATCTGGTCCACTTCGCCCACTTCAATGCCCCCTTGCTTTACTTCAAGCCTTTCGTGGTCACCATCCACGACCTGACCCTCTCCTTCTTTCCCGGAAAGAAGATGAATCGCCTCATTCACCGGCTGGCCTACCATTTGGCGATCCGCACTGTGACCCGCCGGGCCAAGAGGATCCTGGCTGTTTCCAAGAACACCCAAAAGGACCTGGCAGAGGTCCTTGGCCTCCCCTTGTCCAAAATCGAAGTGGCCTACAACGGCATTCATCCCAAGTTCGGCCAAGCGAAGGCTTCCTCTGGGCAGGATTTGGCTGAAAGGCTGAAGCTGGAAAAGCCTTTTTTCCTCTACACCGGCGTGTGGCGCGACCACAAGAACCTGGTGGGGCTCATCCGGGCTTTCGCTTCCTTCAATGCCTCTTCTGGCGGCGCCTACAATTTGGTTATCACCGGCAAGCCGAACCCTTTCTACAGCGAGGTTCCTCAAACGATCGCCGAACTCGGCCTGGAAAGACAGGTTCGCCTGGTGGGCATGGTCAGCGAGGAGGATCTTTTCGGCCTCTACCGGAACGCCTTGGCCTACGCTTTCCCTTCTTTCTACGAAGGCTTCGGCCTGCCTCCCTTGGAAGCCATGCAGTGCGGCACGCCCGTGATTGCTTCCAATGCCTCTTCCATTCCGGAGATCTGCGGGGAGGGGAACGCCCTTTTTTTCGACCCCCATAGCCAAGAGGAGATGGTCCAGGCCATGCGCCGGATCGCCTCCGACCCCTTGCTTCGCCAGCAGCTGATTCAGCGCGGCCAGGAGCGGGTGAAGCATTTCGATTGGGGGCAGATGGCCAAGCAGACCCTGGAGGTCTATTGTCAGGCAGGCAGGACTAAGGAGTAAGGATTAAGTGCTTATTTCTTAGTTCTTACTCCTTAGTCCTGGAATTAAGATAATCAGCCTCGGAAATCAAATTCAGCGCTTGACGTGAGTTATTGCTTAAATTTCAAACGCATGGAACCCTTCAAGCAGTTGCTCCAAAAAAGGCTGAACCAGCACAAGCTGGGAGCCTCCGCTCAGGCCGCCGAGGCCTTGGCTTTCGCCAACCGCCATTTTTGGGAAGGGCTTGGCTGGCCGGCGGACCAGGTGCGCGCCCTTTCCGTGGAAAAGGGGGTGCTGTGGGTGGGCGTGAGCCATGCGGTCTGGTCCCAGGAGCTGGCTGGAGCGGCCACGAAATTGCTTCAAATCCTGCAGGAGAAATGGGGGGCGGATTTCATCCAAAAAGTGCGCGCAAAAGATTTGACAGCTGCTTGAGTTTTAACTAAACTACCCATCGCTAAGTGGCTTCCGGCCGATTTTATCCTCTCATCTTCCCGCCCCGTGCTAAGAATTCGTTTGCAACGATTGGGACGCAAGAACCAACCTGTTTACCGCATTGTCCTGGCCGAGCATTCCACTCGGGTCAAAGGCCGTTTCATCGAGGCCTTCGGGCACTACAACCCTCTTGCCAAACCTGCCGTTTTTCAGGTTGACGCTCAGGGCATCGCCGAATGGATCGCCAAGGGTGCCCAGCCCAGCAATACCGTCGCCCGCCTGCTCAAAGGCTCTGGAGTGAAAGGCATGGAGCCTTACATTGTAGAGATGAGGAGCAGGGAGACCAAGAATCCCAAGGAAGTTGCTCAGCCTGCTGCCGCTCCGGCGGCCTAGTCCGCTTGAAAGCCTTTTCCTAAAGCTTAAATTCACCCTCATGGACGGCACTGCGAATGGCCTCGGCAAAGAATTCCTGGAATTCATCGTTAAATCCATTGTCAGCAAGCCGGAGGCAGTGGTGGTCCACCTCACCGTGGACGAGATGGGAATCCTCCTGACCCTTCAGGTCGACAAGGAGGATATGGGAAAGATCATTGGCCGCAGCGGCCAGACCGCTAAATCCATTCGGATCCTGCTTCGCGTCATCGGCTCCAAGCAGAACCAAAGGGTCAACATGAAAATCGTTGAGCCTGAGGGCGGCGAAGTGAAAGGAGGCGAGCTTTCCGATGAGCCTGTCGGAAGCGTTTTGGATGATGATGGACTTGGCTTTTAGCCTTTAATCCGGACTCTTGTGGGGTACAGTCCTTTCATGGTCACGAATCAATTCGATATCGTTGACTTGCTCAATTTGTCGGTCGCGATCGCCATCATGCTTGCTGGCGCCCTTTCCGTATTCTACATTTTCGTGGGCGGCATCTCCTTCATCGTTTCCGGGGGCCAGGAAGACAAAATCAAGGAGTCGGTCCAAACCATCCGCTATGCCATTGTAGGCCTGGTCGTCACCATCCTTTCGGTGACCATCATCAAAATCGTCGGCCTCGTCTTCGGCTTCGAATTGGTGAACTCCATCAGCTGGCCCCGGATTTCCATCCTGATGGGCCAAATGCTGGATCGCATTGTCGGGGCGGGGGCCGGTCCTGTTCCCGGGTCGCTGCGCTGAGCGTCACTCCGCTTGCTGACCCTTACATTCCCAGCACGGCTTTTTGAATGTTCTTCCAGTCGTAGGGGAATTTGAAGTTCTCCAGGGCTCGAATTAGGCCGCCGAAAAGGCTCCATTCGCTCGCTTGGCGGCAGACAAAGGAATTCCCCACCTCCTGCACCAGGTTGTAGTCCACTAGGCCAGGCTGATCCAGGGCCACAGGCACCACCCCCTGTTCCATGGCCGCAGTCATTTCATAGCTGCATTCTTCGCTTTGGCTGGAGGACAGGAGGATATCCGCCGCATGGCGCAGGGCTTCCTTGTTTTTCTCTCCGTCCTCCAGGATGGCTATTTTCTCCGGATGCCGGGCTGCCATTTCCGTGAAGTAGCTTTGGTATTTTCCTGTTCCTATTCCCATCAGCACCAGCTGCAGGTCCTGCTCCAGCAGGCCGGGCATCATCCGCAGGATCAGCTCGGCCCCATTCTTTTCGGTCAGGGGGCACGTGACGCAGACCAAGGGGCTTCTTCTCTCCGTCTTCCAATCCAGCTCCAGAATGCCGAAAAGCCTTTCCTTTGCCTTTTCCTTGTCCAGGAAGGCCTTTTTGGTATCATTGCTTTGGCTTTTCTTTTCCGTTGCGGCAGTCGCGGTGGCTTGGGGCATGGGGGGTGGGTTGTTTGTTCGATCCCCTCATTATACCAAAAAAGCGCCCAGCGAGGAAGCCGATAAAATGGACGGCAAAATAATTTGGTTTCTTAATCCAATTTTCGTGCAGACCTTTTCTTCCCCAGAGGCTCAGGGAAAATCGCCTCTTTTTGTGGTGATCGACGGCAATCACCTCATCCACCGGGCCTTCCATGCCATTCAGGCGCCTCTCAAAACCTCCTCCGGCGAGCAGACGAACGCTTTGTACGGCTTTGCCAGCATGCTGCTGAACATCATGGAGACGGAAAAGCCGGATGCTCTGGCGGTGGCCTTCGACATGCGGGCCCCCACTTTCCGCCACGAGCTGCACGATGGCTACAAGGCCACCCGATCCAAATCCCCGGACGAGCTTTACGCCCAGATTCCCAGGATCCACGAAATGGTGAACGCCTTCAGGATTCCGGTGTTCCAGAACGAGGGCTACGAGGCGGACGACATGATGGGGACCTTGGCCTGCCAGGCCGAGGAAAAGGGGATGGTCACCCGCATTGTCACCGGCGACATGGACGCCCTCCAGCTGATCAGCGAGCGCACTTTTGTGGTCTTCCCCCACAAGGGCTACCGGGAGCCGATTCTTTTCGATGAGGCCAAGGTGGTGGAGAAGTACGGCATTCGGCCGAGCCAGGTGGTGGACTACAAGGCCCTGATGGGGGACAGCTCGGACAACATCAAGGGCGTGGAGGGAATTGGCCCGAAGCGGGCTGCGGCCCTGCTTCAGCGCTACGGCCGCCTTGAGGAGATCTTCTCCCATGTCGCGGAACTGCCGGAGGCCTTGCGCCAAAAGATCGAAGCCGGCCAGGATGCGGCTTTCTTTTCCCGCAAGCTGGCTAGAATCGTGTGCGATGCCCCTTGCGCCTTCAGTCCGGAGAGCGTTTCGGTAAATCATCTGGATTTTGTGGGCTTCCAGCGCTTTTTGGAGAAGATGGAGATGAAAAGCCTGCAGGCCCGCCTCCGCAGGCTGACACCTGTGGGAAAGGAGGCGCCGCCCGACCAGATGGCTTTGTTTTAGGCTCGGAAAGGAGTTAAGATGAGCTCTACCATAAAACTATTTCCATGAAGCCAGAACTTGAGCTCATTCAGGGGGATGCGCCCTGGCAGGAAGTTTTTGAGCGATGGCGTCAGCGAGAGGTGGGAGATCCACAGGCTCCTTGGACACAAGGGTGGGTAGATTGTGCTACGAATGTGAAAGGATGGGAAAGTTGGGAGGCTTGGAGGCTCTTTATGGCTGAGCAGCTTCATCTTTCCGATCGCCGCTGGGATATTTTAAAGGTAATGGAGCATGCCGACCTTTCGGAATGGCGGATTGGACCAACCCAAGGTTGGCAAAGGCTTTTTGAAGAGGATGCGGAATTGAGGAAAGTCCCTTTGCTGGAAAGGACTTTCGGGCAATTGGTGCGGGCCAAGCCGGAGTGGGTGAGGGGGCACAAGGCCATTGCCGACATTCAGGGGAATTTCCCCGCCGAAACCGAGCTGATGGCTCTGGCCTTGCCTGAGGGGGGGATCATGGCTTTCGAGGGGCATCATCGCATCACCGCTCTGGTCGCCGCACGCTTGCTGGACAACCGCCCTTTGCCCCGAGGCGACATCCGCGTTGCTCTCTCCTATCTGAACCCTGGCGATGTGGCCAGGCTTCCGGAGGTGATCCGTAGGGGGTCGGATAGGGTTGATAAAGGGAATTGGCCTTACTGAAAAAGGAACAGACACCTTCATCTTGATAATTTCGTTGCTTTCTTTCAAGGCTTTGGTAGAATCCTTCTGCATTTTGTATTGCGGGTGTAGCTCAGTTGATTAGAGCGCTGCCTTGCCAAGGCAGAGGTCGAGGGTTTGAGTCCCTTCACCCGCTCCAAGCGATGAACGCGGAGCCAGGCGACGTCTTGAATCGCTTGGGCGGCGGTCCCGATCGCACCATCGGGGTCAACGGCTCCAGCAAAATAGAGCTCAAGTTTGGCTTTATCTTAAGCCATTTTTGATGTCGCGAAGTTTTGTGCTCCACATGTAGAGTGTGGACTGAATTTAGGACAATTTCTTAAATACTATTTTTTAAAAAGGTGAGATTTCATTATCTTGCAATAGTTTTCCCCTTTTCTGCCATGTCAAAATCGATTAGATAAAGCTTGGGAACTTCTTCTAAATTTACTTGACCGTCTTCATCCTCTTCAAAATAAATACAAAAGTTACTCCTATGAGCATGCCCATGTTGAATTTTTAGCTGATTAAGACCTTTTACAACAAGATCTACTGTTTCCAAGAGTTCCTTTTTATGGCTATCAGGGCAAATTCTTGTGTATTCATCCAAAGTCATTCCTAATACGCCTGCAACAACATTAATTTTAGATTTATCCTTTCGGCTTATGTTAAAACTAAGAATTGGTTCTATGGGGACATAATCAAACCCTAAATTTTTCCAAATTTCCCAATTTTCGTAAGCTCTTTGCCAATAAGAGAAGGCGGTTGTTGAGATGTGGCGAATAATCACTTCATCTGTAAATTCTTTGCCAAGTGTGGTTAGTTCTGAGCCATTTTTTTTAAAATCTTTTCTTGCATCCGTTCTGGTGTCATGGTTTCTGTAAAGCACTTTATTGTGCTCGTGGGCAGCTTGACAATAGTCTTGTATTGCCTTTTTTCGCAACTCTTCTGGGACTGATCCTATTTCTAATTCCACCGCTTTTAGTAGTATGCCTTTATTCCATTGCCCTATATTGCCAAGAATGGTTTTTATTCTAATCATTGGTTCCTGACTCCAGATTTCAGCAAACTCTATCGGAAAAGTGTCCTGCGGGCACACCCTCTTTATTTCTAAAAGCATTTCTCCGCGCTTGGTTTCAGGGAGATTTGCCATTAGGGCAACAGCTGCGCTTTGAACCTCTCGCGATTGACTGACCTTAATCGCACTTAGGATAATTCCTGACCAGGAGCTTTGGGGAACCAGATCAATGTGAGCCAGAGCATTGACTCTGACTTTATCATCTCCATGATGAATTAAGCCAGTCAGAACATTTAATTTGACACCTTCGTCAAAATCCTCTCTATAAATAGAGTCCCATACTACCATTTCAACGTCTATATCTTGTGTTTCGAGCAATGCAATAATTACAGGCAATAGTATTTTTTCTGGAAAGATTTTTAACCACCCAGATAGATCATGGTTGAAAAATATACTCCCCTTTTTTATATTTCTTAAAATAGCTTCTAGCGGCCAGCTTCCTAATTTATGCATTTTTTTTAATGCAGCCATCATTAAGTACTCATCTTCAGATTCAGCCATTTTACGAATTATTCCAGGATCATAGTAATCGCTTGACATTGCCCAGTTATTTAATTCGTTTAGGGCAGCTAACATCGCATCTTTGTCATCAGATTGTAGTTTCTCCTTGACACCCTTCCAGTCCAATCCATCTTCTAGGTATTTTTTTTTGCAATGCTTTTCCAGGAATTTTAGAACATCCCTTTTTATAATTGGATCATCGGATTCCAGCTCTTCACAAACCACCTTTAGATTGAACATTTTATTTAGTAACCACTCACTATCTATGGTCCTGAATGCAGCTAAAATCAAATCTTTATCGCTAGATTCCAGGCCTTTACGGACCACCTTTCGTTTTGATTCATCGCTTAATATTTCTGAGTCTATAAGCAAAATTAAATAAGCCAATACCTTAGAATCATTACTGTTTTGAGCCTTTTCATTAAAAATATCTCTTGCCCTATTTTTTTCCGCATAATCCCTTATTAAAGATAGGGCCACTATTTGAATTGCAGCACTTGAAGATTCCACATACCCTAAGGATATAGCTAAAAGTTCTTCTTTACCTAAAAAATAGCGCGCTGTCTTAAGCGCACCCAGAACAATTTCTTCATTAGCTGATTCAAGCTTTCTCCTGATTATTGGGGCCATCCTTTCCTTGTCTTGGGTGTAGCGAGTAATAAGCTCAAGCATAGCCACTTGAATATCTTCATGCTGTGAATCTAAAGCCCATATAGCCAGTCTCTCTCTTTCTTTGGCATCTTCCAAATTTTCTACTGCCCTTAGGGCAAGCCCTCGAACTTCTTTTTTATCTGAAATCAACCCCCCTCTTATTAAGTCTTCATCCAATTTGTAATTCCCATCCAATAAAGCAAATGCCCTCTCTCTAGCAACATATGCTTCTAGCCTCTGTTTTGATTTAATATATCTACCAACTTGATCCTCAGAAACAGTCCTGCCTGGCAGGGCATACATATGAAGATTGGCCGCAGTTTCAATTTCATAAACTGAGGAATAGTATTCATCATACTCAAAATCGCTTTCTAATTCAGCTCCTGATCTATTTTCAACCGAAAGGCTCACTACTTTTATTTATGATTTCATCCTTTTATTATAGCAAAATTTTCCTCAAAATTCAATGCTTCAAGGCAGACGCAGACCAATGATGGAGAAAAGCCAGAGGATGTGCTTCGCCCCTGATCAAGCCCCTTGCCTCCCTGCGCCTTGCGCGGCTCACCCTTCGCTTCTTCCTGTCTGCCCATTCGGGCGTCAAGAAGCGAGGGTTTTTCCTATCTTACTTTGTGTTGGCCGATAATCCCACCAGAAACCTCTCCGACTTCATCGGGCTGCTCAGCAGCGGGCGAATCAGGCTCTGCAGCAAGGCCCACACCTGCTCCTTCTGCTCCTGGCTCGGCGTGATTTTCACGATTTCCGCCAGAGGCTGGCTCTGCATGAAGCTGACCCATTTGACCAGGGCGGGGGAGAGGGGGCGAAAGGAGG
>JACCDN010119303.1_pt1 | contig 12272 bp, 13 predicted proteins | sample 7441691 | NCBI WGS metagenome assembly JACCDN01 (sample SAMN15323439, study PRJNA562643) | freshwater metagenome | isolation source: river surface water | place: USA:Blue River Watershed | collected 2017-08-16 | reverse complement strand
TGATCCATTTGTTTGCCTCTCTCTAAGTAAACAAAATGTGGCCAACGATTGCGTGGCTACCCGATAAGTGTCGGGCACATAGGTTTCAGAGGATGACGCGTTATGTTTCGGGCTTGTAAAAAATTAATCGCGAGTGGTCATAGCGCCGATGCGAGAGACGGCTCGGAGGTACTTCTTGCGATAACCACCGGATAGGTATTCAGGTGAGAAGACCTCAGTGAGCGGATGGCCTGACCCACGAAGAGTTATTTGGGCCTCGTAGGCACGGTCGACAAAGGCGACGAACCTGAGTGCATCAACTTGGTCGGTCAGCATGTGCACATCTTCGAGGGCAACCCCGCTTATTCCGCGAAGCAACCGGCCGTATCGGGACGGGTGGATTTTGCTGAGTGTCGCTAACAAGTCCAAGAAATTGTCAACCGAAGTGTCAACTTCGCTCCTGACGCTTAGCCAAGACGCGAGTTGTTCATCGGTCATCTCAGTCGGGGCAACGTCAACAGGCCGGTGACGGTGATCTTCTCCATCGATTCTGAGTATGTCAAAGCGGTCGGCAATTCCATGAATTTCGCGGGCAAAATCAGCTGCCGCGAATCGACCCTCGCCGAGCGCGTTCGGAGGTGTGTTGCTGGTAGCTGCGAATTTGACGCCGTGTTTCTCTAGTTCGTTGAGAAGACGAGACATCATCATGGTGTCTCCTGGGTCATCCAACTCGAACTCATCGATGCAAACCAGTTGGAACCTGCTCAATGCCTTTACCGCTTCAGCAAAACCTAGGGCTCCAATTAAGCTCGTGTAAGCGATGAAGCTGCCAAAGGCCTTTTTTCCCTGGAAACTGTGCCAGATCGCAGCAAGTAGATGGGTCTTTCCCACACCGAAACCACCGTCAAGGTATACGCCAGTCGCTTCAATCCGGTTCGTTTTTCCAAAAAGTCGTCTTTTCGAGCTACCGTTACCGAATTCTTCGCAACGCTTCTGCGCGACCGCCTGTGACTCATACTCGCCGTGCGGAATGTAGTTTTTGAAAGAAGCAGTCTCGAACTCACGAGGAGGGACAAGCTCAGCCAGCAGTTCTGAAACCGTCGCGTGTGGTTGACGAGACGCGAGAGACTGAAAAGAGCCGTGGTTAGTTGACAATTATTACCTTGCGGGATGACGGGAGCGCGAAGTGCGCTTAACCTTGATGTATTGCCTTCAAGTCTAATAACCAAGGGAAACAACTCTTATGCCGATCGCGCCAGATTCAAACCCGAAATTCAACGAGTACGCACATCCAGGTGCACTTGTCAGCACCGAATGGCTTGCCGCAAATCTTGGCAGCGAAGGACTGGTCGTTGTTGAATCTGATGAAGACGTTCTGCTCTACGAAGTCGGTCACATCCAAGGTGCGGTAAAGATTGACTGGCACCTCGACCTAAACGACCCAATTACCCGTGATTACGTCGACGGGGCAGCGTTCAGTGCCCTGATGGAACGTTCGGGCATCAGCCGCGACACAACCATCGTTATCTACGGCGACAAGAGCAACTGGTGGGCGGCCTACGCTCTTTGGGTGTTTAAATTATTCGGTCACGAGGATGTTCGACTGCTTGATGGCGGTCGCGAAAAGTGGATTGCCGAAGGTCGCGAGATTACTCGCGATGTTGCAGCAGTAGTTCCAGGGGAATACCCTCTCGTCGTTCGCGACGACAGCAAGATTCGCGCTTTCCGTGACGACGTTTTGGCACACTTTGGCAACCCCCTTATCGACGTTCGCAGCCCGCAGGAATACTCGGGTGAGCGAACCCACATGCCTGACTACCCAGATGAGGGTGCCCTTCGAGGTGGCCACATTCCGTCGGCTGCTTCGGTTCCATGGGCAAAGGCTGCGGGTGAACTCGGAGTCTTCCGGTCACGCGCTGAATTAGAGGAAATCTATCTAAACGGAGCCGGACTAAAAGCAGGAGATGACGTAATTGCCTATTGCCGAATCGGCGAACGTTCGAGCCACACTTGGTTCGTCTTGAATTACTTGCTCGGCTTTTCGGGAGTGCGCAACTACGACGGGTCTTGGACAGAGTGGGGTTCCCTTGTAGGCGTTCCAATTGCCAAGGGAACCGAACCTGGTCTCGCACCTACACCTCGATAATCTATGTTGCAATCTATCGAGAATCTGATTGACGATTTCAATTCAATCGGCGTAAAGGATCGACTGACGCTTCTGTTGGAATACTCGGACAACCTGCCCGAACTTCCTGACAAGTACTCTGATCACCCCGATCTCCTGGAGCGCGTTGAAGAGTGCCAGTCCCCCATTTATCTCTTTGTTGAAGTTGATGGCTCGTCAAAGGTTCACCTTTTTTTCAGCGCCCCCGCCGAGGCCCCGACCACACGCGGGTTTGCGAGCATCCTTCACGAAGCACTAGATGGCAAAACCACCGACGAAGTGCTCGGGGTTGATGAGGACTTCGCAAACCGCATTGGCCTAGCCGAAGCTGTGTCTCCACTTCGAATGCGCGGTATGCGCGCCATGCTTCACAGAATCAAGCGCCAGGTTCGCGAGAAATCTTCGACTTGAACGAGCCCGTAATCCAAGACCGAAATAGTGATACGAGCCGCGTGACACTCTTTCACGTGGTTACTGTCGCCGGGCATCACGTTGACGATTCTGGCAGTTCGCGTGGAATATCAAACACTGCGGACCTCGGATTTCTGCTTAAGGCGCGATCAGAACACCAAGTTGCAATCACGGGCGGCAAAACTGTGAGAGCCGAGAAACTCAATTCAACGTCAAGGTGCGCACTTTGCCTCGTTTCGAATTCGCTGACTTCGCTTTCTCTGCCGCTTATGCATCCTGCAGATGGTCACGATGTGCTTCTTGCATCCTCGAACCCAGAGCTGTTGGTTGCTGCATCTGAGAAAATCGGAATTGAATGCATCGAAATTAAGGAGGGGTTGCCGCTAGCACAGCAATTGGTTCAATCCCTCGGCGCTCTTGGTCTAAAGAGAATCTTGCTTGAGGGAGGCCCGGAGCTCATACGCGCCTTTGTCTTTGACCAACTAATTGACGAAGTTCACTTGACCGTTACCCGTTCAAGTACAGAGCTGAGTTCCGAAGAGGCCAGATCCATAGTCAGCAGTATTTCATACTTGCCCAATGCAAACGACACGCTTGCTGTGAGTTTTGATGGGGTGAACAACTACCTAGTGTGGTTCCCCAGCGGCGTGGCAGCTTAGAACTAACTGTCACGAACAATATCCTTATCTGGTGATTGAGTTCGAAGCGCAGGGTGCCTCATCGGCGGAATTCCGTCTTGCGCTCGAATCTCTTCGTGACGCTGACATTCGTGAAGAGCTGATCATCGAAGAAATCGGCGCGCCTCCAAATCTAGCCACCAACGCAATCGCCTTTTCGGCCAGCATTGCAGCCCCGGCCGTCGAGGATGTATCGACTGACCTCGGAACTGGAAGATTCGTATTGCTTTGGGAACCTCAGGAGCAAGAGGGCTGGGCGAGTCGCTTTCGGGTGATTTGTTTTGCTAAATCCCCGCTTGAGACAAACATTGGGGCCGATGAATCGATTTCCGATGTGTCTTGGGCTTGGCTAACTGAAGCCCTTGAGAATCGATCGGCTGAATTTACCGCCGAAGCTGGCACAACCACCAGAATCATCTCGTCGGGCTATGGCGCTCTCGCGGTACAGAGCGATCACGCTGAACTTGAGATGCGCGCGTCCTGGTCTCCAGTGAACACCGATGTTGCTGCCCATCTTGAGGCGTGGCAGGATTTGGTTTGCATCATGTCAGGTTTCCCCCACCTGCCAGTTGGAGTTTCCAAGCTCACGATGCGAGCTAGGCCTTGACCGAGAGCGCCGAAAAGGTCCAAGAGACAGTAGAGAACTTGCCCCTCCTGTCGGAGCCTCGGGCCAAAAGTGTCTTACTTATTGAAACAAAAGCCCAGCTAGATAGCGCGATTCTGGAGCTAGCTTCCGGCACCGGCCCATTCGCCGTCGATGCAGAGCGGGCATCCGGTTTCAAATACTCCCAGCGTGCATACTTGATTCAAATTCACCGCAGGGGCGGTCCGATATTTCTAATCGACCCAATCGCCGTGGTTCAAGACGATGATGCGCATTCAGAAGCCAGCACTTTTTTTGAATTGAGTGAGGTGCTGACTTCGGCGCCTTGGATTCTTCACGCGGCCAGCCAAGATTTACCGTGTCTGAGGGAGCTGGGTTTAGACGCCCCTGAACTATTCGACACCGAACTGGGTTCTCGAATTGCTGGGGTCCCGAGAGTCGGCCTGGGCGCCGTGACGGAGCATTTCCTCAAACTACGACTAGCGAAAGAGCACTCGGCCGTCGACTGGTCAACGAGACCGATGCATCAAGATTGGCTGAACTACGCCGCACTCGACGTTGATGTACTTCACGAACTTTGGGATGCTTTGTCAGCGGAATTAGATTCCCAGGGGAAGATTGCTTGGGCACAGGCAGAATTCGCAGCCATTTTGAATGCTGCGCCAAAACCTCCCAAAATTGAAAAATGGCGATCAACAACGGGACTCAACGAAGTCAAAGACCAGCGAGGGTTGGCGATTGCTCGTTCGCTGTGGGAAGCCCGCGAGAGACTTGCCATTAAGCTGGACGTCTCCCCCGGTCGCCTGATACCAGATTCTTCAATTAGCACTTTGGCTAAGAATCCGGTCGCAACTCGACCGGAGCTGGCTTCCAATCGCTCTTTCGTTGGCCGGGCAAGCCGGAGTTATCTAGACACCTGGTGGGCCGCTCTTCAAGAAGCACAAAACACTAGAGACTTACCACCGTTGAGACTTCCACTGACCGGCATACCGAATCATCGCGTTTGGGCGAATAGATTTCCTGATGCAAACGCTCGGTTGCTAGCGCTCAAGCCCACAATCGTAGTGATTGCAGACAAAGTGAATATTCCACTAGAAAATCTGCTTACCCCCGACTATTTGAGACAACTAGCTTGGGAGCCGCCCGCGGACATCACAACGCAGTCTGTCGCAGTATTCTTGTCGGGTCTAGGGGCAAGAGAGTGGCAAGTTCAGCTAGTCAGTGAAGACCTGGCGCAGGCCCTATTGAAGCAACAACAAGACGCCAATAAGGCCAAGGAACCGGACCTTAGTTAGGTTTAGCGTGAGGCACCTTTTGGCCGCTAACCTGAGCCAAAATGTCGGCGGCGATTTGGTTTGCGGTCAAACCAGTTTCCTCGAATATCTCTGCTCGAGATGCGTGATCGATAAAGCGGTCAGGTAGGCCAACCTCGTTCAAAGCAGTGTCGACCCCTGCGGCGCGCATCTCTTGCCTGACCCTGGTGCCAATACCTCCGACGCGAATTCCATCTTCAATCGTGACCACTAGGCGATGTTCAGATGCCAGCTTGATAACCGAATCAGCCACTGGAATGACCCACCTAGGGTCAATTACGGTGCAACCGACACCTTTTGCCTCGAGTAATTCGGAAATGTTCAAAGCCAAATCCGCCATGCTGCCCACGGCAACCAGAAGCACATCCCTCCTAGAGGCCTTCCGAAGTACATCTACTCCATCTGGGAGTCTTTCCAGTGCGGCTATGTCAGCGCCAGCGCTTCCCTTAGCGAATCGCAGCACCGTTGGAGCGTCAGACACAGCAACTGCCTCGTTTAACTCTTCCTTGAGCGTTCTAGCGTCGCGAGGAGCCGCGATGCGGATGCCGGGAACCAATTGAAGTAGTGATAAATCCCAGACACCGTGGTGACTAGGCCCATCTGGTCCTGTTACGCCAGCACGGTCGAGAACGAAAGTTACTCCCGCCTTGTGCAGCGCTACATCCATGAGCACTTGGTCAAACGCTCGATTCATGAAGGTTGCATAAACGGCTACAACCGGGTGCAGTCCTCCGAATGCCATACCGGCGGATGATGTCACGGCGTGCTGCTCCGCGATTCCGACATCGAAAACTCGCTTTGGAAAAACCTCTGCAAACTTCTTCAAACCAACTGGGATAAGCATCGCGCCAGTGATCGCGATTATGTCCTCTCGCTTTGCAGCAATATCGACAAGCTCATCACCAAAAACGTCGGTCCAGCTCTGCTTGGTTTTCGAGTCAAGCGCCTTACCTGTTTCTGGGTCAATTTGCCCGACAGCGTGGAACTGATCAGCCTCGTCACCCATTGCAGGTTCGTATCCCTTGCCCTTTTGAGTGATCGTGTGAACAATCACGGGGTTGGCATACTTCTTGGCCTGTTGAAGCGCCTGTTCTAAAGCCTGTATGTCGTGCCCGTCGATTGGTCCGATGTATTTAATATCGAGATTTGGGAACATGCCCTTGGGTGCAAAGGTGCCGAAAATGCCCTTGCCTGCACCGCGCGCTGCGGAATATATGAGGCGCCCTGGCAAACCGAACTTGTAGAAAAGCTCTTTGCTGATCTTGTAGAGGCGTCGGTAGTTCTTGTTAGTTCTAACGTCATTCAAATAACGTGCGAATCCGCCAATTGTTGGAGCGTACGAACGGCCGTTGTCGTTTACAACGATTACGAGTTTTCGGTCGTTGTCATCCGAGATGTTGTTGAGCGCTTCCCAAGCCATACCACCGGTCAGAGCGCCGTCACCAATAACGGCAACTACAAATCTGTCATCCTGGCCGGTCAGGCGATAGGCCTTAGCGATCCCGTCGGCCCATGACAACGATGAAGACGCGTGCGAAGACTCGACGATGTCGTGAATCGACTCTGCGCGCTGGGGGTAGCCGGCGAGCCCATTCTTCTGTCTTAGGGTTTCAAAGTTCTTGCGACCGGTGAGAATCTTGTGCACGTAACTTTGATGCCCAGTGTCGAAAATTACCGAATCCTTTGGTGAATCGAACACACGATGAATGGCCATCGTCGTCTCGACAACCCCAAGATTTGGCCCGAGGTGACCGCCGGTTTTCGCAACCTTAGACACAAGAAATTCGCGAATCTCCTGCGCCAAACTGCGCATTTCTTCAACGCTCAGCGAGTCGAGGTCTCTCGGCCCACTGATGCGATCAAGAATGCCCATACTTACGCTACTAGGCTGCGAAGAACGTATTGGAGGATGCCACCGTTGCGGTAGTAATCCGCTTCTCCAGGAGTATCGATTCGAACTACAGCGTCGAATTCAACAACCTGCTTACCCGCTGCAGAGTGCTCGGATGGCGTGGCAGTTACCTTTACGGTTTTTGGCGTTTGTCCCTGGTTGAGTTTCTCGACGCCGACGATGCTGAAGATCTCGGTTCCATCAAGGCCAAGCGAATCGGCAGACTGGCCTGCAGGGAACTGCAGCGGCAACACACCCATTCCGATCAGGTTGCTACGGTGAATTCGCTCGAAACTCTCCGTGATTACAGCGCGCACACCTAGCAGGCTTGTGCCCTTAGCTGCCCAGTCACGTGATGAACCAGAGCCGTATTCCTTGCCGCCTAGGATCACAAGCGGGGTGCCTTGAACCTGGTAGTTGCTCGAGGCGTCATAGATGAAGCTCTGCGGCGCATCAGCCTGGGTAAAGTCACGGGTGTAACCGCCCTCTACGTCGTTTAGGAGCTGGTTGCGAAGGCGAATGTTCGCAAAGGTACCGCGAATCATTACCTCGTGGTTTCCGCGGCGTGAGCCATAGCTGTTGAAGTCGACGCGAGAAATACCGTTGTCGGTCAGGTACTTTCCAGCCGGAGAGTCAGCCTTGATTGAACCAGCCGGGCTGATGTGGTCGGTGGTGACAGAATCGCCCAACTTGGCTAGCACACGTGCGCCAAGGATGTCCTTGACGGCATCTGGCGTCATCTTCATGCCGTCGAAGTAAGGCGGTTTGCGAACATAGGTTGACTTAGGATCCCATTCGAAGACGGCACCCTCAGGTGTTGGCAAAGCCTTCCAACGAGCGTCGCCTTCAAAAACTCCCGCATACTGCGTCTTGAACATGTCCGAGTTAATTGACTCATCGATGGTCTTCTGGACCTCTGCAGCGGTTGGCCAGATGTCAGCTAGGTATACGTCGTTGCCGTCAACATCCTGACCTAAGGCATCGTTCTCAAAGTCGAAGTCCATAGTTCCAGCGAGGGCGTAAGCGATTACCAACGGTGGTGAAGCCAGGTAGTTCATCTTCACGTCAGGGCTGATGCGACCTTCGAAGTTACGGTTTCCAGAAAGCACCGCGGTAACGGCTAGATCATTGTGGTTGATTGCCTCTGAGATCTCGTCGGAGAGCGGGCCAGAGTTGCCGATACAGGTTGCGCAGCCGTAGCCAACAAGGTTGAAGCCGAGGGCATCAAGATCCTTGGTTAGTCCAGCCTTGTTGTAGTACTCGGTTACAACCTTGGAGCCCGGAGCAAGAGAGGTCTTGACCCAAGGCTTGGCCTTCAAGCCCTTAGCAACAGCCTTGCGAGCAACCAAACCTGCTGCAAGCATCACCGACGGGTTGGAGGTGTTGGTACAAGAGGTGATTGAGGCAATTGCCACGTGTCCGTTGTCCAAAGCGAAGTCTTGACCCTTGACAGCAGTCGGCTTAGATGCCTGCTCTGAGTAGCTAGAAATAACCTTTTCAAAGGCTTGCTTCGCTTCGCTCAAAACGATGCGGTCTTGTGGGCGCTTAGGGCCCGCAATCGAAGGTACTACCGTAGAAAGATCTAGTTCTAGGTATTCGCTGAAGCGCGGTTCGATGCTTGGGTCGTGCCATAGGCCCTGAGCCTTGCTGTAGGCCTCAACAAGATCGATTTGCTCCTGCGGACGACCGGTGATGCGAAGGTAATCCAGCGTCACTTCGTCGATTGGGAACATCGCTGCGGTAGAGCCAAACTCTGGGCTCATGTTGCCGATAGTCGCACGGTTAGCCAGCGGCACACTGCTCACGCCAGCGCCATAGAACTCGACGAACTTACCCACAACGCCATGCTTTCGAAGCATTTCCGTGATGGTTAGAACCACGTCGGTTGCGGTTACGCCGGTAGCAATCTGGCCGGTTAGCTTGAAACCGACTACCTTCGGGATGAGCATTGAAACAGGCTGGCCCAACATGGCTGCCTCGGCTTCGATTCCGCCGACTCCCCAGCCAAGCACGCCAAGACCGTTCACCATTGTGGTGTGTGAGTCGGTGCCAACGCAGCTGTCTGGATAGGCCTGAAGTTCGCCATTTACTTCGCGCGCCATGATTGTGCGAGCCAGGTACTCAATGTTTACCTGGTGGACAATACCGGTGCCTGGCGGAACAACCTTGAAGTCATCAAAAGCGGTCTGGCCCCAGCGCAGGAATTGGTAACGCTCGCCATTGCGGTTGTACTCGAACTCTACGTTCTTTTCGAAGGCGTCTGCGCTTCCGGCAACGTCGATCTGAACTGAGTGGTCGATTACGAGTTCTGCAGGCGCAAGCGGGTTGATGCGCTTAGGGTCGCCACCGAGTTCCGCTACGGCTTCGCGCATAGTAGCTAGGTCAACGACGCAAGGCACACCGGTGAAGTCCTGCATGATTACGCGAGCTGGCGTGAACTGAATCTCGACATCAGGCTCTGCAGTTGGATCCCAATTGACCAAAGCGTTGACGTGGTCGGCGGTGATGTTTGCGCCATCTTCGGTGCGAAGAAGGTTTTCGAGCAAAATCTTTAGGCTGTAAGGCAACGTCTTAGCGTCTACAGAGTTCAGTTTGAAGATTCGGTAACCCTTATTTCCGACATTAAGAATGTCGGCTGAACCGAAACTATTTACTTTGGACATGCTTGTCTTTCCTTACTTTGCGAGCTTCGTTGCCTAAGACAAAATTAGCACTATTGGCGGTCTGCGAATTCACTTCGGATGGTTAGCCAGGTTAGCCAAATACAGATTGCGTACAGCGGCACGCCCATGCTGACCCTTGCGATTCCGAGGGCCTCGATGTTACCCGCGAAATACAGCGGAACCTGGACCAAAAGCCTTCCGGCAAAGAGACCAACCCAGATAAGCGTCGCGCCGCTAAACCTGCGCATCTGGCTCTTGTTTTTGCGCCATTGACTTCCGCGTCCAGTCAAAAGACCAACTAAAACTCCGATTATTGGCCATCGAATCAGCCAAGAAATGGAAATCACTAGCAAGTAGATGCTGTTTGTAAAGAAACCTTGTAGAAAGTAGTCGGCCGGTTGCCCTCCGTCACGCAAAGGAAGATAGGCGGCTATTGCAATGCCCGCCGCACCAACTAAAGCGTTCGCGATTGGGCGCTTTCGGATCACCTGAATAATTAGAAGCGTCAAAGAGACGATGCCGGCTGCCACAACGCTTGGAAAGAGCTCTTTGGTTACCGTAAAGGCTGTGACAAAAACTGTCGAGGGCAAAATCGCATCGACGATACCAAGCCAGCCGCCAACGGCAGAAAGCATCGACTGTTTGCTCAGCGAAGGTTTGCCGTCTACCGTTTCAAGGCCAAGCCTGGCGGCAGCCGCCTTCCGGGCATCGCTCACTGGGATGCCCTAGGCGGGGCAACGGTGCCACCTGGAACTTTGAGCGGAAGTAGATCTCGCGGCGGCAAAGGGGTGTTATCTCTGACGACAATCAGCGACCGAAAAACATCATCAATCTCGGCAGCTGCGCGTGGATCGTTAATCGCTGCACCCGCAACTAATCCCCTGAGAAACCAGCGAGGCCCATCCACCCCAACAAAACGAGCAATTCGGGCACCCGATCTCACACCATTGGAATCAAGGACCGGCACTCTAGCCAGAAGCTCTTGTCCAAGCGAACCCACTCGGCGCTCGACTTCTCCGCCTTGGGCGCTTACCGACTGTTCTAGTTCGGCTCTTAGCGTGTGCCACAGCCCCTCGGATCTGGGTGCGGCAAACGCCTGAACTTGAATTGAGGAGCCACCAATATCGATACTGACTGCGACAACTTGACCACTCGCATCTTCGATTTCGACGCGAAGAGCCATATCTGATCGAGCGGGAACCCTCAGTGAGCCAAAGTCGATGAAAGGCCTCGCGTCCTGAACCTCACTCACATCGAAAGGCCCAGCGGTCTGACGGTCGTTTGGTGCGGCTTTATCTGTGGACGAGTAGATTTCGTTCATCACTGCACTCCTGTCGATCCGAAACCATCGTGACCGCGTGAGCTATCAGGTAGTTTTTCGACACGCACGAAATTCGCCACCTCGACTTGCTGAATGACCAGCTGCGCAATGCGGTCACCGATATTGACTTCAAAATCTTCCGATGAACTGTTGAACAAGGTAACTGCAATCTCTCCGCGATAACCCGCATCAACGGTGCCCGGTGCGTTCAATACGGTTACCCCAAACTTGGCGGCTAACCCCGAACGTGGATGAACAAGCGCAACATACCCGTTTGGAAGCGCGATTGAAACCCCTGTCTTTACCGTGACTCGACCGTTCGACGGGACGGTGATCGATTCGGCGGCCCGCAAATCCGCCCCAGCGTCGCCGGGTTTGGCATAAGCAGGAAGAAACTGGTCTTCGCAGGTAATGAGTACGGGCACTTCGTTCACGGTAAGAGCGTAATCTAAATGTGTGATGAGCGTGCCTAAGTCAAAGACAAAACCATACCGAGAGCGTGTTCTGCCCAGCGCGGCTAGCTTCTTGCCCTTACTGTTGCTCTACCCGAGTCTGCTCCTGGTCTTCTTACCCATAAACGCTGGTCTCGGCCATTTTCTAGGGGTAGGCGCCACCCTCTTGGCAGCCTTCATGCTCTTGCAAAGCGCTCCCACCATTGGCGTGAGCGAGGGGCAGTTAACCGTGAGGAACGCTCGCATTCATACCTCTGAAATCGCCAGGACAGAAGTTATCGACCGCAACGAGGCATTTGAAGAACGAACATCAAGGCTGGATTCTCGGGCTTACGTTGTCATCAAGTCGAGCGTGCCGACGTACGTGAAGATTTTTTTGAAAACTAACCCGGATGACCAAACGCCCTATTGGCTAGTTTCGACCAGACGGTCAAGCGAGCTTAAGACGCTGCTCGACGCTACAAACTGATTTAGTTACTCACACTCGACGCAGAGCTTGCCGTACTTACCCTTTTTGGTCGACAGCAGCGAGTGGTGTTTCACGATGAAACACTCAGAACAGGTGAACTCGTCGTCCTGAGGCGGAAGGACAACAACGTCAAGGTCTTCAGAAACGACGTCCGGAATCGCGAAGCCTTCGCCGTGCTCTTCATCAACATCTACAACACCTGAAAGCTTGTCCGGAATTCGGTCCTTGATCGCCTCGATGGACTCGGTGTCGTCGTCGTTTTTCCGAGGTGCGTCGTAATCGGTAGCCATTGCCTACCCTCTCGCTTCATTGTTCTAGGCGTGCATAG
>JACCDN010561933.1_pt1 | contig 12275 bp, 13 predicted proteins | sample 7441691 | NCBI WGS metagenome assembly JACCDN01 (sample SAMN15323439, study PRJNA562643) | freshwater metagenome | isolation source: river surface water | place: USA:Blue River Watershed | collected 2017-08-16 | reverse complement strand
GCTTCAAATCCTCATAAAAACCCATACACAAAGCTTTGAACTCCAAACAATTGGGTGGAAATTCTGCGTACTTTGCGTTATTGGCTAAATCTCTCAATCTTTTCACTCCGCTTTTCAGTGCAAATGGCGTTAAATCTTTCAAAGCTTCATACCACGTACCGTTATCCTGTGTTCCAAATCTACTAATAAATAACTGCCCGTATATTTGTGACATTTGTATCCAAAGCCAAGCTAGGGACTTCTTCGGCAACAAACCATCCGATAACATCGTCGTATCGTTCACCGTCTGGTGATACTGCATCCCTATTTGCATTGATGACATCCTGGAGAGTTGGTTTGGATTTATTCTGTTTATTGGGATAACGCCCATGACTTTCTCCTTGTGATGAATATGAATGCGTGTTGCGTTTTAAGTCTTGCTCTAACCATTTCAAAAAAATTGGGTTGTAATCGGCCCAGGCGCTGCCTCTGGCCTTGTTGTAATCGATAAAATTTTTGATTTGAGTAGGACAGGTTGCGGAGGAAAACCCTTTCGCTAATGCTGAGGCGATAGTTTGCTCACTCGGAAAAAAATCATCCGAAATTGAAAACCCAGTGTGTGTTGTGTGTTGTTGTTTTTTATTTATATTAAAAATATTATTATTCTTTACGGGCTCAGCGCCTATGTACAACTCTGTGTACACTTCTAGGCGTTCTTCTGTGTTTGGCTGACTCTCTAAAACAGGGTTTTGTTCAGAGTTCTCAAGTGTTTTTTGCGTGTAAAGATCTTTGTTATCATCTGTGTACAGATCTGTGTTTTCAACATCAAAATAAGAAGAGTATATTTTTGGAAGAGTCGGAAATTTAATTTTAAGACTTTGTCCTTCGCTTATTATTTGAAACGATTTTGTGCAACATTGCTCTATGGTGCGGAAATAACTTCTGATGGTTTGCTTTTGAGGAACCCCTGAATTTTGTCGCCCTGGCGCAGTGTTGATGGTCAATAAGTTTGCTATATCGTTATAAGTGATTGATTCAATAATTCCTGTCATTGGATCTGCTAAAGAGATTAATGATTTAATCAAAGTAGTATGCGGATACGGCAGCCCATGAAACTGAAGCTCGAGTTCTATCCTAGCTTTATTGTATTTTTCAATCCCTGAAAAGGATTCCATTGATTTGTTCAACATTATTGCCTCTACCCATGTCCGAGAGACAATAACTACCGTTTTATTCTAATTTGTATGTGATAGAATATTTAAGGCAGTTATTGCCACATAGCTGAGAGTTTGCCATCGCCAAATAGTTGACTCTCAGCTAGCCGTTATTATTTATTGTATTTTTTCTGAATATTTTTACTCACTAGTACTCACACGTATTAAAAATATGTTACACTTTAAAGCTTAATTAAATACTAACACTCTAGACTGTAGGAGTCAAGTGGGTTACACTTTAATGAGTAAACTTGGTTTTCAACCCAACACCCATTAGGCACTAATGACTAAACTTGGCCTCAATTTAAAAAACTTATTAAATCAAACAAAACTTACTGAAAGTGAGTTAGCGCGCCGTACCGGTGTGGCTCAGCAAGTGATTAACAGAATTGCATCCGGCAAAAACACCAACCCTAAGTTAGATACACTGAGCCAAATCGCAAGTTATTTCATGGTGTCTATTAGCCAACTGGTAGGAGATGAACCAATTGTATTTGAAGAGGTTAAATTAAATTCTAATCATATTGGCTGGAACAACATCCCCTTCCTAAGCCACGAGGAGATAAACTCAAAACGTGACGTCAAAACACTCTTAACGCAAGTTAATACCACACTGCCAACAGACATCATATCATCGGGTGAGTTATTTGCCTTAAATATGGATGATGATTCTATGGAACCGAAATTCCCTGTTAATAGCATCCTTATTTTCAATATTGAAAAGCAACCCTTAAACGGAGACTTTGTATTACTCGAATACAATAACCCGAAAGACATTAAATTCAGACAGTTATTTTTTAAGCAGAACAAGCCAAATATTCGTTGCATTAACCCATCACATGACGATTACCGCTTAAAAAGGCTGGATGATTCTTGCAAAATTATTGGAGTGCTTGTCCAATCCAGGGTGTATTTCGAGAATGATCTATATTAATATGACCAAGTTTTTCTTCTCTTTTTAGAAAAAACCAAGAAATTCTCAGGCCAAATTGCAATAAACCCGTAAATTAGCTTAAAAATCAGAACCATAAGTCCTCAATTAGCTTTTCCTGTACAGCCGTAAGTATTATATTGTGGGTGTCTGCTCGATTGAATTGATTTAAAAGCAGTGCATTTGAATACAATTCATTCGCCGTTAGTTTGCGCTCTCCTTGCTCACCTATTTTTTTTATTACAAAAATGGTCTTCCCAGTATGAAATTCTTGACCACATATAATATGTGTATGATTTTCTAAAATTGAGTTTTTTTCCTTTTTGCTCATTTGATCCTGCACCCTAATATTCGTCAAACAACTTTTGAATTTCTAATTTGTCATCAAGTTTTGGTTCTATGCGCACTACCTCACATACAGTCCTTAAGCATCGAACAATTGGTCGTCTTAATTAAGGCCTTTGTAACATTGCCTGGTTGAAAACCCTTAACCAAACCTGCATTAATTATTTTTTGGAAACCATGTTTAACCGCTACCAACACGAACAAATTGCCCATCCCATGGTGACCTCGCATTGAGAAAGAATTATCAACATGATCAATTAAGTGAGATTATCTTTATTATTTAGGTGCATTGTTTACTCAACTTGGCGGTGTCTGTTTTTTGTTGTTAAGCGATCAGTTGGCCGGCAATTATACACCGGAACGACAAAAAAACGCTCCAAGACATCCAATTAAGATCACTTGAGATATTTCTTGATCTAGTTGCTCTATTTGTGGGCCTTGACTGATTGCGCCCAGAAATAATGAAAGGGATGCTTGATGAAGCAAGCATTATTTCATCTCCATGAAACTCTGCAATGTTGTTGGCTCTGGAATAGCGCTCATTGTGGTTGAATTGCCAGGCATACCATACTATGAAGTGAGACAAAAGAAACGCTGGGCATTGATTTTGAAAACAAAATGCTATTTGCCACTCGTTGACTTGAATATAGTGGTTGTTGTTTGGTTGTTGCACGCAGGATGATTTCATTTACAATTCCACATCCTTGAAATTCTTAACATATACCGAGCGTATTTTTTTAATATTTCCAATACTGCTTCATCCATAATGGTTTTCCTGGTACTTGTTCTACGACCGCATTACTAAGAACGATCTTCTTGTTCTTTTTTTAAATCTAACAAGAACGTTCTTTTGTGTCAAGAACGTTCTTTGTTTGTTTTTAATAAAATTTAGTTTATAATATTCATAACAAATTCAAGAACATTTTGAAATTTGGTATGATTCAAAAATAAATTTCTTATTTGGATGATCTGTATGGGTGACACAACAGTAGTTGATTCTTTTTCCAACAAATGGGAAGCAAATAAAGAGATTTTTAATCAATGGATTGACGATGAGAAATACAATCTTGGGCCGGGTTTAAATCCTGAGCCAACGATAAAAGTACTTGTATTTTTAGCGTTGTTAGATGCGCAGAAGGACTGCACATATGCAGAGATACGCGCAATTTTTAAAACTAAAAATGTTATTAAAGGAAATTTACCTGATATCACTCTACGAACCTCCACATTAAGTCTTGGCAAAACCCTGGATAAATTTAATCATCCCTTAGAATTAAAGTCATTTAGAGGTAAATTCCAATTAATTAAAAGAGAATCAAAAAATTCAGATACTTCTTCATCAAAGCAATCCTATCCAGTCGTCCTCATACTAGAGCCCCCTGCTTTTAATGCCGAAGACATTGCTTGCGAATTAGTAGAGAAATCTCGCCTTCCATTTCATTCTCTCTATTTCTTGGAGTGGTCGGCCAGGTGGTGGGGAATTTTTTCTCATAACGAATCTCAGATAAGAGTTCAATATGAGTGTGGGGCCTGGGAAAAACTAGGGATTAAAGATAGGCTGCTTAAAAAAACCAATGAATATTTCAGTTTTATTAGTTTAGCGCCCGGCGAAGGCTTAGCCGAAATTGAATTGCTTAAAAAAATATTATCAGAAAACCCTAAAATGACCGTACATTATCTAGCCATTGATACATCTCAACGATTGCTTAGAGAGCATATAAATCTTCTTAAAGAAGCATTAGCAACTGAAATTAGTAACAATCGTATAATATGTGTGGGCATAATTGCCGATATTTTCTCAGGAATATCTGACACATTAAATAAAGTTAGATTAGAGCTTGTTAATAGCTTTTTAATAAAAAATATAGAAGACTTTATTCCAGCATCCAGTAGTCTTTTTGTAACCTATTTGGGAAACTGCCTGGGTAATTGTTATCAGGATCAAGAAACTGAGATATTTTCCATTATCTATAGTGCTTTTTCAAATAGACCAATTGAATTCCTGGTTGGCGTATCTGTAATGAGAAAAATACCTGATGAATATAAGAGGAACTGGGATGATTTTCTTTTACAAACCCCAAAACATTTATTAGAAACAAACAAATTACTAGAATCTTCAAGGCCTTCTAATTGCGACTCTTTACAAGAGTTCGATCTTCCAGATCACGGAATTAGTAATAGGTGCCCTTCCGTTGTTCCAGAGAACTATACTGTGCGACATGGTATCGACGGCCAGGTTTATCGCTTTTATTATAAATTAGAATATAATTTAATGCTTGCTCAGACGTTGAACAAAGGGTTAAAACACCTACCGTCTGGCAGTCTGATACTTTTATACAATATAGTAAAATACAATATCAACACATTAGTTAGCGGTATAAAAAAGTGTGGGTTATTTGAAATTGCCTATGACGAAAAATATCATCAAATTGTAGACACCCCGAATGGAAAAAGAGAATACGCTGTTTTTAGCGCTTATTTAAAATAACTCAGCACATGGAGCAAGTTGTATGAAAAATGGAAATTTATCTCGCTATTATTTATTCTCAATATCAAATTTGCTTGCAGCATTTGGTGGTGGGCTAATTCTAGGCCAAGGACTTGGGGTAATAGACATTCCATACCTTCAGCACGGCTCTGTTCTGGCTTTTTTTGTTGGGACAATATTCGGTCTTATATTTTTAAACCTCATTCCAAACAAATTTTCAAAAACCCTATCGCAATCGTTCTCTATATGTTGTGCCACTACTTCAGTAATTTTGTTTTGCTTATTTGAAAGCTTTTCTCTGCATGGGAAGATGTCTGGAAATATTGGATTAATATTTTTCGCTCTTCTTTGCGTTAGATTTGGATTTTGGTTTTATTCACGCGTGATTAGGGCATCTAATGCTTCTGGACAGCAACAGTCCATCGCTTGGGTTGAGCTTGGGTATTACTCTGGTATGATTTTAGGTTTAGTAATATGGAAATTGCTGCAAATTAATATTGATTTAAGCGCCGCGCTAATTATAGATGCTTCTTTTCAATTTATTGCAGGAATTTTAGATTTTAAAGGTAATGCGATTGTTGTGCCTGAGATTTCCAATCAAAGCGATGTTAGTGCGAATTCTGAGAAAATCCCTTTGTTTAATTTAAACCCTACTTGGCTATGGAAGCTATCATTATCTGTTGTATTGCTAACTATTGGAGTACAAGTGGTTATTTTTAATCTTTCACATCATGTGGCTGAAAGCTTTGGTGTTTATATTTTAGCGATATTTTATTTTGGAGTTGCTTCCGCAGCATACGTGGCTAATAAACTAAAAATGCTACTTTGCTGGTGTAATAATGTTGCCTATATTGAATATAATAAAATCAAAAAAATCAATTTATTATTAGCAGCCGGTGTTTCAGCTATTTTCGTCATATTATCGGCATTTATTGCAAATTCAAATATCTTTAATAATGAGTATTACAGAAGTTTTTTTATTTGTGCTTTTATTTTTTTTGCCTCTTTCATTTACGAAACAATGTCTCTTGCCATTTTAGATCGCATTGGTTATGAAGAAAATAACATGCATAGCTCAGGAATGATCATGAAAACATATGGCCTAATGGGACTGGGAGCAGCTATCGGATTATGGTGTCTAGGAACAATAACCAATAATCTAGATGGTTCTATTATTATGGTCTGTGGATGTTTTTCTATTGCCGTAGGACTAATACGGAAAAGAAAATCTACTAACCTAAACGCTTTAGAAATAACTGGAAATTAGAGCAATAACTGGCCGCATCTGATATATTTTTATTTTTTCAAGTCGCCATTTAGATGCATTTTGACGTGGTCATTTAAATGAAAATTAACAAAATTGATGGTCAAAAAGTAATGGTGCTTAACAATAATTTATCTAAAAACATTTATATCTTAATGAAAAGAAATCAAATAACAGAAAGTGAGCTAGCTAGAGCACTTGATCTCCCCTATAACACGGTAAAAAGATTGCTTAGTGGGTTTACAGCCGACCCAAGAATATCCACTCTCTCGATGATCGCACAATATTTTAATATCACACTTGATGCCTTATTTGGCGAAGAAGACCCAACTAAAATTACACTACGAAGCAATGATAAAAATCCACGCTCTGTCCCAATACTAAGCTGGGATGATGTTTCTAATAAAGATTTTATCCAGATTTTAGATTTCAAAAACTGGGAACATTGGCAACCAATAGCTCTTGCATCAACAGATACCCTAAGTGATTCAGCTTATGCTTTGGAAAGTCGACCTTCAATGCACTCCCGATTCCCTGTTGGGACTGTTTTCATTATAGATCCAAAAGAAAAACCCATTGATGGCGACCTGGTTTTAATCAGATTTAAAAATAATGAGTCCGTTTCCTTGCGTGACTTAATTATTGACTCTCCTCACTGGCAACTTTTATCCATAGCTCAAAATGCTCCATCTATAAACTACGATGTAAAGGAGCATGAAATAATTGGCGTTGTTTTACTTACAATTTTAAACGCAAGAAAATCATGAGTCATGTACATAACTCATCTAATTATGAGCATTAAAAAACAACAGCTATTTACCATCCATATCTGTAGTGGCCCGATTTTGCCTGGCAAGTTCATATCTTTATAACAACACTTATGGCATTGCCATAATGGAATCAAAAAATGCTTTGTCTTCTAAGCTTAGGCGAATCGATACTGCTTTCCTAATTAATCCCGTTCTTACGTCTTTAATTAAGGGATTTGTTAATTTTATTTTCTTTTCAAGTTCTAAAATTTTATTTTTAGTTTCTTGAGTAAAAAATGCTTGTGTAGCATTTTCAAGTGGACTTTGATTTAACCCTTCATAAATATCATCAATTAACTCTGCATAATCAGTATCTTTTTGATAGTTAGCCCAGTTAATATCTGAACATGTATATAAGTAATACTTTACAGAGTCTTCTATTAAAGAACTTTGCTTGCCTCTTGCCTTCGTAATCTTTTTCAGACTGAATTTTAAGTTTAATACGAATATCTGTTGGGAAGCGAATACACACTAACTCTAACGGCCCGCAATCGAAAACGGCTCGGCCTGCACTCAGCGCATAAAACTGGCCCAAATTAAATGAGAATGAAATTCGATTCCGGCTCAATTTAATTGCTTCTATCAAAAATTGGGCCCAAATTAATTGCAACTTGGCCCAGATTATTTGCAACTGAAATTTACTCTATGATTGGATTTTTAGTACTAAATATAGTATCATATTAAGTATGACTAAGAGCGAAAAAACACTTAATAAAATGAAAACCAATCCTAAGGATTGGCGTATTGAGCAATTGGAGACTATTGCCCATCAGTATGGCATGGCTGTTCGAAAAACAGGCGGAAGTCATGTAGTGTTTGATCATAACGATTGGATTGAGCTTCTGTGTGTTCCAGCTCATCGCCCCATAAAACCAATTTATGTTAAAAAGTTTATCGCTCTTATTGAAAGTTTGGAGATGAGTAATGAAGATGCCTGAATATCCTTTTACTATTCGTGAATTAGCAATTGATGATGGTGGAGGGTTTTTAATTGAATTCCCTGACCTGCCTGGCTGTATATCAGATGGTGAGACGGTTGAAGAAGCCATTGCTAATGGCGCTGATGCAGTTCAGTGTTGGATCTTTGCCGCAAAGGAAAAAGGTAGAGAAATACCAGAATCAGATAATTTTGAAAACCAAAGTGGCAAATGGGTGCAACGCGTACCTCGATCACTCCATGCAAGATTGACAAGACGAGCAAAACGGGAACATGTAAGTTTGAATACTTTAGTCGTGTCTATTCTTTCCGAATCAATAGGGTTTAAATCAAATGGGCATCATCAACAAGGAAACTAATGATCTTGACCTTTGGTTTGCATTGATTTTTTCTATAAGTTATTTGGTTTGTTTTGAGTGATTTCTCGTAAGAAATGAATTCGTAAAGGAGAGTAGACCAACGGAACTTCCCCGTCGGCCCCTCGCAGAACAGTGCATGAACCTCTCGACTCACACTGCTCCCATTAGGCAAACCCACCTATCATTCCAATTTTCCAGTGCTCAAAAAGTCCAGGCTCCCTTCTTGAAATTGCTTCTAGGAAACGAACTGCTCGCATTTTTCTGTTTAATTTCTTGTACTTGCGCATAACCCACGTAACCAAGGCTTTATTAAAATGTCTAAAAACAGGGTACAGGCAAGAGCGATTAAAACGACCATAATATCCAATCCAGCCTCTAAGCACTGGATTAAATCTTTTGGCGATATCGTTCAAACTTACTTCTGTTTTCTTATAAAACCTACAGTCGCGCATCTTTGCTTGCATTGATTTTTGCGAGGATTTACTTACGCCTGGCGCAAAGGTTAGAAATAACTTTCCAGTCTTACTATTCTGGTAGGTAACGAGACCACATTAGGTGTTTTTAAAGCTATTTTTTCAAAAAAAAGCATTTATCCAATATTGGTATTGTATATACTAGACTATGTTATATATGTATATACTAATATAGTCTAGTATAGTCTTACTCCATAACTAATTCGAGTTTTTTTGTTTTTATTAACTCATTAAGACCTCTTCTTAAGAGGTAGTTCATTATCCCCTGTTTATTTCCATGACAATAAAGCTCGATGTCTAAGGCTATATCTTTTTTTAAATAAAGCAGCACTGGCTTCTTCTCGCATTCATTTTCTCGATCTATTCTTCCAGCGAAACTTAACAATATGTCATCAGCAGAAGGCTTCCTAACTGCTTCTATTGAATAAGGTATTTCATTTGCATTTTCGATAAATTCATCTATAGATTTAAGCGTCTTCTTTTTATCTCTCTCTCGATGATGGGATCCTAATGTCATACACAAATCTCCTCGTTAATATTTGCCATTTCAACAATAGAATAAAACTCTTCATGATAAATTTCTTTATACAAAGCAATAATGTCATTGCTAGCTTTATGAAGATATTTTTGAGCTCTATATGGAGGAAGTTTTTTATACTCATCTGCCTCGAATTCAACTACAGAACAGGAGTTAGAAATTGAATATTTAAATGAAACCCTATGCCCAATAGTAGTGTCACAAACATGTAAATTAGGAAAAGACTCTACAATTACAGATTTAGCTTCTTCTGTTGTTCTAGTTTGAGCATGCGTTGAGCACGCGTTTAATATTATGTGGGCTTGCAAATTCGGATTATATGTTTGAGATAACTCCGATAACTCTTCTATTGTTTCTAAAGTATCCATATCAAATTCAGATGGTTGGATGGGTGAATACCAATTTGAAACAGATTTTGCAACAAGAGCCGATCTTAATTCAACAGAGTCTCTTCCACCAACATCAACAATAATTCTTTCGTACCGCGACGCTAGCCTATCTAACTCTGAATTCAAATGTTTTCCTAAAATGTTTACACAAGTAATTTCTGGTTTAACTCCGTTCCCATTTCTTCTGTCAAAAAATTTAGCACCTGATCTTTGTTTGTCTGCGTCAATAAATAAAACATCTTTGCTCATTAAGGCGCTCATAATGGCCATATTTACAGAAATAGTAGTTTTGCCAGTGCCCCCTTTTTCACCACCCACCACGATAACATTGTTCATATTTTTTCCTTATATCTAATATGGTTATTTATAAATTAAGAATATCAATCTATTGTATATATAGCAATATATAAGAGTATATTTAATGTTTGTTGTATATACAAATATATATTATACTATATTGGTGTATACGAAGATATATGAGTATACACTAATATATCTTCGTCTAGTTTTGTATAATATAGTATATAAAATACTTATAAAAATCATATGGTTACGTTACTTTTTTCTTGACACAAAGTGTCATATGATAGTAATTTCATATACAAATATTGATCATGTTTTTTTGAATCAAACAGGGATTAAGTTGAAGCAACAAACTAGGACAATTAATGAAATAAAACTTTTTAGATGTGCTTAAAAACACAAAAGCCCATTTGGCGATGGGCTTTGAAATAAATACTGGCATTTGAAACTTGCTAATATTCAACCTGAACAATTGAATTTTAGCTTTGTTTCTTTTGCCAGTCAACTTTTTGGCAAAAAAGCTAAGGATACTTTACGTATGGAAAATAATAATGCCGCAATAAAAGAAATCGGGCACAAACAAGGTTCATTTTTATATTGGGTGCTACAAAACCAATCACAGATAGAATCAAGCTTACTAAGTGCTGGCCTAGACTTCATTAATGAGCAAGGAGAAGATCTAAAAGCACCTGTTACAGATCTAACCCTCGACAATCGATGGCACTACATAGATAAGCCTGCTCGAAAGCAAAGCTATAGGGGTATCCTGGAAAGAAACGTGCATGGGGTTCCTTATCTAAAACTAACCTACTATTCCTTTAGACATGGCGGATATTCCGAACACTTCAAATCTAAAGAAGTTATCAAAGAGTTATGGAAGCAGGGCAGAGAGGGCGTTTATAAGCCTATAGTTTCTCCTAAAAAACCAACACTTCCTCCAGTTGAGGTAAAACAAGCGCCTATTGATTGGTTGGCTCGTGATTATGCGCGTTGGATAGATTTGGCACCCATTGGCGTTAGCCATTATTTAAATCGTAAAGGATTAAAAGATAAATTCATCCCAGGTATTCGTTTTGGTAAAGACTTTATAGCCGTAGAGCTTACAAATTTTGACGGTAAATATTGTGGCCTACAAACTATTTATAACGACGGTCGAAAACTATTTTCTAAAGGACTTGCCAAAAAAGGACGTTTTGTTTTAATAGGCGAAGAAACTTTACCAAGCCGTCTTACCACTATTCACATAGCAGAAGGGGTAGCAACTGCGGCTTCTATTCATTTGGCTATTGGGGAGCCAGTGTTTTCAGCACTCGATGCTTTTAACCTGTTACCAGCAGCTCGCATCCTTAAAGCCAAATATCCTAAAACCCAAATCATCTTTTGGGCTGATAATGACTGGCAAAAAGCTGAAAAGAAGAACCCTCGCGGTAAAGTGATTGGCAATACAGGTCTTATCCAAGCCAATAGTGCTGCGTTTAAACTTCGAAATGCTCTTGTGTGTACGCCTGATTTCTCAAAACTTCCAGATGACAAAATCAAAGATGCAACTGACTTTAACGATTTACACAATCTTATTGGTTTTGAAGCAATAGCAAGTATTGTACCTAGAAAACCTGATATTAAACTTGCACTCACCCATGAACTCGCAAAGTATCACAACAATACCCATGGTGTGGTATCGCCTCAAAACTTTACTTCTGGCAAAAAAATTAACTACAAATCTCGTTTTATAAAAGATGTGGATTTCACAGAAGGAGTGCACTTAGTGCGCTCGGCCATTGGTACTGGCAAAACCGCGGTTGTAGAAGAGCTTGTTAAGAAAAACCCTGGTAAGTCTGTTCTTTTTACAACCCATTTAATTTCTCTTGTTGAATCTGCTGCAAATCGTCTGGGGCTTTGTTCTTACAATGATTGCGACGAATATGACTTGCAAATGGAAAATCGATTGAGCATTTGCCTAAACTCTTTAGGAAAGCTCACATCCGTTTGTTCTATCCCAAATTATGATATCGTTATTATTGACGAAATAGAGCAAGTCTTGTCTCGCCTTACAAGTCATATAGAACAAAAGCCTTTAGTATTCTCTGTCCTTCAATACTTAATCCAAAATGCTAAAACAGTTATTTGCCTTGATGCCCATTTATCAAAAATCACCGTGGAGTTTATTAGACACACGGTACCTCTGATGCCGGTTACTGTGCATTTTAATGAACATACGCATGAGGATGAAAAAACCATTCTTTTTC
>JACCDN010311676.1_pt1 | contig 12276 bp, 20 predicted proteins | sample 7441691 | NCBI WGS metagenome assembly JACCDN01 (sample SAMN15323439, study PRJNA562643) | freshwater metagenome | isolation source: river surface water | place: USA:Blue River Watershed | collected 2017-08-16 | reverse complement strand
GGGCGGCGGGGGCGGCGGGGGCTTGCTCGCCTCGTTGTTGTTGTCGCCGCTGCCTTCCTCCGCGAGGGCGGGCGCACAGGGGGTCAACACGAGCAGTGCGAGCAAGGCGATGGTAGGGCGGCGGCGGTGGCAGCGCATGGTCAACTCCTTCGTTCGTTCGTTGCGCCGCGCATGGCAGCGCGACGCGGGGTCTTTCATCAGTCAGGACGCCGCGTCCTCCAGCGCGGCGCGGGTCCTACGTGGTGGGGCCGGGGTCTGCCGCGCGCCACGAATCGATCCCGGCCCGCTCAAGGGCGGGATCGAGTGCCATGCCAGGGGTGTCCTTCGTCTCCTCGACGAAGGAAGCGATCTCGCGGTGCCTCTCCTGGCGCTGCTGGTCCTCGGGCTGCCTCTTCTGGTCCATGTCCACACTCTCCTTGGTGTTGCGCCGCGCCTATCAGCGCGACGCGGGGTCAGTCAGAAGCGCCGCGTCCTCCAGCGCGGCGCGGGTCCTACGTGGGGCCGGGGTCTGCGCCCTCCCCGCCGCCGGGGGACCTGGGCCGCGGCGCGGTGCGGGGCAGGGCGTCGCCGCCGCACCCGTGCCTCTCGTCACCACCTAACTCGTGGAATTGGCAGCAGCGGAGCCGCACGGTTGGGGCGGCAGGCGCGCCGTTGGCCTGCTCGCGGTCCGCGTCGTCCTCGGGCGCGGGCCAGGACATCGGGCGCGTTGGAGCGGCGCCGCGCTGCAGGTCAGCGAGGATGACGACCGCGCGCCGCTCAACTTGCCCAGCGCTCGCGGCAGGAACCTCTCCGTCGGCTTCCATCTCGGCGATGAGAGTCGCCACCAGCGTGCGCGCCGCCCGGGACATCCCCTCTTGCTGGGCGGCGCAGAGCGGCATGCTCAGCAGGTCGATCTGCCGAATGAGTTGGGTGGCGATGCTCTTGCACCGCGCCAGCAGCGGAGTAGCGCTCACTCCCGCGACGACCCCAGGGGGCCGGTTGATGGCGGCGGGGGGTGGGGTGCTGGGAGCCGCCTCCGGGGCCCCGCCCTCGCTCGAGTCAGCACCCGCGGCCATCCGCCAGTAGCCGCCGCCGGGGTAGGTCAACTCAATGGTTCCGGCCTGCCGCAGCTTCTGGAGCAGCTTGTCGAGCGCTGGGTCCACGGCCTTTCGGTCCATGCCCAGGTGCATCGCCAGGGCAGCACGGCGACTGCCTGGGTGCGCGCGCAGGAAGGCGATGACCGCCTCTTCCGTGACAGGGAGCCGTGGGGGGGCGGACCGCGGGCGCGAGGCCATCTACGCAGCCTCCGCGCTGCGGAGCGCGACCAGCGCGCCGCGCCAGTCCTTGCGCATCCCGTCCGCGTCAGGCGGCCCGGCCAGCTCGGTTGCGCCGCAGCGGGCGCAGTGGTAGCCGACGATCTGCCCCTCCCCGCCCTCGACCGGCGTCCAGCATCGAACGGGGCAGAAGGAACCGGCGTGCGCGGCGATGTTCCCGATCGGCTGCTCGCCCGTCTCGACGAGGGCGACCGCCATGCGCGCCTCCAGCTCGGCGAACGCTGCGCGCCGGCTCGGGGGAACGTGCTCGATGGGGAGCGGGCGGTCTGTCCAGGTCGGGGCCATCTACGATTCCTCCGCGGTCTGGTCGAGCTGCGCCTGGCACTGGCCCGCGACCTCACGCAGCGCGAGCCGGACGTTGGCGCAGGGCTCCGTGTCCATGGCGCCCGACCTGATGTGCGCCAGCATCACCGGGCCGAGGTGATCATCAAACGCCTCGTCCAGCGCGTCCCGGCGACCCGCTTGGAGCTGCGCGCGGAGCCAGGCGCTGGTCTTGGCGAAGGCTGCATCCAGGTCCGCCTCCGCCTTGTCGCGCGCGGCGTCGGCGCGTGCGGCCTCCTCGGGATCCTCGGAGCTGTCGCCACCAAGGAGGCACCAGTTGACGAGGGTTGGCGCGCGCCAGATGTCGCGCGGGCTCACCTTCGCGGGGGCCCTGCCCTGGGCCTCCTCGGCCTCGCCCGCCTGCACCGCCTGACCGTCAGGGGCAGGCGAGGCGCCCGCCAGCAACGTGCCCTCCGCGCTGGGCGCTGCGGCAACCAAGGTACGGCGGGGCTCCAGCTCGGCGCGGCAGAAGGGGCAGCATTGGAGCAGAAGCTGCCGCCGCTCCCCGTTGATCACCCCGCGGTGAATGATCACCTCGGGGGGTTCAGCCGCTCCCCCGATCTTCAGCAGCGAGCCCGCCGCCAGGCCGCCCTTCGCGGCGGCGTCCAGTGCTGCGTTCATGCCGGGGCAGTAGGGGCCACCGGGACGGCACCCGCCAGTGGCGTTGTCCTCTGCCGCCGGGGGTGCAGCGCTCAGGGGCTGGGCCTCCGCTCTAGGGGCCCTCTCCTGCTCCTGCTCCCGCGCAGCGGCCATCTGCGCAGCGGCCAAGGGATCCCGCGCTGCGACATACCGCAACAGGGCGATGGACTGCGGCGCGTGGGTCCTGTTGGGGGCGGCCTGTGCTTCCGGCGCGCTGGCGACCCGCTGGTCTGGGCACCGATGCTCATCGAGCGCAACGTCGCCGCAGTCGCGGCAGCGCACCACGCCAAGCGCCTCCATCACCTCTAGGAGGTCCGCTGCTGAAGGCGCGGGCGGGATGCCCATCTCCATGCGCGTGCGGATCGCGGCCAGGCGGCCCGCGCTGATTGCGGCGCTTAGCAGGTAGCCGAGCGCGCAGCGCAGATCGTCCAGGGAGAGCGCCAGCGTGTGCGTCTGCTCCGCGATGAACCGCCCGACCTCCATGGGCTCGGTCCCGGTGTGGATGAGACCGCGCGCGTGCTGGATGACGGGCGGCAGGTCGGCGTGGTACCCGCCCTGCAGGTGGGGGAAGGGGCCGCCGCGGGGATGGCGGGGGATCGCGTGGTCCATCTACGCGGCCTCCGCGCTGGCGCTGGGCTTGGTGGCGGCTTGCCAAGCCCGCGCCTCAATCGCGAGCCACGCGATGCCCAGGTGGGTGATGCAGTAGCGGCGCTCAGGGCCTCCGGCTTCCTCGGCTGAGGTGAGGAGGCCCTTGTCCTCCAGGCGGCTGAGGCGCACGTAGATCGACCCCCGCCCGCCACAGACCCTGGCGTGGATGAGCTCAAGACCATAGGCGCCGGGGTGCTCGCTCAGATAGAGGAGAGCCTCAGCGTCGAGCCGGGCACGGCGGTGGGCCAGACCCGCGGTGGCGAAGCAGCCACCAACGAAGGCGACGAGGGCAGTCAGCGCTGGTGCGCGCCCTGCTACCAGCGCCACAACTTCCAGCGCGAGCGCGAAAAACCCGAGCACGGCAAAGGCGAGGGGGAGGAACTCCTCACGGGCAAACGCGTGCAGCCACGCGCGGCGGCGCGGCGGCGCGGCGGCGCCTGGGAGCGGCGGGACTTCGGGGACGTCGTAGATGCCGTCGTAGTCGCTCATCAAGCGCCGCCCTCGTCCTCGGGCGCAGGCCAGGACATCCGACCGCGGAGCTGCAGCAGCAGCGAGACCAGCTTGTCGAGCCGGTCAGGGCTCCGCAGGCTCTGCTCCGGGACGGAGACATAGCCGTGCGCGGTGAGGTCGGGATCCGCGGTCGCACGGGCGTTCTCTGCGTCCTCGGGCGCAGACCAGGACATCTGGCCGCGAAGATGCAGCAGACGCGCGACCAGATTGTCAAGCTGGTCAGGACTCCTGAGCGTCTGGTCCTCGACGCAGACTCCGCCGTGCGCGGTCAGGGTGGGCTCGGTGGGGTCGCCATTGACCCATGCCTTCGCTCGGTCCGCCAGTTCGCTGGCGGCGCCGCGCGTCGTCAGCACCTCTAAGCTCCGGGGCCGCCAGGCGCAGGGCGTGTTGTTGGCCAGGCTGACGCGCGCGCCGCAGCGCGCACAAACGTCAACCATCCATACGTGCTCGCCCAGGGGGGGCCCCTGCGCGATCTGGTCTGCGCAGGCGAAGCAGAGCCCCTGCGCCTCTAGCTGCGTCCTGCGGTTCACGCGGTCGCCCCGCGCGGCATCGCCCGGCGGAAGGTTGTCGAGGGTCTCGGCTTCGGCAGCCAGGCGCTCGCAGCCGGGGGTCTTGCAGGCGCGGGGCGTGCCCTTGAGCTTCGCGATCTCAGCGCGGGCCGCGGCCAGCGCATCGCGGAGCTGCATGACCTCCTCGACGAGCGCACCCTCGTGTTCGAGCCGCCGCGCCGCTTCCTGCGCCTGGGGGGAGGCGCTCCAGCTTGGAGCCAGCCCCAGAGGGGCCGGGTCAAGCGCCAGCCCCGGAAGGGCCGGGTCAAGCGCCAGCCCCAGAGGGGCCGGGTCAAGCGCCAGCCCCGGAAGGGCCGGGTCAAGCGCCAGCCCCGGAAGGGCCGGGTCAAGCGCCAGCCCCGGAAGGGCCGGGTCAAGCGCCATCTGCATCTCGGCCAGGCTGGGAGAGACCATGCTACGCGACCTCCTTGGTGGTGGGCGCGGGCCAGCGCCACACGATCGCGTGCGTTGCCGCAAGCTGATCAATCGGAATCACAGGATCTTTCGGAGCGCCGAGGCCCCACACGATCCGGGCGAGCTGGATCCAGTCTGCCTCGGTCGAGGTGGCCGCCTCCAACCGAGCGGCCAGCGTGAAGATCCCCGCATCCTGGAATAGGACGACGCGCCAGGGACCGATCTTGTCCACGGCGAGCCCGCTGGTGCGGGCGGTGCCGAGCAGCTCTTCCAGCAGGAAGGGGACCTCGCGCCCGACGCCAGAGACACCCCGGCTGATCAGCTCTTCCGCCACGCGGGAGACCGGCCAGCCCGCCTCGCGGACCCGCTCGGCCGCCACATCGAGCAGCGCGGCCAGGCGCTCTTGCGTGGGAACCTTGGGGTCGGCGCTCGTGAGGATGCGCGCCGCGGCTGCATGAGCGAGGAGCCCCGCCCCATCCAGGTAGGCGGCGCAGAAACGCTGCAGGCGGTCCTGGGCCGCGGAACCCTCATAGGTGGCGGGCGGCTGTCCGGTCCGCACTTGGCGGATCGTGATGAGCACGCAGCCCGGGTCGCTCGGGTCCACCACGAGAGAGAAGCGTCTCGGATCGTGCGAAGGTGCGGCGCTCATGCGGCGCCTGCGAGAGAAAGAGGGATCTGGTTAGGGGCGGGAGCCTGGCGGCGCCAGCGGGCGTTCTGCTCTTTCGCCCATCGGGGGAAGGGCGTCGACCGTCGCTGACCCCCCGGCCTATTGAACCTACACCTAAAGGTACAACGGGATTTTGCAGCTACAGCGACGGTGGCCTTATCCAGGCCGTGCTCTTTCATCAGCATCTCCGCTCGAACGCGAGAGATGCACATGATGCGCTGCACACGCGCTGTCGTCAGCGCGCGGCTTCGATCTGACAGGCAGCTTTCAAGCGCTCGGGCGAACGCTGGATAGACGGCCCGGATCTGGGGGAGTTTCTGGAAGGCGATGTCGAAGATCGCGTCGGCCTCGGGGTTGCGCTTCTGCCGTGCGAGCAGCCTGCAGCACGCCCTGCACTGACTCAGGCGGCTGATGATCTCGGAGCGCTTGTGCCACCGGCCCTTGCAACCAGGGCCAGCGCACCGGGCGAGGTTCGGCAGTTCCGCTAGGAAGTCGTGCAGGTCGGGGACATCTTCCCCATGGACCATCCACGCTTCCATCTGACCATGGTCCCAGCTCACGAGATCGGCGGCAGCTTGAGCGAGAGCCAGTCGGTTCGCAGTGCTGATCTCCGATGGATACCTGGGTTCAACCATGTGCTGCGAAACGCCAGCTAGTGCCACCCACTGAGCGACAGTGAGCCCCGCTGGCCCCTTAGCGATCTGCTCCCGGAAGTACTCCAGCCGATCTCGATACTTCATACCTCTATATAGACCGATCCTTGGCGATAGGTGCAAGATTTTCTTCTTGCACCGATCTGGCGATCGAGGTAGAACAGAATCGCGGCAAGTGGTTACGAAGCCGCGACACAAATAGTGGGAGCCCCGCGGGTGGATCCGCGAGGACTCCCGTCACCCGCGCTCTCTCGCGAGAGCACGAACGACCCCCGTCGGTGGTCCAACAGGCCCGCCTTCGGAGGAAAGGAAGAGTGCCATGTCCAACAGCATGGTGGCAACCCCCTTCTATGTCCTCGTCGTCGCCATCCTCGCCACAGCCATCCTGCGCGCCCTGCGCCGTGCCCAGCGGCGCCGCAGGGTCGGCGGCCTCCGCGCCTTCATCCAGGCCCAGCGGCGGCGCAGGAGCAGCAGCCTCCGCGCGTTCATTGAGGAGGGTGCAGTGCTGGCAGCGGAGGGCCAGCGGCAGCGCCGTAGGAAGCGGGTGGCGATGGTGAGCTTTGGCTCCGGGGAGCGGACGTCCACGTGCCCATGGCCAGATAGGGGAGCGCGCGACTGCGGCGGCGAGGTCGCGTGCCTGCTCGACAACGCGGTGACGACCCCATTTCGTCCCCTGCCACAGACGCCCGTGGATCCCATGGCCCAGCCTGAGAGCCTAGCGCACCTGACCGCGGCGCACGCGATGCGGTCAATCGCCGGGGGGGACAGAGACACGGGGAACATCACCCTGGCGGAGGCGCCCCGCCTGCGGGCGGTGCTAGTGCCCGCGGCGGAGGTGGCCCATGCATAGCCTGCACGCCGCCCTCGCTTGCACCGCCCTCTTGGCGCTGGTCCTCATCCCGGTGGCCCTGTACCTGGCCCAGCGGATGCGTCCCTTGGTGTGTGCCGCCGAGGCCCACCTGTACCTGTGCGCGGCGGCCCTGCCCCCGACGCTCGCGGCCTGCTGGCTCTCCTTGGTCCCCAGCCCGTGGCTGCCTCTGGCCGCGCTCGCCGTGATGCAGATCGTCGGCGTGAGCCTCGCTGTCCTGGCCCTGCACCGCTTGTTCCTGCAGCGGGTCGGGCGCGACGGAGTCTTCCCCCTGCCGGACGTGCCCGAGCTGCCCATGCCGCGGGACTTGCAGCGGGTCGAGCGCGGAGTCTTCCCCCTGCCGGACGTGCCCGAGCTGCCCACGCCGCGGGACCTGGCGAGCGCACCGGGGGTGTCCCATGCATAGCGGACCAGTCCTGGACCAAGCGACCCTGCTGCGCATCGCGCAGCGCAAGCACGACGACCTCGCCACCATCCAGGCGGACAAGGCGAGGTTGGGGCGGCACTACCCCACGCCCGGCCCCGCCTCTCGGGTGCTCTCCCTACAGGACGCCGTGCGCCACGCCCAGGGCGCCGCCCACCCCGACACGACCTGGTGCTGCGCGCTGTGTCAGGAGCGGACCCGGCTCGCCGAGTTCACCTGCTGGAACTGCACTATGCCGCGCTTCCCCCTCGTCCTAGTTCCCGCCCAGGAGGCAGCCCATGTCTAGAGCGCCGCGCACCGCAGCCCCCAAGCCCTTCACCGCCGAGGCCGGGAAGTACTGCTACTACGTAGGCCCCGAAACCTACGTGAAGGACGAAGGCCATCGCGCCGCGATCGTCTTCGAGAACATCCCGGGCTACACGCTGACGGGCAACTGGCCCTACGACGGCAAGCCCGGCCAGGTGGCGCCCTACTTCTGGGGGCACGACCTCGCAGAGGCCCAGGCCCAGGCAGACCGCGTGAACCTGGACATGGGCGTCTCGCGCGAAGAGGCACGCCGCATCATCGGCAGCTCCATGTCCGCGGGCCCCAGCGCCCGCGTGCTCTTCGTCTATGGCGGGACCTGGGACATCCTGGCCGTGCTCCCCGAAGGGGCTGGGGTCAAGGCGAGTGAGGAGGAGGCGAGCATTGGCGTCGAGCTGCGGACGCGCTACGAGGACGCCTGGCCGGACGGGGTGACCCCAGAGGCCGGGGAGATCTGGGAGCTCGCGGGCGAGGGGGCGCAGCTCCTCGACGGCGCCCTGCAATTCGAAGCGGCGGTCTTCCGCCGCCCTGAGCTGGCGGTCACCTTCGCCCTGGACGTCGACCAGGAGACCCGCATCCTCTCCGTTGGCGTCGCGGTCCCTGCTCCTCTCGTGCCGGTCCTGCTCGACCCACCGATCACAGAGGCCCTGGCCAACGGCATCGACTGGCTGGCCGGGGGCTGGACTGAGAAGGAGCCCGAGGCAGGAGAGGTCTGGATCCTCCGCGGGCAGGGGGCCCGCATGGCGGACGAGGGCACCCGGGTTGGCTTCGCCGATGCCACCATCGAGCAGGTCTATCCGCCCGGCGAGCCCAACCCCGAGCGCCCTGAGGTGCCCCGTGGCTAGCGCGGAGAAGGGATTCGCCATCACCAGGAACGTGTCCGCGGAGACGGTCGCCAACTGCCTCTGCTCTGCCTTTGAGGGTGGCGGCAGCAAGGCCTGGTGCACGATCGTGCGGCAGATCCCCCCGCGGGGCCACCAAGCCTTCCGGTTCTCCGAGCAGCAGGTCATCCCCTATATCGACTACCCGATGAGCGGCGGCGGCGGCGCAGTGATCGTTGAGGATTCCGAGGCCGAGGATGAGAAGGGCAAGCCCAAGCGGTACCGGCTGACGCGCACGGCACTGCGCCGCGGCCTGGCCGTGATGGCCGCGGACTACCCGCGCCACTTCGCGAATCTCGTGGGCGAGATGATGAGCGATGCGGAGACCGGAGACGTGCTCCTGCAGTGCAGCGTGCTCGGGGAGGTGCGCTATGGATAGTCCCCGCCGAACCCTCACCAGCCGCGAGGCGGGCCTGGTTGGTCAGGCGCTCCGCGAGAAGGCGACGCACGACCGAAGGAGCAGGACCGAGGTGCTGCAGGAGCTGGAGGCCGTGCCGCGGGGCGAGGGGCTGACCGCTGCCTACCAGGGATTCGCCGCGGTCTTCGAGGAGGAGGCGCGCAACGCAGAGCTTCTCGCGGAGGCGTTCGACCTGGCTGACGTCGTCGAACTTGTGCAGGAGGTGTCCGGTGGATAGCGTCACGATCGGTGGGCGGCACTACATCGTGAACGACGCCGTTCGCTACCGCCTCTCCGAAGCGGATCCCTGGCGCCTCGGCCATGTCCTCGCGCTGAACCTGCGCGATGGCTCCCTCCAGGTCGAGCCCGCGCGGGGCCTGGACCGCCGTCCCCTGTGGTTCTACGAGGAGGACGCTGCCCGCCTGGAGCCCTACGCGCCGCCCCACCCCGGCGCGACGGAGGTCGAGGACGAGAAGCCGGTGCCGCCGCCGCCCCCGCCGCGCCGCTGGGGTGTGCTGCGACGAAAGACCCCGCTTGTGACCCCCCTTCGCGCGGCTCGGCTCCCGGTCGCGGCGGACCCCTTCTTCCTCCCCCAGAGCAAGATGAGCGCCCTGCCCCAGCTCCGCATCGTGCGCACGGCAGGGCACTGCGCCCCCAAGCCCGAGCCGCCCGCGCGCTCCCCGGGCTACCTCGCCTACGTCAAGGCAGAGCCCTGCTGCGGCTGCGGCACCCCCGCGCCGAGCGAAGCCTCCCACGACGTCACGAGTGACTTCCTGAGCGCGCCGCTGTGCCCCCCGTGCAACAAGGCGGTCACCGCGACCCATGCGCTCCCAGGCCGGAGCCGCGCGGCGACTCGCGCGCTCATCCACCAGATCCAGGCGGCGCTCCTCGCGCGCTGGGCTGCGGCGCGGGAACAAGAAGCGGAGCGCGAGGCCGAGCAGGTGGCGCAGGTGCCGATCCTGCGCCTGGTGGCGGGGGGCGGGCGATGATCCACCACGTAGTAGCTCCTCGCAAGGATGCTAGGCGGCGGCGCGCATGGGCCGGTTCCTACCTGAGCGCGCTGCGCGGTCCCCGGGCCTTCTTCCGGGGCGAGCAGGGCTGCTTCTCCCTTGAGATCAAAGACGGTCCCCTCCCCATCGGTGCCGTGGGCGCCGAGTGGAACGACACCCTGCGGATCCACTACGAGATCCCCAAAGCCGCCCCTGGACCCGCAGACCATGCCTGCGCCCGCCCTGCGGACTGCCAGCACACGATCGAGTTCCCCGCGGGGACGACCCTCTGCCTGATGCGGAAGGGGGTCATCTGGCTCGATGAGGACGAATTCGAGCCCACCCGCTGTGGAGCCTGGGGACCCGCACGCACCGACGATGATGTTTGGTATGTCGTCGATCGCCCCGCCCTGGCGCCGGAGCCTGGGGATGCACCATCCCCAGGCTCCGCGACACCTGCGGCACCAACCCCAGGCGCTCATCCAAGTGAGGTCCAGCGATGATGACAGACATTCTCCTCGCCGCCCTCGCCCTCTGGAGCACGCTGGCCACCATCCTCTTGCTGATCACGCGCAGCCAGGCGCGCGATCAGCAAGCCAACTTCGCGCAGCTCTCGCGCGTGGCCCCGGAGATGACCCGTGAGCACCTGGAGGGTGCGATCGTCCTGTTCGCGGTGGGACTCGACGACCGCGACCGCACCAACGAGGTCTGTGCCGCCCTCACTGGCGCCCTGGAGAAGACCCGCTCGCGGGCGGCCTACGAGGCGCTTCGTGGGGAGCGGCCATGACCCCGGTCCAGGTGGTGGTGCTGGTGGCGTGCCTCGCCACTCTCTTCGCTGGCGCCCTGCGGGGGTGGCGGCGATGAGCGGCCAGCGTGGATCCCTGCTTGACCTAAGCCCAGCGCCATGCGACCCGCACGCCGCATGCACGCGGGAGCGCCACTGCGGCGCCTTGGCCTGCCCTGCCGTGCAGGCGTCCCTGCTTCTCAACCCAGCGCGACGAGACGCGCGGGACGAGGGGCACGCCGCCTGCACGCCGGAGCGCAACTGCGCTGCCATGGCCTGCCCTGCCGTGCAGGCGACCGCGCGCCGCGCCGCCGCGCGGGCGGGGAGCTGGTCCCCGCTAGCATGGGACGGCGCTGGCTGGTCTCTTGGGGGGCGCCCCCTCCCCGGCGGCGCCACCGTGGAGCTGCAGGAGGTGAGCGGCACCTTCGACGAGTACGGGAGCTACCACCGCGCCCTGCAAGCGGGCACCCCCGTGCAGTTCTACCTGCCGGAGGAGCGCCCGGATCGTCCGCTCCTCCGCCTCCTTGTCGGCGGGCACAAGTTCGCCGCCTGCTACGAGCCATGGATGCGCTTTCGCTGGCAAGGTGGTCGATGATCGTCACCCGGCAGTCCCTGGCGGCGCTCCTTCGCGAGCAGCGGAAAAACGCGCACCTCAGCCGCGCCAAGGTTGGCAGGGCGTGCGGCCTCTCCGAGGCAACGATCGAGGCCCTGGAGAAGGGTGAGCGCCGCCTCACCGCCCCGCTTCTGGATGCGCTGTGCAGCGTTCCGGCGCTGCGCCTCCCTCCGCTGCAGGTGTTGGGTGGCGGCGGCACCTGCCCGGCCGCGCCGCCCATCCCTCAGTGCCTGCTGCCACCGCCCACGCCCCTGTGCGTCACGGTGGCGCGCTTCCCCGTCTGGCTCACAAGAGAGGTGCCCTGGCTCCCTCGCCCGCGAGCGGAGGCGTGCTGCGCCGCGGCGCTGGGGGGCTGCTGCCTCTCGAAGAAGGCGCGTGAGGAGCTGCTGGACGCACTGGCCGACCAGCTTGTCGGTTTCACCGTAGCCGAGGTGACGGAGGCCCTCTTCCGCGCCGCAGCGCGGAAGACAACAAGCTACAGCCAGGTCGCGCGGACCCTCGGCGTGTCGCGCCGGGCGGTCTATGGGTACCTTCCGGCCAGGCGCCCCAGGCACTTCTACCTGGCCCTGGATCCGACGGAGACCCCATGATCAAGAAACTGCATCTGGAGATTGTGCGGCTCGTCCTCGGCCTCGCCGCGGATCTGGCCATGGCCCTCGTCGTCGAGGGACTCACCCTCCTTTCGCAGGGAGCGGACGCCCTCGTGGACCGTCTCGACGACGACGCGGACGAGCCCGCCGCCGACGAGCTGCTCGCCTACCTGCAGCAGATCCTCATGGCAGGCGCCCAGGTCAGCTACGACCCCCAGCTGGCACGGCCCTGGTGCCTGCTCCTGGGAACGCAGGAGATCGCGAGCGCCACGTCCCTCGTGGACCTGGTGCTGCAGGCCCGCGCGCACCGAGGATCCCGATGACCCAAGACAGCCCAGCGCTCGCAGCGACGCCCAGCGCGGACGCCACCGCCCAGCCCAGCGCGGACACCGCCGCCGCGGCGCATCCCTGTCCGCGCTGCGGCGTGGACCGCGGCAGCGAGACCCGAATCTTGTGCTCCGCCTGCTGGCGGGACGCCCCCGCAGCCCTGCGCAAGCGCTGGGTCGGGGCGCTCCTCGCCCTTCAGCGCAGGCATCCCGCGGTGCTGTCCATCCACGCCTGGGCGCGTCCTGGCGCGCCCCGGCCAGAGCGAGGCGCGCGGCCCGCCAAGCCCGAGGCCAAGCCCAAGCCCTGTGGCCAGTGCAGCCGCCCCACCCCGGAGCCCTCGCGGCGCGAGCTCGCCGCGCAGCTGCTGGACATCCTGCCCCTCGGCAG
>JACCDN010010882.1_pt1 | contig 12276 bp, 12 predicted proteins | sample 7441691 | NCBI WGS metagenome assembly JACCDN01 (sample SAMN15323439, study PRJNA562643) | freshwater metagenome | isolation source: river surface water | place: USA:Blue River Watershed | collected 2017-08-16 | reverse complement strand
TTACAACATCAGCAAGCGTACGAATGCTTATGCTGCAATGGGTAACGAAGTTGCTAAATTGGTTGCGACTGGTAAGGAAGTGACGATCAAGCAAACTGTTATTGGCTTGCGTCACTCTTTCTAAACTATTAGCTGGCTTAGCCAGTTAAGAGTGTTGAAAAATCAAACCCCCGCTGCTCGCAAGAGCGGTGGGGGTTTTTGGTTTTTTGTCTGAAACTCATAAGTTCCCTTTTTTTTTCTAAAGTGTTATCAACTAACAATTTATTTTTTATGAACAAAATTCAAATAAATCCATAAAAATCAATGATTTATATCGGCAAATAAAGCTATCCCTCGTTGCCCTGGCTGCTCTGGCCGCAACTTCTGCTTTCGCACAATCTAGCGTGAGCATCACTGGTCTGTTAGACGCTTCTTACCACGCCATCAGCGGCAGCGGTACAACTGTCTCCACAAAAGCCAATTCCGTTAGCTCCTCTATTGGCTCAGCAACAAGCGCAATTAACTTCAACGTTTTGGAAGATTTGGGCGGCGGTTTGAAGGCACAAGTTTTCTACGGCATTGATCCTCGCGGCATGTTCAATAACAGCACTGCTAATACATTGGGTCGCCACGAGATGTATCTTGGCCTGAGCGGTGGTTTTGGCTCTATCAAACTGGGCTCGCCCAACACTGCAGCCTTGAGCGCACACGGTGCTGGTCAAGTGTTTGGCACTGCTACTGGTGGCGCTTACGCCAACATTACAACTGCCTCTGGTTCTGCTGTTCGTTTCAACAACTCAGTACGCTACGACACACCAGCAATGTCAGGCTTCTCTGCCAGCGTGAACTACGCTCCTGGCAATGACGACGCAACTGCGCAAACTGCAACATTGGCCGCTGCTCCCAAAGCCACAGATATTGGTTTGGCATACAGCAATGGTCCATTGAACGTAAACTATTCACACTTGAAGCGTAGTGCTGTTGTAGCTGCAACAGCTTCTGCTCAAGCTGACGGAACTGCTGGCTTCGGTCTCGCTGCAGTGACTGCAGCTCAAGCAAGCACATACAAAACTCTAGGCATCAATTACAAAATTGGCGATTTGAAAGTCTTTGCTGGTAACGGCAAAGGTACAAAGTCTGCAGCAAGCGACACAGACAGCAAGTTGACAACTATGGGCGCTTCCTACACCATGGGCAAGACAACATTGTTGGTTGGTACAGCCAAGACAAAGCTGGGTACAGCTGCTGACCGCAAAGCCACAGGCATGCGCATTGACTATGAACTCAGCAAGCGCACAACTGCTTACCTGGTGAACGAATCTTACGACTCAGGCGCTACCAGTGCCAATAAAACCAACATCACAGCCGTTGGTGTTCGCCACTCTTTCTAATCCCCGCGCTAGCGTGAGCTAGTCAAGGATTCGAAGACCTAAAACCCACTGTGGCAACACAGTGGGTTTTTTCATGGGCGTTTGAATGTTGCGGCACTTTAAGCTAAGCCCACCGTAATGACATTGTCCTCACCATACACATGTATGAGCAATCTGCGGGCTTGAGTGAGATTGACTGCAGTTATGGTGGTGGTGATCACAAGCCCACGCACCCTAATGTGAGCGATGAAGGTTGGCAAGCGTTGGGTGATTTCAGCGATCAGCACACAGGTATTTATTGCCCAAAAAAAAGCGCCCTGAAAGGCGCTGGTCAGTTGTCCGTTCAAAAGGACATTTCAGGTTTTTGCAGTGGGCGAGGCATAGCGTTTGAGCTCTTTAGAACCCAAGCGCCAGTATTTGTTGTGTGTTTTTTCGCACATCAAACACACGATCTCGCCAATCAGCTCCTTACCTATTTTTTCCTTGGTAATGATGGCATCGTGAATGCTTGCGAGCACCGTTTTGCCATGAGCAACGACAACATCTCGCACAATGTTCATTACCGTTGTTTCTTCATGTTGATATAAAAATGCAACGCACTTTGATTTGCTGGGCATGCCCTTTTGAGTTTGCAGGTAAGACAGCTTGAGCAAGTCAGGTCGCTGTTGCTTGATGCCGTTGAATAAAAAATCATCCAGCATGCCTTGCTCTTCAATAAAACCAACCACGCTGACATCTGCAAGAAAGCGATCACGCTCTCCCTTGATTTTGAAGATTTCCACCATGGCTGGGCGTGCCCATTCGCCGTTTTCATTCATCCATGCCCGTGAGGTCTTGCGAGCCCCAAAGCTAAGGGCAGTGAATGCTTGCTTGAGAAGGTCCAGTTGCAATTCATCTGGAACCTCACTGTCTTTGCCAAACACCAAATATTTCAAGGTGGCCATCAGCCCCTTCTTATCTTCCAAGTAGCTCAGCGTGTGTTTGAAGTGATCGCGAACTGAGCCACTGAGGTTCAACGAGGCCATGCACTCATTGGCATAACCCATTTTCCAAGCCACCACGCTGGAACGAATGTCGTATTCATAACAGTTGCCCAACATGGCACGACGAAGTTCTTTGTTGACATTCTGCACACTGGTTCCAGCGTAATAGGTGCGCCCAAAATCGCTGGGTTTCTTACGCTGGTAATACTTGCCGCCTTTGTCCTTTGCAACGGACAAAATCACTTGTGCTTGCAGCAAATACAGTTTTCGCTTGTTGGCGTTGATCTTGGTAGCCCCTTTACGCAGCCATTGCATGTAGTTTTCTAACGATTTGATATCCACATCCACTGCGTCAAACACTTCCTGCAGCGTTTGGTTTGCTTCATGTTTTGCAAAGTCTGGGTAGAGGTGATCAACGAGCGCAGCTGTTGCCTGCGCGGTGGGCTCGAGCATGCTGTTGTCAATGCTGACATGGTCAAGAACCATGGTTGGTGTGTTGCTCAGCGCTGGCATTTCCAACACCACCAAATCCGTGAATTTGACTTTGGATACCATGCCAGTCAGGTTAGAGCCCAGCTTGACTGTTTCAACCAGTGGAAGGTTGTTGTCATTGAGCCATTTATGAACGCGAATCTTGTCCTTACCAATCACGCCGCCCTTGTTCGCAAGTTGGTGTAGGGAGATGCTGAATAGATTGAGTTTTAGCTCTTCAACTGTTTGCCCACGCAGCAACGAATCAAGCAGCATTGATTTGAGAGCTGCAACATAGCGGGAGAACTGCCGTGTAGCGGAATTAGGTGGTGAAGGAAATGCTCTACGCAATGCCGCAAGAACGCTGGGATCAACTTTGATCTCGACCATTTGTCTGCTTTCTTTGTCAGTTTTGAGCCGCAGTTGGATGCAGCTCAATGAATGGGTTTTCCAATCATGACGAATTTCAAAAAGTCACACACTTATAGTAATTAGTGAAATTTCTTGTATCCCACATAAACCACACATGAGTGATCACTTGGGTGTTGGAGTTCCTCGAAGAGGAACCAGTCCATGTCCCAGTTGAACTTCTTTTTTTGTCCGTTTGAAAGGACATTTTTTGTGAAGTGATCACACATCAACACCCGTTGATTGCATTGATGTGTGATCAAAATACGCGGTCGAGCCGCGCACGACTTAGGCAGATTTTTTGGACTTTTTCGCCTCTTCTTCACCGTAGTAAGCGGTCAGTGCTGCATTCACAGCGCCTTTGCTATCCACGATGCAGTTGATCGTGAAGCTGCCATCAGGGTTCTGCGTCAGCACTGCGGCGAAGGTTTCGCCGTGCTTTTCAGGATTGACCAGCTGGTCAGTTTCTGCGGTCTTCACGCTGCCCAACACTTGCGCCTGCACAGCACCTTTGACCTGCGTGGCCTTTTCCTTGGCAGTCAATGCACCAGGCTTGCGACCCAGCGACATTTCCTGCACGCCACCGCAGTTTGCGATGTGTGTGGGCACATCCGCCACATCTACGCCATCTGCAATCAAACGACGCAAAACGACGTTGTAAGTTGAGATACGGCGACGGTCGCGGTTGCCAAACACGCAGCGAATGATCTTCTGCGGCAGTGGCTTGGATGTATAGTCATCCATGCCATTGAGCTCAAGGTGGTCATTCAAGCCCTGCTTCTTGTGCATCAAGTTTTCGTCCTTGGCGTCTGTCAGCTCTTTGTAGAGCTTGTAGCAGCCTTGGATGAGGACATAGAGACCCTCGTTAGCGGTTTTGTAGGCACCCTGCTCCCACTCCGTGGTGGCCTTGGCCAACTGCTTCAAGCGCAGGTCAATTGCATCACGAATCTGCACTGAGGTCTGCGGCTTGGGGCTGGTTTGTGCGCTTGCAGATGCTGTTGTGTTTTCCACTTCAGTGGCAGTTGCAAAAGTGGCGGCGGGGGTTGCGATAGTAGTTGCTGACATACTGAGCTCCTTATGGCGCGGCGGGGTTGAACAAAGATTGATTGGTGCCGCGTTGAAAAGTAGTGTCCTGCGAACTAATACTATTGATTTAGGTTTTATGAAAACAAGCGATCTACCTAAGCTGGGGTTCTTCTTCAAAGGCTTTCCAGAAGATGTGCGCTTTAGGCGGCACACAGTGCCTGAGGCGCTGGAGTGGGCAAGGGGCACGATGTATGAAGCTTGGTATCGCGCGGTCAAGTTGTCGCCGTATATGGCGCACGCAATTGACACCAACGAATGGCGCAACCAGCAGCAGCAAGACACCTACTCGCGCTTTGGCGATTTGCGCGGGACCACTTTTGACTCTTGGTGGGTGGAGCGTGGCTACGAGCTGTTTAGAGAAAAAGGGGATTTCAAAAAGATTGGCGTGCGCGAAGGGTCAACACAAGATGTGAATGACAAAACATTGATTCTTGAAATCCCTCTAACGGTTTCACCCGCAACGCTCAAGCAACAGTTTGAGGATTTGCTGCGCCAGCATCACGAACATTACAAACGCTTTGATCGTTGGCAGCACAGCAGCGCAACGGGAAGACTTCAGTCCAGCAAACTCACTTCAGTTTCCATCAACTTGTATCTTGATGTTTATGAACAATGGCAATCAATGTATGCAATGGATGCAGGCGTCAATTTGTATGAAGTTGGTGAAGCCATGTTGCTCAATCGCCAACTCGTAGTGAAACACGGCGATCTCAATAGCGATATTCGTGATAAGCACCTCAAAATGTCATTGCAGGTCAGTGAGTATTTGGAGAAAGCCAAGAACTTGATAGCACACGCATCAGAGGGCATATTCCCCTGCACGGAAAACCATGACTGGATTGAACGTTCAACGCGATCTGCAAACTGGCGGCAGAGCGTTGATTAGCGAACGACGCTTAAATTAACTCCACAGCGTTGCGCTTCATTTCATCATTGACATCAATGTAGCGTTGGGTGACAGCGATAGAGCGATGCCCTGCAAGACTGGCCAGCACCCGCACTCCAATCCCTTTGTTGGCCAATGCTGAGATGAAACTGCGACGCATCGTGTGGCTTGATGCGCCAGCAATGCCAGCTCGCTTAAACAAGTAGTGGAAGTGCTGGGTCATCACATTGGCGGTAAATGCTCTTCTTCCTGCCGTGATGAACAAGGGATGTGCAGGATTAGCAGGTTGGCGCAAATCCAAATAACCTTGTAGTTCATCGCGCAGCTTTTGTGGCAGAAATACCGTGCGGGGGTGTCGCCCTTTGGTTTGCTCAGCTGTCAATCGCACTTCTGCTTTGACGCTGCCATCTGCATTCATCACATCACCTACTTTGAGGCTTGCGATTTCTCCCACCCTCATGCCAGACCAAAAGCCCGTTAAAAACATCACGCGATTTCGCAAGGGATAGCTTTGAAGAGAGATGTGGTTTAGCACCTGATCAAATTCTGCAGGGGTAAGTGTTTTTGCTTGTGCCATTTTTAATGATTCCTTCTCGATAAATAAAAACGCATGTGCAAGTGTGTTTTCATTTATGAAAAAGGGCGACCAAGCCCCGCCATTTCTGCGGGTTAAAAAATCTTCAATGAATTCAATGCGATAAAGATTTCTGCAATTTCCTTTGGTGCCATTATTTAGTGCCAAGTCGTGGGAAAAAGACGACAGAAAAGAGTCTCCGCGCATTAGACAGCGCATAAGCGTTTATTTGGTTCGTCAGCTACTTTGGGTGCTGGCGCTGAAAGATCACAGCTTGTAGGGCTGATTTGAGCCCCAGCGCAGCGATTGCTTCAAAAGTTGGCAATAAATATTTGTATGAAAGTCAATGAAGTTGCTTCTCCCCCAAACACCCCAGAGCAATCGCGAATTGATGCGCTCAAAAGAGCCAAAGAGCAAGCTACAAAAAATTTGAGCGCGGAGCGTCAGCGCCAGCAAATTTCAAAAGCACAAAAGAAGCTCGCATCTATCAATGCTGGCACAAGCAAACCCGTTTAACTGCTGGCACAAACGCGATATGTCCTTTCAAAAGGACACCAATTTAGACGCTCCATTCTCAAAGTCCCGCCACATTGGCGGGTTGCTGGTCGTCCAAGCGCCAGCAAGATCACAAAATTACCTGTGCTTTATCAACATTTGAAAGGAAAAGCACATGACTACTTCTGTTCTTGCCACCCTCAAACTCACTGCTGCTCGCAAAGCTCGTGCGCTGCCAGATGTGGTGCGTCGTCGCAACAAGCTGATCAAAAAACTCACTGAACAGCGCGAGTTGGCGCTGGCGCTGAGCGAGGGCAGACACTACGCACCCAGTCGCTTACGCACACTCATTGATCGCCACACAGGCGAGCGTGTGGTCAAGGAAGTGCCCGTGCGTATCAAGCCGTGGTTTTGGACAGGAGAAAAGGGCGAAACCTTGCTCAGTGTGTTCTACGGCAGCAAGACCTTGGAGTTGAGCAAGGGCAAATCAGCCATTGAGATTGCCAGCTCCAAAGACATTGCTGCGGTGTTGGATGCCTTGATCACAGCCACCCATAACTGCGAGTTGGATGTGGCCATGGAAGCAGCCAGCGTCAAGCTGCGCGATGGCTTTAAGAAGTGATCAACACGAGGGGCAGGCTTGTTGCTTGCCCTTTAGCGATCTTTTTTTCTCAAAAACGCATCAAGTGTTGGAGGCTTTACAGGTGATTTCAACCTTTTAGATTTGATGCCATCAATGATGTATGACATGGGCGTCGTACCCTTATACGCCACAAATTTTTTTATGAGTTCGCTGTGCTGCCAACCACTGCGCTCAGTTAGCTCAGTCCAGCTGATACTTTTGCTGATGTTGTCATTAATCCACAAACACAAGCTATCTAGTCTTTCGCAGTCTTCTTTGGAAAGAGGATCATGAGTATTTTCATCGCTCATTGCTTATATTCAGCCTTGGTTCATGTTCCCAATGACTCTGCCACCTCTAGCAATCTCGATTTCGCCATACTTTAGCTTGCCCTTAACTTCGCCACTTGACTCAATGGTGAGTAAGTTGCTGCAAGTCAGCTCAGAGTTCAATTTCCCAAAGACCTTTACACCGCCCGCTTTCGTGTTGCCGCTGATAACGCCATCAGACTGTATTTCAAGCGTTTTCGCATCAAGAAGACCACTGAAATCGCCGTTGATGATTGCTTTGTTAGGCACCTTGGCCTCACCTTTGAAGATAACCCCTTTACCAATGAAAAAGTCATTGGGTGCTGGATCTTTGTAATCTGACATTTATTTCTTTCTAAGGTTTTCTGGAATATAGGGCGCAGGTGAGCACTCTTGCTGAAGGTCGTCAATCAAGCTTTGAGGTTGCTTACCTTGGCTCAACAACTCTTTTTGCTGACGAATCCACTGCATGGGAGTTGTCTTAAAGTAAATGGCGAAAATGCGGATTAGCTCAAATTGCGTTAGTCCACTTGCGTCAACTAAATTGGCGATTTCAATGGGGCCGTCAAGGCGAGCTAATACCCAAGCATTTATCTCTTGAGCTTTGCGCTTTTCAAAATCATTTTTTTCGCTCAACGACGAAAAAGTTTTAGAAGCCATCACTGAATTTAATCCTTTATGCGCTGTCTGTATATAAACCAGTTGGCGTATGTCGCTGGTAAATTGATATCGTTTTAATCAAGTCATTACCTGAGTAGTCAATTTATTAAGTTAGGAGTGCTGAAGTCCTACTTTGGCTTGCCCCGCCTGCTTTGAAGCATGGCAATGTTTTGCTCACCCATGACCGTGCTGGCGTAGTGGTTGTTGATCACTTCCACGCTGGTGCGAGCGTTGCGTGCCAGTGTCAGCAAGTCAATGCCACTGCCATACAACAACCTAAAAGTGATGGCGCTGTGGCGAAGGCTATACATGGAACGCGGCTGACCATGAGCGTTGAGTTTTAGGCCTGTTTCTTCCAACACCCAGTTGAACATGGTGCTGAGCAAGGCAAGTGCGTATTTTCTGTCTCGCAGTTCAGGCAGGAACAAATAGTCGTCTGGCTTGGTGCGAGTGGTCTTGCCATAGTGCTGTTTGATTTGTTGGTAGATGCGAACAGCAGGACGCAGGGAAACAATTGGGGCGTCATGCTTCTTGGTCTCAGGCAAGGTCAGGCGTAAATAGGTGTTCTTGCCCCGCACCACTTCCACATGCCTGTGCTTGAGGAACTTGAGGTCGCTGGGGCGAATGAAGCTATTGACCATGAAGCCAATGGCCCATGACAAATCTGGAGGCATGGTGCCATCGCTGAAACGCAGTTTGAAGTGCTGACGCAGTTGGTGGTTAGACAAGGGATGGTGCTTGCCCCGCAGCTTGCGAGCTTTTCGCATGATTTGCCAATATTCGCTGGGTGTGAAAGCGCCTCGCGAACGGGTTTGAACTTTGATGCTGGGAAACTCTGGCAGCTTTTCCATCATGCCAACACGCACAGCATGGTTGAGCACCTTACGCACAGCCACAAGGTATTGACTGATCGTGATGGAGCTAAAACTCTTGCTCAAGAAATGAACAAAATCTTGTAGCTGTAGGAAATCAACTTGATCAACAGGCATGGAAGCCCAGCGCGGCAGTATGTGCCCGTCAAGTCTGTTTTTAAGAACCTGAAGCCCTCGCAGACTGAACTCTCCTCTGTCAACCCGCGCTTGCTCGCTGGCATACATCTGGGCAGCCACAGCAGCAAACCTACGGTCTGGTGGCACAGGTTGGCTCTGTGCTATAGATGAAGCAGCACCAATCGCGGCTACTTCTGGAGTGGCGTTTAACACGACACTTCGTGCCAGCTGTTCTTCGTAGAACCAACGGGCAAATCGCTGGGCTTGGCGCAGGGATGTGGATTGCGTGCTGCGCTTGTATGTGCGTCCGCGAATCCAACAGCGCACCTGCCAAAACTTGCTGGCTGGGATTTTGAACACACATAACTTATTGGGGTAGCCAGGCACGGCAGTGATGGTTTCCAACAATGGCACCGTGCGATTGCGAACCCGCGTAGCGTCGTTTGCTGCTGCTTGGTGGTAGTTGGCAATCAGGGTCAACATCACTCAAGCGTAGTGTTGTAGACCGCAGATTCCTACCTTTTTGTTTGCCCCAGCAGGTGTTTGAAAAACCAGAAAGCAGCAGAAAGTGCCGCTGATTGCCGCTCTTGCCAAACTGAAAAACTGAGCCACAGCTTGTTGTGTGTTTGCGATCAGTCGCACACACGCAGGCCTACAACTCTGTAGATACAACTATTGGAATCAAAGTGGTAATAATATCAAGGAACCTTGCTCCACCTTAATACAAAAATAAACACGTTGCCCTGGCTGCTCTGGCCGCAACTTCTGCTTTCGCACAATCTAGCGTGTCTATCACTGGCTTGTTGGATGCTTCCTACCACAGCATCAGTGGCAGTGGCACAACAGTATCGACCAAAGCTCAATCTGTAAGCGCCTCCACTGGTTCTGCAACCAGCGCGATCAATATTTCTGCTGTCGAAGATCTGGGTGGCGGTTTGAAGGCTCAGGCTTTCTACGGCATTGATCCCCGCGCAATGTTCAACAACAGCGCTAACGTCTTGGGTCGTCACGAAATGTATCTTGGCCTCTCAGGTGGTTTTGGTTCAATCAAGCTGGGTTCACCCAACACTGCTGCCTTGAGCGCTCATGGCGCTGGCCAAGTTTTTGGCACGGCTACTGGCAGTGCTTACGCCAACATCACAACGGCTTCAGGTTCTGCAGTTCGTTTCAACAACTCAGTTCGTTATGACACACCAGCTATGGCAGGTTTCTCTGCCAGCGTGAACTATGCTCCTGGCAATGACGATGCAACAGCTCAAACCACAACATTGGCTGCAGCTCCCAAAGTCACTGACGTTGGCTTGGCATATACCAACGGTCCTTTGAACATCAACTACTCGCATCTGTCACGCAGTGCCGTTGTTGCAGCAACAGCCGCAGCCCAAGCTGCAGGCAACACTGGCATTGCAGCTGTGACGGCTGCTGCTAAGAGCACCTACAAAACCTTTGGTATCAATTACAAAATTGGCGATTTGAAAGTGCTTTACGGAAATGGCAAGGGTGACAAGTCAGCTGCTAGCGATACAGACAGCAAGTTGACAACAATGGGTGCCTCTTACACAATGGGCGCAACAACATTGTTGGTTGGCTCAGCTAAGACAACACTTGGAACCGCAGCTGCTCGCAAAGCCACTGGTTTGCGAATTGATCAGGAATTGAGCAAGCGAACTGTTGCTTATGTTGCTTACGAATCGTATGACAGCGGTGCTACATCAGCAAATAAGACAACCACCACAGCAGTTGGTGTGCGTCACTCTTTCTAATCCCCGCGCTGGCTTAGCCAGTTGAGGATTACGAAACTTAAAACCCGTCACTCGCAAGAGTGGCGGGTTTTTTCATGGGCGTGTTGTTCTTTGATGCCACCAAAACATCCAACACTACCAAGCCAAACCAGCAATCAACGGCATCAAGTTCCGCATATTCTGCGCTGATCCACCAGCAGCGGGTGGATGGCAAAAACACACGCCCATGAAAAAACCCGCCACTCTTGTGAGGGGCGGGTTTTAAGTCTCGTAATCCTTAACTGGCTAAGCCAGCGTGGGGATTAGAAAGTGTGGCGGATACCAATGGCTTGACGAGTGATCTTTGTTTGACCAGCAACGTCGATGGTTGCACGTGCAGAGGCCATACCTGCTTTGTCATTGATAGACTCGCTGCGGAAGTAAGCAGTAGTGCGCTTGCTCAAAGCGTAGTCATAGCCAATACCTGTCAAAGTCGTCTTCTCGCCTTCAACTTGGTAAGTGGCAGTAGAGGTTTGGCCAGAGGATTTCAGCTTGGCGTTACCAGTTTGAACCATGAAGCTGTGTGCGCCAGAAACATATTTCACACCATAGATGTTGGTGGTGCGATCAAGTTTGTTGGCAGCAGTTGCATTGTCATCCTTGGCAGTTTGATTCAGCAAGTAGCCAGTGATAGCACCCATGGTGTAGTTAACACCCAAAGTATTCAATGTACCTTTGGTGTTGGCAGGAGCGGTGGCGTTGGTGTCCTTACCATCCTGAGTCTGGTTTGCAAATGCAACGTTCAAAGGACCATTTGAGTACTTCAAAGTGATTTCAGAAATACCTGTGGTGTCGTAAGCGCCAAAGGTTGTGCTGAATGTTGTGGCAGTAGCTTTGGTGTTTTTCTTCACATAGTAGTACTCACCGGTGAATCCGTTCATTGAGGGTGATGTATAACGGAATGAGTTGTCATGGCGAACTGGTGATGAACCAGGAGTTGTGAGGCTGTCAGTTGTGACAAGAGTGCGGAAGCCTGAACCCACGGCTGTTCCAAATGGGTTACCAGTGCCTTGTGCAGCCAAAGAGCCGTTGTTGATCACACCAAAGTCGATGGCACCAAAGCCACCTGATAGACCAACGCGCTGCTCAGAGTTCAACCATGAGGCAGCTGTGTTATCAGCGGCAGTGGTGGCGCCAGAACCAGTGTTACCTCTGGTTGTGGTTGGGTTGATATCAGAATTCAACTTGAAGTTGGCCTTCAAGCCACCGCCCAAGTCTTCTGTGCCAGAGATCTGGATAGTAGAAGTTGCTGAGCCGTTGTTGGTAATACCAGCAGATTTGCCACCTTTGTAGTCAATTGACTGGTAGCCAGCATCCAACAAACCGCTGAGGGTCACGCTAGATTGTGCGAAAGCAGAAGTTGCGGCCAGAGCAGCCAGGGCAGCGTGTTTATTTTTACATTAAGGTGCGGCAAGGTTCTTTTCTTTTATTACCACTTTGATTCCAATAATAACAATCACAGAGTTGTAGACCAGCGTGTGTGCAACAGATCGCAAAACTGCAACAGGTTGTGGTTCTGTTTTTCAGTTTGGCATGCGCGGAAATCAACGGAACATTCTGCTGGCGATTTGATTTTCAGCCCCCTGCTTGATCAAACTAAGTGGTAGGAATTTGCGGTCTACAACACTACGCTTGAGCGATGTTGACCCTCATTGCCAATCATG
>JACCDN010018422.1_pt1 | contig 12278 bp, 10 predicted proteins | sample 7441691 | NCBI WGS metagenome assembly JACCDN01 (sample SAMN15323439, study PRJNA562643) | freshwater metagenome | isolation source: river surface water | place: USA:Blue River Watershed | collected 2017-08-16 | reverse complement strand
CATTCGTTAATTGGTCGTCACGATGCTCTTCGACTGATTCATTTGCCAGAGTCAGCAGAAGATCATCAAAAGGCTCGACAACGATTGGCCTTCGATGAAGTTCTTCGCGTGCAATTGATGTTGGTGGGACGCAAAGCCCAGTGGGAGCGTGAGTCGGCAGGGTTTGTTCATCAGACATCTGGTCATCTCATTGATGGTTTTATGTCGGCGCTTCCATTTCCATTAACTAATGCTCAGAAGAGAACAATCGCCGAGATTTATAAAGATCTATCCACGGCACAACCGATGCACCGTTTGTTGCAGGGCGATGTGGGTGCAGGCAAAACGTTGGTGGCAGTGGCATCCATGTTGGCGGCTGTACAGGGCGGGCATCAAGCAGCCCTCATGGCCCCTACCGAAGTCCTTGCCGACCAGCATGCACTGGGAATTCGAGCACTTCTTGCATCGTTGAAGATTTCCGATGACGAGAATTTGTTCGGAGATCGTGGACTACGAATTGAGTTGTTGACAAACAAAGTTCGTGCAGCCGAACGGAAATCAATTTTGGCTGGGCTTGCCGACGGAAGTGTTGACATCATCATTGGAACTCACGCCCTAATTCAAGACGCGGTGAAATTCAAGAGCCTTGGTGTGGTGGTTGTAGACGAACAACATCGATTCGGCGTGCAACAACGATCACAATTGCGCGACAAGGCTCAAGAATCTGAATCTGGATTGATGCCAGATGTTCTGGTCATGACCGCAACTCCAATTCCGCGAACAGCGGCAATGACGGTGTATGGCGACCTAGACGTGAGTGTGTTAGATGAATTGCCGCCTGGCCGCACACCTATTTCAACATCGCGTGTTGCCGGACCAATTGAACGCGAATCAATGTGGGCCTCGGTGCGTGAACGACTGGATAGTGGTCAGCAGGCCTACGTTGTGTGCCCACTCATTGAGGAAAGCGAAAAACTAGAAGTTGCGTCGGCACAAGAAACATTCGATGAATTGACGTCTGGTGAATTACACGGCTACACCGTCGCTTTGTTACACGGCCGCATGTCGTCTGCAGACAAAGAAGCAGTGATGACGTCATTCCGCGCTGGTGAGACACAAGTGTTGGTGGCAACCACGGTGATTGAAGTTGGAGTCGATGTTCCGAATTCCACCAGCATGATTATTTTGGATGCAGACAGATTTGGTATCGCACAGCTTCACCAGCTTCGTGGTCGAGTTGGTCGCGGCAAGTTGGAATCGTTCTGCTATTTGGTGACACAGCATTCAAATGATTCGCCACGTGTTGAGGCATTAGTGGCGTCCACCGATGGTTTTGTTCTTGCAGAAGAAGATCTTCGTCTTCGTGGTGAGGGCACCATCATGGGTGTTAATCAAAAAGGAACTAGCGACCTCACCTTGGCATCGCTTCAACGAGACCTTGAACTCATTCAGTGGGCTCGTGATGATGCGCAGAGAATTATTGAATCCGACCCCACCTTGAGAACGCTTCCCGTATTGCGTGATGAACTAGACCTCATTTTCTCTGAAGAAGACGAAGAGTTCTTGTTTAAGTCGTAGTCAAACAGGCACTACGGTGTCAGCCAAGGGGGAATCATGAAACTGCACGGCAAACATGTTCTGGTGACCGGTGGTTCACGCGGAATTGGTGAACGCATGGCAAGGGAATGCGCAGCTCGAGGTGCGAAGGTCACCATCGTTGCGCGCAACGGCGAAGCATTGCAAAGAGTGGCGGCATCAATTGGTGGCTCGTACATGGTGGTGGACTTGTCTGATGACCACGATGTCGACACGTTGATTTCTCGAGTTGAGGATTTGTACGGCCCTATTGATGTGCTCATCAATAACGCAGGTCTTGAAACAACCACGGCGTTTGCCGTAGAGGACGAGCGAGAAATTAGAACCGTCGCACGCGTGAATTTAGAAGTTCCCATGTTGCTAACACGTCATGTGTTGCCCGGAATGTTGGCGCGCGGAATCGGCCATGTTGTGTTCGTGTCGTCGCTTGCCGGAACTGCAGGGTTTCCGGGAATGAGTGTGTACGGGGCCACAAAGGCGGGAGTTCTGAACTTTGTCAACGGACTTCAACGAGAACTGAAAGCCACCAACGTCAATGTCACCGTGTTGTCGCCAGGACCAGTTGATACCGATATGTGGGATGCAGTGGAGGCCGCACCAGCATCTGTGAACAAAGTGGTTCGTCGCTTTCAAAAATTGCAACTCATTCCCACTGCAAATCCAGAGAAAATCGCGCGACGAACGATTGATGCAATTGAAAAGAACAAGCCATTTGTGCGAGACCCTAAACGGCTCGCGATCAATTTCTGGCTAAATCATCTGCCAACAAAGATTTCAAATCTTGCCGCAACTGGAATCAAGTTTGATCCTCTAGACAAGGGATAACTCAACCGTTTGGTTGATCATCTGTGTCGTCTTCTGTTAGCGGGAAGTACCACATGTCTCGGCAGTCTCTGCAGCGATAGGCGACGATGTCGCCAACTTCCCAGATGCCGTCTTCCCGCGGTGGAGTGACGAGATGGCAGGGTCCACCGCAATCAACACAGGTGGTGGTCTCGCTTGGCTGAATCATCGCCGTAGTCTGCCTTGTATGAGAGTGGTTGCAGGGGACCTGCGGGGTCGTCGTATTGAATCGCCATCCAGTGATGCCACTCGACCCACCACAGACAAGGTGCGCGAAGCGGTTTTCAACGCTTTAGGCAGTCTCGACATTGTTGATGGCGCCACTGTGGTCGATGCTTTTGCTGGCACTGGTGCCATGGGAATAGAGGCGCTCTCGCGTGGTGCGGCGCACTGCACATTCATTGAAAAAGACCGCGCGGCGTTGCAGGTACTTCGCCAGAACATTTCCACGCTGGGACTCGCAGACCGCAGCTCGGTCATTTCAGTCGATGTCGCAACAGCGTTGTCCCAACACGGTTCGTGCGACCTCTTTATTGCTGACCCGCCGTACGGATTTTCCGATTGGGCCTCCATGTTGCAAAACGTTTCTGCATCAGTTGTGGTTCTTGAATCGGATCGCGAAATACCCGATTTAGATGGGTGGGACACCATTCGCTCAAAGAAATACGGACGCACTCATGTTGCGTTTCTTCAGCCCCAGGGTGAACAAAGCGATACCGTAGAGGGTGCATGAGCACGGTTTTGTATCCGGGGAGCTTCGACCCCATCCACTACGGACATCTCGATGTTGTCACCCAAGCGGTGGAACTATTCGGGAATGTGGTTGTTGCAGTCATGCACAATCCAGACAAGCCATCTGGTGTGCTGTCCACGGCAGAACGTGTTCGCATTGCGCGCGAAGCCTGCGCCGCAATGCCAAGCGTGACCGTTGAAGCATTCGCTGGTTTAGCAGTAGATGCCGCAAAATCGGTCGGAGCCTTGTGCATTGTGAAAGGCCTTCGTACACCTGGAGATTTTGAGGTCGAGCAGCAGATGGCGCATACCAATTTTGCCGTTGCTGGGGTGCGCACGGTGTACGTGCCTTGTCAGCCAGGGTTAAGTCATGTGAGCAGTCGATTCATTCGCGACATTGCGGCTCATGGTGGCGACGTGTCATCCATGGTTCCTGCAGTTGTTGCAGCCGCACTTTCATCAGCACAAGGGAGATAAGCGCATGCCGTTTGATGATTTTGACGATGTCAGTGACGACTCGTTTCCGCAGCCAGCTCCCATTCAGGCCCGACTTGGTGAAAGCGAAATCATTCTTCGTCGCACTATCGACATCATTGCCACTGCGCCAAGTGTGCCGTTGTCTAGCACCCCGCGTATCGACCGCGATGAAATCATCGAGTTGCTAGAAGATGCGTTATTGCGTTTACCAGAGGAAATTCGTCAAGCACGATGGATGTTGAAAGAGCGCCAAGAATTCCTCGACAAAACAAAGCGCGAGGCAGATGAACTGTTAGGTGCTGCACGTCAACACGCCGAGCGAATGGTGCAACGAACTGAAGTGGTTCGCGCAGCCGAAGCACGCGCTCGTCAAGTCATTGAAGCCGCAGACGAAGAATCACGTCGTTTGAAGAATGAGACAGAAGACTTCCTTGATCATCGTCTTGGAAGTTTCGAGATTCTTCTTGATCGTTTATCGAAGACGGTGGCAAACGGCCGTCAGAAGTTGTCTATTGGTTCTCAGCCGCCTCCTGAAGCGGAAGAACCTGTGGAACAACAAAATGGTGCAGGTTTTTTCGACCAAGACCTGTCGTAGGGGTGTGCCATGGCAACTCCATTAGTGGTCAACGTTGTTGAACTGCTTCGTTGGCCGGGAACAACGAAAGATCTTTCAGTCACAGTCGCAGCAGACGATCTTGAATTCAACGATGCTCGCATCACTAACGATCCCGTTGATATCTCGGTTCATCTTGAGTCGTTGTCAAATGGTGTATCCGTCAGCGGAAGTGCGTCAGCCACGTGGCAAGGCGAGTGTCGCCGATGCCTTGCGCCACTAGCCGACCGAATGGTGATTGAGGTATCCGAGCTGTATCAGCAGATTCCAGAGGACCCCGAGGCGTATTCCATTGATAACGACCAAATCAATCTCTTGCCCATGGTGCGGGAGAATCTCCTCCTCGCAGTTCCGCTTGGGCCACTGTGCCGGGAGGACTGTCCAGGGTTCTGCCCGGTCTGCGGCAACGACCTCTCGGAGGGGGATTGCGGGTGCGATAACACGGTGCTCGACCCCCGGTGGGCAGGTCTTGAGAGCCTGAAGGGTCAATTGCCCGACCCACCCACGTGAGTTTTCCCCGTTCAGGGGGTTATCATTACCGAGCCCCACAACGGGGGCATTTGCCGCTAACACAGGGAGACCACAGTGGCCGTTCCCAAGAAAAAGAAGTCGAAATCAAAGACACGCATGCGTCGCGCCTCTAACTGGCGTCTCTCTGCGCCGTCACGGAGCACCTGCCCACGTTGCTCAGCTGCAAAGATCCCACACACCGTGTGCGGAACTTGCGGTTGGTACAAGGGTCGCGTTGCCGTCAACGTCGACTAACTCACTGGTTGATTCTTTATGTTGCCAATCGCTGTTGATGCGATGGGTGGCGACCGTGCGCCAAGCGAAATAGTTGCTGGCGCACACCAAGCTGCCGAAGCTGGAATTCCTGTTCTTCTCGTAGGCCCTGAAGGTCTAGAGGGCGCTGGCGATCTCCCAGTCTTTGTGGCGTCAGAAGTCATTGAAATGGACGATGACCCAGCGCAGTCAGTGCGCAAGAAGCGCGATTCCACCTTGGTCCGCGCCGCCGAAGCAGTTCGCGATGGAAAAGCATCAGCCATGATTTCTGCTGGCAACACCGGTGCAACCATGGCCAGTGCGTTGCTTCGCTTTGGTCGTATCTCAGGCGTTGCGCGCCCGGCCATTGCAACACCAATTCCTGTGCCTGGCGGAACACCAACAGTTCTTCTCGATGCTGGCGCGAATGCTGAAGTGCAACCTGAGTGGCTTGTGCAATTCGCAATTATGGGTTCGGTCTATGCAACTCAGCGTTTTGGTGTGAAGAACCCACGCGTTGGTTTGTTGTCTATTGGTGAAGAACCAGGCAAGGGCGACACACTTCGCAAAGAAGCTTTTGAACTGTTGAGTGCATCTAGCGCTATCAACTTCATTGGAAATGTTGAAGGTCGCGACCTCATGACAGACGACGTCGATGTTGTTGTCACCGACGGCTTCACTGGCAATGTGGTGTTGAAAACGCTTGAGGGCGCGTTGAAGACCGTCATCGGCGCTTTGTTTGAAGCATTCGCTCAGCCCGAATACAAAGACGCAGCCAAGTCGTTAATGCCAGCGTTGTTGCCGTTGTACGACACATTCGACCCAGACTCCACCGGCGGTGCCATTTTGCTTGGTGTAGACGGTGTGTGCATCATCTCTCACGGTTCCAGCAGTGCTCGTGCGATGTTGAACGGCATCAAAGTGGCAAAAGAAATGGTGGACACCGACATGGTCGGAGCCATTCGCACCGCAATTGCTACCACTACTGTCGAGTCGTAGTTCGTTCAAGGGGAATCTCATGGCATCAGTAGACAGAAACTCAGTGTTGGAAAAGGTTCGTCATCACCTGTCAGAAATTCTCGAGATCGATGCGTCCACCATTAATGAGACTCAGAACTTCGCAGACGATTTGGGTGCCGACTCCATCGCATTAATTGAACTTGTTGACTCGCTCGAGCAGGAATTCACCGGATTTGAATTTAACGACGACGATCTCGCTGCGTTGAAGACTGTTGCAGACGCTGTCGACTACATCGTTCGCGCACACGGGTAATTAGTCATGACCAGCGTCGGTGACGATGCACTTCATGCATGTGCGGCGCGTCTTGGTTATTCATTCATTAACAGCGACCTGTTGCGCACCGCACTGATTCACCGTTCGTGGCAGGCCGAACGTGGATCCGAGTCATCAAATGAACGACTCGAATTTCTCGGTGACGCAGTCCTCGGTTGGGTAGTCGCAGACATGGCGTTTCGTCGTTTAGAAGATGTTCACGAAGGAAAACTCACAGACCTGCGCATCAGCATTGTGAATCAGCAAGCGTTGGCTGAATGTGCTCGCGAATTGGGTATCGGCGAATTCATCATGTTGGGCAAAGGCGAAGACGCCGCCGGCGGACGCGAAAAGGCGTCCATTTTGTCCGATGCACTAGAAGCATTAATTGGTGCTGTGTATTTAGATGGTGGCGCAACCGCTGCATACGACCTCATTCAACGAATCTTTAGCGATGCGCTTGAACGCGCCATTCCAACAATGGACATGTTCGATGCAAAGTCACGTCTGCAGGAATTGTGTGCACGTCAAGGTTTGACAATTCCGAAATACGTCACCGAAGGAGAGGGCCCCGATCATGATCGCGTGTTCTCGTCTGCGGTGTATGTGAATGGGTCGGTTGTCGGGCGCGGAAGCGGTCGTACAAAGAAAGCTGCTGAACAAGTTGCTGCTGTTGAAGCGTGCAGCACGCTTGCAGATTCGCACGATGCCTGAATTGCCTGAGGTCGAAACTGTGCGGCGAGGAATCGCAGAGCGTGTCGTTGGCAGGAAAATTCTGAATGTTGAAGTTGGGCGAGAACGATCAGTTCGCCGCGTAGGGAAAGAAGCCGTTATTCACGGTTTGCACGGAAACACCGTGACGCAAGCTCGCCGACGCGGAAAATACTTGTTGTGCGATCTTCAATCTGGTGACGCCATGATGATTCACTTGCGCATGAGTGGGCGAGTGTTGGTGGAACCAGTGGGAACACCGCGGCCGCCGCACACTCACGTGGTGTGTACGTTGGCCATGCGTGATGGTCATCAAGACGAAATGTGGTTCGTTGACCCACGAACATTTGGTGAAGTGGTGGTGTACGACCCGCAACATGAAAAGGACGTCCTGCCTGAACTTGCTCGTCTGGGGCCAGACCCCATTAGCGACGTCTTTAATGGCGAGGTTCTCGCGGCGCAGTTTCATGGCCGACGCGGACTCATCAAGCCACTGCTGCTGAACCAACATGTTGTGGCTGGCATTGGAAACATCTACGCAGATGAAATCTTGCATCGGATGAAAATGCGATGGAATCGCCCTGTGGATACTTTGTCGAAGCGCACCATTTATGCACTCGCAGACTGCATCTCCAGTGTGCTGAGTGAAGCCATTGAATTGGGTGGTTCCACCCTTGAAGACACTCAATACGTCGACATTGAGGGAAATGTCGGCAGTTTTCAGGAATTGCATCGCGTCTACGGACGAGAGGGTCAAGGATGTCTGACCTGTGGAAAAAGTTCCATCCGTCGTGAGATGGTGGCAGGGAGATCCACGTCGTACTGTCCGCGCTGTCAAAAGTAGTGGCGTATGGGGCGCACACGCCCCGTGTCTATTACTGTTACAGGCGCCGTGTTCCTGAAATCTCTTACTCTCAAAGGCTTCAAGTCCTTCGCTGATTCCACCGTTATGGAAATGGAACCAGGGGTCACTGTTGTCGTCGGCCCGAACGGGTCTGGAAAATCAAACGTTGTCGATGCAGTCGCGTGGGTTCTCGGAGCTCAAGCACCAAGTTCTGTACGAAGCCAGAAGATGGAAGATGTCATCTTTAATGGCACATCAAAGCGCGCTGCATTGGGTCGCGCCGAAGTCATGTTGACGCTTGACAATTCCGCCGGTCTATTACCACTCGACTTCTCTGAAATCACCGTGTCGCGAACCTTGTTCCGCAACGGCGACAGCGAATACGCCATCAACGGCGTTGAGTGTCGCTTGCTTGATGTTCAAGAGTTGTTGTCAGACGCCGGTGTCGGACGTCAGCAACACGTCATCATCAGCCAGGGACAAATCGATGCTGTTCTTACTGCGCGCGCAGAAGATCGTCGAGCCATCATTGAAGAAGCTGCCGGTGTTCTCAAGTATCGCAAGAGAAAAGAAAAGGCTGAACGTCGTCTAGAAGCAACTGAAGCAAACCTTCTTCGTGTTCAAGACCTTATTCGTGAAGTTCGTCGCCAATTGCGCCCGCTCGAGCGCCAAGCAGATGCTGCTCGCCGTTACGAAGAGGTCATCACAGAACTTCGTGCGCTTCGCTTGTATTTGTCTGGCCGAGAAGTAGCCGCCCTGCGGGATCAGCTTGCAGCACTTGAGGCCGAGAAGTCCACGGGAGATTCGAAAGAACGAGAGTTGCGTGAACGCATCGTTCAACTTGAGGCAGACATTCGTGCAGCGGAATCTGAATTGTCGGCGCGTGGCGAGAGTGGTTTGAACGACGAGTTGATGCGCGTCGAGCAATTGCGCGAACGTGCACGCGGCCTTGTTGCACTCATCGGCGAACGTCGCCGGTCTATGGAGCGTGACCAGGGTCAGTTGATTGCTGAAGATGTCATCGCCGCACTTGAGGCCGATGCATCTGAAATGCGTTCCGACCTCGCAGAAGTTGAACGAGGTCTCACCATTGCGCTTGGCGAAAGCGATTCGTTGCAAGTGGAAGAAGAAGCATTCGAGCGCGAGCGTGAAGAGCAAGGCTTGTTCCATACAGTGCAGGGCAATGAAGCATCCACTGCCGCCGCAGAAGTGCGAGGCGAATTGCGCACACTTCGAAACACTGTGGAACAGGGTGCGGGCGAGCTGCAGAAATTGCAGTCGCGAATTGAAGATGTAGAGCGACGCGATGTCTCGTTCGTCTCCACTATCGATGGTCTACAAACTGAGTTAACAGCTGCAGAGAATGCGGTTGGCTCTTTGCGTGCAGAAATTGCTACAGCAGAACGTGTTCGAGACGAAGCTGAAGAAGCCGGAGACCGCGCACAAGAAGCGCGTGCAGTTGCCGAGCGCAAGAGCGCGCGCGTGTCGGCCCGCCTTGAAGCCCTAGAGGCTGCAATGGCGTCTACCCGCGCACGCGCTGGTGCTGAACATCTGGCAAATATTGACGGTGTTGTTGGGGCTCTTATTGATCTACTCAACATTGAGTCCGGATGGGATGCCGCTGTCAAGGCTGCGTTGGGTGACTCTGTTGCGGCAGTGGTAGTTGCAAACCCTGCATCGGCTCGACGCGCTGTTCAGCAATTGCAGCAAAACGAGCACAACGGCGCCATTTTGTCTCTTGGGTTGTCGGCACCAACGTCTGCATCCTTGCCAACTGGTGTTGAATCTGTCCGCTCTCATGTCTCGCCCGCATCCGGCGCGCCTGCTGGCAGCACCGAACTACTCGATGCACTGTTGAATGGAATTGGATGCGCTGCAGACATCAATGCCGCCATGGCAGTTATTGAGTCGAATCCTCAGGCTGTCGTTGTCACGCGTCGCGGAGACAAATTGTCTGCAGCGGGGTGGCGACTTGGCGCAGCCGACGAGGTCGGATCTATAGAAGTCATTGAAGAAACACGCAAGGAAGTCGAAGCAGCTGACGCCGAAGTGAAGCGACTCGACGAAGAAGCAGACAAGCAACGTCGCATTCTTGTTGAAACGCGTTCGCTGTTGTCCGACCTGCAAAAGAAGTTCGACCAGCAAACACGTGCAGTAGATGCAGCATCAGACAGATTGACGAATGCCATCAACGATCGTCGGGCCAATGGGGCAGAGCGTGAGATGACTCTCAAGTCTCTTGACGACATTCGTGTTCGCATTGATTCGTACCAGAAGCGAGTTCTTGAGTTGGAAGCAATTCTTCCGGCGCTTGAAGAATCTGAAGCTGCAGAAATTGCAGCTGCAAAGGCGCAGGGTGAAGCACGGGCGGCCATCGATTCAAAGGCGGCTCACCTCGGTATGCGCCGCAAAGACCTCGACATCCGAATTGCTGGTCTACGCGAACGCGATCAATTCCTGAAGCAGCGTCTCGACGAAACTGAACGCCGTCTCGAAGTAGATACTGCTGCGCGTCAAGAAGCTGGTGTTCGTCGCCAACGAATTGAACAGTCGCTTCTGGCTATTGATCGTTTGTCGGCATTGGTAGAAAAGCATCGTCTCGCAGCGGAAGAACGTCTTGCGGTTCTGTATGAGGCTCGTCGTCGTCAAAGCGACGAAGTTCGTGACATCAATGCACGACTAGATGCAGCACGTCGCGGTCGTCAAGAGTCCGAGCAAGAACTGGAAGCGCTTCGTGAGCGCAGTCGTCGTGTTGATGTTGAAGAAGCAGAGACACGCATGCGCTTGGAGTCGGCAAGCGAAATGATTCGTCGCGATTTGGAAGTGGAACCCGAAGTTGCTGAATCATCGCCGGTGCCTGTTGTTGCCGATGGAACATCACACGACGATCGTGCGCGTGCGCTTGAACGCGATATTCGTCTCATGGGACCAATTAACCCACTGGCACTTCAAGAATTCACTGAACTTCAAGAACGCCACACATTCTTGGAAGAACAATTGAACGACGTTCGTAATTCACGACGCGAATTGGCTCAAGTCATCTCTGCAATTGACGAAGAAATTCAAACAGTCTTTGCAACTGCTTTTGAAGATGTCAGCAAGAACTTCACAGATTTGTTCCAGCTGTTGTTCCCCGGTGGTAAGGGCAAGCTTGTCCTCACTAATCCGCACGACATGTTGAATACTGGTATCGAGGTAGAGGCAACACCGCCAGGAAAGACATTCAAGAAGCTGTCATTGTTGTCTGGTGGAGAACGCTCATTAACGGCGCTTGCGTATTTGTTCGCAGTGTTCCGTAGTCGCCCATCTCCGTTCTATGTGATGGACGAAGTTGAGGCCGCTTTGGACGACGTGAACCTGCATCGCTTCCTCGGTTTGGTGAACGAATTCCGTCGCGACGCTCAGCTGATTATCGTCAGTCACCAAAAGCGCACCATGGAAGCGGCCGACTGCTTGTTGGGTGTGTCTATGCAGCCTGGTGGTTCGTCGAAGGTTGTCACCGAGCGCGCCAGCGTCACCGCAGAGAGCTAAGACATGCTCGCATCGTCGATTGTCAACTACGGCATTCCCGCCGCCATCGTCCTTGTTCTCATCTTCGGCGTCGTCGCTTACCGCATTCGCCGGCGCGGTGTTGCGGCTGGCGCGGCTGTTGCGGAGTCGGACGCTCCGTCACGTCTCGCAAGCTCGAAAGTTCCGGAGTCGTCCGCTCCGCACGCCGCGCACAGTGACACCTCGGCGGGCGCCGTTGCCGAATTCGGAACGTTAGAGCGTGCGAAAAGTGACGAATCGGCAAGCGGCGACGAAGCCGAGGCCGAAGCGACAATCGACGATGCGCTTAAGGGGGAAGAGGAAGTTGCGACGGTGCGAGAACGCACGGGCCGCACCCGTTCCTTGTTCTCGAATGCCTTTGCATCTATTCGCGGTAAGGGCCGCATCGACGACTCAACGTGGGATGAATTAGAAGAAACGCTTCTGCGCGCAGACATAGGTATTGGTCTCACTACCAAACTTCTCGATCCGCTTCGCACGGCAGCAAAGGCTGGCGACATTAAGAATGCAGACGATGCAATTGCCGCATTGCGATCAGGAATGACTCAGCAGCTGTCGTCCAATAATCGTTCTTTGCGAATGGATGCAGATGTGAAGCCCAATGTGTGGTTGTTCGTCGGTGTGAACGGCGTAGGTAAGACCACCACAATTGGAAAAATTGCAACTGCAGAAGTTGGTCATGGCACGTCTGTGTTGTTGGCCGCTGGCGACACGTTCCGTGCAGCCGCCGCCGAACAACTACAGGTATGGGCAGAACGGTCGGGCGCTGCTTTTGTGCGCGGATCAGAAGGCGGCGATCCAGCGTCAGTCATTTTCGACGGAATTCAAAGTGCCCACGCGCGAAATATTGAATTGGTTCTGGGAGATACCGCAGGACGTCTGCAGAACAAATCAAACTT
>JACCDN010024636.1_pt1 | contig 12283 bp, 12 predicted proteins | sample 7441691 | NCBI WGS metagenome assembly JACCDN01 (sample SAMN15323439, study PRJNA562643) | freshwater metagenome | isolation source: river surface water | place: USA:Blue River Watershed | collected 2017-08-16 | reverse complement strand
ATTAAATGTCGCTCAGACTCAAAATGCCTAGTTAATTCGGGTGGTGCATCTGTCAAAAAACATGCTTGCGTCGCTAGAACCTCAAAAAAACGCATATTCAATCCATGACTACCGGGGATGCGCGAAGCATTTAAAACCACTTTCGATGAATTAAATAACGCATTTAAATCCGCCCCAGTCACATGGTCTCCCAAATGAATGGCATCTAAATCAGCACTGATTAGCCGACTTTTTTTCCTCCAATGGGGCCCATAAAGCGCAATATTCCTTGTAATTTTTAAAGCAGCCTGAATAACTTCTTCACGCCAAGGACTCCAATTGCCGACAAAACAAAGGTCGTATTTCTTTGGTAATTCAGATACAGGATAAAATCTCTCAGGGCTCACAGAGTGACACAAATAGTCAACTATGAACCCCTCGGGCTTTAGCAAGTCCAAACTTCTTTGACTAAATGAGTAATACATATCAAAAGGAGCTGCATTAACGCGTAGTTCCCCAATATCATCATTAGGCTCCATCCACCAACCCAATTTAGGTACTGACAAACTATCCAAAACTTGGGCGCCATAGGGCTGACCATGAATAAAAAAGATCATCTCTGGTGGATACAAATCACAACAATCCTTAAGCTTTTGAGCCAAGTAATTCAAACGATTGAGTGGATGATGAGCAAACAAATCAACATCCTTTTTAATTAGCCGTAGATTACGAGCCAATTTATTGGTGCGCCGAATGATTTTTTTATAGAACCAATGCTCGTGATCAGACGCATGCAAAATTTGAACTTCGATACCTAAGCGGACAAAAGCTTCCTTTAAGTCTTCCGCAATGGGCGGAAAATGATCGTAGGCAATCAATATTTTTGATGGTGTAGGCATCAAGTTTCAAAACCATTCGGGTTTTTTGATTGCCAATTCCAACTATCGCGACACATTTGATCTAAATCGCACTCTACGCGCCAATTGAGTAATTTTTCAGCCAAGGATGCATCAGCATAAAATGCGGCAATATCTCCTGGTCTACGTCCAACAATTTGGTAAGGAATGGGTCTACCAGATGCTTGTTCAAATGATTTCACCAAATCTAAAACACTATACCCTTTACCCGCCCCCAAATTAACCGTGATAGATTTCTGTTGACCTAGCAAATATTCAACAGCCTTGACATGCCCCCTGGCCAAATCTTTGACATGGATGTAGTCACGCACACCAGTGCCATCATGGGTAGGCCAATCTCCCCCAAAAATAGACAACTCCGGACGCTTACCAACGGCCACCTGAGCCACAAAAGGCATTAAATTATTCGGAATACCTCGCGGATCTTCGCCAATCAATCCGCTGGGATGCGCTCCAACTGGATTAAAGTACCTCAGATAAGCAACATGCCAAAGAGGATTAGAAAGCTCTAGATCGCGAAGGATTTGCTCACTCATGTATTTGGTCCAACCATAGGGGCTGGTGGAGCCTAGGGGCATACCTTCTACATAGGGAATTGGATTGTCAGGATGGTAAACCGTGGCGGAAGAGCTAAAAACAAATTGATCGCAATTAAAAGACTGCATCACCTTCAATAAGGTTAACAAACCATTTAAATTGTTCGCGTAATAATTGAGGGGCTTCTGAACCGATTCCCCCACCGCCTTTAAAGCAGCAAAATGAACAACTGCTTTGATTTTGTAGCGCGTGAATATAGCTGTCAATCCCTCATGATTTTGAACATCACACTCAACAAAAAGAGGCTGATTATGGGTGATTTTTTCAATCCGCTTCAGAACACTTGGGCTTGAATTAGAAAAGTTATCACAACCCACGACCTCATAACCTGCCTCGAGCAACTCCACCCACGTATGAGAGCCGATGTATCCTGTTGCGCCGGTTAAAAGAATCATATATGAGTATTATCTAAACCAAGAAGCGTACTTGTCTTTGTTCAAAACCAAATAATTTGGAAACTGAGGTAAAGCAACCTCCTGGGCTAAATAGCGACTGTTCGGATTCACGACATCAAGACCAGCTTCAATTTGACGCTCAATGTAATCAGGATTTTTTAGTTCAGGTCTGTTTCCCGCCTGCTCAGCAATATTTTCCATCTTCAAAATCAAATTCTCAAGAGTGAACATCCATGTAAAGTGCCATCCACCGTTATGTATCGTTTGAGTATGCAACCTCTTGAATATCGTCCGGCGAATTGACCTAAAAATGCCCTGAGACTTATAAGAACGAACCGCCGTTACCGTCTTAAAAAAACTTTTTAGAAACTTGAATGTAGTGATTTTTGAGCCAGGCCAGAACGCTGGTTCATCATTGGGCAATACAGATAAATTATTTAAGCGATATACATATGCACACTGCTCGAAGTCTGCACGCTTGTATCGACTGGGGTTGAATTGATTGATCAATTCAGGGCGAGGAATTTCATCTAAATCAGAGACCAAAATCCAATCATGGTCCTGAGCATCATATAAGCCATTGATCAAATAATTTCTTTGATAATTTTCATTTTTCCAAAAATTCAATGGGCCCTCAGGGAAATGATCCACAACCAAATAACGAATTTTTTCTTGATACTTAGCAAATTTTTTAATATCAAAATTCAGTGGCTTGGGATTCCCCACCTGCGTATAAACCGCTTCTGAAATCACGAAATAATCCACATAATCCCAAAGCGTCTCGAAACGCAACTCCAATAACATGTCTTCGTTGCAGTAGCAGAAACAATCGTAGATTTTTGGCTTCATTGGCAAAAGTAATCCGCTATTTGTTTTCTAAAAATACGTGGCTCATCTTGCAACCATTGGCGATAGGCATTAAAGACATCCCAGTGCTTTGGGAAATGATTCATAACCTCAGTGACCAATAAACCAAAAGACCGAACAAAATCAGGATGAGAACTGTCTAACTTATATTCTTTCGGAATGGGCAAATCAACGGCATTCCCCGCAGAACCCAAAATACCAGTGATGAGGCAACAGCCATGCATGGCGGCTTCACGGGGCATCCGGTCGCGACCAGGATGATGTCCAAAGTCAATGTATAGCTTGGCAGCATATAACTTTTCAGAGAGCTGATCACGACCCAAGCCTTTGAGGGGCAAAAACTGCCACTGAGGATAAGCCTCAATTAAGGCTTGAGTGACTTTTTTACCCTTGGTTGGGTTATACAAAATCACGTTCTGCTTGTGCGTGATTTTATCCAAGTACTTATTCGTCAAGAATCCTTCATTGATTGAATCTATCAGAGGAATGGGTTCAATGCCACAAGATCTCAAGTATTGCGTTGAATGCTCTGTTTGAGAAAAGTGCAACAGTTTTTTAAGATCTTTGGCGCCACCCCAAGGACGATGCCCTTTTAATGCTTTTTTCAAATAGCGAATTTTGTCGTGGAGTGCCCAAACATGACGTCGCTCTAAGAAATTCTCTAGCGATAACCACCACAAGGCTGCTTGAGCATGCTTGACCTTCATGGCCAACATGGGATAGACCTCAGGGAAGATGATTAAATTACCAGGAATATCTTCATAAGCAGCCACTGGTGCTTTATAGTGTTGGTATGGCTCAGGGGCCTGAGCTGGCTTGTCAAACGGTAAATAAACAATGTGGGCGGGCAAACCCAAATCATTCATATGATCAACCAACTGATGCAATGCTTCTGGACCGCCCGTAACCGCCCCCGCTGGGCATACTACTAAAATCTTATTAAATTGACTCATGGCTCTATTATGACATCCTCAATCGCTCAAAAAGCATTACAAACCATGGTTCATAAGCCAGGTAAAGTTTGGGAAGATTTTTTACTGATCACAACGATTTCTTTATTTCCATTACTTTATTTGACCTATCGTGGTTGGACCAACCGCTGGTTGATCGCCTTATTCATTTTGGCCCTGATATTTGCTCTCACCCATTGGAAGCAGATGAAGACTGAGTTCAATGATCGTCCCAGTCAACTAATTATCCTGACGCTGGCATCCCCTTTTCTAGCAATTTTATTCAGCCAACTGTTAAGAAACGACATCAATATCAATGCCTATGATGGCCCACTGAGATTTCTTTTGGCAGGCTTGATTTTTTTATACCTCAAGCACAAACAAATTGATTTTTTAAAAGCATTTCAATACATCGCCCCAATATCTCTTTTGATTGCGGTTGGCGCCATTTTTTATTACCCTGAAACATCTGCATATTGGGGTGGCCGCTATGCCAGCTATTTTGTGGATCCCCTCACTTTTGGCGGCTACGCGCTGGTCATTGGGTTTACCTGCTTATTCCTATTGGATATCAAAAAAGATGCGCTTCTATTAAGCATCCTCAAGTTGTTGGGCTTTGCCAGTGGACTATTTTTAAGCTTAGGCTCGGGATCCAGAAGTGGTTGGATAGCCATCCCTTTTGTTTTGGTACTGTGGTTATTCATTCAACGCAAAAATAAAAAACTCATCATTAGCGCCTCTCTGATATTTGTCTCGGCGTTGGCCCTCACACTGTTGTTAAATGAAAATTTACAGCAGCGTTTTCTTTCGATTTTTCAAGAAGCTCACAGTTGGTTCACCAACCAAGCGAATAAAGAGGAAGGTTCAGGTGGCATGCGCTTGACCATGTGGAGAATGTCCTGGGTTCTTTTCCTAGAGAGCCCTCTGTACGGTTATGGGGACCCCGTGGGCTATAAACACCTCCTAGATCAGCCTCTAGTCACCTCATTTGCCGGACCTAATGCTTTAGGCGCGATTACTCTTGGACCTCACCATGAAATTTTTGGGCAAATGTTACGCTCAGGCATCTTTGGACTAATAGCAGGCTTGCTCTTATTTTTTGCCCCTATGACGGTGTTTATTCAGCAATTGCGACGCAATTTTCAAAACCTGGCAGCTCAGGTAGGTTTAGCGTTCGTTTTAGGCCTGTTCATTTGCAGTCTTAGCATTGAAGTATTTAATCTCAAATACACCACCTCTTTTTATGCTCTGATGTTAGCTTGTTTATGTGCCCAGGCTTTATCATTTGACCAAAGAAAAGCTTCTTAAGCTCAGCATGAACCCAAATAAATACTCACTCACTTTTGCTTGCTATAACGCAGTTGCTTATACCAAGCTATGTATCGAGAGCATGATCCAACACGGCACCCCCTTGGACCGTTTGGTAGTGGTAGACAATGGCTCCACTGATGAGACTCGGGATTATCTCAGTACACTAGCTTTAGGTGGGCGCATCTTCAATACTCAAAACTTAGGTTGTGGAGTTGCGTGGAATCAGGGGGCTTTGGCTCAACAAGCCGAATGGACCATCATCATGAATAACGATGTATTGGTCTCGCCAAATTGGATTGATAACTTAATTGGTACCGCAGAGAAATTAAATTTAAAAGTGATCAGCCCTGCTCTCATCGAGGGGCCCCTAGATTACGACTTTAAAGCTTTTGAAACAAATGCCAGCAATCAGATGCGAGATACGCATCGCATAGGCGGCCGTCATGCTGTTTGCTTAGCGATTCACCAATCTGTTTGGCTAGATATTGGATACTTCCAACCCGTTCCAAAATTACTGGGCTATGAAGACACTTTGTTTTTCCACGAGCTAGAAAAGAGCAAGATACAAACCGCCATGACGGGATCGTCTTGGTTACACCACTATGGCTCAATTACACAAACCGCCATGAAGCAAGAGCGTGGCTTGGCTCAAAAAGATGGCTTAGGGTATCGCTATAACTATAAGTTATTGAACCAATCATGGCTGCAAAGAAAACTTAATAAAATGGCACGCAACAAACAACTACGCCAATGGCGAGATGCGGAATTGAGTTTGCACGGCATGTCCATCCATGGTCTACGAGAAAACGGCGATTTTAAGTGGATCTAAACATGGGTGCCACTTCAAGTTTTCCATCGAATTCTCCAGTGATTTTTTTTGGATATTGGTCAGGCGTATTGCCTGAAGTGACCGAATTACATTTTCGAAGCTTCATCTACCACCACCCCAATAGCACTTATGACCTTTGGTTAGATCAAGACACCCAAAGCAGCCTTCACCCCAATATGCGTTGGCTAGAAAATCATCCTCAAATCAGGATTCGACACTTTTCACTGCAAGAACTGATTAATCAGTACGTTACACCCAAGCAAGCCCTGAGCCATACTAAAAAACCCTGGCATGAATGGCTTCGCCAACAACATAAACGCAAAATATTTCGCTGGATTAATCTGCAATCATGGATGCATCCTGCCATTGGTGTGACCTACAAGCACTCATCACCCTTATTCAAGGGATTTCTACAAAACCTTGCTTATCGAGGCGACTTAGCGCGCTGCTTACTACCGCTGCATGAATACCAGCAAGCCAGTCTGTATGTGGATCTAGATATCTGCTTTCTCAGCAATCTCTTGGACTTGTGCCAAGACCAAGGATTTGCTTACCGCTGGGAAGAGTTTTCATTTGCTAACAGTGCCGTACTGTATACGCCCAACAAAAAGGCTGCACAAGCGATTATTGATCAGGGGAATGCCATTGAAACATTCATACCTTGGCACTTGTTTACAGATGCAAACTGTCAAAGATTGAATATTCACATCTACCCAACTAATTTATTTGACCCAGGTTGGGACAAAACTTCTTTACTACGCGAAGATGTCGGATTATTTTTTAGACATTCAAAAGAATCCAAAGCAATTGTTCAAGAACTATTTGACAAGTGTTACCGAGTTAATCACTGGCACAATCATTGGCAAACTGTGCCTGAAGAGGGCTCACCATATCAACAATTACTCGAGCAATATAAGCAATCATGAACGCCACCATCATTGCCTTTCTAGTCAGTTTATTCAGCTGCTTATTGATTATTAGATATCAACATCTGCATTCACATGTAACTGGAGACAGTGATTTATCTGGACCGCAGAAATTTCATCACAACATTGTTCCTCGCATTGGCGGAGTGGCTATTTTTTTAGGACTACTGACAGCGTCAGTGGTTCGCTGGCTGCAAGATATTCCAACAAACATTGATTTAGGAATCATCTTGGCTTGCGGCTTACCAGCAGCAGTCATGGGATTGATTGAAGATATCACCAAGAAAATTAGCGTTCTCATCCGACTATTAGCCACCGCATGTTCCGCTTTACTGGCTGGTTATTTTTTAAACGCATGGATTACTCGCATTGATGTTATCGGTTTCGATTATTTATTAGCCATTCCGGTCCTCAGCGTCATGTTCACTTGTATTGCAATTGCGGGCTTGGCAAATGCCTACAACATCATAGATGGATTCAATGGCTTGGCCAGCATGGTAGCCATCATTGCGCTTTTGGCCATTACGTATGTCGCTCTTCGAGTTGGTGATAACCCTATTGCCATAGCAGCGCTGGTGATGGTTGGTGCTTTAGTTGGATTTTTTTTATGGAACTACCCTCGGGGTTTGATTTTCTTGGGCGATGGTGGCGCTTACCTGATTGGCTTTTGGATTGCGACTTTATCGATTCTCTTGGTATCTCGTCATCCAATCATCTCACCGTGGTTTGCTGTTCTAGTCAATTGCTATCCTATTTTTGAAGCTTTATTCTCAATTTGGAGAAAAAAAATTCATCAAGGAAAAAGTCCGGGGCAGGCTGATGCGGCTCATTTTCACTCTTTGATTTATCGACGCATTATTCGCTGGGCACAGATTCCTGGAGTTGAGCAACAAGCTCACATGGCCAATGCTAAAACCTCGCCATACCTATGGTTTTTATCCAGTCTCGCCGTACTACCTGCAATTTTATGGTGGCAATACACATGGCTACTTCAGCTTTCTGGAATTCTGTTTGCTGTTAGCTATATCTACCTTTACATCATGATTGTAAAGTTCAAAACACCTTCTTGGATCCGATAGTTGCGCCCAACTAAAATCAATGATAGGCGCAACCAGAATCGCAATAACACTTCAATTGTTAAAGAAGATGGTGTTTTTAACGAGAAAAACACCGGATCAAAAAATACTAAGTGCTTGATTCAGATCCAGAATCAGGCATTTCGTTTCGCTGAATTTCTTTATTGCTCTTATCCTCCTTAATATCACTTGTATTTTGCTCAACTAGGCTTTTACGAAGTTTCAAGAACGTATCTAACAAAGATTTGTAGCGATTCAATTCTTTCACCACCATGTCATCTTGGTAGTCACTATCTTTCTTACCCATTCTGTCCAAAAAGAACCAACTCGCCATCCAGTGACGTATGTGAGGCCTTAGCTCATCAAACTTGATCATGTACCAGAGGCTGGCGGCATATTCCAATAAGACCTCTTCAACTTTATTTGGTCGTTGTTGCCAAGCGATTTCTAACCCAGCGCCAGTTGATAACAAAAATGGGGTGCCATAACTATTACCAATGAATTCATGAACCCCCTCAAATAGCACCTGATACCTCGCAAAAACCGTTTGATAATTGGCGATACCCTTTGAGTTTTTACACAAATCCAGATACAGGCGATAACGCTGCAAAGGTAGCTTTAGCTCTTTTTTTGCGAACTTGGTATTCGGCTCCTTTAAATAATCAGGCGCATATGGACGATACATTGCAGGCACATCAATTAATTCAGCCAATGTAGTAGGCGCTAATTGGGTAAAAATATTTACCTGCTTCATCGCCACTCGCAACTTAAAACGCTCAGAGTTCCATAAGCTATCAATCATTTGATCCGCAATACTCTCCTCCACTGCACCCTGAGGTTTGAGAGCTTTATAGATCTCACGCACTAGACGCTTACGTTCGCCAGCATCTTCATGAGGCAATATTTCAGTTTTTGAATACGCTCCATGCTTCACGGCATTCATGGAAGAGATTGATTTACCTTTAAGGCTACGTGGGCCAGTGCGGCCCAAAATATTGATTTTCATGTCCAACCTTTCTATCAAAAAGATAGGGGTCATTGAGCCACATTAATCAATAACAAAGTCCCGGAAAAATTATTTTTGAGTCACCATCCAAACCCAACCTTGACGTTCAAGCTTATTTCCTAAAGCTCGATACGCATCTAGGTTATCTATGACATTAGAAATACCCTCTAGCCAATAGATTTTTGTTGCAAACTTAACAAAATCATTCACAGGGCCGCCGGAGAAACGCTTAGATACTTTAGCTTTCTTACCAGTACCAATTCGCCACGCCCTGAATATGGCACAACTCAAAATGGGTAAATAAGGCAAACTCTTAGGGCGACCCACAGCTTTCTTCATGATACTTACTGAAGGTTTTTCATAAGAACGCTTTAACTCAATGGCTCTTAATAAGCAAAGCTCAATTACTCTATTTTTGGTTCGGTGGGGGAAATGAGTCTCTCTGACGATTTTTGCAATCTTAAGGCGCACAGCCCTACTTTGCCTCATGATTTCCAACGAACCCCAGCTTGTGAATCTGGTGAACCAATGAATTCAATACCTGCTTTTTCAACTGCTTTCCGGACGGCATCTAAAGTTTTAGCTTGGCTTGGAGGCACTCCGTCGGCAGATTCCATACGAACAATTGTCGTGAATCCAAGACCAGAGTTATCGGCTAACTCCTGGACTGTCCAACCTAAGAGCCCACGCGCGGCCTTAATTTGACCACTTGTAATCACAATAAATTATGCCTATAATGATATAAAATATTGCATAAAGCAGATATTTTATTGTTCAACGGAGATAAAAATGCTTAATAATCAAGATTTTGCCTTGTTGCGGGCCAAAAGTCTAGGTGGCTCAGATATTGGTTCCGTGTTGGGTTTATCCAAATATCGAAGTGCCGTGGATGTGTGGATGGAGAAAACCGGTAAAGAAGTCGGCGTTCGAGATTCTTTGCCTTTGCGCTTTGGTCAGTTTGCTGAATCCTTTGTCGCTTCTGAATATGCCTTAGCTACTGGCTTATCTTTGGCTACTCATAATTTAGCCGTAATTCACCCTCAGTATGAGTACATGCATGGGCACATCGATCGATTTGTATTAGATGGTGATACACCGTTGATTGGTGAGGATGGTCATATCAATGCCTCACGCATTTTGGAGTGCAAGACAGCTAATCCATTTGCTCAATCAGACTGGGGGGATCCTGGTAGTGATCAGGTACCTCTATCCTATTTAGTGCAATGTGTGTGGTACATGATGTTGACTGGGATTGATCGAACAGATCTAGCGGTTCTATTTGGTAATGCCGACTTTAGGATTTATGAGATCGCCCGAGACCTAGAGTTAGAACAGATGGTGTTAGAACGAGCAGTATCATTTTGGGAGAATCATGTTCTGAGGGACATACCCCCTGCTGCAACATCAGAGTCTGACTACAAAACACTGTTTGGTAAATCCATAGTCAGTAAATCAGTAGAAGCTCCTGCGGAGACTTGTGAACTCATCAAGAAGCTCAAATCTTTGAATGAACAAATAGACTCCTATGAACAAGAGATCAGCCAAATCAAGCAAAGTATCATGGGACAGATGCAAGATGCAGAAGTACTGACGTTTCATGGGCAGACTTTAGCTACTTGGAAAGCTCCTAAGCCATCCCTTCGATTAGATGCCAAGAGACTAACTGAGGAACACCCTGATTTAGTTCATCAATACCAAGTACATATCCAGAACAGTCGTCGTTTAGTGATTAAGGAGCTCTCATGAAAGCACTATCAATAGCCATTAACACTCTTTGCCAAACATTAAACTTAGATCCTGAAGAAGTTCAGCTTTGGTTAGATCAACACTTAGGTGTGCCACTTTATCCTCAGGTGCAACTATTGAGATTAGCTAATAAGCATCAGTTAGATCCACTATCCGATGAGATAGCTCTACTACAAAATCAAGACCAAACTTATCAGCCCTTCATCACCATCGATGGTTGGTCCAAGCTCATCAACAACCACCCCCAATATGCAGGCATGAGTTTAAGAGATTCAACTGAACTCATTGATAGCATCCCCACCTGGATGGAGTGCACCATCTACCGAAATGATCGAATCCTGCCAATCGTGATTAAAGAATACCTGGAAGAAGTCAGAACTGATGACCCCTCTTGGAAGCATATGCCTAGACGCATGCTCAGACACAGAGTGATACAGCAGTGTGCGAGGTTGGCTTTAGGTATTTCTGCTAATGAAGCATACATCTCAAATCTAAACATTGACAAAACCAGCGCCATAAATTCCAACAATACAAAAGCAAAAAGCTCTAAAAGTGAGCAACTTAAAGAGCTTTTAACCAGAAGTGAAAGAAATGGTTAGATTGATTTTCGCCAAACCGTCCTATTAATGTAATCGATATAACTCATGACAATCCGTAATACTTTCTTAGAAACGGCACCAGTTTCGTAATCATCAACAACTGGCAAGGTGCGGACACCTTGTTGATATTGAGTTGTAACGACATGAACTGCATCTAAGACATTTTGAGGTTTCAGACCAGACATAATCAAAGTACCAACGTCCATACCCTCAGGTCTCTCATGTGCATTACGAATTGTAATAGCTGGAATATTTAATAAAGAGCCTTCTTCGGTAATGGTTCCACTATCTGACACCACGCAAAATGCTTCTAATTGAAGTTTGTTGTAATCAAAAAAGCCAAATGGTTTAGAAAAACTAATTAATGGATGTGAAGCAATTCCACTCAACTGATCGATACGTTTTTGAGTGCGCGGATGGGTAGAAACAATTACTGGGAAATTATATTTCTCAGCCAAGGCATTCAAAGAAGCCAATAAATTACTAAGGTTTTCAGGAGAATCAACATTCTCCTCACGATGAGCGCTAACTAGAAAATATTTTTTGGATTGAAGACCTAAGGTCTTTAAAATTTCAGAAGCTTGTATTTTTGGCATGTAAAAATCAAAGACTTCTCTCATATGCGATCCAGTCTTCATGATTGTTTCTGGACGAATGCCCTCAGCAATCAAATAACGTCTAGCATGCTCCGTTAACACCAAATTGATATCACTTAGATGATCCAAAACTTTGCGATTTAACTCTTCAGGGACACGTTGATCAAAACAACGATTACCCGCCTCCATATGAAATACCGGAATCTTTTTGCGCTTTGCTGCAATAACTGCCAGACAAGAATTAGTATCCCCATAAAGCAATACAGCATCAGGATTTTCTTTTTCTAGCACTTCATCAGATTTGATAATCACCTGACCTATCGTTTGAGCAGCATTCTCACCAACAGCGCCCAAAAAATAGTCGGGCTTACGAATACCTAAATCATCAAAAAAAACTTGGTTTAACTCGTAATCATAATTTTGGCCAGTATGCACAAGAATATGTTGAGTGTATTGATCAAACTCGGCGATTACTCGGGCCATCTTGAT
>JACCDN010171913.1_pt1 | contig 12284 bp, 9 predicted proteins | sample 7441691 | NCBI WGS metagenome assembly JACCDN01 (sample SAMN15323439, study PRJNA562643) | freshwater metagenome | isolation source: river surface water | place: USA:Blue River Watershed | collected 2017-08-16 | reverse complement strand
CTGGTTTGAGTGATTTCTCACCAAAGCTCGGCGCATAGCCATCAAGGGCCGCAATCTCCCGGGCCAAACCCTGATAGGCAAGTGCATCCGAGCCACGATCTGGGAGTATCTTGACTTCGATAATACTATCATCAAGACCAGTCCATTTGACAAAAGAAGCGCCTACTGGAGCATCTCCATCAAGCACCAAAATTCCCGTGTGATCATCGCCGAGACCCAGCTCTTTGGCCGAGCAAATCATACCGTTTGATTCGATACCTCGGAGTTTGGCTACTTTGATTTCTATGCCTCCGGGCAGTTTCACGCCGGGCAGTGCCACTACCACGTGCTGACCCTCAGCGATATTGGGTGCGCCACAGACAATCGTTCGGATATCTTTCTTGCCGACTTCTACCTCTGCGACTCGGAGTTTGTCTGCATCGGGATGCTGTGCGAGGGCGACCACCCGACCGATAATCACATCCTCGATACCATGAGCAAACTTCTCAATGCCCTCCACCTCAAAAGCGTGGACCATAAGGAGTCGTGCCAATTGTTCGGCACTCTTCTTGGTTCCAGACAGTTCTTTCAAAAATCGATAGCTGTATTTCATAGACTAGAATTGGCGAATGAAACGGAGGTCACCGGAGAGAAAAAGGCGGTTGTCATTGATACCATACTTCATCATAGCCATGCGACCGACACCAAAGCCCCACGCGAAACCCTGATACACTCCCCGCTTGTAGCCAGCTGATTCGAGCACGTGCTGATTGACCATGCCGGCTCCGCCGAGCTCGATCCAACCACCCTGCTTGCACGTAGCACATCCGGCACCATCGCAGAGAATACAGCTGATATCAAATTCAAACGACGGTTCGGTAAACGGGAAAAAGCTCGGGCGCAAACGAATACGGACTTTCTCACCAAAAAATTTGCTAAAAAATTCTTCCGCCACATGCTTGAACGTAGCCACCGTCACTTCGCCCTCGACATCCACCATGAGACATTCAAACTGATAGAATGTGTGCTCGTGCGTCGCATCGGTCGCTTCGTTACGAAATACTCGACCCGGAACAATGACCCGGAGTGGTGGCTTGTGCGTCTCCATGTACCGCACCTGGACACCAGACGTATGTGTACGTGGCAGGTAGCGGTCCGTAGACTTCTTGTCACTCTTCACCCCGCCGTGTGACGTCGAGGCAAGCCAAAACGTATCCTGCATGTCGCGCGAGGGATGATCCTTGGGGAAGTTGAGTGCATCAAAGTTGTAGTGCTCCGTCTCTACCTCTGGACCAGAAGCAATATCAAATCCCATCGAAGTAAATATGTCTTCGATCTCGTGCTCGACTCGTGTGAGAGGATTGAGGTGCCCGACGCGTGTCACTCGGCCAGGAGCCGTGATATCGATGCCCTCGGCCTGCCAGTCCACACTCTTTTCGAGCAGTTCCTTTTTCTTGGCGTCAAACAAAGCGATGAGCTTTTGCTTGGTACTGTTCCCGAGCGGTCCGACTACTTTCTTGTCTTCTGGTGACAGGTCACGGAGTCCCTTAAGCAAGGTATTGAGCTCGCTTTTTCGGCCCAAATACTCAATTTCCCAAGCCTCCAGCTCCGGCAGTGTCGCAAGGGTAGCGAGCGCCGCCTCCCCTGCCTGTCCAATTTTTTCAATCTGTTCTTTCATGTTCGTATTCTACCCAATTTTTCCTGTTTTGACTAAAAAACTACTTTGATAAAATCTTTCTTGCCGACCTTGATTACCTTGTCATGGTGTTCTTCTTTGGTCAGGACGGTATCGTAAGCGAGCTTGACGCTATCAATTGAGACTCCTCCTTGCTCTGCTTTGCGTCTAGCATCACCTTTGCTTTCGGCCAGTCCTGCCTCAGCCAACATATCGGTCAGTTTAGTACCAGGGACGACCGTCACGGTCTGGACTTCATCTGGCACTGTTCCTTTGGAAAAGGTCTCAATGAAGTACTGCTCAGCCTTTTCGGCTTCGGCATCGCCATGGTAGAGACGGACGATTTCTTTGGCTAGGCGGACCTTGGCATCACGCGGGTTGCCGCCCGTCACCATGTCTTCGGCCATCTTGCCGATTTCAGTCATCGGCACGCGCGTACAGTGGACAAAGTAATCCGTGATCAAGTTATCAGGCACACTCATCACCTTGCCAAACATCTCATTGGGGACATCGGTGAGGTTGATAGTATTTCCCCAGCTCGAACTCATCTTGCGCCCATCAGTCCCGAGAATGAGGTTGGTCATGAGGATATCCTGCGGTTCTGACGCCAGCCGATTTGGACCAATTGAATTACCAGAACGCTGCTTAGGAATTCCCTTAATATTTTCTCTTATCAATTCTAATTCCTCTTGCGAGGTAACTACGTGTCTCTGCGACTCACGACCAGCAAGCAAATTAAAACGCTGATCGGTCCCACCCAATTCAACATCAGCGTCCACCATAACACTGTCATACCCCTGCATCAATGGATATAAAAGTTCTCGTAAAGAAATTCTTTTACCTCCATCCAGCCGCTTTTTGATATTTTCTCGGCTAATAAATTCATTCAACGAAAACCAAGTGGAGAGTTCTCCGATTCTTTTCAGAGTGAGACGAGACAGCCACTTCGAATTGAAATGCACCTCCGTAGATTCTTTATTAAGAATTTTGTACGCTTGCTCCAGGTATGACTCCATATTCTTCTTGACTAGATCTTCGGAAAGCATTGGTCTCTCGGAATCCTTGTCAGAAGTATCACCGATTTGTCCCGTGAAGTCACCAACTATAAAAACAACTGTGTGCCCAAGATCTTGAAAATCACGCAGCTTCAATAGTGGCACAGACCGTCCGAGGTGAATATTGGGGCTCGTCGGATCGATACCAAGCTTGATGCGGAGTGGTTTCCCCTCAAGCAGTCGCTTTTTCAGGTGCTCATGGTCAATAACCTCAGCGACTCCGCGCGAGAGAATTTCATCAATGAGTTGTTCTTTGTTTTCCATACGGCCAAAAATATAAAGCCTATTTAAGTCCGAAACGAGCTTTGGCCAAACGATATTGATCATCAGACATTTGTCCCGCTTTGCGCATAGCCTCGAGCGACTGAAGAATTTCACCCTTGTGCTTTTCGATATTTTTGGGGGTCATGGCCTTGCGGAGGGTCTTCTCGCGTTCGGCTGGACTCATGTTCATGAGACGCTTCATCGCAAAACGCTGAAGCATGTTCATGTCCTTGGTGTCCGGCATTCCTGGGATATTCGCCATGTCTTCTTTCTTTTCTTCTTCGTCTTTTTTACTAAAGGGATTCCACATAATTTTGAAGTATTAAGGAGTATGTAGTAAGTAGTATGCGTTGCTCGGTCTTCCACTGGTTCCTTGTTGCTTACTGCTTTCTACTCAGACGGGTCTTCATATTATACCGTGTGACCAGGAGCGCCGAGGCGATATAGACGGACGAATAGGTACCAAAGACGACACCAGCCAAGAGCGCCACTCCGAAGTATCGGACGCTCTCACCACCGAAAATGACGATGGCGACGAGAGTGATGATGACCGTCATCGAAGTGTTGATCGAGCGCCCCAGAGTTTCGTTGAGCGAACGATTGACGATGTTTTCGAAATCGCCCTTCTTACTCGAACGCATGAGGTTCTCACGGACACGATCATACACCACTATAGTGTCATTGACCGAATATCCGAGGATAGTGAGGAGGGCAGCGATAAATGGTACCCCGACTTCTACCCCGTAGAAGTGACCAAGAATTGCAAAGAGCCCAATCACGATGATGATATCGTGGGCAAGAGCGATGATGGCTCCGAGACCATACTCCCACGACGTGACTATGCCGGAAACGCGTCGGAAGGCCCACGCGATATAGAGGGCGATACCGATAAGCGACAACGCGGTCCCAGTAAAGGCATTGCTTTTGATCTGGTCAGAGACAGATCCTCCGATAAAGTCGGTCCGGAGCTGCTTCACCTCTGGATCCAGTCCGCGCAATTTGGCGAGGACTTGGTCATTGGCCGCATCATCAGAAGCTAGATACCGGAGGAGGAGCCCCTGATTCTCGGTCGGCTGAACCGTCAGACTCTTGAGTGACAACTCCGAGAGACTCTCTTCGACCGTTCTTGTTTCTGGCGCTGGGTCCAAAGCAAAGCGAACCTCCATCAAGGTTCCACCCTTAAAGTCGATACCGAGATTGAGCCCCCAAAGGATGGTCACGATGATACTCGCCCCGGTCAAGAGACCGGAGAGGAGATAGGCGTAGGCTCGTTTTTGAATGATTTGGAGCATGAGGGTAGTTCGTTAGTCGTCGAGACGTTTCTTGGGTGATACGAGGAGCCAAGGATGACGCTCCATCCAGTCACCAGCGATGAACTCGGTTGTAATCCGCACCAGTACCACGGCTGTGAAAAGCGAGAGGAGCACACCGAGTGCCAAGATGATAGCAAATCCCTTGACGAAGCCGGTCCCGAGACCAATAAGTATCACCGTCGTAATAAGGGTCGAGACGTGACCATCACGGATGCTTGGCCAGGCTCGTCGGAATCCTTCTACCAGTGAACGGATGACGCCCTTACCATACGAGAGCTCTTCGCGGGTACGCTCAAAGATAAGGACGTTGGCATCGACCGCGATACCGATCGAGAGGACGAATCCAGCGATACCCGAGAGCGTCACAGTGATACCAAATGGCGTAAAGGCTGAAAGCTTGAAAATCGTAAGGAGCATCGCCGTGTAAAGGAGGAGGGCAAAGACCGCCACGATACCAAGGAGACGGTAGTAAAACACCATGTAGATGGCGACTGCTGCGAGACCCACCACGCCGGCAAAGAGACTCTTTTCGAGCGCTGCCTCACCAAGCGATGCATCGACACTCTGCTGGCCGACGAGCGTGATCGGCACTGGGAGTGCTCCTTCGTTCAAACGTTTCACCAAGTCATTGGCTTCTTGCATGGTAAAGTCACCGGTAATGACGGCTTGCCCAGCGACAATCTCGTTTTGGACCGTCGGCTGACTGATGATTTCGTCATCGAGAAATATAGCCACCGGCTTGCCGATATTGCGCTTGGTAATCTCAGCAAACAAATCTGTCCCTTCACCATCAAACTGGAGCGCTATCTGAGGCGCACCGATACCCTGTGTCTGATAATCCACGTAGGCATTCTTTAGGTTCTTGCCAGAAAGTCCTGTGGCCTTAAAGGCGAGCTTGGGGAAATCATCGGCACTGTACTTGGAGAAGAGGATATGGGCGCCTCGCACTTCGCGTTCATTGCCCTCACCACGCTCCTCGAGCTTCTTGATGATGTGATAACCAAACTGGCTCTCCACTACCTGAGGATAGATAGCGCCGTTTGCGAGCCCGCCCTCAAAGAGCGCCTTGTCGAACTCTGGCACAAAGGCTCCCGCTTTCACAAAATCCAAATCGCCCCCTTTGTCCTTGGAGCCAGGATCCTGACTGAACTGTGTCGCGAGAGTGGCAAAATCCTCACCACTCTGTGCACGCTTGAGAATACTCTCTGCCTTACCACGACTGGCTTCATTCAAACTATCAAGTTGTGCTTGGTCCTCAGGACTGACCACGCCGTCCGATGACTCACGAAATTCAAGAAACGGCGTCTCTTTGATCATCTTCTTGGCCTGTTCGATGTCTTTGATACCCGGGAGCTCGACGATGATGCGCTCTTCGGTACCAGAGCGTGAGCGCTGAACCAGTGGCTCACCCACCCCGAATGCATTGACGCGTCGCTCGATGACTGCCTCTGCGGCAATGAGGGCATCATCTACTTTTTCAGATTCAATCTGAGAAACATCAGCCTTGTACTCGAGATGGATACCACCCTGGATATCGAGGCCTTTGTTGACCTGCATTTTTTCGAGTGCGCTATAGAGAGGTGGGGCCCACGAGACCGCTTTTGGATAAGAGATGACACCACAAACCAGGCCGAGGAGCAGTACTCCCAGGAACTTGTAACGAATTTTGTACTGTTGTTTCATGCTCTCGAGTATACCCGAAAGTCGAAATCCAGGCAACTTCAAGCCATTTTCAGGCTACTTACCGAGTCGTTCTTCGAGCCGCTTCAAGACTCTCTTTACCTGAGGCAGAGCCGAGGCTTCGTAGGCAGCATAGTCGGTGACCGGGGTGAGGAGTCCACCATCGAGGAGATACTTCTCTGAGAGAGCGACCCGCTCGAGGAACAAGCGATCATGGGTGACGAGGAGGACAGTACCAGGATAGACAGCCAGGGCTTCTTCGAGGGCTTCGATCGCTTCGAGGTCGAGGTGATTGGTCGGTTCATCGAGGATGAGGACATTGGCCCGGAGCATAGTGAGGAGTGCGAGGATGAGGCGGACGCGCTCACCCGGACTGAGACTCGCGATCTTGCTATCGAGCGTATCTGGTGGGAACTGAAATTCGGAGAGGACGAGTGATGTCTCGAATACATCGAAATCCACGACGCGTTTTTTGAAAAGCTCTCGTGGCGTCAGTGCTTGAGAAATATTTTCATGTTCCTGCATGAGATAACCAAATATCACCTCTTTGCCACATTCCACCTTGCCACTCACAGGAGCGAGGTCACCGGTAATAGTCTGAAGGAGCGTCGACTTGCCTACCCCGTTATTGCCGAGGATAGCGATGCGACTCCCAAGCGGAAGCTTGAGGTTGATGGGACCTCCACGAAAGACTTTGTCCCCGTTCTCTTTTTCGGGATAGCCAAACACGAGCTTCTTGAGGGTGATACTACTCTCCTCATTCTTCACTGTTTCCAAAATGATATTGAGCGGCGGGCGTTCCATCGGTTTTTCGATATCTCGCATGCGCTTCTCTCGTCCCTCAAGCGCCTTGGCCGACGCATCAAACTTGCGGGTTGCCCGCTCTTTTTTGTAGTTCGAGGTAAACTTGTCATTATCTGGAGTCGCTTTTTCCTGCACCCGGATGACCCACTCTTTTTTCTCAGCCATCGAATCACGGAGACGGGAGCGCTCTTCTTCTTGCATCCGATACTGCTCCTTGTGTTTACGAAAAGCATGGGCCTTCATCTCGGCAAATTCACTCCAACCACCGGTATACATGACGGCACTGCGGGTAAACCAGTCGATCTCGACGACTTTCTTCACCACGTGATCGAGGAACCGTCGGTCGTGCGACGCAATGAGGCAGGTCGCCTTGGAGCGCTTGAGATAATTCTCGAGCCAGAGGAGTGCCGGCAAGTCGAGGTTGTTCGTCGGTTCATCAAGGAGGAGGATATCGACACCACGAAGGAGCACACCGGCAAGTGCTGCTTTACGCTTCTCACCACCAGAGAGTTCTTGAATAGGACGACGCAGTCCGACATGGGAGAGAAAGAGTCCCTCGAGCACGCCCTTGGCCCGCCGTTCGAAATCATAGCCACCCAGCCGAGAGTAATCACTTTGGACCAGTTCAAACTGGGCAAGGATGGCCTCTTCATCAAGATGTTTCTCGAGACGCTTCATCTCTTGCTCGAGTTCTTCGAGACCAGCCATGCGGCGGAGGTACGAGAGGAGCGTCTCATCTGGGAATGTCCCGACCTCTTGAGGGAGATAGCCAAGGAGCGCTCGGTTCGGTACGATACGATCCCCCCGTTCAAAGGTTTCAAGACCAGCCGCGATCTTGAGGATCGTCGACTTGCCCACGCCGTTTTGACCGACGAGCGCTACTTTCTGGCCCTCACCCAGACTAAACGAGACCTTTTCAAGGACGCGGTGAATGCCATAAATTTTCCGAATGTTTTTGAGGGTGAGCATGGTGAGAGGTAGTAGCTGGTAGCTATTAGCTTCTTAGGAAATACGAGGGGACAGATGACTTACTATACAGTAAATTAATAAAAAAGCAAGGGATAATGATTAAAAATTCCTATTTTAAGCCAAAAAGTATCACTTATTATTGACAAGTTCGATATAATATGCTATCATATATAGTCAGCTTCGGTTGACTCCGTTTATGTACCTTGTCGCATAGGTACTGTCCATTCTGGGAGACGGAAACCCCTTAACAAGGGAGCTTATCATGCGTCGGAATCAAAGCGTCGAGTACCTGTACAACGTAGCCCGCGACATGATGGGGAGGACGAAGGCAATGCAACTGGTTGCTGACGGTCTTCCGGTCGAGGGCGCAACGTTTCGGCGGTGCTTCATGGGGGATGTCCAAAGTATCCTGCGTTCTTGGAACGCGGAAACGTTGGGCTCCATCGTGTCGTTCGGGCGGGGTGATGGACAGCTCATCAAGAACCCGCACCGCGCGACGCTCCGTGAAGTCGGGCTGGCCACATCGACAACCGAGTACATGGACGGGCGGACGCTCCTCCTGACACTCGCCAGTCTGACGATCGTGGCAGCGATGCTCGATCTCGCCCGGTGCCACCAGCGAGAGCACGAGGGGTTCCCATACCCGTCGACCCCATGGGATCAGGAGCCAGATGGCGTTGCGGCGTTCGAAAAGACGCCTGATCGCTACATGCACTTCTGAGCACACGGCCGTCTAACAGGAAAAGCCACCTGGAGGACGGCTTTTTCATACTATGAAACACTATAAGCTAACTCCTATAAGCTATAAGCTTTTTAGGTATTCCTCGGTCTCACGAAGGACGCGTTTGGCGTTGTCAAAGGTGACGCGTTTCATGGCGACGTCATACTTTTCCCAGGCATAGCCCTGGTGTTCGTGAGAGATGACGACCTCTGAGGTCTTGGTCTCGGCAGGATAGAAGTGTACTTCCTTAAAAATCCATACTCCCTCGGCTTTACGCAGGCGCTTCTCCCGCTCTGTCCCCTTGGCCGCATAAAAATAACGAATACTCATCCGGTGCGGAAAGACCTGGAGATCCCGTATCCCCGACTCTTCCTCGGTCTCCCGGCGGAGCGTCATTTCCTCGGTCTCGCCCTTTTCGATGTGTCCCTTGGCGAAGTCATAGTGGCCACTCGGGTAATGAAGGAGGAGATACTGGCGCTCACCATCAACCATCCGGAACACGACCGCCCCGACCGACGTCTCCCAGACAGCCGGAAAGCTAAAAAAACGCAGAAAATAATAGAGTGCCCGATGGACAGGAAGTTTCATATTTTTATTGACAGATGGGTCTAATACTTCTACTGTATCATACAGTCTTGGTGGCTGTCTAAGGAGTATATATCCACCCCATGTCACGATTTTCGGCCTTCAAACTCAAGAACCCAATTCTTACGATTTTGTATGAAATCGTCTTTTTCTCATGCCTCGTTATTCTCGGGACGATTATCGGCCTGTTTCTCGTCTATCGCTACGCCACCCCCAATATCGACCAGATCCTCGCCTATCGCTTCAACCTCCCCTCCATCATCTATGACCAGAGTGGCACCGTCGAACTCTATCGCCTCTACGATGAAGAGAACCGCATCGTGGTCGGGCACGACGCCATCCCCGAGTCTATCCGCCTCGCCACCATCGCCTCCGAAGATGCCAATTTCTATACGCACCGAGGTATCGACCCCCTCTCCATCCTCCGTGCTCTCAGGGCCAATATCAAAAGTGGCCACATCGAACAGGGTGGCTCAACCATCACCCAGCAGCTCGCGCGCGCCCTCTTCCTCTCGAATGAGCGGACCCTCGAACGTAAATTTCGTGAAGCTCTCCTCGCCATCAAAATCGACCAGAAACTCGCAAAGGACGATATCCTCGACCTCTACCTCAACACTGTCCCCTACGGCGCCAACGCCTACGGCATCGAGACTGCAAGCGAGCTCTACTTTGGTAAGCGGGCGATTGACCTCACCATTGCCGAAAGCGCCCTCCTCGCTGCCCTCCCCAATGCCCCCAGTTTCTTCTCACCGTTTGGAAACAATACCGATGAACTCCGGACTCGCATGGACGGCATTCTCCTACGTATGTACACTCTCGGCTTTATCAACCGAAACGAGTACACTGAGGCTACCGCAAGCGACCCGCTCGCCGAAATAGAGCCCCGGAGCGACCAGATTATCGCCCCTCATTTTGTTTTTGCGGTCCTCGATGAGCTCAAGACCCGGTATCCCGATCTCGATCTCCGCACAGCCGGCCTCCGAATCAGGACGACACTTGATCTCGATCTCCAAAAGTCTGCCGAACAAGTAGTCCGCGAGGGTGCACAGAAGAACCTCGCACGCGGAGCCGAGAACGCTGCTCTCGTCGCTCTCGATGCCACCAATGGTCATATCCTCGCCATGGTCGGCTCTCGTGACTACTGGGACACGACTATCGACGGTAACGTCAACGTCACCCTCGAAAAGCGTCAGCCTGGTTCGGCCTTCAAACCCTTTGCTTACGCTACCGCCTTTACCAAAGGATTTCAGCCCGAGACACCGATCTATGATCGTCCGGTGAACTTCGGACCCGATGGTTCTGGCCGTGACTATATTCCTCAGAATTACGATGGCAAGTTTCATGGTCGTCTCACGATGCGCCAGGCGCTCGCTATGTCACTCAATGTCCCAGCGGTCCAGACGCTCGCCCTCGCGGGACTCAATGACACGATCGATCTCGCGACCCGCCTCGGTATCACCACCCTCACCGAGCCCCGTCGCTATGGACTATCACTCGTCCTCGGTGGTGCCGAAGTTCGCCCACTTGATATGGCCAACGCCTTTTCGGCCTTTGGTCAGGAAGGGCGCACCCACGGTACTACTGGTATCGCCCACATCGAGGACACACATGGCCAAGTACTTCCCTGGCAGGACAAACAAAGTGAGCAGGTGCTCGACCCAGAAGTAGCTAGGAAGATTAATTCCATCCTCTCAGATAATAGCGCTCGCACCCCTATCTTTGGTCCGAAGAGTCCACTTGCTTTCCCATCGGGCGTGACCGTCGCCGGGAAAACCGGAACGACTCAGAATTTCCGTGATGCCTGGACTGTTGGCTACACCCCAAGTATCGCCGTCGCCGTCTGGGCCGGTAACAATGACAACCGCCCGATGAATGCTGGGGCTGACGGTATCTATGTCGCGGCGCCCATCTGGCGCGCCTTTATGGATGTGGCCCTAGAGCGCTTCCCTGTCACGGGCTTTACCGCCTACCAGTCAGAGCCTGATCAACGACTCGCCACACCACTAGAGAACGCTGGTGGCCGAACTATTTATATCGACAAAAAAACCGGGCGTGAAATCCCAGAAAGCAAAGCCAAGAAAATGAAAAAGGGTCGTGTCGAAAAATATTCCGTCGGTGATGATGGCAACCTCCCTCCTGAGGCCCTCGCGCCCGACGCCATGATGTCGCTCTCCGACATCGAAAAGATGTATCAGAAACCTTAGTGCTTTAGTCTTTGCGGAGGGCTTCCATCGGCGTGAGGGAAGCAGCACGGTAGGCCGGGGCGAGACCAAAGATGAGGCCCACTGCCGTCGAGAATCCTACTCCAAGGAGAAATGATTGCCCAGAGAAAGAGAGGGGTAAAGCAAAGCCAAACGAAGCAAAGATCGCCCCGAGAGCAAGGGTAAGGAGCATCCCAAGTATGATACCGATGAGGCCCCCGGAGAGAGTGATAATGAGTGCCTCGAGGAGAAACTGCTGTAAGATACTTCGTGATGTCGCTCCCACTGCTTTGCGGAGACCAATTTCCGACGTACGCTCCGAGACGGAGACATACATAACATTCATGATGCCCACTCCCCCGACTACAAGCGAGATCGAAGTGAGAGCGAGGAGAAGGATAGAGAGGGAACCGAGGACGTCGCTAAATGTTTTTTGCGCTTCCTTGGTCGAAGTTACAGAAAAGTCATCCTTGTCAGGATCATCGATATCATGCCGGTTACGGAGGAGGGCGACGATGTCAGCCACCGTCTCTCGCTCCCGACTCGGGTCAATCATTTTGACCGAGATAAACTGAACATAGTCGACACCAAGGAGTTTCTTTTGGAGTGTTTGGACTGGGATGTACGTAAAGCTGTCAAAGTTGAGAAATGCGACCGCGCCACGTTCTTTGAGGACACCGATGACGCGATACTTGTCGCCTTTGAGAGTAATCGACTGGCCCACGGCATCACCTGTCCCAAAGAACGTGTCCTTGGTCTCGCTCCCGAGCACCGCCACCTGAGCCAGTGATGAAGCCTCTTCATCGGTAAAGAACCGACCACTTTCCAGGACGAGGTTACTGTCGACTTCGGCGACCGCGGCACCCGTCCCAAAGAGTTGGATGCGCTTGCCAAGCGAGCCATAGGTCGCTCGCTCCTGGCCGATAGTTCCGGCATAGACCGCGGCGACATTGCCGAGTTTGTCGATAGCCTCGCCATCTTTGACCGTGAGCGTCGTGATCTGCGTCCCCTGGGCTCGACCGGTAGAATTCTCACTCG
>JACCDN010849289.1_pt1 | contig 12286 bp, 11 predicted proteins | sample 7441691 | NCBI WGS metagenome assembly JACCDN01 (sample SAMN15323439, study PRJNA562643) | freshwater metagenome | isolation source: river surface water | place: USA:Blue River Watershed | collected 2017-08-16 | reverse complement strand
TCGTCGTTTTGTTGCTCCTGTTTCTACAGATTTTCGTCTTGTCGTGGCAGTACGCAATGCAGATGTATTTATGGATAATATCAGTATTGTAGAAGTTCTTGAATAAACCTATGAATAATCTTTCTACCCTCGCAACAAAAAATCTTGGAGACATTGTGCGTGATGCCATTTCTCTGCAGCCAACTGAAAAAGCCCTGGTTATCTTTGATACCGAGGCACCCTTGAGTCAGATTATGCTCGAAGGATACAAAAATGTTCTTCCAACGGCAGAGTTTATGGATTTTCATATGGTGACTCCTGCGCAGATCATGGAGGCTATTGATGCATGCCAAAAAGGGGATTTGGTCGTACTTTTGCAATCGACCAATTTTCGTCTCAATGAATTTCGTTTTCGTATCGAGCTCTTTCAACGAGGACTCAAAACAATTGAACATGTTCATCTCAAGCGTATCAAAGAAGAACAATTTGAACGATATATTCAGGCTCTTGCCTATGACGCAGAGTATTATCGATCGCGCGGAAATGCTCTCAAGCCAATATTAGAAAATGCCACAGAGGTGATTGTAAAGTGTCCAGGGACGACTTTGGTTTACCAAGGTGGAATGGAAACAGCCAAACTCAATGTGGGGGATTATTCTCAGATGAAAAATGTTGGGGGTACCTATCCGATTGGAGAAGTATTTACTGAAGCCAAGGTCCTCGAACAGGTCAATGGTGAGGCAATGATTTTTGGCTATGCTGGTGAAGATCATCTGATACGGATTGTTGAACCGTTTAAGGTCATTATTGAAAAAGGAAAACTTACTGCGCCCACTGCTCCAGAAGAATTTCAACACATACTTGATCTCATTCGTGCAGATGAAGAGGTGCATGTACGTGAATTTGGTCTTGGACTTAATCCTGCTATGGGAAAAAATGCAATTGTTGCCGATATTACTGCTTTTGAGCGTCAAAAAGGAATGCATATCTCGCTCGGTGCAAAGCATGCGGTCTATGCCAAACCAGGGCTCAATCGCAAAACAGGGCGCTATCATGTCGATGTATTTGTTGATATTGAGACGATTACGGTTGATGGACAGGATATTTATCGGGATGGAGATTTTGTTATAGAAAAATCTGCTTGAGGTTGACAAAAAGGGCGTTTTGTGCTATAATGATCTTGTTCAAATATAGTCTATAAAATAAGCGCAGTCGGGTTTGGTTTTTTTTCTGTATTTGTTCGTTACTTATATTGTTTTTATAGACATATGGAACAAGGTACTATTGTTCGTCTTACTGACAAAGGTTTCGGTTTTATCTCTCGCGAGGGACAGGAAAAAGATCTTTTTTTCCACATGAATGAACTTCAAAATGTTCAATTCAATGACCTCCGCGTTGGTGATAAAGTTTCCTTTGATGTAGAAGAAGGTCCAAAAGGACTCAACGCTGTACGTATTTCACGTATCGAAGCGTAATACTTTCAAGTATTTTAAAACACCCTGAGCGTAAGCAAAGGGTGTTTTTGTATTGTTTTGAGTGGAAAGGGAAGATTATTTTTTATCCAAATTTCTATAATAATCTACACAGACAGCGCGGATTGTTTTGTTTGGCAACAGATTGCAAGATTTTGAATCATTTTTTTGTATATAGAAATATTGGTAGCAGAGCATATCCAGTCCTGGTTCAAGTTTTTGACAGAGGGTTGGGTCATTTTTTGAGACCGCTTGATTGGCATAGCAATCTTGAAAATCTTCGCGTCCGTCACAGGTTGCGACGTCTTTGTATTTGTCGACGGATGGATTTGGAGTCGATACTGGGACAACAATTGGGGTAGGGGTATTTTCTTCAATAACTGGTTTTTCTTCGGTTTTTTTGCCACAGCCAGTCAAAACAAAGACCATTGCGAGGCTGAGCAGGAGTGCTTTTTTCATACAAATTTTTGGTTAAAGTGAGTATATTCTAAAAAAATTTTAGCATGGAGAGAGAATTAAATCAAGGGGTCTCAGAGGCAATATTTTACCCATTGAAAAGACCTTCAAAATACGCTACTATACGCACACAAAAGCCATTATTTTTGAGATTTTGCCATGTCTCGTTTTGTTCACCTGCACGTCCATTCGCATTATTCGCTTCTCTATGGAATGATGAAGCCAAAGAAAATTGCCGCCTATGCCAAAGAGCGCGGTTTTTCGGCTATTTCACTGGTGGATTATGGTTCGATGTATGGAGCCATTGAATTTTATCAGGCATGTGTAGAAAATGGTGTGAAACCAATTATTGGGTTTGAAGCCTATATTGCCCCACGGGGAATGGAAGACAAAGATCCAGAACTTGATAAAGAACTGTATAATCTCGTTCTTCTCGCAGAAAATTATGATGGGTATCGCAATTTGATGAGACTGACTTCAGAAGGGCATTTGCGAGGTACATTCAATGGCAAACCACGCCTCGATAAAATCACGCTCAAAAAATATTCTCAAAATGTTATTGCTCTTTCTGCCGGAATCAAAGGTGAAATTCCACGTTTGCTCCGTGCAGGTAAAATAGACGAAGCCAAACGAGTCGCACTGGAATACAAAGATATTTTTGGGGAAAATAATTTTTTTCTTGAACTGCAGGATCATCCTGCACTCGAAGGACAGATAGATGTCAATACCAAGCTTGTAACACTTTCCAAAGAAACAGGCATACCACTGGTGGTAACGCGTGATGTATTTTATGCAAGTCCTGAATATGCCGAAGCTCAAGATATCATGTGCTGTATTCGTGAAGGGTGGAAAGTAGATTATACCAATCGTGAAAGTTATCGTCATGTGGATCGATCACTCAATAGTGAAGAAGATATTGCGTCACGTTTTCGACATATTCCAGAAGCGATTGAAAATACACAGAAGATTGCTGATCGAATCAACATTGTGATTGAACTCAATAAATGGCATTTTGCTCCGGTGCCACTTGAAGAGGGAAAAACGTATGACCAAATGTTGAGCGATCAGACCTATGCACGCGTCCTTCTCTATTATCCAGAAATTACCGAAGAATTGAAAATGCGTATTGAATATGAACTGGATATTATCAAAACCAAAGGATATTCTCCGTATTTTTTGTGTGTTGCTGACTTTGTAAATTATGCCAAATCACAGGGTATTGTAGAAACAACTCGTGGATCTGCAGCAGGATCTTTGGTTTCGTATATTATGGGTATTACCACCGTTGATCCAATGCGTTTCAAATTGCCGTTTGAGCGCTTCCTCAACCCGTTTCGTCCGAGTGCACCAGATATTGATACTGATTTTGCCGATGACCGGCGTGAAGAAATGATTGAATATGTGACCAAAAAATATGGTGCTGACAAAGTTGCACAGATTATTACGTTTGGAACGATGGCTGCGCGTGCGAGTGTTCGCGATGTGGGCCGTGCTCTTGGTTTGTCATATAGTTTTTGTGATCAAGTATCCAAACTCATTCCACCTGGTGCCCAAGGATTTCCGATGACAATTGCCCGTGCACTCAAAGAAGAACCAGATCTCAAAAAGCTCTATGAGAGTAATAGTGATGTCAAACGTCTGCTTGATCTCGCACAAAAAGTAGAAGGCTGTGCACGTCATACGTCTATTCATGCGGCTGGTGTGGTGATTTCACCTACACCTCTTATAGATTTTGCTCCAGTGCAGTACGAAGTTGGAGGAACTCGACTCACGACGCAGTATGAAATGAAAGCCGTTGAAGCTGCCGGAGTATTGAAGAACGATTTTCTTGGAATTCGCAATCTTTCTATTCTTGGAAAAGCGGTTGAGATTGTCAAAGCAACGACAGGTGAAATAATAGATATTTATAAACTTCCGCTCGATGATAAAAAAACATTTGAAATGCTCGCACGTGGAGAAACCATGGGAACCTTTCAGCTCGGTGGGAGTGGGATGACTCGCTGGGTCAAAGAGCTCAAGCCAACCAATATTGATGATATCATGGCCATGGTAGCGCTCTATCGTCCTGGGCCAATGGAATCTATTCCAGAATATATCAAACGCAAATATAATCCAGAGTTCGTAACGTATTTTGATCCTCGACTTGAGAAAATTTTGAGTGCTTCGTATGGGCTTTTGGTGTATCAAGATGATGTGATGTTGACCGCGATTGAACTGGCTGGATACGATTGGATGGAAGCAGATAAATTTCGTAAAGCCATGGGAAAGAAAATTCCTGAAGAAATGGCTCAGCAAAAAGAGAAGTTTTATAAAGGATGTCTCGAGATTGGGAAAGTCAAAAAAGACATCATTGATGAAATGTGGAAAGCGATTGAACCATTTGCTTCGTATGGTTTCAACAAAGCGCATGCCGCAAGTTATGGAATTGTGGCCTACCAGACATCCTACATGAAAGCGCACTATCCTGTGCAGTATATGACAGCGGTTTTGCAGGCTGAAGCAGGGGATGCTGAAAAAGTGGCTGCCATTGTGCATGAGTGTACTCGTATCAATATTGAAGTATTGCCACCAGATGTCAATGAAAGTTTTCGTAATTTTGCTATGGTGAGTAAACCAGGTGAGCCTGGGCGTATTCGGTTTGGTCTGACTGCGATCAAAAATGTTGGTGAACATATTTGTGAAGTTGTGTATGCAGAACGAAAGAAAAATGGTCAGTATAAAAATTTGGAAGATTTGCTCCAGCGTGTACAGGATAAAGATTTGAACAAAAAATCCATTGAAAGCTTGGCGCAGTCAGGAGCGCTCGATTGTTTTGGTATAGATCGAGGAGTTTTGCTTTGTAATAGCGAACAAATTTTGGCTTTTTCCAAACATTTGCGTGAAAAACAAAACACCCAGCAGGATTCACTTTTTTCTGGCCCTCTCTTTGATATGGAGAGCAAAATTATTTTGAAGGGGTATCCTGATGCAACCTTGGATGAAAAATTGAAATGGGAAAAACAGCTTTTGGGCATTTATCTTTCTTCGCATCCTTGTGCTGCGTATGAACAAAAACTCAGTGGTGTTATTACGCTTTTGAATGAAGTAGAATTATATCCTCGTGATGAATGGATTGTGGTGTGCGGTGTGGTCGCAAGTATCAAGAAAAAAATTACCAAAAAAGGGGACATCATGCTGTTTGTGACGATTGAAGATAGAAGTAGTGGAATGGAACTTTTGGTATTTCCCAAGACCTATGCAACCACGCAAGAATTGTGGAAAGAAGGAAATGTGCTCTGTGTGGTAGGAAAAACTCCCAAAGAAGAAGGTGATAACAAAATATTTGTGGAAAATGCCTATGTCCTCACAAAGGAAAATGTAGAAACGATTGGACGACAAGTACGAATGGGACAAAAGAGTGGTTCGAGAAATAGTGGAAAGGGTTCGACTGATGCTCAGCCTCAGAAAGAAAAAGTATTGCGGATCACTCTTGACCCGAGTCTTCTCAAAGAAAAAATGGAAGGCTTGAAGGCTTTGATGTCTCAGTATCCTGGCGAGTATCGCGTGTATCTTTCGGTTGGTGGAAATAATATAAAAACCGGATCAATGATCCGGTGGGATGAGGATGTGCAAATGGCTCTCAAAGAAATAATTGGAGAATGTCCTATTGATTTGTTTGAGTAGTCGGTTCTACTCTCCAATGTGCCAATTGGGATCAGCGACAAGACTTTGCCAGGGAGTAAAGTCTTGTTTTTGTATATGATGAATACTCGCGAGCGCAATCATCGTGGCATTGTCCATGCCGTATTTGATGTCGGGAAGTCGAACTTGAATATTTGAATCAAAATTTTGAACTTGCTCTGTGAGTGTATTTCGGAGGCGTTTGTTGGCACTGACTCCACCTGCAAGAATGACCGTTTTTGGTTTGTATTGTTTGCAGGCTTTGATGGTCTTTGTAACGAGTACATCGACAATCGCTTGTTCAAATGAAGCACAAAAATCATTGATAGTTACGTCGCTTGAAGTGGATTGTCCAAATACTCCAGCCGGAAATGATGCTGGCATGATATTCATCGCTGCAAGCGAATTATCTCGCAGCCAGTAGAGCGCGGAAGTCTTGAGCCCTGCAAAACTAAAATTATAATTGTCTTCTTTTATCATGGGGCGAGGGAAGTTGATCGCTGCAGGATTGCCTGTTTCGGCAAATTTGGAAATTTTTGGACCACCTGGATATTCAAAGCCGAGAATTTTGGCTGTTTTGTCAAAGCATTCTCCGGCCGCATCATCAGCTGTTTTTCCAATTCGTTCATAATCCCCATAATCTCTCATGAGAATAATTTCTGTGTGTCCGCCAGAAACAATAAGACAGAGGGCGGGGAATGTGAGATCGATAGGATATTCGGGCTGGTCCTTTTGCGGGATGAGTACTGAGTGAATATGTCCTTCGAGGTGGTTTACGCGAACAAGCGGAATATCAAGAAGATAAGAAAGATTTTTGGAGGCTTCAACTCCGACGAGAAGGGCGGTGAGAAGTCCTGGACCGCTCGTGACTGCAATAAAGTTTGGTTTTGATTGGCCTGAAAGAATTTCTTCAATCAGGGGTAAAATTTTTTTTGCGTGTGCACGAGCAGCGACTTCGGGTACCACACCGCCATAGAGTTTATGTATATCAATTTGGCTGGCTGTTTTTTCAGCCAAAATTTTGAAGGTGTTGCCCTGTACTTCGATAAGTGATGCTGCTGTGTCGTCGCAGGATGATTCGATTCCAAGTATTTGCATAGTATCTGGTGATTTATTTTCTGCCATGGAGGGGAGTTCATAAATAGTAGTTTTATTCTAGCAGAAAAGAGCCAAAAAGCAATATGTATAGATTTTTGCTGACTCTTGAAAATTTTAGCGAATTATATATATTTATTTGAAGAATACTCTTTTGTCTGTTATATTGTTACTGCTATGACATACAAAAGTCTTCCGAGTTCTTCTATAAAAACCCTGTTTGACACCGCTCCAGGGGGATTTTTTATTACAGATAAAAATGCCATTATCTTGTATGCAAATCGAGCTTTGGAAGCAAAAACTGGGTATTCTGTTCATGAAACCATCGGTAAAACTCCAGGGAAACTCTGGGGCAGACAAATGCCTCAAGCATTTTATAAAAAACTTTGGCATGTTTTGAAAGAGAAAAAACAGCCGTTTACAAGTCCTGTCAAAAATCGAAGAAAATCAGGCGAACTTTTTGATGAGACAATGCGCATCGCTCCGGTTTTTGAAAAAGACGAGATTGCCTACTATATTGCGGTCCAACCAACGAAAAACAACCAAAATGTCGAGAAAGAATTTGCTGATTTTATGCGAGATGGACAACGAGATCCTACTCTTTTTATTCAAAAGCTTGGTTCGTGGATTTTAGAAAAACCCCTTTCTTTACCCTCTTCTCTTTCAACGTCTGAATTTTTACAATCTTATTTTATTGAGCCTACTGAGGAGGTATACAAAAAACGCATTGAAGATAAAGAGTTGCTTCTTTTTGCTCAGAAAAAAATAAGTAATTTTAATGCACTGTACGAGAAATATTATAAAATTGTTTTTGGTTATTTTTATGGGCGACTCAGTAGTGATAAAGAGACTGCGTCTGATCTGACACAGGAAACATTTCTTCGGGCATTTTCTCATCTTTCTCGTTTTGTTCCGTCCAATGCCACTTATCAGACTTATCTTATCCGCATTGCTCACAATATTTTGGTCAATCATTATCGTGTCAAAATTCCGCTTGGTTTTGAACAAACAGAAGTAAGCAATTTGTGTTCAACAGAGAAAATAAATAATTTTTTTGTAAAAGAAAGCATTGATCAAGCACTTTTGCAGATACCACGTTTTCAGCAAGATATACTAAATTTGTACTATACAGAGGGGTATTCAATACGAGAAATTGCCCAAAAATTTCAAAAAAGTGAAAATGCGATAAAATTGCAGCTTTCACGAGCACGCAAAGTACTCAAAAACCTTTTGGATGAATAATTTTTTTTCTTACAAAAAGGTGCCAGTTCAATCTGACACCTTTTTTATTTTTTGGTGTTTATATACATGTGCTTTTAAAATTTTTTTATGCCAATATACAAAATTCAAAAAAGGAGCGGTGCTATTGTTGATTTTGATCTACAAAAGATAGAATCTGCGGTACAAAAAGCAATGATCGCCACAGGTGAAGGGGATGGTGCTTCTGCGTATACGCTCTCAAGAGACGTCTATATCAAACTTGAAGAAATTTTTGGCGATAGTATCCCGACGGTTGAAAAAATCCAAGATATTGTTGAAGAAATTCTTATAAAATATGACTATCCAAAAGTGGCAAAAGCCTATATTTTGTATCGTGCCAAAAGAAATGAATCACGGGAAGATAAAAATGTTGTTGTGGAGGTAGAAAAAACTATTTCAGAGTATTTGGAAAAACTGGATTGGCGAGTCAATGCCAATGCCAATCAGGGCTATTCTCTCGGAGGTATGATTCTCAATACGGCAGGCAAAGTCATTGCCAATTATTGGCTTTCGCATATTTATCCAAAGGAACTGGGTGATCTTCACCGAAATGCAGATATGCATATTCATGATTTGGATATGTTTTCAGGGTACTGCGCTGGCTGGAGCCTTCGAGCCCTTCTCGAAGAGGGATTTAATGGTGTTGCTGAAAAAATTGAATCTGATCCTCCCAAACATCTGAGTTCGGCTGTGGCGCAAATGGTAAATTTTCTTGGTACTTTGCAAAATGAATGGGCAGGTGCTCAGGCATTTTCAAGTTTTGATACGTATCTTGCACCCTTTGTAAAAAAATATGAGATTGAACTTCGTGAAGAAATGAAGACAGGGGAGATGGAATTTCATAATGAAGACGCAAGAGAAAAGTATGTTGAAAAAAATGTATATCGGTATGTGTATCAAAATATGCAGTCATTTGTCTTTAACATGAATATTCCTTCACGTTGGGGGACTCAAACTCCATTTACTAATATTACATTGGATTGGGACTGTCCGGACGATCTCAAATCAAAAAGACTTTTGCTCGGGGGCATTCCTTTTGAGTATACCTTTGGTGAATTGCAACCAGAAATGAATATTATTAATAAAGCTTTTATTGAAGTCATGACCAAAGGTGATTCTCGTGGACGTACATTTACGTTTCCTATTCCGACGTATAATATTGGCAAAGATTTCAATTGGGAAGACCCAAAAAATTTGCCCTTGTTTGAAATGACTGCTAAATATGGCACACCGTATTTCCAAAATTTTATAAATTCTGACATGAATCCTGGTGATGTGCGTTCGATGTGCTGTCGTCTTCAGCTCGATCTGACAGAGCTACGCAAACGTGGAGGGGGACTTTTTGGTTCTGCTGAAATGACCGGTTCAATTGGTGTTGTGACGATCAACAGTGCACGTCTTGGGTATTTGTATAAAGGGGAAAAAGAAAAATTTCTTGCACGCATTGAGTACCTTATGGAAATGGCAAAAGTCTCTTTGGAAATTAAACGCAAAGAAATTCAAAAATGGATTGACCGAGGATTGTTTCCCTATACCAAAAGATATTTGGGTCAACTCAATAATCATTTTTCAACAATTGGAATCAATGGTCTCAATGAAGCAATTCGAAATTTTACCAGTGATGAATATACAATTACTGATCCAAGAGGACAAGAGTTTGCGGTGGAAGTATTAAATTTTATGAGAGAAAAATTAAAAGCCTTTCAAGAAGAAACTGGCAATCTGTACAATCTCGAAGCCACACCAGCTGAAGGAACTACCTATCGTTTTGCGAAAGAAGATCAAAAACGTTTTCCAAATATTTTGCAGGCTGGCACTGTGGAGGCACCATATTATACCAACTCTTCACAAATACCTGTCGGATATACTGATGATGTGTTTGAAGCATTAGAACTTCAGGATAACCTTCAGACGAAGTATACGGGGGGTACGGTGCTTCATTGTTATATGAATGAAAGAATTACCAGTGGTGTAGCTTGCCGATCATTGGTGAAAAGTATTTTGAGCAATTTCCGTCTTCCGTATATCACGATTACCCCAACTTTTTCTATTTGTCCAAAGCATGGATATCTGGCAGGGGAATATGATTTTTGCCCCAAGTGCGATGCAGAACTCGGTATTGAATCAGCTCCTCAATTTGATGAGGCGTGGCGGAAAACCTATACCAATCAAGCAAGTGAAAAATAATTGACACCTTTTGATGATTTTTGTGTTTATTCTGTAGAGTTTCATTTTTAAGTATATTTTTATGCCAGAGAATAAAAAGAGGACACGGTGCGAAATTTGGACCCGCGTGATGGGCTATCATCGGCCTGTATCTCATTTTAATACAGGGAAAAAAGCAGAACATATGTCTCGTAAACATTTTCTTGAGTGTGTCGCATCGAATACTGAATTTATGAAACAATATCAAATTTAATTTTTGTTCTATGAATTATCTTCTTTTTACTACGACTCAGTGCCCCAAGTGCCCTGCTTTTAAAGAATTTATACAAAAAAATATTCATTTTGGAGGAGAAATCATCGATCAAAACAATGAAAATTTTTATTCTCTTTCGAGAGAATTTTTGGTAAATTCTGTTCCAACTCTTTTTATTTTTGAAGATGAAACTCGAGATGGTGCTTTGCTTCGTACAAGTGAAGTAAGTGATGTTTATGATTTTATTCATTCACACTAATACATGTTGCTCTCAGGTATCCAAAAATTCAGCCTGCTCGATTATCCAGAAAAAATTTCCTGTATTGTTTTTACACCAGGATGCAATTTTCGTTGTGGGTATTGTCACAATCCTGAGTTTGTTTTGCCTCAGATGATTCGTGAGATCAAAGACGGGTTTATACCAGAAGAAATATTTTTTCGTTTTTTGGAAAAGAGAAAAGGGAAAATCGAAGGAGTGGTGATTACGGGTGGAGAGCCGACGGTGATGGGTGATTTGTTGGCATTTATGCGTACAGTGAAAAAAATGGGATTTTGTATAAAACTCGATACCAATGGAAATAAACCCGAAGTGGTTGAACAAGCTCTCAGAGAAAATCTGGTTGATTATATTGCCATGGATATAAAAACATCACTTGGTCAGTATAAAAAATTGGTTGGAGAACGTGCAAATGAAACTGAGATTGCAAAGAGTATGGATATCATCAAAAAGAGTAATATTTCCTATGAATTTCGCTGTACTCTGATCAAAGAAATTCATACGGAAAAAATTCTTGATGCTATGGCTTGTCTTTTGGCTGGTGCAACTACGGTGTATCTTCAAACATTTCGTCCTGGTACTACATTGAACCCGATGTTTCAATCATTTCATCCTTTTTCAAAAAGAGAAATGGAAACTATTTCTAAAATTTTTGAAGGTAAAGTGCAAAGAGTTGCTGTGAGGGCATAATTTTATAATTTTTGTATTCGTATGAAAGATAAAAAAATATATATTGCCAGTGGTCTTTTGCGTATCACACTTGGAAGTATTTTTCTGTGGGCTTTTTTGGATAAACTTTTTGGTTTTGGATTTTCTACTATTCCTGAAAAATCTTGGCTTGCTGGGAACTCTCCGACCTTTGTTTTTTTGAGCAATAATAAAGGTGTATTTTCTTCGTGGTTTCAATCTCTTGCCGGAAGTGGTTTGGTTGATTGGCTTTTTATGATGGGACTTCTCGGCATTGGACTTGCACTTATTTTTGGTATTGGTATGAAAATAGCGGTGTATAGTGGTTCATTGCTCATGTTTTTGATGTGGCTCGCGAGTTTACCATTAAAAAATCATCCTTTTGTGGATGACCATATTATCTATATTTTGGTTTTGTGGGTTTTGTATTTTTTGGAAGCAGGAAAACATTTTGGGTTTGGAAATTGGTGGTCTCGGACAAAGCTTGTAAAGAAAATGCCTTTTTTACAATAATTTTTTTGGGGAATTGGCCTCGACTCTCCTCGTTTACGAACTCGGAGGTCTGGCTACAGTCTTCGTTAATTGATTTCAAGGGGAATTGGCCTCGACTAAAATTTTCTGCGGAAAATTTTGTCTAGCCACCGCCTCCTTCGCCGGTCGGCTCAGTCCGGCGTTCAATTCATCTCTATGGGATAAATAAAAAATGTCTCAAATTGGGGAATTGGCCTCGACTAAAATTTTCTGCGGAAAATTTTGTCTAGCCACCGCCTCACCCAACTGTGGTTGGGTTCCGGCGTTCAATTCCCTCTAGGACAGCTCAAAACAAAACATCCCATTGAGGGATGTTTTGTTTTGTAGCGCCAAGGGGAATTGAACCCCTGTTCCCAGGATGAAAACCTGGTGTCCTAACCACTAGACGATGGCGCCATGTTTTTTGTATGGGAGTAGTATATAGGATTTTTTTAGTATCGTCAATACTGG
>JACCDN010207127.1_pt1 | contig 12286 bp, 12 predicted proteins | sample 7441691 | NCBI WGS metagenome assembly JACCDN01 (sample SAMN15323439, study PRJNA562643) | freshwater metagenome | isolation source: river surface water | place: USA:Blue River Watershed | collected 2017-08-16 | reverse complement strand
AAGAAAAACTCCCTCCAGAAATGGGGGGAGTTTTCTTTTACACTCGAGACATGAGCGAAGCCCTGGTGATCATCGACATCCAGAACGATTACTTTCCGGGTGGGGCGATGGAACTCGAGGGTGCGCTCGAGGCATCCCAAGTAGCGGCACAGGTCAAGTCGCAGTTCACAGCCAAGGGATTGCCGGTGTTTGTCGTGCAACACATTGCTAGCGAATCGGCATCCTTCTTTAGGCCTGGCACCTTCGGTGTCGAACTGCACGAGTCCGTTGCGCTGCAACCGACCGACGTCTTGATTCAGAAGCGGTTTCCGAACGCGTTTCGCGAAACTGAGCTGCAGAGCGAGCTGGCAGATCGCGGAATCAAGAAGCTCACAATTCTTGGCATGATGACCCACATGTGCATCGATACTTCGGTGCGAGCTGCCGCAGATCTCGGATTCGAGGTCACTTTGATTTCAGACGGATGCGCAACCCGCGCACTCGAGTTTGACGGCAAGCGCGTGAGCGCTGCAGAGGTGCAGGCCGCCTATCTCGCCGCTTTGAACGGAACCTTCGCAACCGTTCGCCCTTTGGGCTAGGCGATTTTCTAGTCAAGCGACATTCAGAGTCGTGAGACCTACCAAACTGTTACTTGACCGGGTGAAACAGTAATTGGATCAGAAAGATCCTCACGTGTTCCGTTGTCAAACCTGCCGCCATCAAGCAGTGTCACGCGCCAACGAATTTCTGCAGGTTCCCAGAAGGTGTATTTGGTCTCGTACCCGTATGGGTACTCCTTATCGGTGCAGCCACCAACACCCTTCTTGAACCCTGAAACAATATCGATGGTGACCCACTCGCCGTCGACTTTCTCTTGAAGTTCAGCGAACAGATTCTTGGGTCGACCGGAATACCAGCAGCTGGAAGGGCCGACCTTCGTTGGTTCAACCCAGTTCGCGATAGTACGAGTGAGCATCGCGTTGTAGGGCACACAAGTCTTTTGAAGCATCTTGAAGTAGGCGGTGTTTTGCCCAGGGTCGGCAAGCTTTTCGAGTATGCCCTGGCGGTATATCTCAAATTCGGGATAGTCGCTGAGGGTCGACCGAGTGATTGTCTCCACTTGGAGCCTTAGGAGCGAGACTAAGTCTGGGCGATCCAAGTTTTTTGGGCTCTCCCCGCCGCGACGAATGATGCCTGTCTCGAAAGCCTCGACAGTTTGGCAAACGCTGGTCATGACGCTGTCATCGAGAGACAGATTGCGCCCGCTCTGATTCACCTCTGGGAGCATCTTTCCGCTTACGCCGTAACCATACTCGCCCGGAACCGAAGGCTCACCCAGTTCATTGAAAGCAGAATCCTGTGCGACAGGACTGTCTGATGAGTTACTTGAGCAACCGGCTAGAGCCAGGGCGGCAGCTGTCATCACAGAGACGACAAAGACAAACTTGGAACTCTTCACGAAATACCCCCATTAGATTTGAAATCAAGATACACCTGACTTGGCTCTTCGGGCATCACATTCTTCACATACGAAAAGGACAAAGTTTGACTCAAACTCGCCTCAAGACCTTCATCTGGTTCCCAGGCAACATGGATGAAGCTCTAGCCTTCTACGAAGCGACATTCAGCGACTTCAAGATCAACTCAGAGAACCGCCCAGACGCGGATAAGCCACGCTTCACAGCAGACTTTTCTATCTACGACCACGATTTCATCGGCATGAACTGGCCTGGTGGCGACACATTCAACAACTCAATCTCGCTGTCGCTCAACGTCGATGGTCAGGATGAAGTGGATCGCCTGTGGGATGCCATCACGGCGAAGGGCAAGCCGGGCATGTGTGGCTGGTGCACTGACGAATTTGGTTTGACCTGGCAGGTCAGCCCGATTCAGATGCGCGAACACCTTGAGAATTCGGATCGCGAAAAGGCGGATTACGCCAATCAAGCGCTGCGCAAGATGAGCAAAATCATCATTCGGGACCTTTACGTCTAGTAAGAACCAAGGAAACCAGGGAGGAACACAATGGAATCGCTCGCAATTCTGGTCGGCAGCATCTATCTGGGAACCATAGCTTTTTCGTTGACCACAGTGGGTTTCGCCGCCTACTTCAGGTTCAAAAACCGATTTAGAAAAACCGCCCTGGTGCTATGGGCCCTGCTTCTGGTTGTTTCGCTGCTTTCGCTCTCGCTAAGTCCATCGCTCGGGGCAATCCCAGGCATCGCCGGCCTGGTCGCAACCGTCCTGATCTTCTTCAGGAAGCGTTAGGCCTTCTCGACGGCTTCGACCTGCTTGGCATCGCGCAAGAACCAGAACGCACCAGCCGCAACCAGACACAGCACGGCCGCGGTCATCCAGGCGATGAAGTAGCTGCCCTGCAGGTCACGAATCACTCCGGCATAGGCAGCCGCAATTGCAGCGCCGACCATGTGGCCTGCGAAAACCCATCCGTAAATCACACCGCTTCTAGCGGCGCCAAAGTACTTGCGGGTCAGCGCGATTGTTGGCGGAACGGTCGCAATCCAGTCGAGCCCGTAGAAGATCACGAAGAACATCAGCGGCGGTTCAACGGTTGGCCCCATTACAAACGGCACGGTGAACAGGGCCAGTCCGCGAAGCCCGTAATAGAACACCAGCAGGATGCGCGAATCGACGCGATCGGTCAACCAACCTGACAGAATCGTGCCGACGAAGTCGAACACACCGACTAGAGCAAGCAAGCCGGCGGCTGTCGTGGCGGGCATCCCGTGATCGTGTGCCGCGGGAATGAAGTGAGCACCGATGAGACCGTTGGTGGTCCAACCGCAAACGAAGAACGTACCCGCCAGAATCCAGAACGCTTTGTGCTTAAACGCATCCCGCAGTACTGAGACCGTGGCGCGAACCGTGCTCGGTGCTTTCTCGGTCTCGACTTCTGGCTCGGTCGCACCGTATGGCAACAGCCCAACATCGCTTGGCCGATCACGGAATCCCAGGTAGAACAGCGGCATCAGTGCGATGACCAGCGCGGTCACTGTCAGGGATCCGATTTGCCAACCGGCCGACATCACCAGATGTGCGATGAGCGGCAGAAACAGCAGCTGCCCAGTTGCGTACGCGGCCGAGAAGATTCCAGTGACGAGTCCGCGACGGCTTTCGAACCAGCGGTTGGCAACGATGGATGCGAACACCAGCGCAAGCGAACCCGTTCCGAGGCCGACAAACACACCCCAGTACAGAATGAGCTGCCAGGCTTCGGTCATGAAGAGCGTGAGACCGGTGCCGAGCCCGATGAAAGCGAGCGCGACGGTGCCGACCCGTCGAATCGTGAAGCGCTCCATGAGCACGGCGGCGAACGGGGCAGTCAGGCCATAGAAAATCAGGTTGACGGTGATGGCCAGTGAGGTTTCGGTGCGACTCCAACCGAAGTCACGTTCGAGGGGTTCGAAGAGCACCGAAGTGGTTGACCTAAACGCCGCCGCGGCGATGAGGGTCAAAAAGGTGATGCCGGCAATCAACCACGCTCGATGGATGCGCTTTGCGGGAACCTGACTCACTCGTTCAGACTAGTGGCGTTCGCCGGCGCATCCTTGGCATCGCGCAGGCGTTTGCGAAGTGCGATCGCCAGCCAGATTCCGGCGGCTGCGACTATGGTTCCGCAGATCATGATGGTCGGGCGAATGCCGAGCTGCTCTGCCGAGAAACCGATTAGCGGCGATCCGACCGGGGTGCCACCCATGAAAATCAGCAGATAGATGCCCATGACTCGGCCGCGCAGCGATGGTTCGCAGGTGGTTTGCACGAACGAGTTCGCTGAAATCAGAGTGAACAACGCGATGCCACCGACCAGCGGCAGAAACAGCGCGAACGTTTCGTATGACGGCATCCATGCACCAATCATCAGCAGTGCGCCGAACGCGAAGGTGCCCAGCATGACGACCCGTGGCACGCGCAGGTGCTCGAGTTTCGCCGAGATAATGACGCCGGTGAACGAGCCGATAGCCAAAATCGAACCGAGGATGCCGAACTCGGCCGCACCCTTGCCGAATTCTTTGGTGGCCATCAGCGCAGCGAAGATCTGAAAATTCAGGCCGAAAGTGGTGGCAAAGAAAACAGCCATCATGACCAGGAAGATCTCGCGGGTTCGCAGCACATAGGCAACGGCCGCCTTGAGTTTGGCGCCCGAGTCGGGTTGCACCTGAATGTGAAGTTCGTTGCTGCGCAGCATCAGCAGTGCAATCACCAACAGCAGGTAGGTGATCGAGTTGACCAGGAACGAGACGCCTGTTCCGAAGGCCACAATCATGAAACCGGATGCGGCTGGGCCCAGCAGACGCCCCGCGTTGAAGTTTGCCGAGTTGAGGCTGATTGCGCTCGGGATATCCTCGCGACCGACCAGCTCCGAGCTAAAACTTGTGCGCACCGGCGCATCCAGCGCACTGAAAACGCCGACGGCGAAAGCCAAAACGCAAACGTGCCAAATCTGAACCAACCCGGTGACCACCAGAATGCCCAATGCCGCCGAGGCTAGGCCGCCACCGATGTTGGTGAGCACCAGAAGGTTGCGTTTTTTGAAGCGATCGGCAAGCACGCCACCATAGAGACTTAGCAGCAGAGAAGGCAAGAACTGAAGCGCGGTGACCAGACCAAGCAGCTGCGCGCTGCCGGTTAGCTCGAGCACCAACCAGTCTTGCGCCACACGTTGGGCCCAGGTGCCGATGTTCGAGAAGACCTGCGCCGGGTACAGCAGGCGGTAGTTGCGGTGATTCAGAGCACGCAACGCACCATCAGACGAAAAACGGGCCACCTGCCTAATCTAAGCCAGCGCGGGACAAGGTATTTACACAGTCGGCACTTTGCACCAAGAAGCTCAGGGCAAGTGAGACTGGGCGCTCGACTAACCGCGGCGAGCTAGGCCTGCGGCAGCCTCGAGGATCAACAGCGCGCCTAAGCGAACCGTGCGGCCGTCTGGCGCATCCGCAGTTGCATCGATTTCGGTGATGTCCATCGACTTCACGCCCGCGGTAGCACCCACGAGGTTAGCGAATTCGCGGAGTTCGTCGGCGCTGATTCCGCCGGGGGTAGCGGCCGGGCAGCCGGGAACGAAGGCTCGATCGCACACATCAACATCGAAATCCACGTGGATGCCGTCGACGCCACCAACACCCTCGAGATGAGCCAGTGCCTGCCTCCAGATTTCGGCAGGGTTCTCGCGACGAAGCGCACTTCTTGGAATTACATGAATTCCGAGCGCTTTGGCACGGGCGGCGTACTGAGGCGAATTCGAGAAATCCGCGATGCCAATCTGCACGATGTTGCGCCCCGGCAATCCAGCCTCGACCAGGCGGCGCACGGGAGAGCCGTTGCTGATTCCGTCGCGCAGATCGTGATGGGCATCGAACGTGATGAGTCCGGCACGCGAAAGATCACCCGCGAAAGCACCGCGCATCGCCGCGAAGGTCACCGAGTTGTCGCCGCCCAGCGCGACCGCTAACTTGCTTGCCGAAACCGCACGCTGCGAAAGATCTGAGGTGACCCGCTCGCCTTCCGGGCTGTCTGGAAACAGCGAGTCGCCAAAGTCGAGCGCGTTGACCGAACCGATATCGGTTTCGGTTGACCAGGCAAATGTCGAGTAGCGCTTTAGAGCCTCGCGAATTGCGGCAGGCGTGTGATTTGCGCCGGTCTTCGAAATGGATGTCTGATTGGCGCGAACTCCATAGACCGCAAGATCGCATCCCTGGGCGGATGCGTCACTAGCACGAGATGCGTCAATCGCACGCAGCCAAGCGGCTGCTCGAGGCCAGAGTGCGTCTTCGGTTGGTTTGCTCATTTTGCCGCTGGTGCTCCGAGTCGTTTCGATAATTCGGCGGCTGCCGAAATTACAAGTTCCGCGAGTTTCTTGCGTGCTTCGCTGCTCGCATCCTCTGTTCTAAAGGTTACGGCAAAGGCCGCGGTTGGCAGCCCGAGGTGATTCACGGCCGCAGCAGCGACCGAGCTGAACCCGGGCGTCACGTGCGAATCCTCGGTGCTGAATCCCTGCTTGGCCTCGGCACCCAGCAGGGCATAGAGTTCGCGCGGATTGCGCGGCCCGAATTCGGTGCGCAGCTGCAGCCACTGACTTCGGCCATAGAGCGCCTTGAGTTGCGGTCGCTCAAACCTGGCCAGCATCGATCTGCCGCTCGCGGTCAGGTGCGCCGGCAACCGAACGCCGACATCGGTCATGACGGCAACCGAATTGCGCGGAGTCTCTTTGAGCAGGTACAGCAGCTCTTGCCCGTCCAGAATTCCAACCTGGGCCGTGATGCCGAACGCCATATTTGATGCGCGGGATGCCTCAAACGAGGCGACAACCCTGTGCAAAATTGGTCGGGCCAATCGTTCCAGCGGATCGTGGCGCAGGTAGGCCGACCCGAGCTCGAACGCTGCGACGCCCAAGCCCCACCTAGCGGTATCGGCAAAGTGAATTACAAAACCCTGTTGCTCGAGCACCTCGAGAAGCTGATAGGTCGATGATCTGGGAGCGCCGATTCGAGTTGCAATCGTGGATGCCGTGAGCGGCGCGCTCGCCTTCGCCAACGTGCTCAGGCAAGCGAGAGTCCTTGTCGCTGCGGGGATCTTTGCGGGCACGGGCTTGGGCTTTCATATAACGATTCAGTGAGTCTGGTATTTCAGACACTACCGCCGAAAACCGCATGACACAACCGCAACACCCGATGTGGAATAGCAGCATGAACGCTTCAACTTCCGGCACCACTTCGGCTCGCGGTGCATTGCACGCGGCCACTGGCTCATCCATCACCGCTCGCGGTTGGCAGCAGGAAGCTGCGATCCGCATGCTGCACAACAACCTCGACCCGGCAGTTGCCGAGCACCCTGAGGAACTCATTGTCTATGGCGGCAACGGCAAGGCTGCGCGCAACTGGCAGAGCTTCGACGCGATCGTTCGAACCCTGACCGACCTGCGCAACGATGAGACCCTGCTGGTTCAGTCAGGCAAGCCGGTTGGTGTTTTTCAGACTCACGAGTGGGCGCCACGCGTTCTGCTGGCCAACTCGAACCTGGTCGGTGACTGGGCAACCTGGCCCGAGTTCCGTCGCTTGGAGCACCTCGGCCTGACAATGTATGGCCAGATGACAGCAGGTTCGTGGATCTACATTGGTACCCAGGGAATCCTGCAGGGAACCTACGAGACCTTCGCTGCGGTGGCGGCCAAGCGGTTCGGCGGCACCCTCGCCGGCACTCTGACCCTGACCGGCGGATGCGGTGGAATGGGTGGCGCTCAGCCACTCGCGGTAACCATGAACGAGGGCACCTGCCTAATCGTTGACATCGACGAATCGCGTCTGCGTCGCCGCGTGGTTGACCGCTACCTCGACGAAATCGCTGACAACCTGGATGACGCAATCGAGCGCGCAGTTGCCGCAAAGAACGCCAAGAAGGCAATCTCGATCGGCCTAGTCGGAAACGCCGCCACGATCTTCGATGAGCTGCTCAAGCGCGATGTGCCAATCGACATCGTCACCGACCAGACCTCGGCTCACGACCCGATGTACTACATCCCAGAGGGTGTCGAGCTAGCCGACGCTCGCGCTTACGCACAGCGCAACCCAGAGGAATTCACCGAGCGCGCCCAGGCTTCGATGGCCAAGCAGGTCGCCGCGATGGTTGGCTTCATGGCCAAGGGTGCCGAGGTATTCGACTACGGCAACTCGATTCGCGACGAGGCTCGCAAGGGTGGCTTTAGCGACAGCTTCAAGTTCCCGGGCTTTATCCCCGCTTACATCCGCCCACTGTTCTGCGAGGGCAAGGGTCCTTTCCGCTGGGTTGCCCTGAGCGGCGACAAGAAGGACATCTACCGCACCGACCAGGCCGTGCTCGAGCTGTTCCCAGACAACCAGCACCTGCACCGCTGGATCAAGATGGCGCAGGATCGCGTTGAGTTCCAGGGTCTGCCTGCCCGCATCTGCTGGCTCGGCTACGGCGAACGCGACAAAGCCGGCGAGGTGTTCAACAACCTGGTAGCCAAGGGCGAGGTCAGCGCACCGATTGTTATCGGTCGCGACCACCTCGACTGCGGTTCGGTGGCATCGCCTTACCGCGAGTCAGAGGCAATGCTCGACGGCTCGGATGCGATTGCCGACTGGCCGCTGCTGAACGCGATGCTCAACATCGCCTCGGGCGCATCCTGGGTGTCGCTGCACCACGGCGGTGGTGTCGGAATCGGTCGTTCGATGCACGCGGGTCAGGTCTCGGTTGCCGATGGCACCGCGCTGGCCGGCGAGAAGCTGCGTCGCGTGCTGACCAACGACCCGGGCATGGGTGTGATTCGTCACGTTGATGCGGGATACGACGAGGCCAAGGCCGTCGCTCGCGAAAAGCACGTCCACGTGCCGATGCTCGACGTCGAGTAGGGCGCTCTCGGCTAGGGTTCAATCGTGCCAACCACCGCGATTGTCAACATCGGCAGCCTGATCACAAACGATCAGACGCTTGACGCTGGCCTGCTCGGCGAACTTCGGGATGCCGCGCTCGTAATCGAAAACGGTCGCGTTGCCTGGGTTGGTTCTGGCACTCAGGTTCCCGCTGCAGATCGCGTGATTGATGCCGGTGGGCGCACGGTTCTGCCGGGCTTCGTTGATTCGCACGCGCACATGCTGTTCGCAGGTGACCGCGCGGCCGAATTCTCGGCGCGAATGAGCGGTCAGGCCTATGCTGCCGGTGGCATCAACACCACGGTTGAGGCGACTCGTTCAGCTTCTTCGGCTGATTTGGAACGCAATTTGGTGCGCTTAGCGACCGAAATGAAATCCTCGGGAATTACAACTTTCGAAACCAAGAGCGGCTACGGCCTCTCGGTCGAAGATGAGTTCCGCGCGCTCGAGATTGCCCGCAAACACACAACTGAAACCACCTACCTCGGTGCACACGTGGTTCCGGCGGATTACAAGAATCGCGGCGATGCCGGCCTCGACGCATACGTCGAGCTGGTCAAGGGCGAGATGCTCGCGGCTGCCGTCAAGGCGGGGGCAAAGTGGATCGACGTGTTCTGCGATCGCGGTGCTTTCGACGCGGATCAGGCCCGCGAAATTCTCGAGGCTGGCCGCATGGCAGGGCTTGCGCCGCGCATCCACGCCAATCAATTGCAACCCGGGCAGGGCGTTCAACTTGCCGTCGAGCTGGATTGCGCATCGGCAGATCACTGCACACACCTGAGTGCGGCCGACATCGAGGCGCTCGCCGCCAGCAACACCGTGGCCACCCTGCTGCCGGGTGCCGAGTTTTCGACGCGCTCGCCGTACCCCGACGCTCGCCAACTCTGGAGCGCGGGAGCAACCGTCGCGATTGCCACCGACTGCAACCCCGGCTCGAGTTACACGACCTCGATGCCGTTCTGTATCGCGGTAGCCGTGCGTGACATGTACTTCACGCCCGAGCAGGCAATCTGGTCGGCGACCTTCGGCGGGGCCAAGGCGCTGCGACGAGCCGACATTGGTCACCTGAGTGTCGGCGCACGTGCCGATTTAATCCAGCTGGATGCGCCAAGCGCAATCCACTTGGCCTATCGCCCCGGGGTAAACCTGATCCACTCAACTCACCTGGCCGAAGACCTTAGCTGAACTCGAATTACAAGAAACGAGCAAAAATGACCGAAACCGTGATCATCTCGACCGCTGGCATGACTCGCCAGCAGGTGGTGGCCGTCGCCCGAAATGGCGCGCAAATTGAAATCTCGCAGGGTGCAATCGACGCGATGGCAGCAACCCGCCGCCACGTTGAAGCTCTTGCCAATGGCGAGACCCCGGTCTACGGCATCTCTACCGGTTTCGGCGCCTTGGCAAACCGTCACATCGAGCCGAAAGACCGCGTTCAGCTGCAGAAGTCACTGATTCGCTCGCACGCGGCCGGCATGGGTCCCGCAGTCGAGACCGAGGTGGTCCGTGCGCTCATGCTGCTTCGCCTCAAGACTCTTTGCTCGGGTCGAACCGGAGTGCGTCCGGTGGTCGCCCAAACCATGGCCGCCCTGCTGAACGCTAGGATCACGCCGGTGGTTCACGAGTTCGGTTCTCTCGGTTGTTCGGGCGACCTTGCTCCGCTCGCCCACTGCGCGCTGGTGCTGATGGGTGAAGGCCGCGCGACCGACGCCAACGGTGTCGAGCGCCCCGTGCCAGAACTGCTGGCCGAGGCCGGCATCCAGCCAGTCGAATTGCAAGAAAAAGAGGGACTCGCGCTAATCAACGGCACCGACGGCATGTTGGGGATGCTGATTCTCGCGCTCGAGGATCTGAGCAAGCTGGCCGACCACGCCGATGTGATTGCCGCCATGAGCGTCGAGGGTCAGTTGGGCACCGACCAGGTGTTCCGCCCCGAGTTGCACGAGCCGCTGCGCCCGCACCCAGGTCAGGCAACCAGTGCCGCCAACATGTTCGCCGCGCTCGCCGGTTCGCCGATGGTGGCATCCCACCGAGTTGGCGATAACCGCGTGCAGGATGCGTATTCGCTGCGCTGCGCGCCTCAGGTCACGGGTGGCCTGCGCGACACCATTAGTTACGCGCAAACCGTTGCCGACCGCGAGCTCGCCGCCGCGATCGACAACCCGGTGGTGCTCGAATCAGGTGAGGTCACCTCAAACGGAAACTTCCACGGTGCACCCGTCGCTTACGTGCTCGACTTCCTGGCGATTCCGGCCACCGATCTCGGCTCGATGTCAGAGCGTCGCACCGACCGCGCACTCGACAAGTTCCGCTCGCACGGACTCGAGCCTTTCCTGGCCGAGGATGCGGGAGTGGACTCAGGTTTGATGATCGCGCAGTACACGCAAGCCGGCCTAGTCAGCGACAGCAAGCGCCTTGCGGTTCCGGCCAGCGTTGACAGCATCCCGTCTTCGGCAATGCAGGAGGATCACGTTTCGATGGGTTGGCACGCCGGTCGCAAGTTGCGCCGAGTGGTCGAGAACCTGCGTCGAATCTTGGCAATCGAACTGGTCACCGCCGCTCGCGCAGTCGAGATGCGCGCCCCGCTGCAGCCAGCGGCAGTCACGGGTGAGCTAATTGCTCGTTTGCGCAAGGCCGGAGTTGCGGGTGTTGGCCCGGACCGCTTCTTAGCGCCAGAGCTGGCAGCCGCCGACGAACTACTGCGCTAATCCCTTGACTCGCGAACAATCTGTACGGATAATTGCCGTACAGGAGGTTTTCGATGAGTTTGGTTCACGGAGCTAAAGACAAGCGCCTCGAGCAGCGCGTCACCGAGGCTCAGCGACAGTTGATTCAGCGCGGTGCCGACGCAAAGGGCAAGAGCCTCTCTGAGTTTGTGATTGAGTCATCCTGTCTGGCGGCCGAAATGGCAATCCTGGATCAGCGAATCACCTTTGTCGAACCTGACGTCTTCGATCGCTTTTCGCAGCGGCTCGATGAAGAAGCCCAGTCGCTCGACGGCCTCACCGACCTATTTGAAAAGAAGGCACCTTGGATCGCGTAAGCGAACTGGGGGCCTTAACTGCACAGCATCAACTCACATACTTCGATTGCGGTGTCGAGTCGCTCAATCTTTGGCTGCGAGAGCACTCGCTGCAGGCTCAAGCGGCAGCAACCGCGCGCACAATCGTTTTCGCGATTGACCAAGAGGTGCTCGGCTATTACGCCCTCTCGACCGGGGCGATTGAATCAATCGACCGAGAAGCCAGAATTGCCAGAGGCACTGGTCGGCATCCGATACCTGTCGTGCTAATCAGCAGATTTTCCGTTGACCTTCGAATGCAGGGCCAGGAACTTGGGCGATTTCTATTGCAGGATGCGCTCTTGCGCATCCTGAATGCATCTCGTGATCTTGGTATTCGCGCTGTGCAGGTGCATCCGATCAATGACGCCGCGGCCAGCTTCTATCGCAGGTTTGGGTTCGAATGGATTGACCCGGCGAATCAAGCGCTCGGACTTTATCTGCTGCTAAAGGATCTCGCCAAGGCGGCAAACAGGTAGTTAGGCGTCTTCGCTGCCGACTTCGTCCTCGGCCTGCTGCCAGAGGTCATCCTCGTCTGGCTTGAACAGCGCGTATGCGACACCGGCGACCAGCGCCACGGCAAGGCCGACGGTTACCCACTGGGCAACCGGGTTCTTGGCCTGACGCTTGGCGAGCTGCTTGGCCTTTTCGGCAGCCTGGGCAGCCTCTTTGGCGAGCACCTCTGCACGCTCGGCCGCGGCCTTGGCGGCCTTCTTCGAAGATTCGGCAACGTCGCTTGAAACGGCATCCCATTTGGTGTCGGCGAGCTTCAACAACTCAGGAACAACTTCGAGAAGAGCGTTCAAATCAAACTTCTTGGCCATGTGACTAGTTT
>JACCDN010829925.1_pt1 | contig 12287 bp, 13 predicted proteins | sample 7441691 | NCBI WGS metagenome assembly JACCDN01 (sample SAMN15323439, study PRJNA562643) | freshwater metagenome | isolation source: river surface water | place: USA:Blue River Watershed | collected 2017-08-16 | reverse complement strand
GGACAAGCTGCGCAGCTTCGTTGATACCAACAACTAAAGCTTAACCGGGCCTCTAGCTCATGCCTGGTTAGAGCAGCGGACTCATAATCCGTTGGTGCCGAGTTCGACTCTCGGGGGGCCCACCAAAAAAGAAAGCCAACCTCATTCGGGGTTGGCTTTTTTTACTCACTGCAGCACAGTCGATCTCTCCCTAATGCGATATGCACTAGAATTGTGCAAATGACCAAACTAGTCTAATCAAGCTTTGTACATACAGGTCAAAGCTAAATTTATTCTGACTGCCTGCGTTGCAGCTTTGTGGATGGCTGCGTCGATCTATCTTGCCACCCCCTGGTTTGTAGATCTCTCGAAAGTAGTGGGGCCTTGGCTAGCTGGCTATCTCATCGGATTCATAGCCATAGTCCCCGGCTTCATGAATGCCTTTGTACTGGTCGCGCTAACTTTTGATCGTCGCCCGGGCCACAAACAAACACATACCTATCCCCCAGTAACAATTCTCGTAGCCGCCTACAACGAGGAGGATTGTATTGAGGACACACTGCGCAGCATTTACGCTCAAGACTATCCTGGTGAAATTCAAATTGTCGTTATTAATGATGGATCTGTCGACCATACATCAACAAGAATAAAGCGTCTTGATGGCCACATAGATCATTTGAAATTTATAAGCCTTGGAGTAAACCAGGGAAAATCTAGTGCGCTCAACATCGGCCTTAGTCAAAGCACCACAGATCTTATTATCAGCGTGGATGCTGACTGCTATCTTTTACACAACAGCATAAGAAACTTAGTCGAGCGCTACTTGTCTGACCCACCAAATACGGCTGCAGTTGCCGGCGAGATCCTCATTCGTAATTCACGTGAAAACTGGATTACCAAAGCTCAGGAATGGGATTACTTTCTGGGAATTGCGGCTGTCAAAAGGATTCAATCCTTATTTCATGGAACGCTGGTCGCCCAAGGGGCGTTTTCACTCTATGAAAAGCGCGCAATCGAATCGGTTGGCGGTTGGCCAAAGACAGTGGGTGAAGATATCGTACTCACCTGGGCTCTTCTGAATGCCGGTTATCGAATAGGCCATGCAGAGGATGCGTGTGCATTCACCAACTGTCCTAATACGCTCCGAAAGTTTATTCGCCAACGGCAGCGATGGTCTCGAGGTCTTATTGAAGCATTTAAGGCCAACCCGTCTTTATTATTTAAGCCCCGCCTCAGCACAATTTATATATGGTGGAATGCATTATTTCCCCTCCTAGATGTTTCCTATACGATCGGCTTCATTCCAGGAATCATTCTGGCGCTCTTCGGCTACTTCTGGATTGTCGGCCCCATGACGCTATTCCTACTGCCCGCAGCTGCACTCCTCAACCGGATAATGCTTCGCGCAAGCGAATCAATGTTCAAGAAACAAAACTTGACGATTCGATCCAATACATTCGGGTTCGTTTTCTACATGTTTGCATACAGCATACTGCTGCAGCCTGCGTGCGTGTGGGGTTACATAACCGAGATACTATCGTTGAGAAAAAAATGGGGCACAAAATGAAACTTCGTTTTGCTCCCATTTTTGCTGCACTTACCATAGGCCTGGGACTTGCAAATGCAAGCGAGAACGGTGACGGCACAGATTGGCGCCAAGGAATTCTGATTCCGAGCTTCTATGGCATGACTGATAGTGAGAGTTTTACGACCACCCGCTACAAAACTGGTTATATGCCACTTTATGACCATGGAGACCGATATTCAGGCATTCAATATCAGCGCAACCAGTTCTCTCAAAACGGTTGGAGTTCGTATGCTAACCAAGTAGAACTAATCACAAAGTCGATGAACCCTCGCACTGCTTTGGGCTACAACCTGAACATAGCGTATAACCGCGAGAACAATTACGGGGTTTTGCTTACCGACAGCCAATATAGTTTGAGCCTTACAAACTACCTAAGAGCCGAGGTCCTTCTTAATCGTGACCGTGTAGAGACACAAAATTCGATCAACAACAACATCTACTACACGATGCCAGCGGCTAGCCTCGAATTCCAGCCTTTTGAACGCCTTACCTTTGTAGCAATGGGTGGAGATATGTTCTTTTCAGACACCAATACACGTGCCCTGATGAAACTGAAGGGGATTTTCACGTTAATCCCAGACTATGGGGTAACGGCACAGGTACGTTACCGCCAATATCATGACAGCAATATCAACGTAACCAACAACTACTTCAATCCTGAGAACTATTACGAAACAATGGGCGTTCTTGCCATTAGAAAACGATATGAAGGATGGGTAATCAACGGCACGGCAGGGCTCGGGCGACAAAGCATCAATAATCAACCGTCTACAACAACCAAACTACTTGAGTTCGGTGCAACAAGTCCAATTGCGGGCTCCCTATTCTTTCGTACACGCTTGGGCTATGGCAAATCTGCAGGCTTTCTTGGGCCTGACTATTCATACAGATACCTGATGGAGGAAATGATTTATTCTTTTTAGCTTTGCTCCTGATAAATCACCAGTTGGTCCCGTCCTTTGGCTTTTGCCATAAACATCGCCTTATCTGCCTTATCCACAAGGTCATCATCAAAATGATCCGAGCTGTTCATTATCGAAGACAACCCGATGCTCACAGTAATCGGGTACGTCTCCGATTCCACAGCGGTATGCATCTGTCGCACTTCATTGAGCATCCGCTGCGCAACGTGAATAGCACCCTTCTCACTGGTATCTGGCAATAAAATAACAAACTCTTCTCCACCCCAGCGACATAGAAAATCTAACGGTCGATCTAAGCAGGTCGTCATAACATCAGCCAGCTGGACGAGCACCTTATCCGCTGCTTCGTGGCCATACTTATCGTTATATTTTTTAAAGTGGTCAATGTCGACAAAAAGCACACTGAGCGCGTTCTGAGTTCTTATAGCCTCACGACGCATTACATCAAAACGATCATCTAGCGCTCTTCGATTATAGAGGCCTGTTAAAGCATCATGCATAGAAAGCACTCGCGCATCGATGAGACTTAAGGAGTTCTTATAGAAAATGTAAAAGAAAAAGAGCACCAATAGTGCAGCTAACCCTGCATAGCCTAATAGGTATTTCTCCCCATAGACATACTTGATAATTAATGGAAAAAGCGGCATCTCACCGACAGTAATGATTCCAAATTTGGTCGATTTCGAGTACGCAACCAACCCTTGTGTTAAACCCTGATCTTCTAGAGAACCAGAAAGCCTATTTATTGCTCGTGCCTCCTTGAACAGCTCTGTCATTACCGCACTTGGAGGCTCATCACCACTATTTACTTCGAGTGGATATTGAAAAACAACGTCGTTATGCGACAACAGCGTCAAAAATCTACCTGAGTCTTTACCAATTGATTGGTTTACAATCGCTGCTAAATCATCTGCTCGTATCTGCTGGAGGATTAACCCTTGGAACCCACCATTAACATCTGTATGGGGAACCGCAAGGTGAAAGACCTTGTTTCCAGTTACTCTTGCAGTAACTAAATTACCCACCGCAAAACGCAGACTAGGATTTTGCTCTAGGGTCTTAAAATAGAGTCGATCAGAGACGTTCGTTATTGGCAATGCCTTGTCAGCACTCTGGGCACGAATCACACCCTCTCTGTCGACAAAAAAAAGTACGCCAAACACGTCATCTCGATTATCAAAATCGAAACGCTTGGCAGACTCTTTAAGAACACTATGAATCTTTATGTTATCTAAATTTTCTGCATTTAACTTTTCAAGCTCACGTCTCGAGAGCTCAAGCAGTTTCAACGCATCAAAGAATCGCGCATCTATTACTGTAGAAACAATGCTGGTGGTATGTACTAAGTGCGTTTGAGCTAAGCGAACTGAACTAGTCCAATTATTCCAAATGGCAAACGCAGTCCCAATGAACATCAACACCAGCGACGTAACGCATAACCAGATGACTCTGGTCTTTAAAGCCGGCCCTGGGTTGATTTCGGCACTCATGCGTCTGCCAGCATCTCTCTTAATGACGGCGTTGAGTTCTTAAGCGCCAAGGCGGCATCCACAACATTTTTGTCTAGCGTGACACCAGCTTCTTTTTCAATTTCTTTCAGCGCTGCCTCTAGCCCAACCGCTGGCCGATAGGGGCGATGCGTAGACATCGCCTCGATCACATCCGAAACCGCAATCACTCTTGCCTCAGGGAGTATCTGTTCTCCATGGAGCCCGGCCGGATAACCCGTTCCATCCATTCTTTCGTGGTGTTGCCTAACAATATCGGCAATTGGCAGGTCAAACGCTAGGTCTTTGAGTATCTGATACCCCGTTTCAGGATGCTCTTGTACGAGTTTTCGCTCAATTTCAGTCAACAATCCGGGCTTTGTGAGGATCTCTGACGGCACACCGATTTTGCCGATATCGTGCACCATGGCTGACATATAGAGACCTTGCAGACGCTTCTCGTCCCAACCCAACTGCTGCCCAATCGCTACTGCGATTTTGGACACACGCTTCTGGTGCCCTGCTGTATAGGGGTCTCGCCATTCCATGGTTCTGGAAATGGCCTCTATCGTCAGTTTCAATGAACTCGTGAGTTCATTCTGGATACGCTTTAGATCAAGCAAATGCTCATCTATTTCTGCAGACCAGCGGCTCATGTCACGCAAACTACAAATCACGGCCGGCTGATTTTCGAATGTAAATTCATGCGTGAATGACACTTCTACTGCAATCACCTTCCCATTGCCGAGTTTGACACTGGAGGTATAACAACTTCCGGGGGAATTTATTCCGTCGGTTAGCTGATGAAGATCTTGTACGCAACCATCATCCCTGAAAAACGTGTCCAGGGTTTTGCCAATCAGTGCTTCCCGACTTAAGGCAAATAATAATTCTGCCTGGGGATTAAGCTCTAGGATCGCCAGCGATTTACGGTTTAACACCAGGATTGCACACGGCATGCCCTGCCATATTTCAGTAGCTAATTCTGGGTTGACCTTAACCAGACATTCGACCAGTTTTCGATGGTTTGTCACGCTATCTGCCGTTTCATTTCAGCATTCGATGAATAGCGCTAGTTAATCAGCGTCAACTTTTTTTGAGCGCATTCACTACCAACAGGATACACTTCATATCAATATAAACACTAACCATAATCGAGTGCTGCTATGAATGATGACGTTAAGAAAATATACGCACAGCTAAGCTCTCTAGAGCATGAGGTTACCAACCTGCGCCAGGGGTACTTGATTGTTAACAAACGCTATACAGAAGCGCTCTTTTCCCTACAATCTTTAACGCAAAACGCTTCAGAAGCCGCTAAACGAGCTGCAAAGGCAGCCTCACTAGCCTCTTTGGCCGCACAAAAGGCGGCCCTGGCTGCCACAGAAGCCGCTAACGAGCGCGTTGTTGTAGCCGCCCACGCGGCAGCTGACGCTGCGGCGCATTGTGCCGAAGCAGCCATCGAAGCTGCTGCCTCCGCCTCAGCTGCGGCCGCCGCCGCCGCAAAAGCCGTTGCTCACCAGGCCGAAGAATCTGCTATCAAAGCATCCGCCGAGGCCGCTGAGGCAACAAAGGTAGCCACTGAAGCTGCTGTAGAGGCTGTGCGCTTATCTAACCAGGCTGCTGCTGCAGCGCGTGCCGTTTCAGCTAAAGACTAAGCCCTGCCGGATTTTTGTCACTTCAACCCGACCCAAAACCCGATGTCACGATAGTCCTTAAGCACTACGTAATGCCTCTTCTTTCGTAGCGACCACCAAATACGACATACTTTTAAAAGACATTCCTCTCATCAAGCTATTACCAACAAAGATTTGCCAAATATTTGGCATCCAATCTAATCAGGCAAATTGCGGTCGACCTCTAGCGGCGATCTGTCATAACTTATGTGTACTTATTGAAGGAGTACACATGTCTCTTGCTCAGATCAAACACAACATTGGCTCGACTAATCAGGTGTGCTAACGCGGCACGCTCCCTGGACGCATTAAGTCGTTGTTATCGAATGCCCATTTTAGAGTCCCTTACTCTCATAATTCGTTGGTGCCGAGTTCGACTCTCGGGAGGCCCACCAAACAAGAAAGCCAACCTCATTTGGGGTTGGCTTTTTTACATCGAAGCTTTGAGGTTATTGCCATTGAACTTTGCCATCATTCGTATCATAGAAAGCACCAACGATTTTAATTTTTCCTTGGTTCTCTAGCTCTCTAAGAATTGGGCTCTTCTCCCGAATTGTCTTAATGCCATCGCTCACATTGATTTCCGCGACTTCCTCAACGAATTCATGATTCTTGGAGTTGCGCGCTCCCGGCGTCTTAGCGGCAGTAACAGCGGGTTGAATCTTGCTCAGCAAACCGGTCAGATTCCCCATCTGAACCCCATCACAGGCACCTTTGATTGCACCACAGTTAGTATGCCCCAGTACAACTATGGCCCGGGTGCCAAGAACTACTGCGGCGTATTCAAGGCTACCGATCATGTCGTCATTCACGATGTTGCCAGCAACCCGAGTAACGAAGATATCGCCAATACTCTGATCAAACAAAATCTCTGGTGCTGTGCGCGAATCAGTGCATGAAACTATGCTGGCAAAGGGATATTGTCCTGGTGCAATTTCACGAACAAGCATTTTAAGATCGCGTTTCAAAGATGTTCCGGCCTGAAATCGTTCATTACCTGCTTTTAGGATGGCGACTGCCGCATCCGGCGTAATTCCAGCCTGAACAGACTTAGACATCGTCACTCCAGCTGTATACGGGCTTGCACTTACCGCATCTTGATTGCCATCTGCCAAACATTGCGTGTTTAGCAAAAAGCCTATTGTCGCAATTAAATAAAATTTGATTTTGTTCATATTTGCCAGCTTACCAGAACCCTACTCCTCGCTTTTTCGTTAAATACGCTTCTGTTCTATACTCGGCCAATCAACACCTTAGGCGGGCCTCCAATGAAAATCGAGTACCACAAATCGTTCGTAGCGTCGGGGCTTATTATGATTTTGATGGGGTTGCTCGCTCCACTAGCGCATAAACACGCGGCTGCACCCTTTGCTCTTTTGCAAGCGCATCTAATTGGTGAAGTTCAGGCCCTTCTGTTCTTTTCTTTTGCTGTGCTCTGGCCTGCAATCAACTTGCCACGTCTCGCATCTGTGATTAGCAGCGCGAGCCTGCAGATCGGTCTGTGGGCCAATATGATCGGAACACTATTTATTGGCATTCTGGGCGCAGGCAAAGAACAATATATTGCCAACATGGACAGAATTCCGGGGCTGCAAGGGCCGTGGAATGACCTGACGAATCTTCTGATCAACTTGGCATCCTTTGCTGTCATTCCGATCATCATCGCCTTCTTTGGTGTACTTAGGCGCAATCACTTTGAAGGATCTGGAAAAGCACTCAATACCGCAGCAATCATTCTCTTTTTGCTGATTGCTACGTTTGCTATCCTCCAAACAGTTTTTCCGGAATACTCCAATTTCTGATCGCGATTACTTGAAATCAGAACAACAGTAAGGAACCAGAATGACCATTACCAAAGGCTACAAGCAGCTTATTGCTGAAGCACGTGAAAAGATTCGGACCCTCTCGACCGAAGAGGCGATGGCAAAGCTTAACGATCCGAACGTGGTTTTTGTCGACATCCGAGACGTGCGGGAACTTGAACGGGAAGGCATGATTCCTAATGCCTTCCATGCGCCACGTGGCATGCTTGAATTTTGGGTCGATCCTGAGAGCCCATATCACAAGGAAATTTTCAGCAGCGGCAAGGAATTCATCCTTTACTGCCAGTCTGCTTGGCGCTCCAGCTTAGCCACCCTTGCCCTACAAGAGATGGGTCTAAGCCCAGTCTGCCATATCGAGGGCGGCTACAAAGCATGGAAAGAAGCAGGGTTACCGACAGGCGAAAAGCCCAGCGCTAGATAATAAAATAGCGCGTTAATAGATCAAACGGACCCTCAAAATGAAACGCACGACACTCATTATTTCTGCATTAGTACTGATATCTGGCGCAGCCCTGGCCGATAGCAATCTCAAAAGCGGTCTTGGCGGCGCTTTGGGTGGTGCCGGTGGCGCTGCGCTGGGTAATGCGATTGGCGGCAGCACTGGCGCTATTGTCGGTGGCGCCGTGGGCGGCGCAACGGGTGCGGCTGTCACCACTAAAAAGGGTAAAGGTAAAACCGGTGCTGTGGTTGGTGGTGCTGTAGGCGGCGGTGCAGGTGCAGCCGTTGGCAATTCCATGGGCGGCTCTACTGGTGCGATTGTTGGCGCCGGAGTTGGTGGCGGTGGCGGCGCCGCACTTGGCCGTCAACTGTCTAAGTAACTCATTTAGTGGCTGCTGAAACCTTACTGGTTTGCCAAGAATGCGACCTGCTCCTGGGGGAGCAGGCGTTAGACCCCAACGCGATGGCCATTTGCCCACGCTGTGGTCATGTTTTGCATCGCTACCAGCCGGAAGGCTTGCAACGCAGCCTGGTGTTTGCTTTGACGGCGGCTGTTCTTTTTGTGATTTCAAACGCATTTCCAATCGTTGGCCTCACATCACAAGGCCTTGAGAGTTCGACATCTTTACTTGGCATGGTTGGCAGTCTGTTTCGTGACGATATGACGCTGGTTGCGATTCTTGTCTTTGCAACTACCTTTATGATGCCGGCTTTGGTGATTGGCGCGTTGATCTATTTGCTGCTGCCACTGCGCTTAGGTTATCTGCCGCCCAGAATGGCGGCTGTTTTCAGGATTATGCATTTATCCAAGCCCTGGGCCATGGTTGAGGTGTTTATGCTGGGGTTAATTATTACCATCAGCAAACTGAATGCACTGGCAACCGTGCTGCCCGAGATTGCCCTGTGGTCTTTTGTCTGCCTGATGTTCGCGTTAACTGCCGCAGCAGCAAATTTTGACCCTCGGACATTCTGGGATCAGGTCGAGAAGCTGCAATGACGAACCAGGTATTAACCGGGCTGACTGCCCATGTTGTGGGCTGCGATGGCTGCGGTCTGGCACATCATGCCTCCCCTGCACAACATGACCTGCGCTGTCGGCGTTGTGGCTTGCCGTTGCATTTTCGTAAGCCGGATAGCCTTAATCGCACATGGGCGCTGCTCATTGCCTCTTACATACTGATCATCCCCGCTAATCTGCTACCGGTGATGAAATCAAGTACGCTTACGGGCACCGAAGACGACACGATCATGGGCGGCGTCATTTATTTATGGGAATCCGGGTCTGAAGTACTTGGTGCCATTCTGTTTATTGCCAGTATTGTGATTCCTCTATCGAAGCTGTTTGCCTTAACGTATCTTCTTATTTCGGTACGGCGGCGTTCCACCTGGAATCCTAAAAAGAGAACCCAGATTTACCGGGTGCTAGAAGCTGTGGGGCGATGGTCAATGATTGATGTGTATGTCGCATCAATGCTGACCGCCCTTGTACAGTTTGGCAACCTGATGTCGATTAATGTTGGCGCCGGTGCTATAGCCTTCGGTGCCGTGGTGGTGCTCACCATGATTGCCGCAGAATGTTTTGATCCCAGACTGATCTGGGAAGCGACCGACCAAACTAATGCCACACCAGATTCACCCAAGGAAAAACATGCCGTCTGATGCTAATCGCGAAGAAGAGTTCGCTAACTTGCCCCAACCCATCTCAAAGCAACCGCGCAATTGGTCGTCGCGGTTCATCTGGATCATTCCCATCCTGGCATTGATTGTCGGCATTGGCCTAGGCGTAAAGGTGGTTCTGGAGCGCGGCCCGACGATCACCGTATCGTTTAAATCGGGCGAAGGGCTCGAAGCCGGCAAGACGCACGTGAAATACAAGGATGTGATTATCGGCGTCGTAAAGACAGTTGATTTGTCTGAAGACCACAAAGAAGTCGTGGCAACGATTCAGATGGATAGAAAGGCCTCTGACTTCTTAAGGGAAGATACGCACTTCTGGATTGTACGGCCGCGTATTACAGCCAGCGGGGTTTCCGGACTGAGCACCCTCTTCGGCGGCTCCTATATTGCCGCGGACCTGGGGCTTTCCAAAGAAACCCGGGATAACTTTGTGGCACTCGAAGTACCGCCGATTCTTACCCGTGATGTACCCGGTAGAAAATTCAAACTACACGCCCCTAATTTAGGCTCGCACGATATTGGCACTCCAGTCTATTTCCGCAGACTCATGGTTGGGGAAGTGGTTGCTTATGATCTGGACAAGGACGGCAAAGGCGTATCAATTGACGTCTTTGTTCACGCACCCTACGACAAATATGTAAGCAGCAATACCCGATTCTGGAATGCCAGCGGTATTGATGTTTCTGTGGGAGCGGCAGGTATCAATGTTCAAACAGAGTCCTTGATCTCGGTATTAGCAGGGGGCATTGCCTTTGAAGGCCCGCCGCCAAGCTATGACGTTAATGTCAAAGTGGCCGATCCGAACGAGCAGATTGCCGAGACGTCTGAAGTTGCAGCTGACACGGTGTTCCAGCTTTTCTCGACAAAAGAACTGGCAATGAAGGCACCGGATGACCGTGTCGATCGTTACGTCATCAATTTCAAGCAGTCGGTGAGAGGACTTTCCGTCGGTGCGCCGGTTGATTTCCGCGGCGTCACCATCGGTGAGGTATTAAGTATTGGTGCCATGGTCGATCCGAAAGACTTTACGATTGTTCAACCGGTCGTGATTAATCTTTATCCTAATCGCTTGCGCCTCAAAACCATGGCTAATGGCAAGCCCTACCCGCCGCCTAAAAATGAGGAAGAACGCATCCAACGCTATCAACGCATGGTCGATCGTGGTTTCCGGGCACAGCTACGCTCTGCAAACATTCTGACGGGGCAGCAATATATTGCGGTAGATTTCTTCCCGGATGCGCCTAAATACACAATTAACACCAAGGATAGACCACTGGTATTTCCGTCAATTCCGGGGAGCTTCGAAGACATTGAAAAGTCGGTGGTGGGTATCGTCAAGAAACTGGATACCCAGACCTTGCCTGCGCTGGATAAAACGCTCAAGAGTGCCGATGCCGTATTGGCCAGCGATTCGCCGCTACAAATGGATCTGCGCGATACGCTGCGCGAGCTGACCAAAGCCGCAAGCTCGTTGAAGAAGCTGGCAGACACGCTTGATCAGCAGCCGCAATCGATTATTTTCGGGAAGCCGTCCGAGGAGTCCAAGTAATGAAGACTGTATTTGTTCTGCTCGCCGCAGCCACTGTTGTTTCTGCCTGTAGCTCACCCAAAACCACCTATTACACGTTGAGTGCACAGCCAGTGACGGCCACGACCCCGATGACGCATAAAACACGCATTATGGTCGGCCCTGTTACCGTGCCGTCTTTGGTGGATACCCCTCAGCTGGTTGTAAAGAACACGAACAATCAGGTTGCCGTGTACGAATACCAGCGGTGGGCCGGTTCCTTGAAATCCGATATTGAACGCGTGGTTGCCACCGACCTATCACGGGACTTGAGCACGCCCAATGTGTGGAGCTATACGCAGAGCCCCTTCGCTCACTTTGACTATCAGGTAATGATTGACGTTCAAAACATCGATAGCAAACTCGGTGATTCCGTGAGCCTTGATGTGTTGTGGACGATTAAACCCACCACTGCAAAGGCAAGTCATCCTGTAGCGGCAACAAAGAAACCCGCTCATTCGAATGCAGACGCAATAGCACCGCCAGCCAGCTACACTGGCCGCGCAGTGATCAATGAGCCTGTTTCAGGCTCCGGATTTGATGCACTGGTGGCGGCCCAAAGTCGAGCCTTTGATAGGTTAAGCGCTGACATTGCGAAATCGATTCGCCCACATTGATTCTTAGGCAGCAAGAATTCAAGGTCTGTTGCCCGAGAAAGCAGGCAACGATCTTTGATGGGCGTCAATGAATGTGCTTTTAGCCTCTTAAATGATGGCCACGCACACCGGTTATGGAAGACAATACGATCGGGATGTTTTGTGCCAAATGCCATCAATGAAACCAGAAGCCGTTCAGAAAATTAGAAACGTCGTTTTCGACGCTGCCGTTGCGCTCGTCACGATTCCATTTGGTCTAATTCTTGGACTTGCGGGTTTTGCCTTGCCTCTAAAGGCACGATTCTGGTTGGTTAAGCGCTGGCGCTGTTGCTTTACTTTCTTTGAGCGCCATATTCTGGGCATCCGGGTTGAAGTAATCGGGATCGAGAACATCCCCAAAGAGGCCTGCATTGTTATTTCCAACCACCAGTCGGCCTGGGAAACAGTGGGTCTGCAAACCCTATTCTCCCCCTGTGTCTTTGTATTAAAAGAAGAATTATTGAAGATTCCGTTCTTTGGCTGGGGTCTTAAAG
>JACCDN010543374.1_pt1 | contig 12287 bp, 14 predicted proteins | sample 7441691 | NCBI WGS metagenome assembly JACCDN01 (sample SAMN15323439, study PRJNA562643) | freshwater metagenome | isolation source: river surface water | place: USA:Blue River Watershed | collected 2017-08-16 | reverse complement strand
TTACCAATCCCCACGGAGTTGGAAGGCGTTCAATCATGTCGATTGAGAAAGTGCGCTCATCATTTGCAAGATTTTGAAGAGCTTGTGCAGCGAAATAACCTGCAGGACCTGCGCCAACAATTGCGATTTTGAATGTAGGCAACAGATCTCCTTGATTGGTTTTTACTTGCGGAGACGAGGAGATTTGAACTCCTGAAGGGTTTAACCCCTTACCTCGTTAGCAGTGAGGACTGCAGGGTTGTCTCATCTCTCTTCTACGCTTGGATAGCCAGTTTACAGTGCATTTATTTAGTCCAAATACGTGCAACTAAACCTAATTCATGGGCAAAACATGGGCAAAAGTGGGGTACTTGAGTAAAGTGATGAGATGAAGTTACGCCTCCTGTTTCTAAGCCTAGTTCTTGGATTGTTACTACCCCAAGGAATGGCCTATGCCGAAGGTGAAGTCCAAATCAGAACGGCAGCTGAGTATGTTGGAGGATACGACCGCTCCCTGTTCAAACACTGGATAGACGCAGATAAGAATGGTTGCGACACTCGCAAGGAAGTGTTGATTGCTGAGGCGGTCGTTAAACCTAAAAAAGGTGCCAAGTGCATTCTTACGGGTGGAAAGTGGATTAGTCCGTACGACGGAAAGACTTACACAAAAGATGCAAGCCTTGATATTGACCACGTTGTACCACTTGCAGAAGCATGGCGGTCAGGTGCTTGGGCGTGGACCCCTAAACAAAGACAGGACTTTGCTAACGACCTAACAGATTCAAGAGCGTTGGTTGCAGTAACAGCGAGCGCAAATCGCTCTAAAGGTGACCAAGATGTAAAAACTTGGCTGCCTGCAAAGGATAAATGTAGCTATATTGAAGCTTGGGTTGCTGTAAAAGTTAGGTATTCGCTTACTTTTGATTTAGGTGAGTTTTCAGTAGTTCAGAGCTATTTCACCTCATGTCCCATTACGAATGCCTCTGTAGAAGTACTTCCTGGTTATGAAACTATTGGAAACAGAGTATCCCCCACACCAACACCAACCACTTCTCAGACTCCAGTGGTGACGCCTAGTCCTAATGTTTCTGCAACTCCAACACCTAGTCCAACTCCAACACCTAGTGCAACTCCAACACCTAGTGCAACGGCTTCAACGAGTCCAACTCCATCAGCCGTAGCTAGCCCAACACCTAGTGCAACGGCAACAGTGAGTGCTTCGCCAACACCAACCGCAACTCAATCTGCGACTGTTTCTCCAGGTGCTTTTTGTAGTCCTGCTGGAGCGACTGGCAAGTCCGCTGCTGGTGTTTCGTACACGTGTAAGACTTCTCCTACCGATACTCGCAATCGTTGGAGGCAGTAGTGAGAAAAGTTTGGAATGAGTTTTTAACTATTCTGGCACTCACATTCCTATTTGCATTTTCTTACCCTGCCTTTACAGATTCGATATCTGACTCCACAAACCAAATTCTTGGCATCATTCAATGGGTTTGTTGGGTGGCTTTTGCGTTAGACCTTGTTTTTGGTCTCGTAACGTCAGAAAACAAAGTTTCATACTTGAAGCGTCATCCTCTTGAAGTAGCCTCTGTCCTTTTACCATTCTTGAGACCATTGCGCTTAATGAGAGTGATTTCTTTTGGTGGGTTAGCTCTTCAGAAAATCGCCGTAGGTAGACAGTTCGCCATAACCGTAAAGGTTGCTATCACAACCGTGTTTGTTGCCTACATTGCAGCGGTTCAAATAACAATTACTGAACGAGCTGTGGAAGGCTCAAACATTAAGAATTTCGCAGATGGATTTTGGTGGGCAATTACCACTGTAACTACCGTTGGTTATGGTGACCGTTTCCCAACAACAACTGAAGGACGTTTGCTAGCAGTCATGCTGATGTTTATGGGAATTTCATTAGTTGGAGTGATAACAGCATCAGTTGCAGCTTGGTTTGTAAAAATGTCTCAGGAAGCGGAAAAGCAGTAATGAATATTGATTGGTCTACCTGGAAGCCAGGTGATACGGATGCAGAATTCATTGCAAGTATCCCAGGTTGGTTAGCGGAGGGGTTAAGAAATCAAATGATTAGTTTCCCTGGAGCCGACAAAGTCCAATTAGATGAATTAGCAAAAATTGTTGCATTAGGTCTTGGTAGCGGTTCTGCAGAGTCAAAGACTGTGAAGGAAGTGGTTAGCCAACTGGCTATAGATAAAGAATTGGCAAAGAGCCTCACACATTTCGCAATGGCATTAGCAATGTGCCAACGAGCCCTTGGTGAGTATGAATATGCAAAGGGTGCCAAAATTCAGTGGGATAGTGCTGGATGCTGCGATAAGTGCGATAAAAATGATGGCGAAGTAATTGAAGCTGGGAAGACTTTCCAAAGTGGGCATCAATTCCCCCCTGCATGCGACTACTGCATCTGTGACATCATGCCGTTTATGGAGTTTTAGAATTCTCCGACAAACGCTGGGTTACCCCTATCCACATTGAGCTTTTCGTAGTTCACAATTTATTTGCAAGGTGGGTGACTTTGGAAGGGCCAGTCTGTTGACTGGGCATCAGCGAAGTTCTCACCTTGTTTGCCTCATTTTTCCTATGCATTGACCATCTTTCCTCTATTCATGGCCCAACGCTGTTGCTACCGTAATACCATGGGATTATTTGGTTCAAAATCATTGGACTACAAGGTTGGCGATGGAACTTTGCCTAAATTGAAACCCTCAAGATATTTTGAACACCACCTCCCTGGCCAACCCACGCTAACCCAAATGGATTTTGACCTCTTATCGGAGGAAGCAAAAAGTGGAAAGCACCAAGCTCTCGTAGATAAAGCAGTTAACTTTGCAGTATCTCTAGATTACCTAGGCGGCGACTATAACTACGCAAACCAAAGTGCGCCTAAGCCATTGAGTAATCCTGCAATCACTAATGCTGGTGATACCACGGAAGATGCGATGGCTTTCCTGGCAAATACAGTTAATCAAAGTATTGATGATTCAGTAAAAATATACTTTGAGCTTCTTCCCTACTTAAAAAAGTTTGAAGAGAGTTTAGAGATAACACTTACTTTAGAGCAACGAAAAGTCTTTATGTGCATCTTTAGAGTTGGGATGGGACTATCCCTCATTGAAAATCTCTCGGGATTACACGTTCAAGGATTTTGCCATCCTTCAATCTCAAATGTTTTACATGGGGCACGTCAAGTAATTCAAGCATTGGAAATGCATGAGCTCAAATGTGATTTGGGATTCGTTGCAGATAATGCTGCGCAAATGGCTGTTATCAAACTTGCTCTATACGTCGGCTATTTCCAAAGTAAGTACACGGCAGAGCCTCCTGAGTCAGTGATGGAATTTATCGTTCCTTTGGCAAAGTAAAGCCCTAGTTATGGGATTGGCCATTGAGTAAAGTGGATACATGAAGTACTTGCGTATCTTTAGGGCAAACAAGCCTTTTGGGCAGCTAAGTGAGTCCGAAAGGCGAGAGTTTTCGCACAAACTTGCCTCAGACATATTAGACAATTTAGTAGATGAAAAAACTCGAACCCTTGCATCGGGCTTCAAGGATATATCTGTTGAAAGTTTTAAAGACACTAAAGAAGATTTTTTGAGGCTTTGTGAGACACGTGAGATTCTCAAAAACGTGGAAGCTGCAACTCTTGATAAAGCCTTTGAGGCTCTCTCAAAGGAGTATCTGCAATATCTGAATTCAATTAGGTTAATAACGGAGAAGAACCTGTTAGAAGTTAGCCTTCGTTATTTGACATTGCATTGGATTGATAATGCCATTCACAAACGTTCATTAGACGTTTATACCCGACTGCTTGAAGTGAAAAGTACGTTGTCCAGGTTGGATTTATGGACAGGAGAGTTAGAGGCGGCTTATAGAGAAGCATCATTTGGTAAGTCTCAAACTAAGCCAATGACATTTGTAAGCTGTTCCGTGGTTATTAAGCATAAGGATAAAAGAAGACTCTTTGATTCAACTTGGGATAGCGACTTTGGACCTGCATTTAGGTCAGACGCATACAAGGAATCTGTAGAACTAGGCTCCATAAAGATTTGGGAGGCCATTTCCAGCGGCTTGATTCCCGACCTTAATTTAGTATTTAAAGAATTTAGTGGCTGGGTAAAGTAGGAATTGGCTACTGCCTAACTTTTAGTAGCCTGACCGTCGCTAAACCCTGATGGGTTTCTAGTTTGCAGAGTCTTTAACCCTGGGGGGGGTCACAATCTAATTCCCATGGGTAACATGTTTGCGCATCTAATCTCTTTTGCTTTAGTTGCAGGTTGATGAAGTGAGCTAGCTCTTGGTAATTCTTACTCACAGTGCGTGGCAAGGGTTTGATAGGTGAGGTGGGTGAGGGCATTATGTTCTTGAACTGCTGACTACTGAGATTCAACTTGATTTCCTTATCTGTATCTCTGGGCTACTACCCAATTCTTTAAATCAATTTCTATGCCTGGCATGGGGTTATTCAAGAACTGGGTGGATATTAACCACTCAACTTGTTCGCAGACATCCACTGAAGTTCATTTTTCAGAGCAGTGCTTTCCTTATTATCATGTTAACAAAGCAGATTTCCGATTTTGGCGATGATGAATTTCTACTCTTATCATATATAAGTCCATTGATGTCCATAGATTATGCAGCTGCTGTAAGTGACTCAATGAAATCTTTCATTTGGTCAGTTGTAATTCTCCGACAGCGTCCAATATTGACGGAGTTAAGTCTTCCTTGGTTCATTAGTAAATAAACGTGTGACCTGCTTACCCCCATTATCTTTGCTGCTTGTACAGGTGTAAAAAGCATTGGTAGTTCAGTCATGCATACTCCTCTGTTAGTTGTAACTCCATATTCTCAGCAAATCCATGAGCTGTCAGGCTTAACTCCTGAGTAGTTTCCATAGCATCTACGTCCACCACAATCCCTTGAGAAAAATCAATGTGCACGGTTTTTGTACCAAAAGAATCAAGGGGGCTCCCAAGTGTGAACCCGAGCTCCTCCCCCAATTTTCTGTACTCAGTAACTATTCGTGAGTTCATTCCAATCGGCAGCCCTAGTGCCATTGACGCTGCAATACCCATGAAGGTTTCGGCACGTATTGCTGTTGTTCGTGCGAGCAATAACTTCTTGAAGTCATCTAAACCAGTTGCAATGGTTACGTCATTACTCATATTGCTTAGGTCCCAGCGTTCCCAAAGGAGGCCATGTACTTTGTCCTCAGTAATCTCCTCCAGTGTTCTCATGGAACGCTTCTTTAGCTCAGCGGTTTTAACTTGTATTTCAAAGCGATGCCAGCCTCCTTCTGCATCTTTTTGATGGGCCAGAGACTTGTTGTAGAAACTTGCCCGTAGTGCCTTTCCCCAAACCAAAGTCTGCGGAACCCCGTTATTTCTATAAATGACATCGTCTGAGTACCTTGTCTTCTTTATGTGCATCAGGTTGCTTACCCCGAAAGGCTGGAAGGGGCAGTAGATATCTCGGGCAATATCTAGACGCATAATCTCAACCATGCTCTTCCAAATCAGTGGCCATTTAGCGTGGTCATGGTGGGTAATTTCCCCAGTGGAACGGTCGAAACACCAGATAGGCATTAGAGCTTCACTTAATCCTTTAATTGCCCAAACGACCGTGGCTACTAACTTGTCTACGCTGCACAAGGTGTCTCCGTGAAGGTCTAAGACTCTGGCAGGGTTAAATTCCACCACAGCCTTTGTCCCATTGTTCCTAAGTTCAAAGTAGATGGTTCCTCCGTTTTCTGTGGGAATTGAGCCTTTGGCATATGCCAGTTGGGTTCCTTTGATAGTTGTCCGCACTCCATTTTTTGTAAAGAGGTCCGATGACCCATCACTAATCTCTGTATCAAGAGGATAGATAATCCTTATCTTGTCTATGCCCACATACTCCTGGTTAGCCGTAAACGGCTTCGCAGAGCTATGTACAGCTGGCATATGGAACATATTGATTGCATTCTTTCTACATATAGTGATGGTGTAACAGAGAAAATCTCAGTTACTTGAGGTTTAGCTAGCTTTACGACGATTAGAAGCCTTAGACCCCTTGTTGTGAAGGTCCCGAACAGACTGATATGTGGCGTCAGTGGTGCCTAGGTAGAACTTACGTACAGTTTCGGCATCTGCCCAACTTCCTTGCTCCAGTAGTTGGCGCTCGCTATATCCCCACTCATCAGCCGCAGTAGTGCCGTAACGGTCACGGAAGCTATGAATGGTAAAGCGATACATGTAACGGGCTTTGCCCGCTGCATCAAAATATGGCGGCATCTTCATTCCCAATGCCGACAGTGTTGGTCTCATTTTTTCACTGCTGAATGAGTTGAGGTTAATTACCATCCCAGCAGAGTTAGGGAAGATTAAAGCTAATGGATTAGTTCCAGCCATCTGCTCCTCTAATGCTTCTTTAGAGCGTTGTTTGAGCCATCCAAGAACATCGAACCCAGTTTCAATTCTCTCCACTGCTGGAATAACCACTGAACGAAACTTATTGTTTTTGGTGACTCGGCCAGTTTTGGCATCGGCCTTCTTCTCATATTGCCAGTGCACTCGGACGGCTTCCTCTTGTAGGTCTACATAGTTGCCTCGTTTATCCTCAAAGACCTTGCGAGATGCAGTGAATATGAGTGTTTCGTTAGCTCTGGTTCCCATATTTGCTGAAACATGGACTAGAGCTTCACCAAACTTGTAGTGCTTCTGTAGTTCGTTAGCAATCGCAGAAACTTGCTCATGAGTGGGCACCTGTCCCCCAGCACTGTCGTCTGTGCCAAAGTGCAATTTTGATTGCTCTCTTCGAGATGGAGCAGCCTTATAGTTGCTTCCTTTTGGAGCTTGCCAAACCACTCGTGAGATTGACTCCAGTTGAGAAGTGGAAAAATAGCCTGCACCAATACCCCATTTAATAAATGTGCGAACAGTTCCCAGTAAACCTTTTGCACGCTTACTGCTATTTGTTGCGTTTGAAAGATATGTACGGACAACGCTTGCATTCAGTTCTTCACACTTGTAATGATTCTTTTTGCTGAGCAAAATCAAATGTGCAAAATCTTCGGTGCGGTTCTGTGGTGTCTTACCACGCCACTCATGTTTTGGACCTCCTTGTTCAATGTATCCATTAATAACTTCTGCTAGGTCGTGGTGAGCATTCTCAGGCAATCCTTCGGAGCCATTACGCAAAGATTGAAGCTCGGAGCTTAAATCTAAATATGCAGCATTGACGTCGCCTAAAGTGTTTCTTGCTGAACGCTCTTTTGGCATGTTGCGGAAGCTTGCACGCAATGTCCAGTACTTATTTTTCTCGTTGGGTGGAGTAATTGTTATTTCATCCGTTACTAGCTTCTTACCTGATTGTGCAGCTCTAGTAAGCATACGAGCGAACTTTGCATCTGGTTCAATTGGTTTTCTACGTGGTGTTTTCATTTGCTGTTCCCTGTTTATCCCTTTAGTCGCATACTCTTTGGTGTTTGCGTTTTATCAATCTTCTTTGTGATTGGTTCGTTTAGTTCACCGTGCGAACGCTTAACAAAGAAAGCTTTAACATCTTCTGCCAACCACCTACGGTTCCTCTTTTGGTTTGTCAGAGGTAGAGGAAATCCAAACGAGTTAACGAGGCTGTTTAATGAATCTGGCTTCTGCCCAAGAAATAATGCAATATGCAGAATCGTCCAAACCGTGTCGTCTAGGCTGACAGGGTCCTTTAAACCCATTGGGTAACCCTGGTTGGTTATAGGTGACTTCATACCCAGTACTTTACCAGATAATCTACTGGTATGTGTCACTGTCTAACGAAGTCTACTGGTTATTTAGGCTGGGTGAGCCTAGGATGAGCTTGTGCCCGTAGCCCCTGAATTGCCCAGAAACCTCTGTTTAAACGGTGAATGGGCTATTTCTGTGACAGATATAGCGAGCAAGGGTTCAGACGAAACGCTTGAATCGAAGTTGGAGGCTGTGGTCGTCTCTCGGGAAACCCAAGATGCCTACCTCCTACACACCGTAATCCTCCAGCCGAGGGGCTCATCTTTAGCCCCACTGGATTCCCCCCATGTAACTCTGGTCCAGGGTAAAGATGCCGACTGGGCCTCTGTCTTCATCCCTAAATCAATGGACTTTTTTATTCAACCATTCATGGTTTATGAAATCTTAAATAAGGTCGCAGCTAGGAAGTTGCTCTCTGGCCACTTGTTAGCAATCCGCTACAACGCAATAACTAGAATGCGTGAGATTGATAAACATTTAGATGTTGCAGCTCGGTGGGATAAGGAATTTAAATTCCTGCTTGGTCAAAATGAAGAATCTTTGACTAAGTTCACTGCAATTTCATATAAGGCATTAACCGATTGGCTAGAAACCTCTCCAGCTCAACTACTGGCAAACATTGAAGGTGTATCAGTGACAACTATTCGCAATCGTATTTATGCAGCACGAGAAATAGGTGCCATTGAGAAGCCTGGTGCTGGAGTACGTAGTGCAAAGAAGCCTAACCTTTCTTAGATTTCCTTACGTAAGATTCAACAAGCTTTGTTAGTTCTAGAACTGTAATTTCTTCTCCATCAACTGTTTCAGTATGGCCGCCTTGTGGCATTAGGTTTCCTGATAGGTGCACCCCTAGCTGTAGCTTGATACGAAGATGTCGAAGTATTGCAGTTTCACAATCGCTTGCATCCGCTCCAGTTTTAAACTTATAAGTCTTATGGAGCTTCCAGCCATTTCTCTTGTGAGCAATGATTCGGTTGGCACGAGCATCATCATTTGATATTCCTACTTTTAAAGAGCCAAATTCTTGATGCGAGACGATGTATAGGTATGAAGGGGCTGAGTAATCTAAACCCGATACACCACACCATTTACAACCACCAGTTCCACTAGCAATGTTTGCAAATGCAGGACTTACTGTTCTTCCACATTTTTTATGGGTAGATTTCCAGTGTGCTTTGCTGTTTACGTAAGGCTCTAAAGGTATATATCCAGCTTTCCTCATAATACGAACAGCTTCAATTGGTGAAACGTATGTTGGTGCGCAGTACCTACATCCTCCACGCCCTTGTCTTATTGATGAATATTGTGGGTAGACAATTCGGCCACATTTCAAACACTTACACTTCCAGGGCGTAATTGAGTTTGTGTATGGTTCTTTAGGTTCAATGCCTTTTTGAATCATCAGGTTTACGGCCTCTTTGGGGTCTACATAAACCTTGGAACAGTACTTGCAGGCTCCCTGGCCTGATTGGACTGAGTTTAACTTTGGAGAGACTATCTTTCCACAAGTCATACATCTTGATTTCCATGGCGTTACAGCATTTTTATAGGGAACTAGGGGAGTGAGCCCAAATTTCTTCATCCGCATAACTGCCTCTTCGTGCAGTAATCGAACGTTGTTGGCACAATACTGACATCCACGACCAGCTCGAATACTTCCAAGTTGTGGAGAGGAAACCTTCTTACATTTTAGGCATCTAGATTTCCAACCAATTCTTACTCCTCTAAATTGTTCTAGAGGTTCAAATCCAGCAGAACGTAACTCGGAGTTAGCTACATCATTCTTGGTTGTTCGCTTAACAGCGGACTGTTTATATCCGCACTTCCTGCACCCGTTACCGCCAGCTTTAATGCTGTGTAATCTGGGGCTTACTGTGCTCCCGCATTTAACATGTACGGACTTCCAAGGTTTTTCGTATCCAGGAAACTTAACTAAAGGTTTAAGCCCCGCTGCTTTCATTATCTTTAATGCTTCTACATCGGAAGTCACTGCATTGACTGCACATTTAGAGCAAATGCCAAACTTCTTTCTTGGATTTCTGACTGAATTGAGAGTTATATAGACAATTCCATTGCAATCTACATGTCTAGCCTTCCAACGTGTTTTTGCACCAGGATAGGGTCCTATTGGGGAAAAGCCTCTTTCCATAACTAACTTGATGGCTTCTTCCTGCGTGTAGCGCTTTGGCACGGACTAATGGTATTGAGTTTGAGCGACGGTGAATATGTGCTTGGAACCCAACTTATGCCTTTCCAGCAGTCACCTTGTACTTTATAAAGGATTTATCGGGAAAAAGAACCCTCATGTTCCCAGTCAGTAGAGCTTTTCCATTTACCTCGAATAGATAAGGCGTTTCTTTAGGGCAGTTATTCATAATCTTAAAGCCATAAGCAGACCACGCATCCATCCATACTTTTCCTACGAGAAGCTGCACTGTTCCAGATTTATCAGAGCTGCAAAAATTGAATGAGTAGTGAGGGAAGTGAAAACAGTTTTGCTTAAAGCCTGGGGAAGTCACACAATTAAATCCTTTAGCCCCGCTAATTATATTTTCTACTGGAGTTCTCATTTCAATCCAAGTACCACTGTTTTGCCAATGGAAACCCATTGCAGAAACCTTAGAAAACTCATCTTTAACTGGTGGCTCAAACTCTCGATATTCCTCAAAGTTGACTTCTGCACCACGAGGCTTTGCATAACCCCCATGCCAGGAGCATGTTCCGCTTCCTACTGAACTAGAAATGGTGCCATCCCCACAAATGGTTCCCGATGCAGTGAACGGACTAAAACCATAGTCCACGTTAAAAAGTATGGATTGAAAGAGTTCATAGTCATAGGTCAAAAACTTTGCGGAACCAATCTTAGAAAGATTGACTCCGTAATATGGATTTTCAAACACTTGGCCTTTTGAGTTTTTTAGGCAAAGCTTTTCTACAAGTGGAATATAGAAATTATTAACGGCCTTTATGCGTTGGTCAGAACGAGCTGCCCCGATGCTTCTAATCTTTGAGTAGCCAGATATGTTGTAGCAATCAGAAGTTATTCTCTTATAAGCCTCGCTTGCTTCCTTTTTCATCTTTTGCTCGGCGGCACTTCCATTCCATGGCCATGCGAAAGCAGAATTCGTGCTTGTTGCTATTGAAATTACAAGTAGTAGAGCAAATGAAATTCGATTTGGAAACTTCATTATCCCAGCATCCCGCTAACAATCTGAAGCAATAAGGCAGTTGCAAAAACCACTTGTCCAAGCTGGATTATTTGGCCTGTGTTCTTAAGCCCGTTTAAAGTATTTCCCTGCATCGTATCCTCTACATGCTGCGGAAGCACGGTACAAAAGAGAGTCTTAAAAGTTTCATCAGTGCGTTGTTTCTTTCGCCCTTTTGAATTTTGGTCTTCCATATAAAAATTGACCATTTCCATTAATTCAGCTGCCATCTCCTGCTTACTGAATGAGCCTCTATTCTCTACAGCAGAGAGATAGCTGCACTCAGCTACAGATTCTGCAATCATTTTTAGTATCTGACGCAAAGAATCACTAAACGGGTCATAGAAATCAATATTTGGTCTATCAATTTCGGTGGAAATGGCGTTCTTAACCTTGTCGGTTTTGGATGATTGTAAGAAAACCGCTGCCATATCATCTGCTGGTTTTATCATTCTGGCAGTAGCGGCTAGGAATGGTGACCATAACTCCTGTGTCTCTTCGTCACTCAGTTTCATTTCAGTTGCGAAGAAGTCCAGGCCCTGCACGATGGTTACTCCGATAGACGTAACTATCGCCTCATTTGAGAAATCTGAAACCTTTGAATCGGCCACTCTCAACTCCTCCCGCTTAACTGGTACTCCAGATATGTACGAAGGCTATAAGTAATTTCTAGTACTGGAAATAAACTGGGGAAAAAGTGGGCAAAAACTTTCAGCAAAAAATCTTGTGCCTAAAGCTTTGGTTAAAAAGCGAGAGCATTAAGCGTAAATCTGGCGGAGACGAGGAGATTTGAACTCCTGAAGGGTTTAACCCCTTACCTCGTTAGCAGTGAGGCGCACTCGACCGGGCTATGCGACGTCTCCTTGTACAGCGATAGTTTACAGGCTTGTTTGGTCGGGCTCTACTCGCCCGATTCGAGGGTTTTCACACTGAAGCCCTCGATGAGCGGGTCTGAAAAAGCCTTCCAGTTAGCAAAACCTTTGGTTTCTAGGTGGGCCAATTGAGAAGCAAGATCCCTCCAAATTTCATATAGGACCACAGTGTTTTTCGATTGTGGATCAACCAAGATATCTAGGCTTTCACAACCATCTTCTTTACGAACTTCAATGGCGTAGCTTTTCAAATGGTTGAGTAGGTTCTCGCGCTCACCTTGTTTAATGGTTAGTTCAACGATAAAAATCTTCTTCATGCATGAAAGTTACTCGGTAATAGGTGTACTGCCAATACCGATTCTTGTAGGCTACTTATATGGAAAATTCAGATAAGGCGTTAGATAGAGGCGCAAAGCGTGTTTACGATGTTGCACCATCGGAAGCATTTGCCGAGTTTATGTCGA
>JACCDN011019647.1_pt1 | contig 12289 bp, 11 predicted proteins | sample 7441691 | NCBI WGS metagenome assembly JACCDN01 (sample SAMN15323439, study PRJNA562643) | freshwater metagenome | isolation source: river surface water | place: USA:Blue River Watershed | collected 2017-08-16 | reverse complement strand
GTGATTTGGAAAAATATTTACGCGCTAAAAAAATTAAGTGGTTTGAAGATGAAACAAATTTGGACGAGAAGTTTTTGCGTAATAAAATCAGAAATTTTTTTGCCACTTTTGAAGAAAAAAAATTGATTCACAAGCGCATTAAAAATGCTTCGGATGAAATTGCCAAAATGCGCGATTTATTTGATTCGTTGATGATGGCGCAAGCAGCGCAGATTCTGGAGTTTAAGACTGGTGAATATTTTTTAATCGATCACAAAAAATTACAAAAATTGGATGAAAAATTTGCGCTAAAAATTTTAGCTTTGGTGGCGATGGAAATCGGTGGAAAAAAATATAAACCGCGGATGAAAAATTTGAGAATTTTTTACGAATATTTGATCAAAGATGAAAAAATTAAACCGCGTAATTTTTATGGATGCGAGATTAAACAATATGATGAAAGATATCTTTCGTTAAAGCCGCAAGATGCGAGAAAAAAGATTGAATTACGAACGATTTTGAAAGATTTTTTTTAAGAGTTTTTTTTGATTTTTTCTTCAACCACCACAAAGAAATTCCCGTAATTGAAAAAAGCAGTGGCAATAATCCGACTGCAAAAGCTAGGGTTTCGCCGTAAATTCCAATTGCAGTTCCGTCGTGAATTGAATGCCAAAGTTTGCTGCTTTCTTTGGTTTTAAAATAAATCAGATAAATTCCGGTAATGCTTGTGGTTGTAAGTGGAATCAAAAACCAGAAACCGATAGCGCCGTGCAAATTGCGATGAAATTTTTTGCCTTTATCAGTGAATTTAAAGGTGAGGGCGCGCTTTAGCATTCCAGATTTTGGCCACCAAATTGTTAGGCCGCTGACGCACATAAATAGCATAACGATGCCAAAAATTCCGACGGCATTTTTACCGATTTTGCTTAAAAAAAGATCTTCGTGGAATTTTTTTAAGAGGCGGAAAATATTTTTGCTTGGGTCATTAACCTCAATAATTTCTAGTGAAACGGGATCAATTATAACTTCGGCAACTGGTTTTTTTTCGCCATTTTTAGTGAAGCGAACTTTAGCGAAAGCGCCTTTTTGTTCCGGCATTTTAAAAGGTGCGGGATTTAATTCGGGATCGACAACATTTTGAGCGGCAGCGATTATATCTTCTTCGGAGGCTGGTTCGCCTGCAGTGAGATCATATTTATAATTTAAAATCGCGTTAGAAATTTCGCCGCGAAAGGCCATAACCGAGCCGGTTAAGCCTTGCAAAACCAATGGAATGAACAAAACAAGCGCCAAATAAAGGTGCAGTTTTTTTAAGATTTTTCTCATAAATTTTTCTTAAACTTCGGCCCAGCGGCGTATTAAATTGTGATAGATTCCAGTAAGATGAATGGTTGATTCATGGCTTGGCACATCAAGATTTAAAAGCCTGATTGAGTTATCAAGATCGAAAAGCAAAGTTCTTTTAGCATCGTCACGGATCATGCTTTGAACCCAGAAAAATGACGCGATTCTGACGCCTCTTGTTACTGGCGTAACATGGTGCAAGCTGCTTGCGGGGTAAAGAATCATATGGCCTTTAGGTAATTTTACTTTATGCGTGCCATACGTATCTTCCACCACCAACTCTCCTCCATCGTATTCCGAAGGATCGGAAAGAAATAAGGTAGCAGAAAGATCGGTTCTCATTTTAAAAGGAGTGCCGGCGATGTTGCGAATGGCGCCGTCAATATGTGTGCCGTAAGTTTGGCCGCCCGAATAGCTATTAAAAAGTGGCGGACAAACTTTTTGCGGCAATGCTGCTGAAATGAAGGTGCTGTTACTTTCAAGTGCAATCATAATTTTCTCTCCTAAAAGTTTAGCCTCATTCGAAGTTGTCGGTAATTGCACATTATTTTTAACCAAAGACGAAAGATGTCCGGCGGTAGCTTTGCCATCGATCCAATCTGCTTTGTCTAAAATTTTACGAAATTCATCAACTTGAGTCGCGGTCAAAACTTCTGGGATATGAAGTAGCATGTTTAGAATTTAACTTTGGTTGTAAGCAGAACTACGCGACCTTCGCCCGGAACCGCTGCTTGAGAGCCGCGAAGTTGGTCGAAATAGTATTTGTTGGTAATATTGTTAATGTTGAGTTGCAGATCGATGTTTTTGTTCACCGCATATTTAGCCATCGCGTTGAACATCATGTAACCTGGAATTTTTCTAACAGTTCCAGTTACTGGATCGGCTGGTAAGGTTCCGGTAACATAACGTTCAGAAAGATAGTTTCCGCCGCCGCCAATCTCAAGAGTTGGAGTCATTTTATAGGTCGCAAATAAATTGATGCTATGCTCTGGAGTGTTGGCTAGTGCGCGGTTTTTATAATCAGGATTGATTAACGACTTAGTCACGCGGCCATCTAAATAAGCGTAGCCAACGATTAGCTGTAATTTATCAGTAATTTTGCCAGTGATTTGACCTTGAAAACCGTAAACGCGCTGACTTCCCGAAAGAGTGTTGCTGGTAAGGCCGGTATTTTCCCTAGCATTATCTTTGTCGGCTCTAAACACGGCAAGGGTGGTTGAGAGGCGTTTTTTCAGCAAATCCCACTTAGTTCCTATTTCGTAAACGGTATTTTTTTCTGGCGCGATACTGGAAGTTGTGGTTGCAAGTGACAGCGATTCGGCGGACGGATTAAAAGAAGTTCCGTGACTGATATAGACGCTGCCATTTTCTGCGGGTTTGTAAACTAAACCGCCATTGTAGCTCACAAGGTTATCTTGGCGAGTTAGAATTGTTCTGGCGCCGGCGAAAGTTACACTGTCATAGCTGGTTTGTAATTTATCAAAACGTGAACCAAGAGATAATTCCCAAGATTTACTAAGTTTGATTGTGTCGGCAATGTAAGCGGCAATCGTGTCTAACTTGGTTTTAGTGTAAGTAGATGAGGTGTCTTTTACTGAATAGCTAAAAGGAATCAGACTATTTGGATCTTCCAGAGTTGTTGAAGGAACTTTGTCGTAAGAAATTGAAGTTGGAGTTGAAGATTCGCTTTCAAGCGCAACGCCAACAATCGCATTATGCTCAAGTCCAAGAGTTGAGAATTTGCTCGAGATGTCAGTTTGATTGCCCATATAGCTTTCAACTGAAGTTCGGGTTTTGATGCTACGAACAACTGCGTTGGCGCTAGTTGTCATTTGTGGTTCCGTAGCTTGAGCATCGCGGAAATAACGCGCGTATCTAGTTTGGTTGCGCAAGGTTGAGGTGTCGGATAAATCATGCTCAAACTTGACGGTGGAAATATTAACGTCGGTTTTCAAATGGTCGTTATTTTTGAAACCGTAATAGTTGCTGCGATCGGTTTTAGCTGGCTCGCCTTTGAAAAATGGAATACCGTAATCGGGAATATTATCTTCGGCTTGATATAAATGGCTGATGTTCAAGCGCGTGTCAGTTCCAAGTCCGAAAGCCAAAGATGGAGCAAAACCAACTCGGCGATTTAGAACTTCATCACGTTGCGCTACTTTATTTCTATTCGCCATGACGTTCAAACGGAAGGCGGAATTTTTGCCGATTTTAGCGTTAACGTCCGCGGTGCCGCGAGTGGTTTCGTTAGTGCCTAACATCAAAGTGCCTTCATTTTTTGTTCCTAAAAAGGCTTGTTTGCTATTTTGCTGAACGGCTCCACCAGTTGATCCGCGACCAAATAATGCCGATGACGGACCTTGAACAACTTCGATATTTTCTAAGTTAAAAGAGTCGCGGAAATAGCTTCCGAAATCGCGCATGCCGTCGATGAAGTAATCATTACGAGCCGAGAAGCCGCGAATGCTGATATTGTCGCCTTGACTACTAGCTTCGCCCGCTGCCAAAGAAACACCGGGAACGTTACGAAGAGCGGCGGCAACTGTGGTTACACCTTGATCGTCCATCAATTGACGAGTTACGGTTGAAACGGTTTTTGGTGTGTTAACCAATGGTCCGTTTAATTTATAATAAGACGACTCGATGGAGTTGTAATTGGTGCCATTGAAGTTGCTGTTTTCAATAACCAAAACTGTCGGAAGTTCGGTTGTTGGGCTCGATTCTTTGGCTTCAAGACTGAAAGGGGAGATTGTCGAAATACCAAAAATTACTGTGCTGGTAAGTAAACGTGAGACCGAATTAGTTTTCTGTTGGCTTGCAAGCGGAATGAAAGTTTGCGGCATTTTTTAAAATTTTAATTTGTTATTTTGGCTCAGTGACAAAGCCAATATTGGAAAGACCTATATGCTGCAGCTCTGCAAGTAGGTGACTTACTTTGCCATAATTCACATCAACATCAGCGCGAATGTGAATTTGTTGCTTGGGATTTTCTTTTGCCGTGGCGCTTAATTTTTGTTTAAGTTCGCTTTCAGAAACTGGCTTATCATCAACAAAATATTCTCCAGCGCGGTTTACCGAGATTGTAATGGTTTTTTCTTCCGTGATTTGTGCGGCGCTTTCAGCTGGTAAATTCAACTTAATATTGCTGTTGAGCATTGGTGCGGTGACTAAAAAAATCACCAGCAAAACCAACATTACATCAACCAGCGGCGTCATATTTATTTCCGAGAGCGGCGCTTGCAATTCTTCGCGTTCAAAAGGACTTTGCATATTCTAGTTCTTTTGAGTTTCGTTGGATAAATAGACCGTCATTTGTTCGGCAACGTGACGCAGATTTTGTACCAAAAGACGATTTAAGCGAATGAACGCGTTGTAAGCGAGTACGGCCGGAATTGCGGCGAATAAGCCAACGGCAGTGGCGATTAAAGCTTCACCCATTGGGCCGGCAACTACAGAAATTCCGGCATTTCCTTGAGCGGCGATACTTTGCAGCGCATTATAAATTCCCCAAACCGTTCCAAATAATCCGATAAATGGCGCAGAACTTCCGATGGAAGCAAGAATGGTTAAGCCTTTGTCGAGATCGATTCGAACTTCATCAAGGGTTTGTAATAAATGCATGGTTAAGATTTCAGTTTTAGCTTCGTGTGTTTCGTATTGTGGCAAAATTGTTTCCAATTTTTTTACTTCTTCGATCAAGAAATTGGTGCAGCCTTCAACGTTTTCAAAGCCTTTGCGAGCTGGCCAATTCTTGATTGAGAGATGTTCGTTTTGAAATTTTTGGAAAGCGCGATTTTCGCGGCGCAATCTCATTGTCTTCCAAAAAATAAGATACCAACTGGCAAATGACATCGCGGTAAGAAGCAGAAAAACAGCGATAAGAACTGGATTTCCTTGAGAAAAAACGTGAGAGAAATTCATGGTTAGATAATTTTAAATTCGACAGGAACAATTACATTGGCTTGAACAATTTCACCGCCGCGACGCGCTGGAATAAATTTCCATAATTTTACAGCTTCGAGTGCGGCTTCATCTAAAGCGCTTGATCCGCTTGAGCGTGAAATTTGAACTGCTGCTGCGGTGCCGTCAATTTTTACGGCAACGTTGAGCAAAACTTTCCCTTGAACACCATTGCGCTTTGCTTTGATTGGATAATAAGGCGCAGGATTGTTTAAATAATTAGCGTTGAAAATTGGATCGCTTTCAGCAGCTTTTGCGGCAGTTGAATTTGGATCTTCGCGACCAGAAGTTTGTTTTCCAACCGACTGATTTTTTTCGGCTTTGCTTTCAACTTTCTCAAGTTTGTCTTGCTGTTTTTGTTTAATCGTGTTTTCGCGCTCAACACTTACAGCGGTTTTTTTATGAGAAACATTTTCACTTTTTTTATTTGAAGCGGAAGGCGCAACAAAACTTACTCGAATTGCTTGTTGATTCATAACAATTGGACTTGACGGAAACATTGCCCAAGCTGCAAGTGAGGCGTGCACTAGCGCCGCAGAAATGAAAGCAACAAGATGTGAATTTTGATAGTTTGTGATAATCATTTTCAAAAAAAATAAATTCGGGACACGCAAGCTAATTTTGACGAAAATGATAGTCAATATCAAAAATGAAAAAGTTTATCATATATTATCTCGAATTGGTCTTTGTAGAAAATGGCGGGAAATTTCTGATTTTTATTTTGTGAAATTTTTTTGCCTGCATCAGATTGCAAAGATTCGTCGATCATAAAAATTTCAAAAAACTAAAAATGAAAATCGTCAACTCTCAAATAGACATATATATACAAAAAATCGCGCAGGAAAAAATTGCAGGATGTTTGGTATTTGGACCAGAAATTTCGGTGGTGAATTATCGTTTCGATTTAATTGCTAAAAAAATTGCGCCAGATTTGTCGGATCCATTTCTGGTTTCCAACCTCAGCAAAGAAAGGTTGGTGGAGGACAAGGGAATTTTATCTGATGAATTTTTCTCTTTTTCAATGCTTGGCGGCAGAAAATTAATTTTAGTAAAAGATGCCGATACAGCTTGTGGCGCAGCTCTTAAAATTCTTTTTGAAGACGCAGAATTCGCAAAAAAAAGTGAAAATTTTATTTTAATACAAGCTGGCGACCTAGATAAATCATCGGCTCTTCGAAAATTATGCGAAGATAATTCTAATTTTGCCGCGATTGTTTGTTACGAAGATGACGAGCGCGTAATCAAAAAATTTATTGAAAACGAATTGGCGATCAAGCAAGTAAAATCAAACTCTCAAGTCATCAACATGCTGGTAGAAAAGTTTGGAAAAAATCGTCAAATTATTCTCAGAGAACTTGAAAAAATTATACTTTATTTAGGCGAAGAAAAAAATCTAACAGCCGATGCAATCAATAAAATCAGTGGTTCTGAAGCCGAGATTTCTACTGATGAATTTATTTTAAGTTTCACTTCGCAGAAATTTGATACCGCTTTGGCGCAAGCAGAGAAGCTGTTTAAGGATGGTTTTGAACCGATCGTTTTAATTCGATTTTTGTCAAATTATTTGCAAAAAATTTATCAAGCAAAATGCGATATAGAGTTCGCAGGCCTTGATTTTGAAGGCGCAGTGAAGGCTCAAAAATTATTTTTTAAAACTGAAATCGGGTTTCGTAAGAGTTTAAAGACGCTTTCTTTGGATTTTTTAACTAAGAATTTGCAAAAACTTTCCGAGTTAGAAATAAAAATTAAAACCTCATCACTCTCGCCAAAGCTTCTATTTGTTCGTTTCGTGCAAGATTTAAAATAATTTAAAAATAATTCATTAAACCTGCTTGACATTGAAGAAAGGGGAGCTTAAGTTGCCCGCCCTCTTCTGAACTGAAGAATCAATTTCTCTTTATTCGATGTCACTCCCGCTCTTTCAAACGAGCTGGAAAGTCCAGTAAAATTCAGATAAATTTCGTTGTTTTAAATCGTAAATAATCATGTTTTTTTGCTTTTTTAAAAAAAGCAAAAGAGAGAAAAATAAAGGCGATAGCTCTGTCGATGTTATACATTTGAGCTATCTCTTTATTACTTTCGAGTTTTAAAGAGATTCAAGCTATGATTAAATTCTCAACTTGAGAGTTTGATTCTGGCTCAGAACGAACGCTGGCGGTATGCTTAACACATGCAAGTCGAACGGGCATAGCAATATGTCAGTGGCAAACGGGTGAGTAATACAGAGGAATCTTCCTAGCAGTAAGGAATAACTTTGGGAAACCAAAGCTAATGCCATATATTACCCTTCGGGGGAAAGATTTATCGCTGTTAGATGAGCCTCTGCCGGATTAGCTAGTTGGTAGGGTAATGGCCTACCAAGGCAATGATCCGTAGCTGGTCTGAGAGGATGATCAGCCACACTGGAACTGAGACACGGTCCAGACTCCTACGGGAGGCAGCAGTGGGGAATATTGGACAATGGGCGCAAGCCTGATCCAGCAATACCGCGTGAGTGATGAAGGTCTTCGGATTGTAAAGCTCTTTTAGTAGGGAAGATAATGACGGTACCTACAGAAAAAGCACCGGCAAACTTCGTGCCAGCAGCCGCGGTAATACGAAGGGTGCTAGCGTTGTTCGGAATCACTGGGCGTAAAGCGTACGTAGGTGGTTGAGTAAGTCGATTGTGAAAGCCCCGAGCTTAACTCGGGAATTGCAACCGAAACTGCTCAGCTAGAGTATGGTGGGGGATAGTGGAATTTCTAGTGTAGGGGTGAAATCCGTAGATATTAGAAGGAATACCGGTGGCGAAAGCGACTATCTAGGCCATTACTGACACTGAGGTACGAAAGCGTGGGGAGCAAACAGGATTAGATACCCTGGTAGTCCACGCAGTAAACGATGAGCGCTAGTTGTCGGGGTCTTAGATCTCGGTGGCGAAGCTAACGCGTTAAGCGCTCCGCCTGGGGAATACGGCCGCAAGGCTAAAACTCAAAGAAATTGACGGGGACCCGCACAAGCAGTGGAGCATGTGGTTTAATTCGATGCTACGCGAAAAACCTTACCAACCCTTGAATCCCATTGACCGATACAGAAATGTATCTTTGGAGCAATCCACAGTGGAGACAGGTGTTGCATGGCTGTCGTCAGCTCGTGTCGTGAGATGTTAGGTTAAGTCCTTCAACGAGCGCAACCCTCATCCTTATTTGCCATCGGGTTATGCCGGGAACTATAGGGAAACTGCCAGCGACAAGCTGGAGGAAGGTGGGGACGATGTCAAGTCATCATGGCCCTTATGGGTTGGGCTACACACATGCTACAATGGTGGTCACAGCAGGAAGCGAAAGAGTAATCTGGAGCAAATCCTTAAAAGCCATCTCAGTTCAGATTGAGGGCTGCAACTCGCCCTCATGAAGTTGGAATTGCTAGTAATCGTAGATCAGCACGCTACGGTGAATACGTTCTCGGGTCTTGTACACACTGCCCGTCAAGCCATGGAAGTCGTTTCTACCTGAATAGAGTGAGCTAACCGCAAGGAGGTAGCTCTACACGGTAGGAATGGTGACTGGGGTTAAGTCGTAACAAGGTAGCCGTAGGGGAACCTGCGGCTGGATTACCTCCTTAAAAAAGAATCGTCCTTCGGGACAGATTCAAAAAAGACAGAGCTATCGTCCTTTACTTGAAGTAAGGCGCTATCGCCTTTGTTTTTCTCTTTTAAAAACATGATTATTTACGATTTAAACAATCCCTCACGATTCTTTAAATTTTTCTCTTAAGCCAAACGATAAAGAATATGCCGCATCTAATCATCGAGCATTCTGGTAATATCAAAAGAAAATCTATTGCTGCACTTGAGCATAAAATTCAAAATATTATGCAGGAGCAAGAAGGAAATTTTGATGCCGATCAATGCAAATGCCGCAGCTTGTCTTTTGATGAATATCTTGTTGGTAGGTCAGATCAAACGATATCTTCTTTTATTCATATCACTCTTAAGGTTTTGACTGGTAGATCGATTCAGATCAGACAGAATCTTTCTCAGAAAATTATTGATTTTGTTCAAAAATTTTATGCCGACTTAAATCTTTCGACTAAACGTTGTGACATCTCTGTCGATATTGTTGAGATGGAGCGCGACACTTACCAAAAAATCTGCATCAAGTAGATGTTTGGGAAAAATAAAATCCTCAAAGCCGAAATTCATGATGGCTGCGATCTTGACATTCAAGAAATATTCCCAACACTTCAAGGAGAAGGTCCATATGCAGGGCATCCAGCGGTATTTATTCGTCTTGGCGGATGCAATTTAGCATGCAAGTTTTGTGACACTGAATTCGAATCTTATCAAAATTTCTCACTTCAAAAAATCATCGAAGAAGTTTTGCGGATGGCAAAAAATGATGAAGAAAAAATAGTTAGAAAATTAGTTGTAATTACTGGTGGAGAGCCCATGCGTCAGCCAATTGAAAGACTCTGTGGTGAATTAATAAAATTGGGTTTTCTTATTCAGATTGAAACTAACGGCACGCTTTTTCGCGAACTGCCAAATGCAGTAAGAATTATTTGCTCTCCAAAAGTTACGAACGGCAAATATCATGCAATAAGGCCAGATTTGCTCTCGCGCATCAATGCTTTCAAATTTATTATTTCAAAAACTAGTAAAGATTATTCCAATATTTCTGAAGTTGGACAGTCAAAATCGCAAATTCCAGTCTACATACAGCCGATGGATGAATATGACGAAACCAAGAACGGAGCTAATTTGGAATATGCGATAGAGCTATGTCAGAAGCACGGCTACCTCCTTTCGTTACAAATTCACAAAGTTTTAGGATTGAGATAGTTTTTTGCAAAAATTCCTCAAGAAATCTTGGTTTTTGGAGGATATTTATCTCGAATTGGCGTTTTAAATTAAAAAATCTCCCTCGATGGAAATAAATTTGGAAGAGGCTGCTATCAGAGATTCGGCGGTTAATTCCTTAACGCCATAGATTTCAACTTCGGTATTAAAATCTTTTCTGATTTTTTGGACCAATAAATCGAAATCACCGTCGCCTGAAAGTAAAATTACCACGTCGCACTCTTTGGCATATTCCATGACGTCGATAGTAATTCCAACGTCCCAATCTCCCTTGGCCGAGCCGTCGGAACGCTGAATGAAGGGTTTTAATTTTACCTCAAAACCAATGCCGCGCAGAATATTTTGGAATTGTTTTTGCTTGTCATCAGGTCTGGCAATTGCATAAGCGAAGGCTTTTACGACGTGACGATTTTGAGTCGCCTTTTTCCAGAATGTGTTGTAATCAAAATGCTTCTGATGTCTTTGTTTTGTAGTGTAATAGATGTTTTGAACATCAACAAAAATCGCGATATTTTTTATTTTATTTTCCAATTTTTCTAAGATTTTTTGACAAATTCTGACTTTAATTTCATGGCTCCGATGCCAGGAATTTTGCAGTCAATATCGTGATCACCACCAACTAAGCGAATATTTTTTACTTTAGTTCCAACTTTCACGACCAGCGACGAGCCCTTTACTTTCAAGTCTTTGATTACGGTGATGGTATCGCCGTCAGAAAGAATAACGCCGTTAGCGTCTTTAACCACATCCTCAAGATCTTCGATTTCCGAAGGTTCGCCACTTTCGCTTTGCGACCATTCGTGAGAACATTCGGGACAAATATACATTCCTTGTGCTTCGTAAATATATTCGAAGCCGCATTTTATACAGTTTGGGAGGTCGCTCATGGTTAGTTTTTAATTATAGATTTTGATCGATTGATTTAAATATGCTTTATCTCTTCGCTTGTACTACTGACATTGAAAACTCAAATATTCCACTGATAAATAATCATTAGAAAAGGCAGTGCGATTTTTGCTGAAGAGCTGGGGACAAAAAATGAGTTTTTTAGCCCCATTTTTTTATTATGCCTCAAATTCAATAGGCAACTATCACAATTCCAGAAGCTCCTCCACCCGAACTACCGCCAGCACCACCTCCCCCAGTATTGGGAGTAGCGGTATAGCTACTGGTATTTCTACCAGCTCCACCACCTAAACCACCCAAGCCATTATCGGTTATCGCGCCAGCAATATTGCCATGGTTTCCTCCTCCTCCGCCGCCAGCATAATAAACCGAGACATCATCTCCATCAATATCTATCGGACATCCGTCGCCACCGTTGCCACCGTAACCAGCTACAGCGTCTCCGCCAGTTGCGCAGGCTCCACCACCACCACCACTATATGATGCTGCGTTAGTGGCTCCTCTATAAGAATGGCCACCATTATTACCTTGTCCAGCTGTGCCATATCCAATTGGGTTGGAAGCGCTATTACCTGCCGCACCACCGCCAGAGCCACCATCAAGGTAGAGTGTCGAATACATTACGCTTCTTCCTCCGCCAGAGGCGGTTAATAACGATCCGCCTGATGGTCCAAATGATGAATCCTTTCCGTGTGTGGCTACACCAACAGCAGCTCCAACAGTAGCTGAATAATTGATAGAGGCGCTAATTGCATAATTAGCTTGATATATCAAGCCGCCGCCGCCACCACCGCCAGCAGCATTGCCATCGGCAACGTCACCACCACCACCGCCGCCGCCCACAACTAAAACTCTAGCTGTTTTCGCTTCTGGACAGGTAAAATTGGTGACCCCCGAAGTAAAGGTATGAATTGTTTTGCCATTAGAGTTGGTTATGGTTCCACCCGTGCACGGTAATACACATCTATTAACCACACTTCCCAGAGTTCCATCGCTACAAGTATAAGTGAAAGAACCTACGTATCCCGCAGCTGTATTGCAACTCGTAGAAGTTGACCCAGAAAGAACGGAAGTGTTGTCAACAATACCAGCTTGTCCGGTAATTGTGCAGTTTTTCTTACAAGTTCCGCCTAAAAAAGTATAGCTGTTTGCCGTATCGCAAGAGCAAGTTGGAGAAGATGGAGTTGTGGTAAGAGTGCCATCAACGCAAGAGTAAGGAATTGAGGCGTTGTCAAATCCAGTGGCGTTGCAGGTAAGATT
>JACCDN010127698.1_pt1 | contig 12292 bp, 4 predicted proteins | sample 7441691 | NCBI WGS metagenome assembly JACCDN01 (sample SAMN15323439, study PRJNA562643) | freshwater metagenome | isolation source: river surface water | place: USA:Blue River Watershed | collected 2017-08-16 | reverse complement strand
TTCAAGTTTTTTCACCTACTGGACGCACGATCACATTGATTGGCCGGTGGTGCTGTGGCTGTCAATCGGTTCTGTTGCTGGCTCGCTGATAGGTGCAGAACTGCTTGCTCGCTTATCTAAGCGCACTTTGACGATTGCATTTGTATGCATCTTGGTAATTGCTGGTATTCGAATGTTTTTCAAAATTGATGCAACGGGCGAGATGATTTTGAATGCACCAACAGCGGCATGGCTTGTTGTTATTGGTTTAGTTGTTGGTGCACTTGCTGGAATGCTGGGCATCGGTGGTGGTTTAATGAGCGTTCCAATTTTGGTGATTTTCTTTCATGTTTCGCCAGCACTTGCAAAAGGAACTTCACTCGCAGTTGTGATTCCAACAGCGTTCTCTGGAACTCTGCAAAATTTGCGAAACAAAAATACCGATCTCACTGCTGCAGCCATTGTGAGTTCAACAGGAGTGGTTACTGCGATTGCAGGAAGTTGGATTGCGGCGCGAATGAATGATGCGCTGTCTAATTTCTTATTTGCCGTGTTGCTCATTGTGATTGCTGGACGAATGTTGCTGCAGTTGCGCAATCAGCGCCAAGTTACGCCGGTAGGCGAGTAGTTACGCGTTGGTGCAGTAATCCATTAGTGCTGATCATCGAGTTTGCGCGCCAATCCGCATTGCCAAATCGATCGGTAATGGTTCCGCCGGCTTCTTGAACAATTGGATAGATGGCTGCATTGTCGTATGGCGCAAGACCAATTGCATCGATAGCAACATCAATTGCGCCTTGTGCAACCAACATGTGTTGCCAGAAATCGCCAAATCCTCGTGAGCGAAGAGCGTCTACTTGCAACTGTTGTAATGCAGGTAGGCCACCCACTTTTTCCCAACCCTTGTTTGGCGTTGTGCTCACGTGGGCTTCAGAGAGTTCATTTACTGGGGATACGTATATACGTGTGCCGTTGAAGTAAGCACCTTCACCAGCAGTTGCCCACCAACGCATGCCCAGCGCGGGGGCAGACACCACGCCAAGTACGGGCACATCGTTATGCACGAGTGCAATGAGCGAACCCCAAACAGGTACGCCGCGCACGAAATTGGTGGTGCCGTCGATGGGGTCAATAACCCACACGAACTCTGCGTCGGTTGGCCCGCTGGTTCCGTGTTCTTCGCCATAAATGCCAAAGTCGGGGAAGGCGTCACGCAGGACTGAGGTAATCGCCGTCTCGGTATTTCGGTCAATTTCGGTGACTTCGCTGTTGTCGGCCTTTCGGGAAACCGTGAAATCGCGGTTTTCGAACCCTGCCAGGCTCACAGCATCGGCGGCCTCTGCAGCCAATTTGGCTGTATTCAGCAATTTGTCCAAGCCACTCATTGGGCAAACATTAGATGAATACTGGTCAAAGGTGGTTGACAAAGACTGAATTTAGATTTAGTGTCATCACCTTGAATCCCGTTTCAATGTGAGGTCGTCCATGAGTCGCAAAGTCCGATTACTTTCAGCATTTACCGCAGGTGTTCTTCTGCTTGCATCTTGTGGAGGCGGTGAGTCCACCTCACGCACAAAAAACAGCGCGCTGTGTTATGTCGATCAGGCAGCAAAAGATGAGGCTGTAAAAGCTGCAGAAGACGCGTTGGAATCTGCAATGACTGGGGCACCTGCTGAGGAAACACCCGAAGAAACACCAACTTCAGTCGAGGAAACCCCAACAACAATTGGGAAAGAAACCCCAACGTCGCTCGAAGGTGCAAGCGGTGGCGGATATCGCCGTCCAGCGGTGCGTGCTGCAAGTTCTGGCGAAACAGAGTTGACTCCTGAACAGCAGCAAGCCCAAATGGACCTCGAGGCCGCACAGGCACAACCACTTTGTGAAGATGAAGCGACAGAAGAAGGCTCAGATGAGAATGCTGAGAGCGAACAAACCGATGAAGTAGTTACTGAGTCGCGCACCTGTGAAGTTTCGGCAAGTTTTGATGGTGATTGGGCGGCCATTTATCCATGTGAAGGTGCATCGCGGGTCAGTGTTTCCTTAATCGGATCCTCTCAGAACACGAGTTATTCATCGCCTGGCAGCAAGATGACATTTCCCCTCGAAGGATCGAATTCATTCAGTGTTTCGGTTGAAGTAGATGGTGTCGAAGTTGTGAACACCACGTTCTCCCGCGACGGCGAAACATCTGCAAGTGGTGACTACAGCGTTGAAGTATTGGCGAGTGAGTCCGAAGAGGCGCAAGAAAGTGTTGTCGTTGAGCCATGCACGGTGACGTTTGAACTGCTTGAGATCGTGAACGAGGGCCGCGCAGATACCAATATCACTTGGTGTGATGGATTGCGGGGCGCATACGTAACCTTTGAAAGCCCTGGTTACTCGAATTGGGGCACCTTGCAGTATCAAGTGATTGATTGGTCTCTTCCGGGTTCCGTTGTCACCATGAGTGTGCTTAACGGACCATCTGGCTCGGTAATTGATTCGGCTGTTGTGGACTTGAGCGCAAGCACATCGGTAAGTGTTGAACTCAATCTTGAAGGTCTAACCGAACGAGCCGAAGTTGCTGACGCTGATTGGTCATATGCGATGGTTTCAGATCAAAGCTCTAACGAGCCGGACAATGAAATCGAGGAAGCTTGCAGCGGAAGTTCACAAGTTATTGCTCAAGTTCTTGACCGCAACGAAGGTAGGGCGACAATGCAAATTGAAGCCATAGCTCCTGAGGGTTGCACTGAAGTTACAGGTGTCTTCCTTCTGGAAGGAAGCTATGAGCCTTCAGCAATTAGCCCAGAAGGAATTATGCAAGCAGAAATCAATATTGTTTGTGCTTTCTACAGTGGTGAGAATCCAGAAATGCCAGTTACAGGTGTTGCGTTGGGACTTTGTGATATTGACTCACAAGCCACTTACACACTGATCGGCGGAACATATATTGAGTTTTTGGAAGGCCGAATGCAAGGTTTTGCTCTCAACGCAGCAGAGGGCCCTCGTTGTGAGGCGCTCGGTATTGAACAAGTAGGCGAGAGAGACTTTGTGATCACAGGTTGCGATGGTGCAGACCGATTCCGGATCAAGGGTCTGGCTGAACCACGCCTGACAATTAGAACTGACTCTCCGGAATTCTCATTGCCAGAAGGATACGAAGTTGCCTCAGGCCAGCTATCAATTCAACTTCGTGCCTATTTTGGTGACGATCGGGAAACTGAATACATCGAAGTTTGCTTAAAAAACTGTGAGCCAAACGCCGAGGTTATCTTTACGCCAGAGAGCCCAACGGTTGGAGAAGGGGTGTGGTTGGGTCTTCAGACCGAGTGTGAGACAGATCAGTTGCATTGGGCTGCATACCGAGAAGATGGAAGACTCCACTCAACTACGGCAACGCATCAACCATTCATTCCCTCACTCGGCGAGGTGTACACCTTGTACGTGGAGGGATCCTGCTTGGATGGCACTCCTGTTTTCGGACGGACTGAGATTTCAGTAAATGCAGCTTCAGCTCCAAGTAATGACAACTTTGCGAATGCAATGTCAATCAAAGGCTCAGTAGGATCTGTTTTTGCCAACTCACTTGGCGCAACGTTGGAAGATGGTGAGCCGCTTCACTCTGGTTGTGAGTGGGAAGGTGACAACTCTGTGTGGTTCGTCTACGAGGCACCAGCAAGCGGTGTTTTGAACCTCACCTTTGGACCGCAAACATTTGCGGTTCCAACATTTGCTTCCTATGTTGGCAATGATTACTCGTCATTAGAGAAACAATCAACATGGTTTGGTGAAAACTGGGTGATCTTGACAGACGTTGTGCAAGGTCAGACGTATCGCTTTGTGGTAACCGGTTGTTATCGATCCGGATTTGGTGATATCGCATTCAATTGGTCAATTGATGGTCTGGATGCAGTTGATACAGCAACGGTGTTCGAGGCTGCGTCAAATGAACCAGGAATTGATATTGATGAGGTCGATACAGGCGCAGTAGTAGTAAACGGAAACACAGGCTCAATAAATGTCACGCCAAGTGCGGACGGCATCACTTTGACCGAGCAAGTGGTCTCTCAAATTCTGCGAGATGCAAATGCAGAGGGTGGCGAGGTCTGGGCAGTTGAACAAGATGGAACGATCATCCCAATTGATGTTGATGACGGAACAACCTTGCGAGTGTCTGGAAAGTCTGTGGTCAAACTTGTCGTTCAAGATACGTCGGGCAAGATGACTGCTGTGAATCTTGAAGTTGATAGGAACAACGCCACTACCACTGCCACACCTCAATCAAGCGACAGCGGTTCGTCATTCAATTGGTTGCTCTTGGCAATCATCGGAGTGATTGTTGTTGCTGGTGTAGGTGTCGTGGCTTCACGACGAAGCAAGACCGCTTAATCACATATTTAGGAGTAAGAACATGAGTAGGGCCCGGAATCATATTGGGGCCGCGGTCCTACTCACGTTTCTTCTTGCAAGTTGTGGTGGTGGCGACTCGTCGAGTGGGCGAGTACGAAACGCAGCCATCGAGTGTTTTAATACGCAAAATGAAAAAGATTCTGCAATTGTTGCTGCGCAAGCCGAAGTTGATGCTGAAGTTGTCGATGCGCAAGCTGCACTTGATGCAGCGACTATTCAGCCATTGTGCTCTGAAGTCGAAAGTGCACCAACAGAAACGCTGGTTCCACCAGTTGAAGATGATTCAGCTCAGGCATGTGCAATTTCTGTTACCGATAACGGGTCGTCTGTAGCGGTTGAGTTTTGTGAACAAGTAACTCGGGTGCGCATTGGTGTTGACGCAACGGGTGAATGGACTGATGCACAAGGAAATGCTGCAACAGCAGAGCTTGGTGAAGGGCGAACGTTTCAATACGTTGCATTAGCGGGCGACACGGTTTTGAGCGAAGGCTCCTGGAACTTGGATTCCGCAGACAACGTGGCAGAGTTTTCAGTAACTGCGGCGGAGAAAGAGGCAAAAGAGACGTTGCCGGGGGCAATCATTCTTGGCACCGAGAATCCGCTCATTGGTCAGGTGCTCATTGCAACCGCAGCTGCTTACTGTGAAGAGATTCAAAACCCTGAGTGGTGGGAATACACGTTGGTGCGCAAACACAATGGTGCTGACATGGTCGACGCGGTGTCGTATGGCGCAGTAGGAAAGCTGATTCCTCATTTTTCTGGCCCATACGTGGTGGTTGCAAAAAATAAATGCAAATCTTCGGATCAACAAATTATTGCTACCTTGCCGATTGAAGTAGTCGCTGGTGCGGCACCTACAAACGACAACTTTTCTGCCGCTCGACCACTTGACGGTGTTAAAGGTTCGCTTTCGCTGAACACTGGTGGAACCACAGTCGAAGCAGGCGAGCCTGGTCATGGTTGTTACGGACCGTACGGCTCTGCTTGGTTTAGTTTTACTTCGGACACCGCGGGTTCATTGAAACTCGATTCGTCAGGTTCATCATTTGACAACATGCTCGCTGTGTATACCGGTTCATCCTTGAGTGGATTAATGCGCGTTGGTTTTGGCGACGATGAAAGCGGGGAAAATGCAGTTGCCACGGTTGCAATAGGTGCGGGACAACGCATATCCATTGCGTCTGATGGTTGTGGCTATTACGGTGCGCACGGTCAACAAGGTGTGCTCAATCTTTCGTGGTTGTTCACCGCCGCTGGTGCTGCAGCGAACATCGATGAGCAACAAACTGAAGCGCCTACGGTGATCGCAGATGCAATTGGATCACTTGGCATCATTCAAATTCAAGAAGGAACTTCAAGCCTTACCTTTGATGGCTCTGACCTTGATCAAATTCTCGCTGCTGCTCAACAGGCAAGCGGAGAAGTGTTCATTCAGTCGGGAGTTCAAGAGTGGACAAAGTTAGATCCAAAAACCGAAGCAACGAAGCTCAATATTGGAGATTCGGACACCGTCATTGAAGTAATGGTTAAGCCAGTCTCGGGCGATCCACTGCCTTTGTCTATCGGGCTTGAACACGCATCGCTGAATATCCAAGATCTTGGAACTGAAGAGAGCGGTGGTTCTGGGCTGGGTAAGTATGTATTGCTTTCCCTCATCTTGCTCGCTGTTGCTGGAGGCTCATATTTTGCTGCGAACAAATTTCACATCAGCAGTAAACAGATAGGTGCCGCAGTTGCAGTAATTGCAATTGCAGGAACGGTATTTGTTATCCGAGGGGGCGAAGAAGTAAAGGCTGAATCTGTGGCAACGACTATGCGTCCGCTGACAGATGGTTTCTCATTCCCAAATTTCCCAAGTTCGGTTTCTGTGGAAACGTTTGATGTCAATGATTTGTTAACCATGTTTGGTGCAGGGGTATGTGTAGACGGAAAAGATGATCCGTGTATTCCAACTGCCGAAGCTGCTGCATGGGCGCGCATGGTTAACCAAGCGCGAGCTTCAGGGCATTGCGAGGGATTGGTGGTGCAGTCCGCTGTTCGCTTCGCCTCTGCCGTTAACCCAAAGACAGTTGACCTTCCAAATGAAGGTGAAGTCACACATGGCATTTATCGTGCCTTTGCTACACAGTTCCTACCAGAGGCACAGAACGAAACTGATGATTGGGCAAAGAAATCACTTCGCGAAATTGCTAACGCATTAGTCGAATCATTCAAGACGGGGTCGGCTCAATACACCATGGGTGTCTATACGGAAAAGGGTGGTCACGCAATTCTTCCGTATGCGATTGAGTTCATAGATAAAGACCATGCGCGAGTGCAGGTGTATGACTCAAACTGGCCGGGTAAAAACCGCTATGTAGAACTTGATTTCGCCAACAAGCAGTGGAAGTTTTCGTTTGCTGGCAAAGATCCTGCAAATGATCCAAAAGCATGGACTGGTGGAGAAGGCTGGATTGATCTCACTTCTCTTGAATCACGTGCTTCGGCCACGTGCCCATTCTGTGGTGACAACAACAAAGTGAAGAACACCATGTTGGTGATCAAATCAACGGATGCTCAATGGTCGGTAACGACGAAAAACGGAACGTTTTCTCCAAAAGATGGCACGGAGGTTGACGGAGTAGATGCTCGTCCATTGCGTGGTGCGGTTGGAGACGAAGTCGCACTTGAGTACGTCGTGTTTGTTGACTCGGAAGAGATCACCCTTGATATGCCAGGAGAGACCAGTGCGTTTGTCATGCAAGACAACGCAATTGTGCAGGTATTGGCCGCGCAGTCAGGCAGTGCACCTGTACGCATTTCGAACGACCAAATCGCAGTTGATGACCCCAATGTGACACTCACAGTTGCTCGCGACAATCTTGTTGCATCAACGGCAGGTGGAAATAACACTGTTGACCTAGGCGAACAAGAAATCAATGTTTCCATTACCTCATCTAGTGGCGAACAATATTCGATCGTCGTAAATAGTGAGCAACCACAAGTAAATGCACGTGCAATTACCTCAGGTGGTACGAATACTCAATTTGTGGTGACTGCTCAAACTGCTGATAACCAAACCATCGTGCGTGAAGTTGCACGAGGTGGTGCAGAAACAGTGACAAATTCCGTTGGCTCCGTTGGACTCAATTCGGTGGTGGCAGAGTTACCCCCTGCTTTGCAGTCCGCGGTTGTTCGTTCAGGACTTTCTTCTCTGGACTCGCGCAACCTTGCCAACCCGCTGTACCAAGCAGATGCTCCATATATTCCTCCAACAGGTTTGATTGTGAGCAACCCAACAGGTTCGCGTTCGTGTGATCTGCCAGGGTTTCCAAGTAATTGGATTATTCAGCCGGGAGCGATGACGTGTACCGCCCCAATTCTCACGATTTCGGCATCTACATCCTCGCAAAATGTGGTTGGAACCGCATGCTCCGAGGGTGGCATAACTGGAACATGGACGCGATTTGGAGCTGCAGGCTCGGTTACCTGCATGCCAACTGTTGCAACTGCAGCAAATGTGGTGAATGTTTCTGCTCGCTTAGGTACAGCCTGTTCTGAATACGGAATTGTTGGAACTTGGGAATATTCAGGGGCATCGGTGGTGTGTCAATCGCGCACAACGTCAAGCGCTTTGAGTCGTGCGGGCACAGCATGCACTCTTGCCGAATTCCCTTCATCGTGGGTTTTTTCACCATCGGGTTCTACATGTGTAGCTCCGATACTTGCAACCACCATGAACCGCTCGCCAGGTATGGCATGTTCTGAAAATGGAGTTGTAGGAACCTGGACGTATTTGGCAGGAACCGCAACGTTGACTTGTACAAATTCAATGTCGATGGCACTTGCGGTCAATACTGCTTCAACACTGATCAATTCGACTCAGTTTCAATCGTGTAGCGCAATGGGCTTTCCTGCCTCGTGGATGATGACTGCAACTGGCACCTGCGTGGCGCCGGTACAAACCGCTGCCGCAGCGGCAAATGCTTCATTCAGTTCATGTGCTGCTCGTGGCTATCCGTCGTTCTGGGTGATGAACGCATCAGGAGTATGTACGGCCCCTGTTGTTGCAGTTTCCACTGGAATTTCCACATCCATTGGTGGGGCATGTTCGGACGGTGGGGTGCCTGGTACGTGGGGATACCTCAGTGGTTCAGCAAATATTATTTGCGTTCCAGTAGCGGGTTCAGCAGCTTCCACCACTGCATTTAGATCATGTGTTGCACAAGGTTTCCCCGCAACTTGGACACTCACTGCCAGCGGCACATGCATTGCTCCAACATTTGCGACAACGCCTTCAACAAACACTGGAATTACGGCACCTAGTACCAACATTGGCGCAATCACATTTGGTGCACCGTGCGTGGTAAGTGGACTCACAGGTAGCTACCAATATTCGGCTGGTTCGGCAAACTTGGTGTGCACCCCGTATGCCACCGCAACAGCTATAACCGCACCAAACACTGCCACAACCTCACGTACTTGTGCAGACGATGGGTTTCCAGTGAACTGGACACGCACAGCCAGTGGCACATGCATAGCGCCAGTTGTGGCAACAGCACCAGTAGCTACAGGAATAACTGTCGGAAGCGCGTGCACAACGTCCAATGGTCAGGCTGGCTATTACGGCTATTCAGGTGGAGCAAATGTGGAATGTATCCCTTACACGGTTGCAACTGTCAGCCCGGTAGTGACTTCTCCATCCACTCAAGCAACTACGGCGACCACAACTCCAACAATTGGAAGCCCCTGCACCGTGAGCGGCTCAGCTGGGTATTACGGATATTCAGGTGCAAATATTGTCTGCATCCCTTCAACTGCTACAACAACAGCGTCTACAACTGCAACTGTTGCAACTACACCCGCAACCATTGCTGCATCATTAGTGGGAACTTGGGCTTACAACACAGGTGATGGAACTGCAAACACATCGTGTAACTACAACGGTGCTATGCGCTGCGGTTGGTATTACACATCGACATCAGGAACGTTCTCAATGGGGCCTCCTGGTCCCTAATTAACCGCGCGGTTTGATTACGTCGGCGAAACGCTCCCAGAACACAACCATATTTTCCATTTTCAGGTCTGGCATACCTGACAGCGTGAGCAACGAAAGCCCAATAGGAAATGCAAGAAATAATCTCGCAAGAATCTGTGCGTCAAGAGCCTTATCGATGTAGCCAGAGTTCATCGCGCTTTGCAATATCTCTTCATATTGCGCAACTAGGGCTGCGATTTGAGGCTGCAATTGATCTTGTGCATCTTCGTTTCGCCACGAAGCCATAAGTGCTTCAAGTAGTAATCGCTGAGAGTCTGTGGCATCTGAATCAACTGCGGCGTTCCTAGGGGCGAGTGCGGCAATAAGAATTGTCCAATGAGAATCTGGTTTAATCTCAATGCGATTATCTGCTCCCGAAGAGAGATACTCAAAGTTCTTCTTCTGTTGCTCAGTTAATGCATATTCGATTGCAGCATTGAAAAGTTCGGTTTTGTTTTTGTACCAGGTGTACACAGAGCCCACCGTGAGATCTGCTTTTGCGGCGATATCAACTAGACGAGCCTTTTCGTAACCGCGTTCTGCAATTTCGCTAACAGCTGCCTTCAGTAGTTTCTCTCGAGAAATAAGTGCCCAAGGGCGATGGTCGCGACCGTCAATAGAGACGATGTTTCCCTGATTCTCGGTCACTTTTCACCCCCATGAAAATGCAATAACTGCAGTAAGGCTATAGTCTGAAACACATTGAATTTATATTCAATCATCACCATTTATGTTTAAAATACGCGCGATTCACATATTTGTCGTGACATGCGTAATTGGTGCCTGTAGCGGTTCACCTGCGGGGCTCACTCTCACCGAGATCGCTGACGCAAAACTGCGTCCGCTCGAAAATGGATATTCATTTGCAAACTTTCCGAGTTCGAGTTCTGAAGAAACTTTTGATTCTGCAGATCTATTTGAAATGTTTGGAGAGGAAGCTTGTGTTGACGGCAAAAGTAATCCGTGTGAACCAATAGCTGAAGCGGCCGCATGGGCTCGCATGGTGAATCAGTCTCGACTTTCGGGACAATGTGAGGGAATGGTGGTTGAAGCGTCACAGCGCTTTAGTAAAAATGAGCAACCCGCCACTGGACAATTATCAAAAGATCCTGAGGTAGTGCATCGAATATTTCGACAATTTTCAACGCAGTTTTTCCAAGAAGTAGTAGATGAGCGCGACAATTGGGCAAAAAAATCACTTTCTGAAATTGTTCAAGCAATTGCAGACGGCGCAAAGGCTGGTTTACCCAAATTTACGATGGGAATATATAGCGAAAATGGCGGACATGCAGTGTTGCCGTACGCCGTTGAGCCAATGCCAAACCAAATTGCACGAGTCTTTGTTTACGATTCAAACTGGCCTGGCAAAGAGCGATTTATTGATTTTGATCTTCAGGAAAATACTTGGAGCTTTTCATTTTCTGGAAAAGATCCTGCAAGTGATCCAAAAAAATGGACAGGTGGAAAAGGCGATGTTGATCTCAACACCTTGGAGAGTCGCTCAAATTCATTATGTCCGTTTTGTAAAACCCAATCAAAGGTTAAAAATTCGTTACTTGTGGTACGTTCTCAAAACAATAAGTGGACGTTAGAAAACGAAAATGGCGTGTACTCACCATCGCTCAAAAATGAAGTAGACGGAATAAGTGCACGGGTCATTAAGAGCGCAGAGTTAGATAGTGCAAGTGCATATGAATTTGTTGTCTCAATAGAGAGCAAAACCCTTACGTTTACGCCTAAAGGTGTGGTTTCTGCCTTTGTTCTTGGAGAAAACGCCATTACTCAAATTGAAAGTAATGAGCAGAGTGAATCTGCTGTAGTTATCAACCAGAACGAAATTACAAGTGCGGACAGCAGCGTGACACTTACCGTTGCAAGCAATGATTTAGTTGCGCAAGTTGCAGGAGAAAATACCTCTATCCAAATTGGCGAGGACAACCTGGCATTGCACACAGAGTCAAACTCCGGTGCTGAAATCAACTTGACAGTGAACGAGCAAAACTCGCAAATTCGAGTGATTTCAAGTGGGAATGCGGCAAGTGATGAGACCGCGTTTGTTGTTCAAACCGCAGAGCAGGGCACAGTTGACCTGAAGTCGGTCAACGTGGAGCTTCCTGCAGTTCTCGAGCAGTCCGTTGGCGTATTGCCATTGAGCATTCCTTTTGTGGAGTCAACTACGACAACTACAAGCACAACTGTGCCACCGACCACAACGACCACAACGACCACAACGAGCACGACGACCACAACGAGCACGACGACCACAACGAGCACGACGACCACAACGACCACAACGACCACAACGACAGTGCCACCTACAACAACTACTACGACAACGGTTCCGCCAACTACTACGACATCATCCACGACAACGTCTACAACGTCCACGACTACTTCAACTACAACAACTGTTCCACTTCAGTCACAGTCAATATCAATCGACGCGGGTTCGTTTGTCTCGAGCTATCGCATGTCAGCCACGGCTCCAACACTTTCTGCAACGGCGTCAGGAAGTGGCGCAAAAACTTTTAGTAGTGCAAACGCATCTGTGTGCACAGTGAACTCATCTACTGGTGTAGTCGCCTTTGTCGCGGCTGGCACTTGCAGAATTTCGGTTTCCATTGCAGCTGACTCCACGTATTCCTCGGCAACTTCCTCCCAAATCAACTTTGCCCAGGTGTATGCCGTTGGCGACACGGGGCCGGGTGGAGGGGTGATTTTCATGACTCCTAACAGCGGTTCAAATCCCACGAGTAAATATTTTGAGTCAGCCCCTGCAGGTTGGAATGGAACTGCTACTGACTCAATAGCTCAGTGGTGCAACATCACCTCAAGTTATTTAGGTTCTTCTGGTGTTGCGCCGCAATTGCTGACCATTGGCTCTGGGCAGGCCAATACTGCGGC
>JACCDN011049108.1_pt1 | contig 12293 bp, 8 predicted proteins | sample 7441691 | NCBI WGS metagenome assembly JACCDN01 (sample SAMN15323439, study PRJNA562643) | freshwater metagenome | isolation source: river surface water | place: USA:Blue River Watershed | collected 2017-08-16 | reverse complement strand
TATTAGATTTTAAAAATATTAAAAAAAGTAAACAAAAACGTTTTAAAAATGGGTTTTCTAAAAATTAAAAAATTTTTTTTTTTTTTTTTATTTAAAATTATTTTGGTTAATTTTTTTTTTTCGTTAAATTTATATTTTTTTTTAATTTAATTTTTTATTTATTTTACACAATTTTTTTTTTATAAAACAATGAAACGTATTAATAAATTAACTTTAAAATGTTTACAAAAAGCTGGTCGTAATAATCAAGGTCGTATTACTGTTTGACATCGTGGTGGTGGTAATAAAAAATTATATCGTATTCTTGATTTTAAAAGATCTTTATTTAATATACCTGCACGTATTTTACAATTACAGTATGATCCTAATCGTACATCTAAAATTGCTTTAGTTTGTTATAAAAACGGTTTATTATCTTATATTTTATCCCCTAAAAATTTAAGTGTTGGTTCCATCATTCAAGCTGGTGAAAATGCTGAAATTTCTGTTGGTAATTCATTGCCTGTTGGCCTTATTCCTACGGGTACTTTAATACATAATATTGAATTAAAACCTGGTAAAGGGGGTCAATTAATGCGTGCTGCTGGTACTTATGCTAAAATTATAAAAAAAGATAAAAAATCTATTATCATTCGTTTACATTCTGGTAAATTATTTAGTATTTCTCCTCTTTCTATGGCTACTATTGGTATTGTTTCTGGTGATTTTTCTACTCGTCGTAAATTAAAAAAAGCTGGACAATCTCGTTGAAAAAATATTCGTCCTACTGTTCGTGGTATGGCTATGAACCCTATTGATCATCCTCATGGTGGTGGTCAAGGTCGTTCAAAAGGTGGTGCTCATCCTGTTACTCCTTGAGGAAAATTAACTAAAGGTAAAAAAACAATGTCTAAATCCAAATCTAAACGTTCTTTAACTGTTTTTAAACAATCTGGTCAAATTTAATTTTTTTTTTTAGTTTTTTTTTTTTTTTATTTAAAGTTTATTTAAATTTTTTTGCTGTTCTGCCGGAACGGCACCGGAATGGCTTTGTTTCTTTGCCGGCATCGCTGTTCTGCCGGAACGGCATCGGAATGGCTTTGCTGCTGGCATTCTCTTTTTTTGTTAGTTTATCTTCTTTTTCTTTGTTATTTATCGATAAGAATCGCTGCCTGTTGGTCTTCCGGAAGGAATGGCTGCCGTAATTGGCAGCCTTTCCTTCCGTAAGACCAACAGCAATTGCTGCTTTGCTGTTATTTATCGATAAGAATCGTTATCTATCGATAAGCATTCTGTTTCCGCTTCCCTTTTGCTGCCTGTTCCGGCACCGGCCGTCATTCTGTTATCTATCGATAAGAATCTCTGCTGTTCCGGCACCGGAATGGTTTCTGTCTGCCGGAATGCAACCAGGCATTCTGTTATCTATCGATAAGAATTGCTGCCTCTGTTATTGGAATTGCTGTTATCTATCGATAAGCATTCTCTGTCTGCCGGAATGCAACCAGGCATGTTATCTATCGATAAGAATTGCTTCTGCCGGCATCGCTGCAGGAATTTTTTTTTAAGAAGTATTCTTTCATTTTTAACCTTTCTTTATTTACAATGAAACATATTTTAAAACATAAATTTTATGGTAAACTTCTTAATTTTTTAAAATATAAACGTTATAAAAAAGTAAGAACTTTTCTTTCTTTTTCAAAAAAAAAAATTGATTTTAATTCTAATATTAATTACAATGTTAAAAATCGTCAATATTTTTTAAAAAAAGGAGATTTAGATTCATTTCTTTTTGATAGTTTTGCTGATAGCTCTAGCTCTTTGTTTGATGTTGCACCCATATCTAAAGGATCTCAATTGTTTAAACAATCTCAAGTTAATGATTCTATTTTCCAACATCTTCCTTTTCGTGATCGTTCTAAACATGATACTTTATTTTTTAATGAAAAAGAATCTGGTTCACTTAAATTAAATAAAAAAAAATATAAATTAAATTCTTTTTTGTTTAATATGTTATGTCAATTTTCCCGTGGACGTGTAAATTCTCTTTTAGGTCAAGAAATTTTATTTCGTTATTATACTATACCTTATCGTTTATCTTTAAGTCGTTTTATAGGTAATAAAGTTTTACGTAGTTATTATACTAATTTAAGTAAAAAAAGTTTATTAACTTTACGTAAACAAATTTCTCTTAAAGCTAAACGTTCTAATCAAGATAAGAAAGAAATTACTAAAAATTTTTTATCTTCTTTAGAAAATCGTTTAGATTCTTCTTTATTACGTTTATTACATTTTAAACCTTTATATACTAAAAAATATCAATCTTTTCTTGATTCGGTTGGGTCTTCTGACGCTAGTCTTTTAAATACTAATGATGTTTCTAATTTACCTAATTCTAATTTAAATTCATCTGATTCTTTATTTGATAAAAAATCTAATTTACTTACTAAACGTTCAAAATCTTTAACTTTAGATAATTTACATATTTTATTTAAATCTAATCTTAGTACTAATTCTAATATTCTTGAAAAAAAAAGTTTTTGCCGTAAAATTAAATCTCCTTGAAATAATTTTTCTGTTTTACAAGTTAAACAACACATTAATCATGGTCTTGTTTTTGTTAATGGTAAAAAAGTTAAATCTTCTGGTCTACGTTTAAATCTTTATGATCAATTAACTTTAAAAGGTTTTATTTCTAATCCTTTTTTTGATAATTTTTTTCATACTGGCCAATTTAAAAAACAATTAAATAATACTCTTTTTTTTCGTAATTCTGCTCATTTATTAACTGATTTAACATCTTTAAATACTTCTTACTCAAAACAATTTTTAAATTTTCAAGATAATCCTGATCTTCTTTTTAATCATTTTTTTTTCTCAAATGATTCAAAAATATCTTCTATTAAAAAAACTCAATCTCTATTTCCTTCTATACCTAATAATGATATTTTTTTATTATGTGATTTTATTAAAAATTTAAAAATAAAACGTTTTTCTGAAATTTTTTATTTAACTTATAAAAATTTTTTTTTATTAACGGATAGTTCTATTTTTTCTAAAACTTTTTCTTCTCCTGAACGTTTTGTTAATCTTAAATTTTTTTTTCAAAGTATAGGTTTTAATCAATCTATTTATTTTTTATGACCTTTATTTTCTTTATTGTCTATTCAATCTTGAAATGGTAGTTTAAAAAATACTATTATTCATTCTGCTACTAATGTTAAGCGAATAGATTTACAAAAAAGTAGTTCTTTTAAAGATAAATCTACTTTTTTAAATTCTTCTTTAATACAAAAAAATTTAAAAGATTTATTAAATTTAAAAAATTTTCAAACTAAATTAGTTTTATCTAAACAACAAGCTCAATCTACTTCTTTAAATGTTTCTAATTTTTTAAATGACTCTAATAATAAACTTTTAAATCATGTTATGTTAAAAAATAAACCTAATTTTTCTTGATTATATAATCGTTCTCCTTTAGACAATTGTTATGCTTCTGTTGTTTATGGTACACGTAAGTGTAAATGAGTTCAATTACAACAACAAAAAAAAGGTGGTTTTTATAATAAAATTTATCATAAAATTAATTTTTTTGATTTAGAATTAGATTTTTTTCAATTAGCTTATCGTCATTATAAATTTAATTAATTTTATTTTTATTTTTTCTTTGCGCTTCCCTGCGCGCTTTGCCCCCCTGCATCCCTGCATCCCTGCATCCCTGCATCCCCTCTGCTTCTCTGCTTTTCTTCTCGCTTCGCTTCTCTGCTTCTGCTTCTCTTTATTTTTTTTTTTTTTTCTAGTTTTTACTAGACATCTTTTTATTTATTTATTATGTTAATACCAAAAAATCGCAAATATCGTAAAGCACAAAAAAGTGTTAAAAAAAGCTTACGTTCTGGTAGATATCCCCATTATTTAACTTTTGGTACTTATGGTTTAAAAGCTTTAAATAGTGGTTGATTAAAACCTTCTCATATGGAAGCTGTTCGTCGTGTTTTAATTAGACATTTACGTAATATAGGTAAAATATGAATACGTGTTTTTCCTGATAAACCTATTAGTCAAAAACCTATAAAAACTCGTATGGGTAAAGGTAAAGGTAGTGTTCAATATTGAGTATGTCCTGTTTCTCCAGGTCGTTTATTATTTGAAATAAAAGGGGGTATTTCTCCAAAATTTGCTAAAGCTATTTTAAAGAAAGCTAGTCAAAAATTACCTATATTAACAAAATTTGTAACATATAATTCTTCGTCTTATATTTACTAACTTTTTTATGCCTTAGGCTTCCGCTTCTGCGCTTTGGATGCAACGGATGCAACCCCCCCTGCATCCCTGCATCCCCCTCTTTATTATTTTGTATTCTTTTTGTCTTTGGCTACTCTTTGTATGTTTTTATTTTTATTTATTTTTTAAGACTTAAGTCTTTTTCAATAAATTATTCTTTATTTTAGTTTTTTGTGCATTTTTTGCTCTTTTTTTATTGAAGAGTTTTAAAAACTATTTATTCCCATTTCTTTTTTTTCTTTTTTATTTCTTTTATTTTATCTTTTTTTTTGTTGCTTAAAAAGCAACCTTTTATATATTTTAAAAATATGTTAATTCTTCTTATTATTGAAACTGTTTTAAAAATATTATTAATTATTGTTCCTCTTTTAATAGCTGTTGCTTATTTTACTCTTTTTGAACGTAAAGTCATTAGTTCTATGCAACGTCGTCGTGGTCCTAATGTTGTAGGTTTTTTTGGTTTATTACAACCTTTAGCCGATGGTTTAAAATTACTTATAAAAGAAACTGTTTTACCTAGTAGTGCTAATTTAGCTATGTTTATTTCAGCTCCTATCATTATTTTTATGTTAAGTTTTATGGGTTGAGCTGTTATACCTTTTGATCAAGGCATGGTTTTTGCTGATATTAATGTTAGTCTTCTTTATATTTTTGCTGTATCTTCTTTAGGTGTTTATGGTATTTTAATTTCAGGTTGAGCTAGTAATTCTAAATATGCTTTTTTAGGTGCTTTACGTTCTGCTGCCCAAATGGTATCTTATGAAGTTTCTATCGGTTTTATTTTAATTGGTGTTATTTTATGTGTAGGTCCTTTAAATCTTCATGATATTGTTATGGCTCAACAAAAAGTACCTTTTATTATACCTTTATTTCCTTTATTTATTATGTTTTTTGTTTCGGCTTTAGCTGAAACTAATCGACATCCTTTTGATTTACCTGAAGCAGAGGCTGAATTAGTTGCTGGTTATTTTGTTGAATATTCTGCTATGGGTTTTGCTTTATTTTATTTAGGTGAATGTGCTAACATTTTATTTATGTGTGCTTTTTCTTCTACTCTTTTTTTAGGCGGTTGACATCCTCTTTTTGATTTTTGATTGTTTAATTTAATACCTGGTTCTATTTGATTTAGTCTTAAAATTACTTTTATTTTATTTTTATTCATTTGAGTTCGTGTTGCTTTTCCTCGTTATCGTTATGATCAGTTAATGCGTTTAGGTTGAAAAATTTTTTTACCTTTATCTTTATCTTTTTTAATTGTTATTGCTAGTTTATTAATACATTTAAATATGTTACCTTATTAACTTTTTTTATTGAAACTAAATATAACTTTATTTTTATATTATAATTTATATTATATTTTTTTTTTTTTCATGAAATTAAATACTGTTCAAAAACATCCTTTTCATTTAGTTGATCCTAGTCCGTGACCTCTTGTTAGTGCTACGGCTTGTGGTACAACAGCTGTTGGTGCTGCTATGTATATGCACGCTTTTCTTTATGGTGATCTTATTTTATTAATCGGTTTAATTGCTGTTATCTCTTGTATGTTTGTTTGATGACGTGATGTTATAAGAGAAGCAACTTTTAATGGTTATCATACTAAAACTGTACAACGTGGTTTACGTTATGGTATGATTCTTTTTATTATTTCTGAAGTTATGTTTTTTTTAGCTTTTTTTTGAGCTTTTTTTCATTCTAGTCTTTCTCCTGCTATTGAAATTGGTTCAGTTTGACCTCCTGTTAATATAACTCCTTTTAATCCTTGAGGTGTTCCTTTATTAAATACTTTAATTTTACTTTTATCTGGTTCTACTGTTACTTGAGCTCATCATGAAATTATTGTTGGTCGTAAAGAACCTGCTAAATTAGCTTTATTTTTAACTATTTTATTAGCTTTTTTTTTTACTTGTCTTCAAGTTTATGAATATATTGAAGCTACTTTTACTATTTCTGATGGTATTTATGGTTCTACTTTTTTTATGGCTACTGGCTTTCATGGTTTCCACGTTTTTGTAGGTACTGTTTTTTTAACTGTATGTTATTTCCGTTTAGTTAAAAATCATTTTACTAGAGCTCATCATTTTGGTTTTGAAGCTGCTGCTTGATATTGACATTTTGTTGATGTTGTTTGATTATTCTTATTTGTTAATATTTATTGATGAGGTAATAGTGTTTAATTAATTTAAACTTTTTTTTAACTTTTTTTTTTTATTTCTTAAGAATTTTTCTTTAACTGATTTTATCTGTTTTTTTTGCGCGCTGGATGCAACGGATGCAACCCCCCTGCATCCCTGCATCCCTTCTCTGCCGACATGCGGCAAGCAGCCTGCTTCCCGCTGCCGGAATTGCTGGATGCAACCCCCCTTATTAATATTATGTATCGTCCTTTATCTCCTCATTTATTTATTTATAAAGCACAATGAAATACCATAACTTCTGTATTACATCGAGTTTCTGGTATATATTTATCTTTATGTTTAGTTTTATTCACTTTTATTTTAAAATTTGTATTTTATCATATTAATTTTTATTTTGTTTATTTTATTTGTTTTTATTTAAATACATTTTTAGCTTGATTAATAATTTCTTGTTTTATTGTTTTCATAGCTAGTTTTTTTTTTCATTTATTTGGAGGTCTAAGACATTTAATTTGAGATTTAGGTTTTTTTTTAACAAAAGAACATTTAAACACTTTTGCTTATTTAACTATTTTATTTACTTTTGTGTGTCTTAGTGTTTTTTTTTTCTTATTAACTTAATTTTTTTCTTTTAACTTTTTTCTTCTCTTTTTCTTTTTGGGGCGCTTCCCTGCGCTTCCCCTTTAATAGAGCTGCCCCTATTAAGGGCAGCTTTTTTATTTTTTAGTAGGGGTGGGCAGTTTATCAGGTTTCGTTTTTTTTTGTATTCTTAGCTCAATCGGTAGAGCAGTAGTCTTCTAAGCTATAGGTTACAGGTTCAAATCCTGTAGAATGCGTTTGTCTGGATGCATCGTTGCATCGTTGCATCGTTGCATCGTTGCATCGTTGCATCGTTGCATCGTTTCATCGTTGCATCGTTGCATCGTTGCATCGTTGCATCCCTGCCTGCATTCTTGCATTCTTGCATTCCTGCATTCTTGCATTCCTGCATTTCGGCAGGAATTGCCTCTTGTTTTCTACTCAACGTCCTCAACGTTCTCAACGTTCTCACCGTCCTCAACGACTTTATGTGTTTTTTGCTCTGCTTCTTTGCTTCTTTTTTTATTGCAAGAACTTATTCTGCTTCTTTGCTTCTTTTTTTTTCGCGGGATAAAGTAATGGTAAGCTTATTGGTCTCATGAATCAAGTGTGGTGGTTCAAGTCCATCTCCCGCTATTTTCGTTTGCTTCTGCTTCCCTTTTTGCGGTTTCTTTTTCGAGCCGTTTTTTAACTTTTTAATATGAGTCTTAAATATTTATTATCTTCTGATTATATTATAACAACCCATTATTTATTATCAGAGTATTTATTAATACTTATTTTTTTAGTAGTTAGTTTTGTTATTTCTATTGTTGTTTTTAGTCTTTCTTATATTTTATCTTCTAAGTCTCTTGAAAAAGAAAAACTTTCTGCTTACGAATGTGGTTTTAATCCTTTTGAGGATGCGCGTAATCAATTTGATGTACGTTTTTATTTAGTTTCTATTTTATTTATAATTTTTGATTTAGAGGTTAGTTTTTTATTTCCTTGAGCAGTTACTTTAAGTCAATTAACTTTAATCGGTTTTTGATCTATGTTTATTTTTCTTTTTATATTAACTGTTGGTTTTATTTATGAATGAAAAAAAGGTGCTTTAGAATGAGAATAATTTTATTTTTTTCTGCTTCCTTATTCTTTGCTTCTTTTTTTTTAATTTTATTCTGCTTCTGCTTCCCTTTTTTCTGCTTTGCTTCTCTTTTTTTAAATATTATTCTTTAGATAATTATTATAAATATATTATAAAAATGTTTTACTATCGGTCAAAAAACCAGTCCTATAATACAACGTTTGGGTTTAAATCAAACTTGGGATTCTAAATGATTTGTAAACTCATATACTAAATTACAAACTTTTAATAATTTACATGAGAATTTTGATTCTCTAAAAATGTGTTCTAATTATTCATTTTTTTTACATAATGATTTTTTAATACGTAATTATTTAAATTTAATTTATTCTAATGAAACTTTAGACACACCTTTAATTCCTTTATTATTACAACAACAAGATATCAAAAAAGCTATGTCTTCTTCTTTTTTTCATGATCATGCTTTAATTAAACCTACTAAAAAACATTTATCTTGTTATTTTAATTTAACTTCTTGAACACATCCTTCTAAATTAAATTTATATTTAAAAATACAAACTGTTAAGCTTTTTGGTAGGTTCAACAAACCTGCCGACACTAATATTATTAGCAAATACCCTGGTTTTTCCTTACCCTCTCAGTCTTTAACTAATTCTTTTGTTTCTACAAATACTCCTTTAAAAAAAGTTGTTTGTTCTTTAGATGCTCAAACTTTGTTAAATTATAATAAATTATATATTTCTTTTTTATTAAATAAACAAAAATATAATATTAAATTGATCTTAGCCCAGCTAAGATCTTTATATGAATTACGTAAACGTTTATTTTTAATTAATCAAGCTCTTTCTTTTTTTTTCTTTTTTAAATATTCTTTTAAACTTGATACTTTAGATCTTTTTAAACGTAAATTATTTATGTCTCAAGGTCTTGACTTTTTTTCTAATTATACTGAGTTCGGTGTCGATCGCATCAATTCTCATTCTTTAAATCAATTTTCTTTAAATTTTTTTTCTTTGGCTTCTGTTGATTCTTCTTCTACACCTATTTTTCGTAAACGTTTAACACGTGATTATTGTTTAAAAATTAATCATAAAGATATTAAATCTTTTTTATTTAGACAAAGTTCTTTTAATTCTTTTCATCATGTTACTAATTTAAATATTAAAAAATCTATTAATTTCTCTTATTTAATGGATCTTTTTAAAAAAATCAATAATTCTTTAGAAAAATCTTATTGAATTTATTATAAATACAATTTAGGTTGAATTATTCATAATAAAAACTTATACTATGTTAAAACTAAAATTTATAATTTATGTTTAAAAAATATAACTAAATATTCTATTCCTTCTTTTTATTTATTTAATAATTCTGCTCGTTGCTCTCCTCTTATTTTTAAATTTTTTGGTCATTTTTTAAAAGTTTTATCTTTTTCTCCTGTTTTTAATCAATTAACTTATGATAGTTTTTTTAAAAAAACTTCGAATGATTTACATAATTCTCCTTTCTTTGATTCTTTTTCTTGATTTAAAGTTAAAAATATATCTATCTCTTTTTATTATATACATTTACTTTATATTAAATTTATTATGTTAAATTTATGAAAATCTTTTTTTTTAATGACTGAACATCTTTCTCGTAAAAAATATAAAAATTATAAGTCTTTTATTTTAAATCAAGTTATTAAACCTTTATCTTTTCAAATTTATACAAAAATTGATCGTTTTTTTTTATTAGCTTTTAATCTTAAGTCTGATAGTTTTGTTAGTTATAAAACTTCTTTAATTCAACATAAATCTGATAAAATTTTATTTTTATCTGATTTTTCGTTTTTTTTACAAAAAATTATTTTATTTAATTTACATTCTTTTTCTAATTATCTTTTTTCTTTTAAACAAAATGATTTACATTCTTTAGATTCTTCTTTTTTAACTAATACAAAAATTTTAAATTTTTTTTATAATTCTTTTTCTTCCTCTACTTCTTTTAATAATAGTTTAACACATTCTTCTTCTCCTACTTTTTCTTATTTTTCTGATAAACATTTGTTTAGTTTAACTAATTTTTTTCATACTTATTTAGCTAATTCTTATTTTTTTAAAATTATACCTCAATCTTTTCGTTTATTTTTAACTGATTTATTTTATTTTTTTTTTCAACAAAAAATTGAACATTTTTCCACTCTTAGATATATTTCTCATATACTTTTTTTACGTACTGATTATGTCCTTTTTGATAATACTCAACAAGTTTTTTTTCCAAGTAAAGAACCAAATAAGTCTTTATTTCATTTATCTAATAATATTTTAAGTTATTGTTTAAAATCTTTAACTGTTTCTAACGTTTATGATTCACCTTTTCTTTTTGATCAAAATTTTAAACGTAATTCATTTTATCTTTCTAAAGTTAAAGATATTTCTAAACCTCTTTTATATTTTGGTTTTGATACTTCTTTATCTACTGATCCTAAATCTTTTAATTCTTCTTTAATTTCTTCTTCTAAAAATAAAGAATCTTCTGATACTCTTGAAAATATTCTATCTTTACAAAAAAATATTTCTTCTTTTCAAATTCATACCGGTCCTCGTGTTTTAATTCAAAAATCTTGTTTAAATAATCACGTTAAAATTGAATGACATAATTATTTTAGTCATAATCGTATGGATATTGATTCTTATAAAAAACTTTTAATTAATCATACTTCTCAAGCTATTAAGTCTTCCCTTTCTACTGTTAAACCTTCTTTTTCTACTTTTAATTCTATTAATCACTCTTCTTCTAAACCTTTTTTTAATTCTCGTTTTATTTCTCCTTTTTTTCAACCTTTTTCTTCTCCTTTTTTTGATTCTTCTTCTGATAATCTTACTTCTAAATCTTTTTTTTCTCATCCTGCTTATTCTTCACACACTATTTTATTAACTTCTTATATTCGTTCTTATAGTAAACCTTTTATTAATTCTTTTTATTTTTTTACTAATTCTTTTTATAATTTATTTAATTCTTTTTTTCCTTCTCCTTTTAATTCTTTCTCTCCTTTTGGTTCTTTTCATCAATCTAATGATTTTTTTTTTAAAAAAAATTTAAGTTTATTTATTTTTCAAAATTCTTTTTCTCCTGTTGACTCTTCTACTATTTCTATTTTAACTTGCGTACCTTGTTTATATAATTCTTCTAAAGATTTTCATTTTAATTTTTTTATTAAACCTTTTAATTTTTTTACTTTAAAAAAATCTCATTTTATTCGTTCTTCTTTTTTAAATTCTTCTTCTTCTTTTTTAAAACCTGATTTTTCTTTTATTTCTTCTTATCGTTTTTTTTTTACTCATTTACCTAATTTATTAACTTATTCTTTTTTTTATAAACCTCTTAAAGTTTTATCTTTACCTAAAACATCTATACGCCCTCAAAATGAATTAACTTATTTATATTTACAAAAATTTGCTTTATTTTTTAATTTTCCTAATGGTTTTGATGTTAATATTAAATATTATTATTCTAAAACACATAGTGCTTATACTTTTATCGAAAATTTATCTCGTTTTTTAATCGCTTTTATTAAAAAAAATAAAGGTGGTAAAAATAAATTTCAACAACTTAAAAATATTACTTATAAAGTTTTACAATCTTTAATTTTATCTCAAGTTTTAACTTCTAAATCTCATGATTTTTTAGGTATTGGTTTTAGTTATGCTGGTCGTGTTTATGGTGCTAAAAAAGCTATGTCTTTTAAAATGTTATTAGGTTCTGTTCCTTTTAATACTCTTCACGCTAATATTGATTATGCTCAAATTACTCAAAAAACACGTAATGGTACTTGAGGTTTTCAAACATGATTACATTTAAGACAAAAAAAAATGCGTAGATTGCTACTTAATCTATAAAAAAATTTTTTTTTGCTGCTTGGATGCAACCCTTCCGGCAGCATTTCGGAACCCCCTGCTTCTAGCGCTTCCCCCTGCGCTGTTCTGGATGCAACCCGGAACGGCACCGGAATCCCCCTGCATGCAGCGCGCTTCCCCCCTGCTTCCCGCTTCCCTTGTAAGTTTATCTCATTAAACTTTTTTGATTTTTTTTTTAATCTTATTGTTTTTGAAATCTCCTTTTATTAATTTTTTTTAATATTTTAGGTTTGATTTTTTTTTTTTTTTTTTTTTTTTTTTGAAGCCGCTAAAAAAAAAGGTGGGGGGGTTGTTTCTTTGGGTTTAGTGGGGGGAGGGGCGGGGGTTGGG
>JACCDN011082037.1_pt1 | contig 12294 bp, 10 predicted proteins | sample 7441691 | NCBI WGS metagenome assembly JACCDN01 (sample SAMN15323439, study PRJNA562643) | freshwater metagenome | isolation source: river surface water | place: USA:Blue River Watershed | collected 2017-08-16 | reverse complement strand
CTCTCCCTTCGCGGCCATCTCACGCTCGGTCACCATCTGCGTCGCAATCCCGGCATGGTCGGTGCCGGGCTGCCACAGCGTGTCATCGCCGCGCATCCGGTGCCAGCGCACCAGAATATCTTGCAGCGTGTTGTTGAAGGCATGGCCCATATGCAGGCTGCCCGTCACGTTCGGCGGCGGGATCATCACGGAAAAGGCAGGATGCCCCGGCTTGGCATTGGCCCCGGCGCGGAACGCCTTTTCCTCCAGCCAAAGTTTGGAAATCCGGGCTTCGGCCTCGGCGGGGGAGAAGGTCTTTTCCATGGGCATCGCGGGCATCCTTTTGTCTCGGCCCTGCTTTAGCGGCTTGAAGACCAAAGGCCAAGCGTCTGGCATCGGCCAAAGCCGCTCCGCGGGGAGTATTTTGAAAGGCGCAAATCCTTCAGACCGCCGCTTCGGGTTTGCGCCTTGCCAAATACTCCCGCCGGAGGCGCCTCGGTGTCAGCCGGCGCGCGGCTGCCGAAAGGGCGGGCAAGCCCCGCCCCTATCCGTGGGTCAAACCGCCCGGTCCAGCCGGGTGGAGAGGTGGATCAGGCTTTCCGACGATTTCACCCCGGTCAGGGCGCCGATCTGATCCAGCACAGAATCCAGCACTTGGGTGTTGCTTGCGGCCACTTGCAGCAAAAGGTCAAAGCGGCCCGAGGTGGTGAACACCCGCTCCACCTCGCCAATCCCTTTCAGCCGGGTCAGGATGGCGGCCTGTGAGCGGGGTTCAATGGTCAGGAGGACAGAAGCGCGCAGCCGTCCCTGCCGTGCCGCCTCACCGAGTTTCAGCGTATAGCCGGCGATGATGCCGCTGGTCTCCAGCCGCTCGAGCCGGGCTTGAATGGTGGAGCGCGCCACCTTGAGGCGCCGTGCCAAAGTGGCGACGGACATGCGCGCATCGGCCCCGAGAAGCGTCAGAATGTTGCGATCCAGATCATCCATGCAGGTCGTAGCCCCAGTTCGTCAGATTGTCTTGCATAGCAAGCAATTCGACGGATTGGCCAGAGCTATTTGCCGATGCGCAGCTTTGTGTCGGGCCGCCAGGACAGGGCAGAAATTTGATCAAGTTTGCCGTGAAATTTGATCATCTTTTGGGCCTATGCGCGCGGTTTGCCCGATCAGGGCAATTTTCGGGATAAATCTTGCAATGTGTAGTGAAATGATGGCGATGTGCCAATAAAATAAGTCATAAATGTAGTTTTAACCGGTGAAGTTGTACCCCATATGCGGCATCCTCAGTTGCAGGAAAAGGGCGGCTCATACGCACCTGGCCTGGTTGGAAAAACCACGCGGGTGCCGAGGCCGTCCATACCATATCTGGTGTGGCAACGGAGGAGGACACGCATCTTGTTGGCAGAAAGGATCACGCCGATGGGACTGTCCAAAACGATCTGGACCAATCCGACCGAATTCCTGAAGACGCAAAGCCCGGAGAACCCGGTGCTGTTCTTCGCCCCCAGCGCCGTGCAGGCCGTGGCGCGCAAATTCCTGAAGGGCTTTCCGGGTCTGGTGACCTATGCCGTCAAATCAAACCCCGGCGAGGAGATGGTGGAAAACCTCGTCGCTGCAGGGGTCAAAGGGTTTGACTGCGCGTCGCCCTTTGAAATCGACCTGATCCGTCGTTTGGCCCCCGATGCGGCCATCCATTACAACAACCCGGTGCGGTCGCGCGCCGAAATCGCGCATGGCGTGGCGCGGGATGTGAAATCCTGGTCGGTCGACAGCCATTCGGAGCTGGCAAAGCTGATCGAGCTGGTCCCGGCTGCGGGTTGCGAGATTTCGGTGCGGTTCAAGCTGCCGGTTGCCGGCGCGGCCTATAACTTTGGCGCCAAGTTTGGGGCGACCGAAGATGTGGCGGTTGAGTTGTTGAAGACGGTTGCGGCGGCGGGATACATTCCGTCGATCACCTTCCACCCCGGCACGCAATGCACCGATCCGAATGCTTGGGCGGCCTATATCCGTGAGGCGGCGGTGATTGCCCAAAAGGCGGGCGTCAAGATTGCCCGTCTGAACGTGGGCGGTGGCTTTCCGAACCATCGGGCTTTGGGAGTTGCGCCGCAGCTGGACGAGACTTTCGCCACCATCGACCGCGTCACGACCGAGGCCTTTGGCGCCGATCGTCCGGCGCTGATCTGTGAGCCGGGGCGCGCGATGTGCGGCGACGCCTTTACGCTGGCCGCACGGGTCAAGGCGGTGCGCGATGGCACGCATGTCTTCCTGAATGATGGGCTTTATGGCTCGTTGTTCGAGTTGGGCCAGATCGGGATCATTGACCGCATCACGGTGCTGTCGCCTGCGGGCGTGCGGCGCACGGGTGCCCAGCATGGCCGGGTCTGCTTTGGCCCGACCTGTGATTCGGTGGACCGACTGCCCGGGGATGTGCCTTTCCCCGATGATATCGCCGAGGGCGATTTCGTGATCTTTGAAGGGATGGGCGCCTATTCCACAGTGACCAACAGCCGCTTCAATGGCTTTGGCGAATTGGGCATGGTCACGGTTTTGGGCCAGAACCTGTAAACTTTTCCGGCCTTTGTGCGAAATTCCAACGGGCGGCCCTTGTGGTCGCCCGTTTTGCGTCATTTTCTTAACCAAGTTCTGTCTAAGCTGAACCTGTTGCCGCCGGATGCGGTTCTTGGGGGTGTGTCACGTCTCTGATCGAACGGATCTCGCGCTGGTGGCGGGCCAAACCCATCGCCACGGCCGATGCCGCCGCGCCCCCGGCGCCGGGGCGGCAACGCGGCGTTGTCGATCACGTTATCATTCTGGACGGCACGCTTTCGTTGCTGGAGCCGGGATATGAGACGAACGCGGGCCTGTTGTTGAAGCTGTTGCTGGAGGATCAGCAGGGCGTGCATCGCCGGGTCTATTATGAAGAAGGCCTGCAATGGGAAGGCTATCGTCACGCTTGGGGCTTTTTGCAGGGGCGCGGCATCAATCGGCAGATCGCGCGGGCCTATGGCTGGCTTGCCAGCCAGTATCGCCCCGGTGATCGCATCTTTCTGTTTGGCTATTCGCGGGGGGCCTATGCGGTGCGCAGCCTTGCCGGGGTGATTGACCGCGTTGGGTTGGTGCGCCGCGAAAAGGCGGTGGAGCGGGTGATCCGGCTGGCCTATCGGCATTACCGCATGGGGCCGGATCGCCCCGCAGCGCGGGCCTTTGCCCAAAGCTATTGCCATCCCGAGGCCCCGATCGAGATGGTGGGGGTCTGGGATACCGTCAAGGCACTGGGGCTGCGGCTGCCATTGCTGTGGATGCTGACCGACAAGAAATACCAGTTTCACAATCACCACCTTGGCGCCTCTATCCGCCATGGGTTTCAGGCGCTGGCGCTGCATGAAACGCGAGCGGTGTTTGACCCTGTGATGTGGGATTGCCCGCCGGGATGGGAGGGCAATGTGCAGCAGGTCTGGTTCCGGGGCGGTCATTCGGATGTTGGCGGGCAGGTTGGCACCTATCCTGCTGCGCGCCCCTTGGCCAATATCCCGCTGGTCTGGATGCTGGAAAAGGCCGAAGCGCTGAACCTCGCCCTGCCGCCCGATTGGCGGGGGCGCTTCCCTTGTGATCCGGGCGCGCCGATGTCTGGCACAACGCGGGGCTGGGCGAAGCTGTTTCTTTTGCGCCGTCCTCGGGTTGTGGGGCGCGATGTGTCCGAGGCGATCCACCCCTCGGCTGCGGGGGATCGCCCGTTCAGCTGGGTGCCTTGGCCTCTGACGTTGTTGTTCTGACCCCCAACGCGCGCGGTGTCGTTAGATTAGGCGCGCGGCAAGCCAGATTATCCCCATCAGAACGGGCTGGTGGAGGAGATAGATCGCCAGACTGTGCTGACCCGGCCATGTCAGCTTGCGCAAAAGCGGGGTCGCAGGCAGCGCGAGGAGGCGCCACAGCCCGAACCGGCTGGCAAGTTTGGCGGCGGCCAGACCCAGAAGGAAGGGGCCGAGCCAGGGTAAAAGCGGCTCAAAATCAACGGTTTCAGCGGGGATTGTGGCAAGGCCCACAAAGCGCAAGCCCGCAGCGTTGAAGGCGGGGGCGGGCAGGTGATAGCTTGCCAGCATCAGAGCGGCCGCGATGGTGGCGGTCACCAGCGCGGGCAGACGCAGGAACACAAGCCCGATCAGGCTGGACGCGGCAATGCAATGCAGGATGCCGAAATAGACGAAATAGTCGGGCAACGCGGCATAGGTGCCGGCCGTGACCAAGAGCGCCGCCGCCGCGACTTTGCCCCAGCGGCGCCAGAACGCGGGCCAACGGATTCCCCCGCCATGTGCGAGCCAAAGCGAGGCCCCGGACAGGAACAGGAAACTGCCCGCAACGATCCGGGCATGCCAGTAGAAAAACGGTGTTGCGGTGGTGCCATAGGGCAGAAGCCCGAACATTTGCAGATCAAAGACCAGATGAAAGCAGACCATGCCGCACAGGGCGGCACTGCGGGCCAGATCAAGGCCGAGAAGGCGCGATTGGGTCAAGCGTTGCAACCGGGGGTTTCACACCCCCGGACCCCCGTGGAGTATTTATGCCAAGATGAAAGACATGCGGGTTTTTGTCTTGGGCTGCAATGACAAAAGGGCGGCCCTCATGGACCGCCCCCATATGGCGCTGTGCAATCGCTTTAGCGGTGGCGCGCATCCACATAGTCGCGCTTGGTTGCGCCGACATAAAGTTGGCGCGGGCGGCCGATCTTTTGGTTCTTTTCGCCGATCATCTCTTTCCACTGGCTGATCCAGCCGACGGTGCGCGAGATGGCGAAGATCGGGGTGAACATCGAGGTCGGGAAGCCCATGGCCTCCAGAATGATGCCAGAATAGAAGTCGACGTTGGGATAAAGCTTTTTCGAGATGAAATATTCATCCGAAAGCGCAATCCGTTCCAGCTCTTTGGCGACTTGCAGCAGCGGGTTGTTGTGGACGCCCAAAAGCTCCAACACCTCGTCGGCGCTTTCCTTCATCACTTTGGCGCGCGGGTCGAAGTTCTTGTAGACCCGGTGGCCAAAGCCCATCAGGCGGAAGCCCGAGGTCTTGTCCTTGGCCTTGGCGATAAATTCCGGAATGCGGTCGACGGTGCCGATTTCCTTCAGCATTTCGAGGCAGGCCTGATTGGCGCCGCCATGGGCCGGGCCCCACAGGCAGGCGATGCCCGCCGCGATACAGGCAAAGGGATTGGCGCCCGAGGAGCCTGCCAGTCGCACGGTGGAGGTGGAGGCGTTCTGTTCATGATCGGCGTGCAGCATCATGATGCGGTCCATCGCGCGTTCGAGGACCGGGTTCACCACATATTCTTCGGTCGGGACCGCAAAGCACATGTGCAGGAAGTTGCCCGCATAGCTGAGCGCGTTCTTCGGATACACGAAGGGCTGGCCGATGGAGTATTTGTAGGCCATGGCTGCAATCGTCGGCAGCTTGGCGATCATCCGGATCGAGGCGACTTCGCGGTGCCACGGATCGTTGATGTCAAGGCTGTCATGGTAGAAGGCGGACATCGCGCCAACAACGCCGACCATGGTGGCCATCGGGTGGCTGTCGCGGCGGAAGCCACGGAAGAAGTTGTGCATCTGTTCATGCACCATCGTGTGTTTGGTCACACGGGCTTCGAAATCGCTCAACTGAGCTGCGGTCGGCAGTTCGCCGTACAAAAGCAGATAGCAGACCTCAAGATAATGCGACTGGTTGGCCAGCTGTTCGATCGGATAGCCGCGGTGCAAAAGTTCGCCCTTGTCGCCGTCGATATAGGTGATCGTGCTTTCGCAAGCGGCGGTCGAAGTGAAGCCGGGGTCAAAGGTGAACACATCGGCCTGGGCGTAAAGTTTTCCAATATCAATGACTTCCGGCCCTATGGTCGGCGCATAGACCGGCAGATCATAGGTCTTGCCATCAAGGTGCAGCGTTGCGGTCTTGGTCTGTTCGGCCATCTTCCGTCCCCCATCAGTGGCACCGGCATGGGCCATGCCGGGCCTTGGTGCATCAGGTTTCCGACCGGGCGGGCAGGGTCAGGCCCCTGCATCCTCCAGCCGCGCAATTGTCTCATCCCGACCGATGACGAGCATCATGTCGAATACGCTGGGTGTGGCCGTCCGTCCCGCAAGGGCGGCGCGCAGGGGGGCGGCAAGTTTGCCAAAGCCGATCCCGTTTTCTGCGGCAGCATCGTTAAGGATGGTCTCCAGACCCTCTTTTGTCCAGCTAGCATTTTGCAGTCGCGGCGTCAATGATTTCAGTATACCACGGGATACCGTATCAAGATTTTTCGCCGCCGCCTCATCAACGGCAACGGGCCGCGATGTCATTGCAAACTGTGCCTTTTCAAGCAGTTCCGGGAAGGTCTTTGCGCGATCCTTGACACAGTAAAGGCCGCGCGCCAGCCGGTCACGTTGCGGTGCGGTCAAGGCCGGCTTGCCCGCTGCGACAAGGAAACCCTCCAGCTCTTGCAGCAGTGCAGCATCTTCCGTCATGGCAATGTGATGCCCGCAGGTGTTTTCCAGCTTCTTGAAATCAAGCCGGGCCGGGGCGCGGCCGATTCCCTTGAGGTCAAACATCTGCATCGCCTCGGCAGAGGTGAAAATCTCGGCGTCGCCATGCGCCCAGCCAAGCCGCGTGAGGTAATTGCGCATCCCCGCCGCCGGATAGCCCATGGCCTGATATTCCTCGACCCCGGTTGCCCCATGGCGTTTGGACAGTTTCTTGCCATCCGGTCCGTGGATCAGCGGGATATGCGCCCACACCGGCACGGTCCAGCCCATGGCGGTATAGACCATTTGTTGGCGCGCGGCGTTGTTCAGGTGGTCATCTCCCCGGATCACATGGGTCACGCCCATATCGTGATCGTCCACCACCACGGCCAGCATATAGGTCGGCGTGCCGTCCGAGCGCAGAACGATCATGTCGTCCAAAGTCTCGTTCTTGATTGTTACGATTCCCTGAACCTCATCGCGAATTTCCGTCTCTCCGGTGCGGGGCGCCTTCATGCGGATGGCAAAGGGCGCGTCGGGATAGGTCGCAGGATCCGCATCACGCCACGGGCTTTGGAAGACGGCATAGCTGGCGCCCTTGGCCTCGGCCTCGGCGCGGAAGGCGGCGATTTCCTCGGGCGTTGAAAAGCACTTATAGGCCGTGCCGCGCGCCAGCATTTCGTGGGCCACTTCGGCGTGACGGTCTTTGCGGGCGAACTGGCTGACCACCTCGCCGTCCCAGTCAAGACCCAACCAAGTCAGGCCCTTCAGGATTGCCGCCGTTGCCTCGGGGGTGGAGCGTTCCCGGTCGGTATCTTCGATCCGCAGCAGGAATTTCCCGCCCCGGCCGCGCGCATAAAGCCAGTTGAACAGCGCCGTCCGTCCGCCGCCGATGTGCAAGAACCCGGTGGGAGAGGGGGCGAAGCGGGTGACGACCGGGGAGGACATGGCAGCATTAACCTTTCGGAAACCTTGAGGGGCGTAGGATCGGGGCAGCTTTAGGCAATCGCGGGGCGCAAAACAAGGTGGCGGGGGTCTGGGCCATTGCCCTTTGGCCGCTTCGGTGGCTTTTGGGGATGCGGGGGATGCTTTTCCCGTGGGTGCCGGTGTTTCTGGGGGCCGGGGTCGGGCTGTGGTTCGCCCTTGCCGATGAACCGGGCTGGCGCAGCTATGCGGCATGCAGCGTTGTGCTGGCGCTTGCCGTGGTGATCTGGCGGCTGGGGCCAGAGCTGTTGCATCCTTTGGTCATCGTTGTGGGCTGCCTGTTGGCAGGCTTTCTTGCAGCAGGTGCGCGGGCACATCTGGTGGCCGCCCCGATGCTGGAGCGGTCCTATTATGGCCCTGTCACGGGCCGGATCATTGAGATCGACCGCTCGCAGTCGGATGCCCTGCGCTTGACACTGGACCGGGTGGTGCTGGATTTGCCGCCCGATGACACGCCCTCGCGGGTGCGGGTTTCGCTGCGGGGCGATGCGGCCGCGCCGGTTCCGGGGCAGGTGATCATGCTGACCGCCCGCCTTGCCGCGCCCGAAGGGCCAACGGAACCGGGTGGATTCGACTTTCGAAGGATGGCGTTCTTCGACGGCTTGGGCGCGGTCGGCTATAGCCGCACACCGGTGATGCTGTGGGAAGACCCCGCGCCGGGCGCGCAGATCGTGAACCGCTTTCGGCTCTACCTGTCGCGCGGAATCATGACGGCGCTGCCGGGGGATGCGGGGGCGTTTGCCTCTGGCGCGATGACGGGGGATCGGTCTGGCATTTCGAAAGACACGGTAGAGGCGCTGCGCGATTCAAACCTTGCGCATCTTCTGGCAATTTCGGGGATGAACATGGCCTTTCTGACGGGCTTTGTCTTTGTCCTCTTGCGCTATGGGCTGGCGTTGATCCCGCCCGTGGCGCTGCGATTGAACACCAAGAAACTGGCCGCCATGGTCGCCTTTGGCGTGGCGCTGTTTTACCTGCTGCTGTCGGGGGCCAATGTGGCGACCGAACGGGCGTTTCTGATGGTTTCGGTCATGCTGGGGGCGGTGTTGTTTGATCGCCGCGCGCTGACCCTGCGCTCGGTCGCGCTTTCGGCCGCGGTGCTGCTCTTGTGGCAACCCGAAAGCCTGCTTGAGCCGGGGTTTCAACTGTCCTTTGCCGCCACCGTCGCGCTGATCGCGGGCTTTGGTGCGTTGGAGGGTCATGTGATGCGGGAGCGTTTGCCACGCTGGGTGCTGCCGCTGTTCACGCTGGTGCTGTCCTCGGTCATTGCAGGGGCGGCGACGGCCCCCTTTGCGGCGGCTTCCTTCAACCGGTTTACCGATTATGGGCTGGTGGCCAATCTGTTGACCGTGCCGGTGATGAGCCTTTTGATGGCCGCGGGGGCGGTGGCGGCGCTTTTGGCGCCCATTGGCCTTGCCGCGCCCGCGCTGTGGGTGATGGAGATTGCCGCCCGCTGGATTTTGTTTATCGCCCATTGGATCGCCGGGCTGGATGGGGCGGTCACCCCGATCGTGGCGCCGGGGCCTTGGGTTCTGCCATTGTTGACGCTGGCGGGGTGTTGGCTGGTGTTGATGGGCGGGCTGGCGCGGGCGCTTGCGGTGCTGCCCTTGGCGCTGGGGCTGGGGCTTTGGGCGATGGCAGAGCGACCGCTTCTTCTGGTCAGCAGCGACGGCAGTTTGGCGGGACTGCACGCAGCGGGGGGGCGGGCCTTGTCGGCCGCCAAGGGGGCCGGGTTTACGGCCGGGAATTGGTTGGCGAAAGACGGCGATCTGGCGACACAGGACGAGGCTTTTGCCCGAAGCGGCTTTTCCGGCCCAAAAGCGGCGCGGAGTTTTCGATTGCCCCCGCCCTCTGCCGACTGCGCTGCGGCGCAACCCTGTGACCGCGCGCTGACAGGTGTCATTCTGACCGGAAAGTCCCCTGATCTGGCCGCCGCCTGCGCTGGGGCGGATCTGGTGATCCTTGCCGGTTATGCGCCGGACAAGCCACCCGAAGGGTGTCGCCTGATCGACCGCAGGCTTTTGCAGAAAACCGGAGCGTTGGCGTTCAGGCCAGAGGTGGGTGGTTGGCAGATCATCCCCGCCGCACGGGCGGGGCGGATTTGGATGGGGCAAACCGCGTTGCCCGCGCTGCCGTTGCTAAAGCCCCGCTCATAAATGCAAAGGCGAACCCGGCGCGATCCGCCTAGTAATTGCGGATCAGGCCGACCAAACGCCCCTGCACCTTGACCATGTGATCGGGAAAGACGCGGGTTTCATAGGCGGGGTTTGCCGCCTCTAGCGCAATCATGGCGCCACGGCGGCGGAACCGTTTCAGCGTCGCCTCGTGATCTTCTACCAAAGCGACGACGATATCGCCGTTCTCAGCCGTGGCCTGTTCGCGGATCACCACGACGTCGCCATCGTTGATCCCGGCCTCGATCATCGAATCGCCTTTGACTTCAAGCGCATAGTGCTGCCCCTTGCCTGACAGCATGGTGCCCGGCACTGCGACATGGTGCGAGATTTGGGAAATCGCCTCAATCGGGACACCGGCGGCGATGCGGCCCATCACCGGCAGTTCCATGGCATAAATCGCCTCAATGGGCAGGGCGGCGCGCGGCGGATCCACCTTGTCGCCCGCGATCACCTTGGGCGTGAAGCCGGGTTTCTCCATCGCCTCGGGCAGTTTCAGAATTTCCAGCGCCCGCGCCCGATGCGCCAGACGGCGGATGAAGCCGCGTTCTTCCAAGGCGGTGATCAACCGATGGATCCCGGATTTCGACCGCAAATCCAGGGCATCCTTCATTTCATCAAAGGACGGCGGCACGCCATCGCGGTCCATCCGTATCTTGATGAAATCCAGAAGTTCCAACTGCTTGCGCGTCAGCATCCCACACCTCGTGGTCGGTTGTTTCCCTTATGTTCTGCCCTTGTTCATGGCTTGTGTCAAGAAAAACAATCGGCGCGCGCATTTGGGCGTCAGATTGGCAGATACTCCACCTTCTCGCCGGCGCGACGCGGACCATCGCCCAAGGGGCGGATCAGCAGCGCGTCCGCCTCGGTCAGGATGCGCAGCAGCGCGGAATCTTGCGAGGCAAACGGGGCGATCTGCGGCAGGCCGTCACCGGGCGACAGCCGGGCGCGCATGTAATGCACGCGAGGACCGGCAGGACCAACGTCTTCGGCCAGCACCGCACGAAGGGTCGGGGCCGGTGCGCCCGGCAAACCCTGCATGGCGCGCAGCATCGGCAACAGGAATAGATGGCCGCAGACGATGGCCGAGACCGGGTTGCCGGGCAGGCCCAGCATGACCGCATCGCCCAGACGCCCCGCCATCAGCGGTTTGCCCGGCCGCATGGCGATTTTCCAAAACGCCCGCTCCAACCCCAGATCGGCGGCCACCTTGCCGACCAGATCATGATCGCCCACCGAGGCGCCGCCAATGGTGACGATCAGATCCGCGCCGCGGGCCAGCTCAAACACCTGCCGCAATTCGTCTTCGCTGTCGCGCGCGATGGGCAAAAGCCGCACCTCTGCCCCTTCGGCACGGGCCAAGGCCTCAAGCGCAAAGAGGTTGGAGGCGACGATCTGGTCCGGACCGGGCTCTTCGCCGGGCATGACCAATTCGTCGCCTGTCGCGATGATGGCGACCACCGGGCGGCGGGCCACGGCCACTTGCGGAATATTCATTGAGGCCAGCAGCGCCAGATCATTGGCGCGAAGCCGCCGGGGGGCAGAGAGGCAGTCACCGATGGCAAAGTCCTGCCCGCGTTTGCGGATATTGTCGCCGGGGCGGGTGGCGGTTGTCACTGTGATCTCGGTGCCAGAGGCCGTGACATCTTCTTGAATCGCGATGGTTTCCGCACCTTGTGGCAAAGGCGCGCCGGTGAAGATGCGGGTGGCCTCATCAGGGGCAAGCTGGCCTGCGAACCCGTGCCCGGCGCCGGCCTCGCCAATCACGCGATAGCGCCCGCCGGCTGCACCGGCGCGGCCAAGCGCGTAGCCATCCATGGCGCTGGCATCAAAAGGCGGCTGGGTCAGTCGGGCGACTGCGGGGGCCAAAAGCACCCGGCCACTGGCCTGCCGCAGCGGAACGGTTTCGGCGGGCAGCGGGGAAAGCAGGGCAAAACAGCGGGCCAGCGCCTCTTCGACCGTGATCATTCGGAGACCTCGAACCGGCCGGACTTGCCGCCGTCTTTCAAGATCAGCCGGATGCCCTCGATCCGCATGGATTTTTCGACCGCTTTGACCATGTCATAGATGGTCAGGCAGGCCACCGAGACGGCGGTCAGCGCCTCCATCTCGACACCGGTCTGGCCGCCGGTTTTCACGGTGGCTTCTACCACGATGCCGGGCAGGCTGGCGTCGGGGATCAGATCAAGCGCGACCTTGGTGATCGGCAGCGGATGGCAGAGCGGAATGAGATCGGCCGTCTTCTTGGCCCCCATGATGCCCGCAAGCCGCGCGATGCCCAAGACATCGCCCTTTTTCGCCGTGCCCGAGGTGATGAGATCCAGCGTTGCGGCAGACATCACCACATGGCCGCGTGCCACAGCAACACGGGCGGTCACCGGCTTGTCCGACACATCGACCATATGCGCCTGACCCTGCGCGTCGAAATGCGTCAGGCCGCTCATGCGCCGCCCTCCGAGACGAGCGGACGCGACAGGATGGCTTTGGTGGCCGCCGTGACATCGGCCTGACGCATCAAAGCCTCGCCAATCAGGAAGCAGCGTGCGCCATAGGCGGCGACATCGGCAAGGTCAGCCGGGGTGAAAAGCCCGGATTCCGAGACGATCAGCCGGTCTTCCGGCACATGGCGGGCCAGATCGCGTGTGGTTTGCAGCGTGACTTCGAAGGTATGCAGGT
>JACCDN011015611.1_pt1 | contig 12295 bp, 11 predicted proteins | sample 7441691 | NCBI WGS metagenome assembly JACCDN01 (sample SAMN15323439, study PRJNA562643) | freshwater metagenome | isolation source: river surface water | place: USA:Blue River Watershed | collected 2017-08-16 | reverse complement strand
TTGTTTACACCCCACAACAGGCGCTTATCACCCAGCGTGAAGTGGGGCGCGATACGCCGACCTTTGCCGATGCCCTCAAAGCCGCGCTACGGGAAGACCCGGATGTCATTCTGTTAGGGGAAATGCGCGATCTTGAAACCATCCGCTTGGCACTGACGGCGGCAGAAACGGGCCATCTGGTGTTGGCCACGCTGCATACGGCGTCCGCACCGCAGGCGATTGAGCGGATCCTGGACGTGTTCCCTGGAGAAGAGCGGGATCTGGCCCGTACCTTATTAGCCGATGTGCTGCGTGCCGTCGTGGCACAGCAATTATTACCGCGTAGTGATGGCCAGGGCCGTGTGGCCGCTCACGAAATTCTGGTGGGCACACCTGCCGTGCGTAACCTCATTCGAGAGAATAAAACTGCGCAGTTGATCTCAGTGATGCAGACAGGGCAGCAACACGGTATGCAGACGATGGCGCAGAGTTTGGAGCGGTTGGGGAGAATCGCTTGTTGAAACAGCGGGTTAGCGGCTCTTCGTATGGGGTTGTTTGGAGCGGCAAACATTAAGGATGGATTGCCATCGCGATTTCGCGACTGACTTGATCAAAAGCTCGGCTTTGAGCGGCAACTAATGATTCAAAGCCTTCCCCATTGGCACGTTCATGCACAACCGAACGACCAGTGATCTCCTGCTTTTGTTTGGAGGCGCTTACGGAAGCCCTCGCTGTTTTATGATCTTGGCTGTCAACATCTGGTGCTTTCACAGTCTTTGGCTTCACTCTCCACAAGACATCGATCGTCACACTCTCGCCTAATTTACTGTCGATGTTTTGGACATCCATGACAACCTGGTAATCAAAATTGGTGGATAAAGACTGCGTATAACCCCAGACGTTAGGCGTTGATAAGTCACGTGCCAGGTCGGCGGCAACTATACGTTCGATATCGCTCTTGAGGGAGCCGGCCCAACGTTGATACTCATAAACCGTGACCTGATTGTTGCTGTTCTTAACAACAAGTTGTGGATTGTCTACAAGCGCAGGTACTGAGACAGGGCCGACGATGATGCGTGTTTTATGGCGCATTGAAGTTGAGGCAGGTACTTCTGGTGCGCTCAGCGTGTAATAAGTATTTTTGGGGGAGCTACAGCCTACGAGAGCAGCCGCTACGCCGACTAGGGTCAAACGAGTTTTCATTGTTTTGATTCCTCTGAAGGCTTTCCGAAGATAATCGATTGCGGTTGCTGATCCAGCGTGTCGGCCAGCCGTTTTAAAGAGCTAGCGGCCTTGGTCAGTTCACGAAGTGTGTCGCGCATATCCATCTGAAGCGGCGAGTCGCTTGCCACCAGCTTGTTGATCCCAGGAACCGTCTCTTCATCAAGTTTCTTGATCAGTTTGTCCGTGTTTTTGACGATGCTGGTCACTGATTTTTCTATTTCATCAAAGCCGCCCGGGATAGACGGTAACTCAAGCGGTTTCTTTTTGGTGTCTAGGACATATTTCGGCGCATCGGGGAAAAAGTCGATTGCGACATACTGTTGCCCTGTCAGAATGTTGCCGCTGCGTAGCTGCGCGCGCAAGCCCCGATCAATCATGCCCTGGAATCGTTTGAAACGTTCTTCGTCATTCTTTGGTGCCGGGAAAGGGGTTCCGTTGGCCTGCGTACGAAGGTGCAAACGGTCAGGGTACATATTCATAACAACCGGCTGAACGATTGTAAAGTCCTTTGGGTCAATCAATGTCGACACACTTAAGACCTCGCCGATGATGACGCCGCGGAACTCTACAGGCGCACCGACAGATAGGCCTCTGACCGATTGATTAAAATTAATGACATAACGCTCCACTCGGGCGTCCGGGTGCTTCATTGCTAATTCTTTTGTTGAGAAAAGTTGGAATGGTGTGTCCGTTGTGGCTTCTTGCGGTGTCGTTGCATCGGTCAGATTGTTTGTGGCATCGTAAGACGGCGGGGCACCTTCGAAAGCGATGCCGCCAGCTAGGACAGAAATTAGCGATTCGGTTTGAACGTTAATGCCCCCTGCGCCAATAGAAACATCGATCCCGCTCGCATTCCAGAATCGTGTGTCGTTGGTGACAAAGCGATCATATGGCGCATGAACAAAGACCTCGATAGAAACGCCTTTACCATCTTTGTCCAGTTCATAGGCAACCACCTCGCCCACAGTCAGCTGCCGGAAATAGACCGGGGTACCAATATCGTGTGATCCCAGGTTAGGTGCGCGCAGAATGAACTTTCGACCTGGTGTGTCTTGGGTGAGTATGGGGGGGATCTCTAGGGCCGTAAAGTGCTCCCGTGATTCTGCAGAGCGGCCTAAATCTGCTGCGATATATGAGCCACTCAATAAAGTCCCTAGACCAGAAACACCGCTCGCTGTGATGCGGGGCTTCACAATCCAGAAACGGGTATCTTCCCGCAAGAAGTCAGTGGCTTTTCTATCGATCTGAACCGTGGCAATGACCTCTTTATGGTCTTCCGACAGGTCAACTGTTTTTACGACGCCAATCACGACGTCTTTGTATTTGACGAAGGTTTTACCAGCTTCTAATCCGTCACCGGATTTGAAGGAAATGGTAATCGTTGAGCCGCGTTCAAGAATAACTTTGACGCCTAATCCAATGCCTACGAGCAAAGCCAAGATCGGAATGATCCAGATAAAGCGAGAAGACCAGTTTCTCGGCTGCTTTGCGATGGGTCGGGGCAGGTTGCTGAATCCTGGATCAGGATTTGCGTCAGAGGACATGATTTTCCTTGGCGATTTTCTGTGCTTATTCTGAATGATCGGTCGATTCCCAGAGGAAGCGTGGGTCAAAACTCTCAGCGGCAAACATGGTCAATACAACCACGGCCCCAAAGGCGATAGCGCCCGATCCAACGTTGATAGACATAATGTTGCCAAACTGGACAAGCGCGGTCAGCATGGCTGCCACATAAATATCAATCATGGACCAGCGTCCGACGGCTTCCAGAATTCGGTACATTTGCGTACGGATCTTGGGTTTCCATACGGAACGTCGACGTACAGAAATCAGTAGATAGGTAAGCGTCAGTAGTTTTGTTATGGGAATCAGAATACTGGCAATAAAAAGAATGATGCTTAAAGCTTGTGACCCCGAAGTCCATAGATAAATGACACCACTCATGATCGTGTCATCTTCGGTTCCTGTGAGCGTGTTCGACTCCATCACGGGTAGCACATTTGCAGGGATAATTAACACGTATGCTGCAATGAGCAGTGCCCAGGCACGATCCAGGCTGTCTGGCTTGCGAAAATGAAGTGATAACCCACAGCGACGACATACGAGGTCATGCGCTTCCGGCGATGCCTGGTGTGCCAGCCCGCAGCCATGGCAACCCACGATATGCGCCGCTGCGCCGGTGACAACGCCTAGGTGCTTCATTCCAAAAAATCCGCTTGATTCCAAAAGGTACGGGAATCAAAATTGGCAGCGGCTGCAGTCAGCGAAATCATGAGTAACACAAAAGACCACAACGCAATCTCCGGCACCACGGTGGCCATGGCGTGTAGTTTGCTGATGGTGACTAGCAGCCCAAGCATAAATACTTCAACCATCGCCCATGGCTGAGATAGGTGCATGACTCTGAAGATGAGCGCCATTTGTGGGGGACGAAACCCGAGGCTAAGAGGGAGTAGCAAATAAATGAAGGCGCTAATAACTAATGCAGGCATCAGAAAGGTGGTGACAAGAACCAGGAGTGCAACTAGGGGCATTCCATCATGAGATAGCATGTCGACCATCCCTAGCAATGATGTTGAACTCACCAGGCCTTTAGAACTTAAGCCGACAATCGGGAAAGCATTGGAAATGATGAAAAGAATAGCCGCGGTCATCGAAAACACCAGACAGCGCTTCAATCCTTCAGGTTGGTAGCGATGCAGAATATCGCCACAACGCGGGCAAATGACCATGTCGCCAGGCTTCACTGAAGGCTCTCGCAGCAGTAAATCGCATTCGTCACATACAAGTAGCGTTTCAGAAGCCATTTAAAGTTAATTCATTGGTTTTCTTAATGTCACACATTACATGATTTTGAAAGCTTCTAGAATTTAAAAGTTACACCAAGCGCAGGCCCGCTCATGTTGATGTATGAAGAGGCTTTGTCATTGCTCATGCTGTAGTAGAGATTATTGTAAACAAGGGAGATATCGGCATAGCTAAAGGCATATCCGATTCCTAGTGCCTGTTGAGAAGTAAACTTTGCTACAGAGCTGCCTCCCCCGGCATCTACATAAAATGGGATATAGAAGTTCGACTCTGCTATCCGGTATCGGCCTTTAACACCGCCAATCGCATCAGTTGAACTAAGCTGTGAATATAAGGTTTTCCCAGCGGTGTAATGCACGGGATTGAGCGTCATGTTCAATTGAATCTTTGAATTCATATTCAAAAAGCGGGCGCCAGCAAGAACGTCAACATACCAGCTCGGGTCAAAATAGGCGGTATAGGTGCCGGCAGCAGTGTAAATGCCCATCCATGCATCGGTAGTGGAGTCGACCGTGATCGCATCATCGCGGAGATAAGATTTAGATCCTGCGTGGCTTAATTTGGAGAAAACTGCGTTACCCATTAAGCCGAATCGGCCGTAGTGCACTTCCCCGTCCGCCATACCGCCTACTGAGAGATTGCTCAGTACCTTGTTTGCGTTCATCTGAGTGTGGACCGATTTGCCATTAGCGTAATCGACATTGCCGCTAAGACCAGCCATCCAAACATAAGGTGTAATTGAAAAGCGGAAGGAGTCAGATATTTCAGGAATGGGTGAGTTATTCTCTGCAAGGGATGAGGCTGACTGCGTCAAAAAAAGGACGGCTAACGCTGAATAAATGATATTTTTCATTTGATGGTTCATAAGTGCCATTTGATTTGGGTGAGTGATGTTGGTACGTTTCAGTCTTTGCTGACAGTGACTGGTAGGCAAAGCTGATAACCCCAATTGCGAATGACTTTGATGGGTGAATCACTGATGCCGAGTTCACGAATTTTTTTGCGAAGGCGAACGATGACGATTTCCAAAGTAGCCAATGGGTTGTCGGCTGAATCTTTTTCCAGGGCTTCAATGAGTTGCCACTTTTCCAGGCGACGATCTGGCGCCAGGTTAAATGCAGCAAGTAGAGTGGCTTCGGTGGATGTGAGGCCTATGGCTTTGCCGTAAGGATCCTGCAGAATCAGCTTCGAGATGCTAAGCACCAGAGATTCAGATGCTAGGCTGCCCTTTAGGCGTCGCCCCAGAGACTGCACCGCGGCGCTGAGTTCAGCAAGCGCCACAGGCTTGGTCATGTAGATGTCGGCTCCTTTTGTGTAGCCTTCTTGCCGCTGATTGACATCCGATCGGGCTGTAACAATGATGATGCCGATCTCTGGGTAACTGTGACGAACCCGCTGAGCCAATGATAGGCCGTCTTCACCAGGCAGATTCAGGTCGATGATAATCAGGTCCACCTGTGACAGAGCAGCCTGTTCTGGCATGGATTCGGCGCAATCCAGGCCAAGCACTTTGTGCCCTTCGCGTCGCAGTGCGTCAACCGTTGCTGCTCTCAGTTCGTCGTTATCTTCTACGACAACAATGTTTAGTCGGGTAACCATAGCTCAAACTCAATACGGCTCTCTACTGTGCGGTAGGCAACCATCCCGCCAAGTAGATCGGCAATGCCAGCCGTTAAATAGAGTCCAAGCCCTGAACCACTCTTTCCTTCGGCTTTCTTGGCGCGATAGTACTTCTGGAATACTTTGTCTGCATCAGGAATACCTGCCGGACCGATCTGGTTTGACACAACCAGCGACGCCCCCGACTGCCCTGCCCGTTGTTTCTGGCAAATACGAACGGTGACGTCCGTTTGTTCAGGCGAGTACTTCAGCGCGTTATCCAGCAGATTGGCAATGATGATGCTGACGAGTTGCGAGTCTGAATAGATAAATACATTATTTCCTTCAAATACCTTCAGCCGATCAGGCGTCGGTAACAGGTCAATACACTCAAAGACGGCTTCACGTAGATCAAAGGATTCCTGCTTTACTTCAAAACGATGCCCATCAAGTGCATCGCTGATACGGCAGCGCTCTACGACGTCATTCATGTTCTGCAAGGCGCGCTGGATCCGGTCATGATCAACACCCACGACGCTCATGGCATCCAGGCTTAGTTTAGCGACACTGATGGGCGTTTTAAGTTCGTGGGTGAGCATGGAGATGAAGCGGGATTGTTGTTCCCGTTGCGCCTGCTCCTGCACGAGCCGCTGCTGCGCCAGGCTAGCTTCTGCCTCAGCATCGGCTTTCTGTCGGTTCAGATTACGGGTACGCAACATCAGCATGGTGGCCATTAAGGCGGAACTGACGATGGAAACGTAGACGGCCAGTGTAAGGGTGAAATCTTTGGCTTTGACGATGCCGATATTGGGCAGCACGACCCAATAGGCCGCAAGGAAGTAAAAGAGGTAGAAGCCAACCAGTACCTTCCTCGATAGGATCGGTGGTTTATCTCCCGGACGCAGGTCTTTGGATGAACGGGTCTTGGCGACCAAGAGCAGAAAGATAACCGGGGAGGCCAATGTGAGATACATGTTGATCTGAAGGCCCCAGGCTTCAAATCCAGCAAAGAACATGAGCAGCGCCAGTGCCCAGATACCGAGTGCGGCGTAGGCATAGCTGCAGTAACGTTTATCGGTGACGAAGTAGGATAAAAACGTAATCTCGAAAAGGTAATAAATGCCGACGTAAGTGAAGTTGTTGAGTTTGACGAAGCCATCGATCAGCGACCAGTTGGCAGCCTCGCCAAACAGCATTTTCATGTAGCCAAGATTCGTGACCCCAAAGGCCAGTACAACTGCCTGTTTGAGCACAAAAAGCGCGAGGAGCCGTTCCCGAATCATCAGCCATTGCAGCGCCGCCCAGAACATGAAAAACCCGAGGATGGAAAGAAAGCTACTGGTGAGTACCAGCTGTCTTCGGTCTTCTTCATAGGCTTTGGCTTCGGACAGCACTTCAATACTTATAAGACGGGTTGTGCTGGTTTTAAGGCGCAGGTAAATGACCCGTGCTGTAGCAGATGCAGGAATCACGAAGCCATGATTGATCGAGTCATAGTCATTGTTCTCACCCGCGTAGCGCTGCCCTGACCAGCGTACCGGCTGAAGTGGTTTGTCGGGGTTATGCGCGTCTTGCGGATCAAAGAGTGTAATTTCACCAAGGTAGGTGGGCCGGATGCGGATAACCCAGTTGTCTGATTTCTGACTTGTTTGGGACTGCGTGCTCGGTTTGATCTGGATTTTTATCCAGAGATAATCATTGCCATAGCCACGGTTGAGAACGCCTTCATAGGGGGCAAATTTCTGTTCTTCCAGTTGGTGAAGCGAAAATGTGGCATTGCTGCTGGTAAGGTATTCTTGCCTTGTTAGCGTTTGGGCATGACCAATCGCGCAGAAGAAATTCGCGACACAGCATAAGCTGAGAATGATTAGCTTTTTAAGCATCTTGGAAGTATGCACCGTTTGTCTGTGGTAGAAGATCAAAGTTGCTTGTGGTCGACATAATTGGGGCCAAGCTTTCAAGCTAACCGGTGAATGTAAAAAGAGAATTGTATGAATAATGCCCTGGTACATTTTGAACAGTTTTTTGCCGAGACACTATTCGGGATCAGTGTCATGGTGGTAGTGATCCTGTTTACGATGTATACATTTTTAGAGATTCTACTGGCGTATCGCCGCTCTATTGACCCTAGGGTTTCCAGGGGGCGTCACTACGAAGTACTCAAGTTTATAGCCTTCGTGATGCTGCTGGTCATTGCACAGTTCCTAGCATTGTTTATCTGGGTTTTTGCTCTGACAGGGCTTGAGCTTGTGTCACATTGGGTGCCTGCACTTTTATTCACCGCGAGTTTTTTTACGTCGGTTGGGAACTTTACCGAAGTGCTGCCAGAAGGCTGGGGTCTTACCCCATCCATCATCGCGTTCTCGGGGCTATTCTCGTTCGCATGGGCCACGGCGTCCACGATGTCCATGGCGCGTGCATTGATGGAACAGTTGGATAGGCATAAAGAAGACTAACTGCTCAGGATGAAAGTATTTCTGACTTTGAAGGAATTTGCAGGAATAGAAAGTGGGCTCATGGGAACGTTCTGATTTCAATATGAAATTTGGCGTTAACCCTATGGCAAACCTGTCGGATAAATCCTCTGTTATAAAACGTGTTCTGTGTGTTGTTATTCTGACTTGGTCCGCATCGGTCGTGTATGCCCAAGATGTGACTGAAGATGCATTGCCGACGATGACTGAGAATACGAAAGTTGATACTAAAAACACAAAGATAGAAGCAGAAGAGGTTGCCAAAAAACTGGCTAACCCGATCGCCAATATGGTTTCTGTGCCGTTGCAATATGATTATTACGGAAACATGGGGCCGGATAAAAAGGGTTCGTCGCAGGTATTACTGGTTCAGCCAGTGATACCCATCGACATGAAGGGCGGTGACAACATCATTTTGCGCCCGGTGGTTACCTCGATGTGGCAGAACAATCTTAATGGCTTTTCAGGATACGGTTTTAACAATGTAACGTTGGAAACGTTCTATACCCCAAACACTGGTACTTCCATGATGTACGGTTTCGGTCCTGTGCTCGTCTCCCCTTCGGGATCGAGCGGGTATTTTGGTTCACAACAGACAGGAGGCGGTGTCACCGGTGTGTTGCTTGACCGTAAAGGGCCGTGGACGTATGGAACAATGGCCTATCAGACATGGAGTCTAGGTGGTAACGGTGCCTCAGGCACGCAGAACAATTTCTATTACCAGCCATTTGTTGCGTATGTTACGCATAACGCTTGGACATTTACGGTCGTTGATCAAGGGAACTATAACTATGATCAACACAAGGCTGTAAATACCTATTTCTTTAACATCGGGAAGCTTGTGGTTCACCACAAGTTGCCAGTGAACTACACCGCAGGGGTTAGTTATACGGGGACTTCAACGCCTGGTGGGGCACAAGGGTTTGGGGCTCGTGCGCAAATCACCTTTGCCTTTCCTGAATAACGGTTGCCTTCAAATTTCTCGGTTGGCTGCTAGCGAACGATCAACCTGCTTACATTCGACAAACGACAATGCAAGTGCGCATGCTTTTACGCGGCATCATTGCTACTTTTAGTGTTGGCTTGTCCATGAACTGCTTGGCGGATGATGGCGATGACATGACAGAGTCGGCAAAGATTGGTCAGAAAATAGTCGCCAAAATTCATCCGTTGATTCAGCTGCCATTTTTGTACAACTACAACAAAAACCGACAGCCAGGTCTGGGTTATACGCAAGCTGAGTTTGAATTTAATCCTATTATCCCTATCTACAAGGATGAAACTCATGGCCTCATTTTAAGGCCGATGTTTACAGACTATCTGAACACCCAAGATCAGAAGACTTCAAACCAGTTCACGCCGGTGCAGCTTGCCACCTACCTGACGACCAAATCGGGCGACTTTTACTATGGTGCAGGACCTTTTGTTCAAATTCCAACGGCAAAACCCAGTTCAGGATCACAGCAGACCGGGGTAGGGCTTTCTTATGCCGCATACTATCAGCCCACGCATTGGGTGCTAGGGGCTTTGGCCTATAACGCGTGGGGTGTAGGGAGTAACAGATCAGCTGGTACGGCAAATGTGTATTCGTACGACACCGTAGTCTCCTACACGACTGATAATGCATGGACCGTAAACTTGCAAAGCTGGATTAATGGGAATCCAACCAATGGGAACAGCTACAACACCAACCAGGTTCTGCTGAGCGCTGGAAAAACAATCAAGGTTTCCAAGGCACATGTTTTTTGGCAGCTTGGTCCGAGCTATATGATGACTAAGACACCGACAAGCCCGCAGGGGTGGGGCGGTTACTTTAGCCTTACAGTTGCCTTTTCAGAGCGCAGTAACTAAATGACGTATCGCACCGATTAACCTATTATCAAAATGGATCTGATATGAAATCGATGAACTACTTGCTCCCCAGTATTCTTTTAGGGTTGTGTAGCTTGCAGGCACAGGCGACCCAGCTGCTCGAGCCGCCTGTGATGGAAACTCCCCAAAGCATTACCGTATTCGTTGCGAAAAAGTTTGTGACGATGGACCCATCGTTGCCGGTGGCAACAGCAGTCGCCGTCTCGGATGGCAAGATTCTCTCGGTTGGGTCTCTCGAGGATTTAAAACCCTGGACCACAAAATACCCAACGAAGATTGATCGCCAGTTTGCTGATAAGGTCGTATACCCTGGTTTTATCGAAGCACATGGTCACCCATTGCTGGGTGGGTTGACCCAGACAAGCCTGCCGCTTACGTCTCAGCCACTACCTAATCCCTGGGGTGCGGATTTCCCCGGGGTGCCCAATCTCGAGGCGGCAATTAGTCAGCTCAAGAAATATGCAGCACAGATGAAAGATCCGTCAGAGCTGCTGCTGGCGTTTGGCTACGATATTGCGGCCATGGGGAAGGTGCCGGATCGCCAATTGCTGGATGAAGCGTCAAAAACGCAGCCGATCATTGTGTGGGACAACTCGGAACACAACATGTTCCTCAACTCTGCGGCGATCGCTAGGTACAAGATTACGGATGCCTCCGTAAAAGGCGTCATTGGTGTTGGCGTTGATCAGTCGGGCAAGCCCAACGGGCAGTTTCTGGGAGTGGACGCGTCTGAGTACATTTTGAGCGTTGCGGGCAAAGAAATGATCGCACCTTCCCGGGTCGGTAGGGCTATGTTGTATTCGAACGATCTGGCCCAGCAACATGGCATCACCACGACCAGTGATATGGCATTTGGCACCATTAATATTGCCTTGGAAACTGCGGCGATGAAGGAAATAACATCATCCAAGGCATCATCGCTGCGCATCGTACCGGTGGCCATGGCAGAGAACTTTATCGCTAAATACGGAGACCAAGGGCTGGAACAGGTCAAGGCGCTCCAGAACATGAATACCGACAGACTGATGTTCCATGGGGTGAAGTTCATCGGCGACGATGCATACCTGGCGAACACCATGAAGGTTGAAAACCCCGGCTACACCGATGGTCACCAAGGCATCATTTTCTACAAGTCGCCGCAAGCCTTTTACAAGGCCATGAAGCCCTGGTGGGATGCTAATTTCCAGATCCATGTGCATAGTAACGGTACGGGGGGCAATCAGAACACCCTGAATGCGCTGCAGTTGCTGCAGGATAGCAAGCCGCGTTTTGATCATCGTTTCACCTTGCAGCATTTCGGGTTGCCGACGACCGCCATGGTGATGAAGATGAAGGCCCTGGGTGCTGTTGCGAGTGTGAACCCGGCGTATTTCTACACGCGTGCAGGCATCCAGGCGAAAGACCTGGGCAACGATCGCATTTCGTATGCGACGCGTGTCGGTTATCTGAACAGGGAAGGTGTCGTGGTTTCACTACACTCGGATAATCCCGTGGCCCCGCCAATGCCTCTGGCCGAAGTCTGGTCTGTTGTGAATCGTTTGGGAGCGTATACCGGTAATAAGAAATGGGCTCCCGCTGAGGCCGTGTCTGTTGCGGATGCGATGAAGATGATTACGATCAACGCCGCCTATACGGTGGGCATCGAAGACAAGGTGGGCACCATTGAGCCCGGCAAATATGCCGACTTTGCTGTGTTGGGCGATGATCCGCAAACCGTGCCATCGATGAAGATCAAGGATGTGCCGGTCGTGGCAACGGTGTTGGGGGGGCGGGTGATCCCGGTTTCCGAGACCAAAAAAGAGCGACCACTCAATTGAATGGCCGAACCAACGGATTGTTAGTCCGTTGGCTTCTGCCGCCGGTGAAAACCGGCCACCAGATCAATCACAAACAGCCGGCATTCCAGCGCACCGTTTTTCAGCGGGAAGCGGCGGCGCGGTTTGAGGCCCAGGCCTTTGGTCAGTGCCAAGTCAGCCGTGAAAAGTGCCGCGGTCCAGCCGCTGAATTGCTGTTTGAGGGTACGACCCCATTCCGGGTATTCGGCCTGCAGTGCTTCCTGTTCGGAGAGGCGTACACCGTAGGGCGGGTTGCTGACGAGCAGGCCGCTGGTGGCGGGTGCGCCACGGCCAACGAAGTCGCCTTGTTCCAGCGTTACGTCGGTGAGCAGCCCAACCTGTTCCAGATGGCGGCGTGTGGCGGCAATGGCACCCGGGTGCGCATCACTGGCAAAGAGTGTCTGATGCGGTAGCGGGCGAACGGCAGCACGGGCTTCAGTGCGTAGTTGGGTCCACAGTGTGCGGTCGGCATCGGCCCAGCGTTCACAGGCAAAGCGGCGGTTG